>Ga0315903_10000888_pt1 | contig 45116 bp, 36 predicted proteins | sample LakEriMetagenome_7_FD_203524 | JGI IMG/M metagenome (GOLD analysis project Ga0315903, IMG submission 203524) | Freshwater fungal communities from buoy surface, Lake Erie, Ohio, United States - Buoy 2 MA119 | ecosystem: Environmental > Aquatic > Freshwater > Lake | place: USA: Lake Erie, Ohio... | reverse complement strand
TGCAAATCCTGTATTGTATGCGCTGTGGCAGAAGCTACTGATCGTTTCTGACTTGATACGGTGGTTCGGATCGCCTGCATTGCCAATGATGTGATATACCAGCCATTGATCGTTTTTCCTGACCAGTATACCGGCATGGGACCATGGTGCACCTGACAGATTGAATTTTCGGAACATATCACTCACCAGACCTTTGCCGGAACGCAGGATCACATCGCCGGTGCGGAATTCACTGTCGGGCATGATGAACCGGTTTACGACCTTCGCAGCCTCAGTTTGGTGACCAGCTGAACTGTAAAATAAACCGACAATAATCGTGGCAGCAATGATGACGAGCGTTATTTTCATCACATACGTTCAGGAACTGTTATGCCCAGCAAATTCATCCCACTTTTGATGGTATTGCCGCAGAGCAAACTGAGTTTTAATCTGAAATTTGACACCTCCGGCTGTTCGCTGTCGGCGATCGGGTGATCATGGTAAAAATGATTGTAGGCCTTGGCAAGCTCATAGACATAGTTGGCCAGTACCGCGGGTGACAATTCCCTGGCAGCTTCTTCACAGGCATCAGGAAACTTTAAAATCACCTTTACCAGCTCCTTTTCCTTTTCGTTCATCTCCGTAAAACCAGATACCTGATAGGATTCAAAACCGGAGAGTGCGGGAATTGTGGATGCTTTTCGGAGTACTGAGCGGATACGGGCATAAGTGTACTGAATGAACGGACCGGTATGACCATTAAAATCGATCGACTCATCCGGGTTGAACAGCATTCTTTTTCCGGGATCAACCTTGAGGAGGAAATACTTCAGCGCCCCCATTCCAATGGTACGGTATAACTCCAGTGCTTCTTCCGATTGGTGATCTGCAATTTTGCCGAGCTCAATGGTCAGTTTCCTGGCTTCTGCTACCATCTCCTGCATAAGATCGTCGGCATCCACTACAGTGCCCTCTCTGGACTTCATCTTGCCGGAAGGCAGATCAACCATGTTATAGGAAAGATGATACAGTTTATCAGCCCAGGCATAGCCAAGCTTTTTAAGAACCAGGAAAAGCACTTTGAAGTGGTAATCCTGCTCATTTCCCACCACGTAAATCAACCTATCAAAACCATATTCTTCAAAACGCATTACTGCTGTTCCGATATCCTGCGTCATATAGACGGAAGTACCGTCGGAGCGGAGCAACAACTTTTCATCGAGTCCCTCATCACGGAGGTCTATCCATACGGAACCATCCGCCTTTTGGTAAAGAACACCTTTGGCGAGTCCTTCTTCGACAATCTTTTTCCCTAGCAGATAGGTTTTAGACTCGTAGTAGATTTTATCGAAATCGACACCAAGGTTTCTGTAAGTCACAGCAAAGCCATCGTAAACCCAGTTATTCATGGTCTTCCACAGGCTTACTGTTTCGCTGTCGCCAGCTTCCCATTGACGAAGCATTTCCTGTGCTTCCAGAATCAATGGTGCTTTTTTCTCGGCTTCTTCCCTGGAATATCCCTGATCCACAAGAGCAGTTACCTGCGTACGAAAATGTTTATCGAATTCAACATAGTATTTTCCTACAAGGTGATCACCTTTCATACCTGATGTTTCAGGAGTTTCACCGTTACTAAACTTCTGCCAGGCCAGCATCGATTTGCAAATGTGAATTCCCCGATCGTTAACAATATTCACCTTCACTACCGGATACCCGGCATGTTTGAGAATTTCTGCCACTGAAAAGCCAAGCAGGTTATTCCGGATATGACCCAAGTGCAATGGTTTATTAGTGTTGGGTGAAGAATACTCCACCAGCCACGGTTTCCCGGAGGCTTTCCCGGGTCTACCGGATTCATGTTCTGCAACGGTTTCAGTAAACTCATCCAGATATTTTAACATCAATGTGTTATGAATCTCTATATTGAGAAATCCCTTCATCACATTGAATCCGGAAACCAAAGTTCCGTCCTCTACAAGGGCCTGCCCGATTTTCTGTCCGGCTGCCTCAGGAGAGACTGCAGCCGTCTTGGCAAGGTTGAAGGTTACAAGCGTAATATCACCTCTGAATTCCTTCCTGGTGGCCTGAAAAGTCAACTTGGATTGGTCAATTCCAGTATTAAACAGCGCTTTAAAAATCTCAGGTATCAGCTTCAGCAGCTGTTTTTCAATCATGATCATCGTACAGCTCTATCAGGTCGTTAATTGTGAAACCACTCTTTGAAGGATCTCAAAAGTATTTTCAGCCATCAGATTTTCCTTATCCATGGTAGGATTGACTTCGGCAATTTCGAAGCAGCAAACCTTTTCGTTTTGAATCAACCGGACACATAAACTACCGGCTTCTTTCTCTGTAATTCCGTTTCTGACGGGAGTGCCGGTGCCTTTTGAGATGGAAGAATCCATGCTGTCAACATCAAAAGAAACGTAAATCAGGTTACAGTGGCTCAGGTGAGCCAAAGCATCTCTGGCGATTTTTTCGACACCGTTTCTCTTAACGTCGTTGGTGGTGAAAATCCTGACTTTGTGCTTTTTCAGTAAATAAGACTCTTCAGGCTCCACATCCCGTAAAGATATAAATACCAAGTCTTTGTAAGTGATTTTAGGAGTGATACCTCCTACTTTTTTTAATTTGTTCCAGAGTTCAACAGTGTCCTTATCGGGTTTGTTGATCTTGTTTTGACTATTATCTTCCCCCAATGCAGTAGCCAAAGGCATCCCGTGAACATTGCCTGTGGGAGTAGTGTAAGGGGAATGAAGATCAGCATGTGCATCGATCCAGATCACTCCCAACTTCTGCTTTGGGAAGGCCTGCTTGATACCGGCAATGGTACCACCGGCGGTGCTGTGATCTCCAGCAAGAACAATCGGAAAGGCCTTACTTTTCAGAACTCCTGCTACCTCATTGGCCAATCGCTCATAGATGGAAACAATTCCTTTAAGTCGCTTTGCATAAGGGCTTCCGGGGCTACCGAAGAGTAATTGATTCTCCGTTTTGACTTCAATTGATGGGAACTTGTTAAAAAGAGTACTTCCATAGTCAAGAGCAGCTACTTTGATGGCATCTACACCCAAACTGGCGCCCCTTGTTCCGGCCCCTAATTCTGATTTAACTTCGACGAACTTTACGTTTTTGATCATAAAAATTTATTGTTTTCATCAGATAATCTTAAATCCAACTTAATTACTTTAGCAGAAAATTAACCATCCGATTAACTTACATTACATGAAGAACCGCTACGTTGACCTGATTACGCAAACATTCGAGTTTCCTCAGGAAGACTTCGAAGTTATCGATAATCAACTGAATTTTAATGGAATACCTATGATGGACATCATAGAACAATACGGTACTCCACTAAAAATCACCTATCTGCCAAAGATCAGCTCGCAGATTCAAAAGGCCAAACGTTTCTTCAATGTAGCGATGGCCAAAGCCGACTACAAAGGTAGCTATACTTACTGTTACTGCACCAAAAGCTCCCACTTTTCATTTGTACTTGAGGAAGCTTTGAAGAATGATATACATCTGGAAACTTCTTCTGCATTCGACATTCCGATTATCCGGAAACTGGCCGAGAATGGTACCATTACCAAAGACATTCAGGTTTTGTGTAATGGCTATAAGAAGCAATTGTACACCGAAAGTATCATTGAACTGATTGAAGATGGATTCAGCAATGTCATTCCGATACTGGATAACATGAATGAAATACAGGCCTACGAAAAGCTCTATTCTAAGAATAAGATCAAAATCGGTTTGAGGATTGCAGCTGAAGAGGAACCCAACTTCGATTTTTATACTTCCCGTCTGGGAATCAGAATGGCCGACATTCATGATTACTATAAAAATGTTATCAAAAAGAACCCCAATATTGAGGTCAAAATGCTTCACTTTTTTATCAACACCGGTATTCGCGATACCGCATATTATTGGGCTGAATTGAACAGGTGCATCAATTTGTATTGTGACCTGAAGAAAATTTGTCCTGAACTCGACTCACTCGATATTGGAGGGGGCTTCCCCATCCGCACTTCGTTAAGTTTCAATTTCGACTACCAGTATATGGCTGATGAAATTATTCGTCAGATCAAGTCGACCTGCGAACAAAGAAAGGTACAGGAGCCGAATATCTACACTGAATTCGGCAGTTTTACTGTCGGTGAAAGCGGAGCCATTCTCTTCGGTATTACTGAAGAGAAACGGCAAAATGACAAGGAGATGTGGAATATGATCGACAGTTCCTTCATCACCACCCTACCCGATACCTGGGGCATCAAGCAAAAATTCATTCTGCTGGCGGTAAATCACTGGGACAATGAATATCAGCGGGTGAATCTGGGTGGACTTACCTGCGACAGTGATGATTATTACATCATGGAAAGTGTTAAAAGCAGGGTATTTCTTCCAAAACCCGATCCGGGAGAACCCCTTTACATCGGATTTTTCCATACCGGCGCTTACCAGGAATCACTCGGAGGATACGGTGGCATTCAGCATTGCCTGATACCGGCTCCCAAGCATGTTTTGATCGACCGTGATGAAAACGGAGACTATACCACACGTCTTTTCGCCAAAGAGCAAAGCGCGAAATCCATGATGAAAATTCTGGGCTATTGAGGTGGCCTAATTCCCTGTCACTATCAACTTTTTGATAATCCGGTTGTCACGGAACCTTGCTTCTATCAGATAATATCCTGAAGCAAGTCCCAGCGACCGGGTGTTAAAAGTCAGTTTACTGCTTCCTGCAACTAATTTGCCCTTGAAAATCTCCGCGGTTTTGCGTCCTTCCGCTGAATATGCTGAAATGATCATGTCTTCAGTAGAGGCAAGCCCCAGCTCAATTTCAAAATAACCGTTGCCCGGATTGGGGAAGATATTCATGTTTGCAGCATTGGCATCACCGGGCTCGTCACTGATATTGGTATATCTGATGCTGTCGCGATAAACTACCGAAGTAATCGTTGATCCGAAGAAACCCTGGGTAGCATTGATCTGAAGAATAGGAATACCACTTTGCTCGGCCAGCCATTTGTATTCGGTAATAGCTTGTGAAGGGAAGCTGAACCCAAAGCCCAGAGAGTCAGCGTAAAGAGTATCGTTTCCGGTGATTTCTGATTTGATTCTCAGGGTATTGAATGAACCATAAGGTGTTATTAATGTTCCCCAGCCATCCACTTCAGATATCCTCACCTGATCATGGCCATAATAGCCAAGATTCGGAATGCTGATGCTGTAATCTGAAAAGGATGTATCGGTATCACCGAAATTCATTGGAAAACGGTAGATAACATCCTTGTTGTTGAATGCAATTGGAACCCCTAAACCATTGATCGTGGCGCCGATTCCTGTTTGTCTGAATTCAGTGGAGTTCTTGTAATAGAAATTATAAACATCGGAAATGGTCACACCGCCACCAAGTGGTATGTTAGGCAGTGCCAGATCACCCTTTCTTGACTGGTTTGATCTGTTAGAATTAATTGACAGATCAGCAAAGAAAAAAGCATAGGTAGGTCCGGCTGCCGACACCGACAAAGTACTGTCAACATCCTGATTAACAGGTTGCAGAAATGAAAAATCCCAGGTAAAATTGGCTCCGGTCGGGTCCGGATCAATGGCCGGGGTGATTTGAGCGTTACTGATTCTGAACGTATCGCCTGCACTGGCTATATCAGAACTGCTGATAGTGATCTGTGCCGAAGTACCTGCTGTTATCAGGGTTAAGGCCGTGGCCAAAAGGGTATATTTCATTTTAACTTCAATTTGGGCCAAATTTACTCGAAAGTCGCCTTCCCGCAACCAAACCTTGAAGAAATGAATGATATCTAATTTTTTTCAGGAATGGCCGTTAAGGCTTCATCCTGAACAATATTCTGTACTTTTGAAGCATAAATCAACTGCATTGAAGACTATCCGTGTTTGCCTCCTGCTTTTACTGATAATTCTGACCGGATTTCAGGTAATCGCTCAAAAAAAATATGATGGATTGGTCCAATTCTCAGGAGTGGTGGTAACCGGCGACAGCTTGCGACCGGTACCTTTCGTCAGTATTATTATTAAAAATTCATACCGCGGAACCATCAGTGACTACAATGGTTTTTTTTCATTTGTAGCTCAGATGAAGGACACCATTGAGTTTTCAGCCATTGGTTTCAAAAAGGGTCAGTATGTGATTCCCGATACGCTCGATACCGATCGTTATTCTCTCATCAAAATCATGACTACAGATACTTTCCTGCTTCAGGAAACCGTTATCTATCCCTGGCCGACCAAAGATCAGTTCCGGCAGGCTTTCCTCAATCTGAAGGTTCCGGATGATGACTATGAAAGAGCCAGAAGAAATATGGCATTGGCTGAAATGCGCGACATGATGTACAGTCTTCCGATGGACGGCAGCGGTAATTACAAGGCATTGATGATGGAGCGTCAGAACAAACTGTACACCGCCGGACAATATCCTTCCATCAGTTTGCTGAACCCGATAGCCTGGGCTAAGTTTATCGAAGCCTGGCAACGGGGCGATTATAAAAAGAAGAAGGAAGACTGATCCGGTAAAAAGTAAATTTTGCACTGACACATTAGAAATTCTTTCTGAAAATACTGTTCAACCACTTGCAACCCAGCTTTGTGAATACACCGTTTGAAAAGTGCTTTCGTTTTTTTGTTTTACTGCTTTTACTGCATTCTTTTAATGACGCAGTCGCCCAGGAAAAAGCTACGGTAAAAGGAATTGTAACCGATAAATCCGGCAAACCACTGACCGGAGTCAATGTTGCGATAATGGGATCTCCAGGCGGTATGGCCACTCCAGGTGATGGCAAGTTTGAAATTACTGTAGATGCCCTGAAAAATATCGAACTTGTGTTTTCATCTGTAGGTTTCACCACAGCAAAAATCAGTTTGTTTCTTCAGCCGGGTGAAATCAAAGAGATCAAGCAAGATCTGTCCATTGCCTCCACTCCACTCCCGGAAATTGAGGTACGTGATCAGCAGTTTAAACGAAGCACCTTCACCAGAATTGATCCTAAAACAGTGGGGCAATTGCCTAATACCACTGGGAGTTTTGAAGCGGTGCTGAAAACCATGCCCGGTGTTGTTTCCAACAATGAGTTATCCTCCCAGTATTCGGTGAGAGGTGGTAACTATGATGAAAATCTCGTTTATGTAAATGATGTTGAAATTTACAGGCCGTTTCTGGTCCGGAGCGGGCAACAGGAAGGACTCACTTTCATCAACTCAGATCTTGTTTCATCGATCAATTTTTCAGCCGGTGGATTTGAGGCCAATTATGGTGATAAGATGTCGTCGGTGCTGGATATTAAATACAAGCGCCCCAAGGAGTTTGGAGGGTCCGCCTTTGCCTCATTCATGGGCAGCGGCCTGCATCTGGAAGGAGCCACCAAAGATGAAAAACTTAGTTACCTTTTCGGTGCCAGGTATAAGTCGAGTCAGTATATTTTCAATGCGCTTGAAACCAAAGGTGAATACAAACCGGTCTTTGCCGACTTTCAGGGAATGCTGAACTATGCGATCGATAAAAAGACTGACCTATCCTTTCTTGGAAACTATTCCATCAACAAATACAGGATAGTTCCAGAAAACCGTCAGACGGAATTTGGAACGATCAATGAAGCTTTGCGACTCACTATCTATTTCGACGGACAGGAAGTGGATCAGTACAATTCTGGTACCGGGGCTTTAACACTTACTCGTCAGGTGACCGATAGTCTGAGACTGAAATTCATCGCATCAGCATACAAATCGCTGGAAAGAGAGGCATTTGATATTCAGGGGCAGTATTATATTGATGAACTGGAGAAGGATATCGGATCAGAAAATTTTGGTGATGTTGCTTTTAACCGTGGTGTCGGTACTTACATTGAACATGCACGAAATGATCTTGATATTACTGTTTACAATGCCGAACACAAGGGATTTTTAGATCGCAGCAATTCGCAGATGCAATGGGGCTTGCGGTATCAGCATGAAAGGATTTCGGACAAGCTGAGCGAATGGAATTACATTGACTCCGCAGAGTACAGTCTCCCCCACCCTCCTGATAACATTGGAGGCATTTCAAACCCTGATCAGCTTATTTTGCTTCAGGAAGTCATCAAAACAGATACTTCCATTTCTTCAAACCGGATATCAGGCTACCTGATGAACAGCTGGTTTTTGGGCAAAGAGAACAGGTTTACTGCCACTGCAGGAGTCAGGGCTACCTGGTGGAGTCTGAATGAAGAGTTCAATTTCAGTCCCCGCATCAGCCTGGCCTATAAGCCATCCTGGAAAAGAAATCTCTCTTTCCGGCTTGCTGCAGGCGTTTACTACCAGCCACCCTTTTACAGAGAGCTGCGTGATCTTAATGGAGTGGTAAATACCGATGTGAAAGCCCAGCAGTCGGTTCATTTTATCGGTGGTTTAGATTACACTTTCCTGTCATGGGGACGTGAGTTCAGGTGGGTAACAGAGGTATATTACAAGCATCTCGATAATCTGGTTCCATATAAGATCGATAATCTCAGGATCAGATATTTTGCCGATAACAATTCCACCGGCTATGCCACAGGAATTGATATGCGTATTAATGGAGAATTTGTGGAGGGAGTTGAATCGTGGGCCAGTTTATCCGTTTTAAAAACAGAAGAGGACATTAAGGGTGACGACTATTATGTTTATTACAATTCTGACGGCGAAATCATTGTTCCCGGTTATACTTTCAACTCTGAGCCGGTAGACAGTCTTTTGAAAACCCCGGGTAAAATTGCCAGGCCCACCGATCAGAGAGTAACCTTCAGTTTGTTTTTCCAGGATTACCTTCCAAAATCGCCTACCTTCAGGATGAACATGACTTTGGTGTTTGGTACCGGTTTGCCCTTTGGCCCTCCCGGAAAGGATCGTTACAAAGACAAGCTTCGCTTTCCGTCATACCGAAGGGTGGATATCGGATTTTCCAAAGTGTTGATCGACGAAGACAATCCAAAACAGTATCGGATGAAACTGGCGAACAGGATCAAGTCAATGACATTGGGACTTGAGGTTTTCAATCTGTTGCAGGTTAATAATACGGTATCTTATCTCTGGGTAACAGATGTAACAAACAGAAGATACGCCGTACCGAATTACCTGAGTGCCCGCACCATCAATCTTCGGCTCAACGCCAGATTCTGAAAATCATTCCTGATGGATCAGCGCCTCTGTTTTTTTGGAGGAAGCAACATTGATTCTGTGAATACAACCCTTTGCAATCAGATACTGCGCGGTAAAATAGGTTGTCAAAATCAGGGGACCGGCCAGATAAAACGGAACAATGAATTTATTGGTGGCCAAAAGTGAATCGGAAATAATAAAGAGGCATGCCCCTCCTATAACCTGATAATATCCTTTTCTGGGTTCAGAAGAATCACGCATCGTAGCTGCAACACCCATAACCGTAATCACGGCACAGTAAAGCATCACAGGAAGCCACATATTTCCGAAGCTATCCCGGTTGAGAATGTAAAACTCCACTCCGAAGACTACAATCAATGTGGAGAAGGCCAATTGCCCCCAATGCTGCTTCCAGGGTCTCTTTTTTAATATTTCGAAAGTAAAGGCCGATGTGTAAAATAAATGCCCTGTCAGAAATGCTACGAGTCCGCCAAGAAAAAAATACTCGCTTTCGGGAACAAACATCAGCAAAGTGTCACCAGCAATGCAAAAAACAAATGCCAGCGATACAAGATTCCTGAAGCCGCTGTTGATACCCGACTTTGTTGATGCCCTGAAATACCAAAGGAGCATCATTACCATAGCAGGTTTTGTAGGGAAATACAGCCATTTTAACTCCATCCATTCAGCTGTTATCACAACAACCATCAGCATAAAGTAGAAGGTCGCAAAAACAGTATCGTGACGAGGCATCCTGCTCATAGTTCTTGATGATTAATGTTGTTCAGTTAAGGATTGATTGAAAAACAACCAGGAAACGATTGTATAAATCAATGCTCCGGTCATGATATAAATGAATGCAGGGTGGTTGAAAAGTGTCAGAAAAATCAAGGAAGTGGATATTAAACGCCACTTTTCTGCCGCCGCCGACCACGATTTCCTTTCGAACATGGCGCCGAAAACAGCTATAGCAAATATGATATAAGAGGAGGCAGCGAACAATGGCAAGAACTCAAGTTTCGGTGCAGAAAAGAGTACCCAGACGGACAACAGCAATGTGACCGTAAACTGAGTCAGCAAATACTTCGAAACCGGTTTAGAAGCATCAGCATCAAATTTGCTGTATTGGGAGTCGTCGATCTCTTTTGGTATGATGGAACCGCCGAGCTCATCGGGGCGCCACCCGGGTGGTTTAAGAAAAACAAGAATCTTGTTACGGATACCTTTTGACTGAGAGGCCATCTGAAACAGATCAGTCCAGTAATGCAGGTTGGCCCACACAGGGTTCCAGCTTTTCAGGGGCGCTGTGATTCCGTAATGCGGCTCCTTTTCTTCTTCCTTGAAAGTACCGAACAGCCTGTCCCAGATAATCAGTGTTCCGCCATGGTTTTTATCCAGGTATACCGGATCGGAGCCATGATGAACACGGTGGTGTGATGGTGTATTCAGGATCCATTCCAATGGCCCCAGTTTACCTATTGTCCTGGTGTGTATCCAGAATTGATAGAGAGTATTGAAGGAACTCACTGTCAAAAACATGACCGGGTGAAAACCGGCCAGGGCCAGCGGAAGGTAAAACACCCAGGAAAAAGCATTCTGAAACCACGACTGGCGCAAGGCCACTGATAAATTGTAGTCTTCACTTTGATGATGCACGATATGAGCTGCCCACAATGCATTGACTTCGTGACTCATTCTGTGAAACCAGTAGTAAAAGAAATCCACACCAATAAAAAGTATCAGCCAGACAACAAATGACGTTTCCAAAGTGGTGAAACGATAATGATCATACAAATGCAGATAACCGAAAAAAAGCGCAGTTTTCATGAAAATACCGGTGATTTGCTGACCGATACCAAGACTGATATTGGTGATCGAGTCATTCAAACGGTAAAGCCTGATTTTCTTCCTGATGCTGAATAAAAATTCGATTCCTATCAGAATGAAAAATATGGGAATAGACAGGGCTATATAGTCGACCTTCATGGATATCGTATAGGCAAATATAAGAATCTGCAGAAAACACTGTATCGGCTTATTTCACCCCTTATGCACGCTATTTCACCATTTGCTGACCCTGTTTCATCAAAACAATTACCAATGGTGGTTTTCAGAGGGGTATTTTTCTTTTATGGTGGATATTTTACGAACTCGCCTTTTCCGGTTGATTCCGGTGATTTTCTTGTTTGTTGCCAATGTCATGGCAACTTCCGGTCAGTCTGTTTCGGTTCAAAAAATGCCCCTTTCCGGTGATGGAAACATCATCAGGATGATCAGAAATCACTTCAAAACCGGCCCCTTGTATGACTGGCGGCTGGTTTCAGAAGAAAAAGGACTTGACGGTTCTGTTATCAGCAGATTCCGGCAAATATTCCGGGGATATAATGTAGAAGGAGCTGTGGTGATTGTTCATTCTGATAAGGGGAAAAATTCAATCACAGGTCATTTTGCTGAACTGAATCTTCCTGACGAACCTGTATTGAAAAAAACCGGAAATGAAGTTCTTCATCTTTCTGATCTGGCTACTGATTTACCAAAGGACGATTTTCAAATGAACTGGGTCTGGAAGCAGGTCGAATCGGAGTATCAAATGGTATTAAAGGTCGATTATTACTCTGAGCGGCAGTTTGCCCACCAGACCGTTTTTTTGGATCCGGAAACCTCAGGTATCATAGAAAAGATTGAACACAAATGCCATTTCAATCATGCTGGCACCGCACAAACCACTTATCATGGAACCTGCCAGATTACCACTCAGTTCCATCAATCGCAGTATCAGCTTCGTTCGAGCGACAGAGGAAACGGGATTGTAACACTCAACCTGAATCATAAGCTTCATTATCAATCAGTAAGTGAGATAACTGACAGCGATAATCTCTGGGATCAGTATAATGTCCCCTTAGCCACCGATGCCCACTTTTGTGCTGAAAAGTATTACGATTTTCTTCAGTCTCACTTTCAGAGAAACAGCCTTGATAACAACGGATATCCACTTAAAAGCTACGTCAATTACGGACAGAGTCTGGCAAACGCATTCTGGAACGGCAGCGCTGTAGTGTACGGAAGCGGCAACAGCATAACAGGTGCATTAACGGTGATTGATATAGCAGGACATGAGTTTACACATGGTTTGATTCAGAAGACTGCCGCATTGAACTACGCAAATGAACCCGGGATCATTAACGAGGCTGTTGCCGACATTTTCGGGGTGGCTTTGGATCATTTTGCTTTCCCTGCAGGCCAAAACTGGACTGTAGCGGAACGAACCGGACAACCCGTGAGAAGTTTTTCCGATCCATTGCTTTACGGACAGCCTAAAGAGTTCATGGGCCAGGGATGGTATAACGGTACCGGGGATAACGGAGGAGTACACATCAACAGTGGTTTCATCAATTACTGGTACTATCTGCTAAGTGAAGGCGGAACAGGTATTAACAGCCAGGGCTGGAGTTATCAAACCGGAGGAGTGGGCCGTGAAAAGTCTTTGAATATTGTATATCAAAGTCTGATTGCATACCTCGTGCCTCAATCAGGTTTTGAGGATTTTTACCACGCTACCATCAACGCAGCCATCGACCTTTACGGTAATTGCTCAGCCGAGCATCTTGCTGTTATTGAATCATGGAAGGCGGTTGGTTATCAGAATCAAGCTATGGTAAGCCCTGCCATCCATTCCACCGGCAGTTCCTTTTGTCAGGGTCAGACTTTAAATATGAATGCAACAGGAATGCCCGGATCTTTAATTGAATGGTACCGGGATGGCATTTCAATGAACCTTTTCGGTCGGGCGATAACAATAGACGCTCCGGGTGTTTATCAGGTTTCAGAGAACAGGTGTGGAGCAATACACCAAAGCAGTCCGCTCAGTATTTCCATGTCTCCAACACCTCAAGCGGCTGCGTCAAGTTTATTCGGTTGCCCAGATGACGCATTAGAACTGGAGGGCTATCCTGCAGGAGGTATTTTCTCCATTCCAAACCCATATTCCGGTCCTGCCACTTCATTCACTTACACCTTTACGGATACTTCAGGCTGTACTGCTTCAGCTCAGGCATTTATTTACCGATATATCACTCATCTGCCAGAAATCAGAGCCCAGAAAGAACAGGTCCCGGTAAACGGAAGGCCTGTTCAATTATTCAGTGATTCGGGTATTGTTTTCATTGGCACAGGAGTAACCGGAAACTTCTTTAATCCATCCGTAGCAGGTATCGGAGGCCCATACCAAATTGTAACAAATTACGTCGATCACCATGGCTGTCATTTGGAAAATTCAACCTCCATCACTGTTCTCCCACCCTGCCGCACCATATCTGAATTGCCGGTGATTGAAGGTCACTGGAGTCCTGTTGAGCCGGATTACATTCATATCCGTGCAATCGGAACAGAAGGCTTTGATATCAATTGGGAAATCGAAGGCGTCTGGCATTATACCGGTAACACAGATAACGGTCAAATTTTACTTTTCTCGCCTGCTGAACAAATCGATGTCAGGCTTTGGTTTAGCAACAGCTGTGGCGATTCATCGGCAATCATTAAAACGTTCATTAAACAACATCCGAAAGTTTTGAGCGTATATCCCAATCCAGTATCCGGCAGTTTTGCTGTTGAAGGAAAAGAAATCAGTTCAGTCAGACTTTACGATTCACAGGGAAAGGTGCTGATAGATGAATTATTCCCGATTGGCAAGCAGAAAATTAGCATCAGTACAGAAGACCTGGCTGTCGGTATTTACGGATTGGTAGTAAAAGACGGAGCGGTGGTATACCGAAGAAAAGTAGCTAAAGAATAACCCTGGGGATTCCCTTAAAATGGATCAGAAAATCTCGGATTGGAAAGGAATTCGTAATCCGTCAGTGTTTTCAGAAACTTGATGATATGGGCTTTTTCGGTTGGGGTCAACGGAATGCCACCGGCCAGTTGAGGATCCAGGGTTGGTGAATTCTTGACTCCTGAAATGTAGTGATCCAGCACTTTGTCAAGGTTTTTTACACTTCCATCGTGCATGTATGGAAAAGAAACTTCAACATTCCGCAGCGAAGGGACCTTAAACTTCCCTTCATCATTGGGGTCGAGGGTGATCACAAATCTGCCGGGATCACTTGTGAAAACGGTATCCAGTCCGTTATTCCTGAAAGTAAGATCAGTAAACAAAGGTTCTTTATGACAAGGTGTGCACTTCAGACGAACCAGGGCAAGACCACTCAATTCTTCTGCATCAAGTGTTCCACCTGATTCGCCTCTGATGTATTTGTCGTATTTTGAGTTGGACGAAACCATTACCGCCATAAACTGAGCTATAGCCCTGAGCATATTTTGAGAGGTGATGGAATCACTGCCATAAGCAGATTTGAACATGGCTTTATAACCGGAATTTGCCTGCAGTTTCGCGATAACATTAGACAAAGACTCATCCATTTCAACCGGATTTTGAATGGGGCTGATAGGCTGCACTTCAATGTGGTTGACTCCGCCATCCCAGAAAAAATTACTGTGCCACGCCAAATTGTAAATAGGTGGTGAATTTCGAATCCCGTTAAGGTTATCTATGCCATGGCTGACACGGTGATCAATGTGAGCAAAGGCTCCCTCCTGCTGATGACACGATCCGCATGAAATCGAATTGTCGCGTGACAAAATGGGATCGTAAAACAATTTTCTTCCCAACTCAAAACGCTCATCGGTAACTTCATTATTGGTAAACTGGTACACGGGAGCAGGCCATCCGGGTGGTACTTTGAAACTGATGGGTTCGTAAACCGGATCCGATTTATCGTCATCGTCTTTACATGCTGAAATTCCAACAACAAAAATTGCCATTGAGATCAAAACCAAAAGACTTTTCAAGCTAAGGGATTTCATTGATGAATCAAGTCAAATTTCAGCGTTACGTGAAGGATAACAGACTGATAGTCTAAATAGTTTAAAATCAAGAGGTACAAATATAACATCAAAGTAAACTCTAAATGCTGAGTTTTGTCATAAGTGTATCAAAAAGTGTTGTTTATCAGATTCTTAACTAATCATCGTGGATAAATATAAGATGTCTGCCTCAATAAAGATCCTTTCCTGACTATCTTTGCGGCCAACAAAATGCACCAATAATTCACTATGAGTCAAAAAGTTAAGTTCAGAAATACACAGGATAAAACATTCGTGACTACGTTAAACAACCGCATTGACGAATATTTCAAATCAAACCACATCACAGAAAAGGGAAATGCTTTAATGGCATTTAAAGTTGCCTTCTTTTTAGCCGGGTTTGCTTTCTCTTATTACCTGATCTACCTCTCAGGCGACAATATCTTCTTCTCGATTTTAAGCTGGTTGCTGGTGGGTCTGTTCACTGCCTTTGTAGGATTCAATATTTCACACGACGCTGTTCACGGCTCGCTGTCAGAGAATAAGTATGTAAACAAAATCCTAGGTTATACTTTCAACCTTGCCGGTACCAACAAGTACATGTGGAAAATCATGCACAATGTGATCCATCATACCTATACCAACATTCCGGGTCACGATGAAGATCTCGAGCCCGTTTCCCTGATTCGTCTCTCTACCGAAAACAAGCTTAAAAAAGTACATCGTTACCAACATTATTACGCATACTTGTTTTATTGTCTGACTTCCCTTTCATGGGTCATCAAAAAGGATTTTGTGGCATTTTTCAGGAAGCAGTTGGGTAACTATGAAAACAAAAACCATCCTGCCAGAGAGTATTTCATCCTGTTCCTTTCCAAGGCTGTTTATTTTAACGTGTTTCTGGTACTGCCGATCCTTCTCGCAGGAGTTCCCTGGTGGGTTTCAGTGATCGGATTTGTGGCCATGCATTTAATTCAGGGTATCACGCTGGCAGTGGTTTTCCAGCTCGCACACGTAGTGGAGGGAGCCAGTTTTCCGGTACCCGATGAGAAGGGTGATGTATTGAATAACTGGGCCATTCATCAGCTGAATACCACCGCCAATTTTGCCAGAAAAAGCTTTTTGGCCTCCTGGTTTTTCGGAGGTCTGAATTATCAGATCGAGCACCATCTTTTCCCTCATATTTGTCATATTCATTATCCCAATCTGAGCGAAATCGTGAAAAAAACAGCCAATGAGTTTGGCATCACTTACAACGAATATATCACCATGTGGGATGCCATTGTATCACATACCAGAATGTTGAAATTATTGGGACATCAGGAGTATTTACCAAACCAACAAGCCGCCTAAGCCATTTATGGAAATTATCAAATTCATAATAGATTTCATTCTAAATATAGATGAGCATCTTATAGAGCTTACCAGCCATTACGGTCTGTGGATTTATGCCATCATTTTTCTAATTGTATTTTGTGAAACAGGACTGGTCATCACACCTTTTTTACCTGGCGACTCTTTGCTATTCGCAACAGGTGCTTTAATAGTCATGCCAGGTTCAGAACTAAACATCTTTATCATGGGTATGGTGGTCATTACAGCCGCCATCCTGGGTGATACCACCAATTATCATATTGGAAAAGCCATTGGTTACAAAGTATTTGAAAAGGAATCCAGATTCATCAAAAAAGAACACCTGATCAAAACACAGACTTTCTATGAAAAACATGGCGGTAAGACTATTGTGTATGCCCGCTTTATCCCTATTCTTCGGACCTTCGCTCCATTTGTAGCGGGTGTAGGTACCATGCATTATGGTCGTTTTATCAGCTATAATGTTTTCGGTGGTATTTTATGGGCGGTATTGTTTCTGGGTGCCGGTTACTTATTTGGAAATTTGCCATTTGTAAGGGATAATTTCAGTCTGGTCATTTTGGGTATTATCGGTGTTTCTCTGATGCCTCTTCTTTTTGAGATGGTGAAGGGCTACATGAAGAAATCCTGATTTCAATCACAGACATTTTAATGCAGTTTATTACCCGGATTCATTGACCTGGTTTAATTTTACATACCAAATTTAACATCATCACAGTATGAGAATTAGCTTATTCTGCCTTGCATTGTTCCTTCCGGTGTATTCCATAGCTCAACATGAAGCTCCGAAATGGAATGTAAACAACCCTCCGGGATCTTTTACCGAGACGGTTTTCACCGCTGAAGAAGGTACCTGGATGAATCTGGATGTGAGTCCTGACGGGAAGGAAATTGTTTTCGATCTCCTTGGCGATATTTTTATCATGCCCGTAACAGGTGGACAGGCTAAAGCTCTCAGAACAGGTTTCGCTTTTGAAGTACAGCCACGTTTCAGTCCGGATGGGAAGCAGGTCTCATTTACTTCAGATGCAGGCGGAGGGGATAACATCTGGGTCATGGACAAAGACGGACAAAACGCCCGTCAGGTTACCAAGGAAGATTTCAGGCTCCTGAATAATGCCGTCTGGTCGCCTGACGGAAATTATCTGGTAGCCAGAAAGCATTTCACTTCGGGTCGATCATTGGGTGCCGGTGAACTGTGGATGTACCATACCAGCGGAGGCGAAGGTGTTCAGCTTACCAAAAGGAAAAATGATCAGCAGGATCTTGGAGAACCATCCTGGTCGCCCGATGGCAGGTATATCTACTTCAGTGAGGATATGTACCCCGGAGGCTATTTTCAGTACAACAAGGATCCGAATTCCCAGATTTACGTTATCAAAAAATATGATACCCATTCCGGAGATATCGAAACGGTAACCGGAGGATCGGGCGGGGCCATCAGGCCGCAGGTTTCCAGAGACGGCAAAACGCTGGCGTTTGTCAGGCGAATCAGAGAACAAAGTGTGCTCTTCCTTCGAAACCTTCAAACCGGTGAAGAATGGCCCGTTTATGACGCACTAAGCAAAGATCAGCAGGAAGCCTGGGCCATCTTTGGTGTCTATACCAATTTTAACTGGCTGCCCGGTGATCAGGAAATTATAATCTGGGCTGGAGGAAAAATCAGAAAAGTCAATGTTGAAACGCTGAGTGTTTCTGAAATTCCGTTTAAGGCTGAAAGCAGACATAAAATTCTTGATGCCATCCGTTTTGAGCAAAATGCAGCTCCGGATACTTTTGATGTTAAAGTAATCAGACATGCCGTTACTTCTCCTGATGAGAAAACTCTTGTATTCAATGCTGCCGGGTTTTTGTGGAGAAAATCACTGCCGGACGGAAAACCGGAGCGCATGACCAAAGGAACAGATTTCGAATTTGAGCCCTCCTTCTCTCCCGATGGTAAAAAGATTGTTTATGTTACCTGGAATGACGAACAAACTGGCGCCATCATGACCTTGCCTGTTACAGCCAAAGGAGCCACACCGGTAAAAATCACCACTGAAAAAGGAATTTACCGGACACCTAAATTTTCTTCCGACGGCAGTAAATTAGTTTATGTGAAGGAATCCGGGAATGATCACCAGGGATTCGCTTACTGCGTTGATCCCGGAATCTATATCATCCCTGCCAAAGGTGGTAAAGCAGAAAGAATTCTGAAATCAGGCTCCTTCCCTTCCTTCAGCAACGACGGGAAAAAACTTTTCTTCATGGGCAGCGACGGTGATAAACGGGCCCTGAAAAGCATCGATCTCCATACCCGCGAAGAACAAGTTCATTTCACAGGAAAAAACGTGACATACATGGCCACCAGTCCTGATGAAAACTGGGTAGCCTTTAATGAATATTACAAAGTTTATGTAGCCGCTTTTGCACCTTCCGGGAAACCGGTGGAAGTAACAGCCGGAATGAAAGCAATGCCGGTGGCACAAACCACTAAAGACGGGGGTATGAACATCCAATGGTCAAACGATTCCAAAAGAATTTTCTGGACCGCGGGTGATGAATACTTTGTCAATGACCTTAAAAACAGGTTTAAGTTTTTGGATGGTGCACCCGACTCACTGCCTCTGCCCGACTCCACCGGTTTGAAAATCGGACTCAAACTGGCGCATGATAAGCCTGAAGGCATGATTGCACTTACAGGTGCCCGTATTATTACCATGAACAACACAAGATCCGTCATTGAAAACGGTACCATTCTGGTGGAGAAGAACAGGATTAAAGCGATCGGTAAAACCGGAGAAGTGGCCATACCTGAAGGAACATACAAGCTTGATGTGACCGGAAAGACCATCATACCGGGACTGATTGATGTACACGCTCACCTCGGAACCTTCAGGCAGGGTCTGAGCCCTCAAAAGCAATGGAGCTATTTTGCCAATCTCGCCTACGGCATTACCACTACTCACGATCCTTCATCAAACTCCGAAATGGTATTCTCGCAGTCGGAAATGGTGAAAGCCGGACACATGATTGGTCCAAGGGTGTACTCTACCGGCTGGATACTATACGGAGCAGAGGGAGATTACCGCACCATCATCAACAAGAGAGAAGACGCATGGTCAGCCATTAAGAGAACACAGGCTTACGGGGCTTTTTCAGTGAAGAGTTACAACCAGCCAAGACGTGATCAGCGTCAGATGGTAATAGATGCAGCCAGAAACATCGGCATCCATGTATATCCTGAAGGTGGGTCCTTTTTCTTTCACAACCTGAGCATGATTCTGGATGGTCATACCGGTATTGAGCACAATCTGCCCATAGCACCACTTTACAGTGATGTGATCAATCTTTTCAAAGCCAGTAAAACCGCCATTACTCCCACTTTGATCGTTAGTTACGGAAGTGTTTCCGGTGAGTATTTCTGGTATCAGAAAAGCAATATCTGGGAGAATGAAAAGCTGCTTCGATTCACTCCCAGGTTTATTATCGATTCACGAGCCAGACACCGCACCATGATTCCTGACGCGGAGTATGACAACGGACACATTCTCACATCCCGTTCACTCAAGAGACTCGCAGACTCAGGTGTCAGGGTCAATATGGGATCACACGGTCAAATTCAGGGAATAGGTGCTCATTGGGAAATGTGGATGCTGGCTCAGGGAGGTATGACACCAATGCAGGTACTGGAAGCATCAACGGTTAACGGTGCTCATTACATTGGAATGGAGAAAGATCTTGGATCAATCGAAGCTGGGAAACTGGCCGATCTCGTAGTGCTGGAAAAGAATCCGCTTGAGGATATCTCTAATACTGAAACCGTGCAATTCACCATGGCTAACGGGCGATTGTATGACACATCAACCATGAATGAAATCGGCAACAGAAAAATGACAAGAGGTAAATTTTACTGGGAGCTGATGAAAACAGGGTCTTCATTCCCCTGGCACATGAGCACTCACGGAGAAGCGGTAACCGTACCGACTTCAGGTTGCTGTTCGAAACATTGAAAAAGACATTAGACAATTGACATTGGACATCTAAATAAAAAAATCAAGTGTCTAATGTTTGATGTCTATATTTCCGGTCACTGAAAAAGTGCCTTTAATTCGTGTGCATCTTCAGGTTTCATTTTACCTGCCAGGATTAAACTGAGTTGTCTGCGGCGCAGCGCTCCTGCATATCGTGCTTTCTCTTCTTCCGATTCAGGGATTATTTCCGGAACATTGATCGGGTTTCCAACCTGATCGACCGCAACGAAAGTATAAATCGCTTCATTGCATTTCCTTTTCTTGCCCGATACATTGTCTTCCACCCAGACATCAATAAAAACCTCCATGGAGGACGTAAAAGCTCTGGAAACTTTGGCCTGCAGGGTCACTATTTCTCCCAGCTTAATTGGCTGATTGAATGCTACATTGTTCACAGAAGCAGTGACCACTACTCTGGAACAATGCCGGTGAGCAGCAATAGCCGCACAAATATCCATCCAGTGAAGCAGTTTTCCTCCCATGAGGTTGCCTAGTGTATTGGTGTCGTTTGGCAGTACAATTTCGGTATTGACACAAACCGATTCAGAGGCTTTTTTGGGTTTCATGCTGCAAATTTAGCTTATTTGCAATAATCTGATATTGAATATATTAAATAAATAGGAAGCTTTTTAACGGGCCTTGCTTATTGCAATTTGCTAAATTCACGGGATCATTCAGACTACATGAATTATATGAAAAAACTGATCACCTTCATCTTTACGTTAACATTCCTTTTTCCTGCCGTTTCCTTTTCAGGGATTGGAGATACAACTTCCATCAGGGTACACGATGCCGTTCACATGTCATGGTGGGGCGAATACAAGGTATGGGGGGTGTTTCCTCCTGCCGGCACCTCTTATCGAAGGATCAATCTTGACTTTACTCTGGGCTGTCCTCCTACAGGCTGCTCCGACTGGGATTATACTGTACAGGTAGAAGCATTGCATAAAACAGGTGCTATTGACTCAGTAGTAGTGATGGCTCCTTTTTACACCATCAGCAATACATCACCTGACACCATTTTCGGAAACCTGAACGCTGTATATGTTACTTTCTGGAACACAACCATCAATGCTACCGATTCAATTCTCGCCAATTCCAGCTGGGTATACATTCATAACGATCCTGTAAATCCCTTCACCGTTACAGACAGCTTATTGTTGTATACCGGAAATTATTACAATCACATATTTGATAATACCGGAGCCATTATAGATTCCATTTATGTTGGTTATGCCAATGCTTTGATTAACAGCTTTACCACCACCTACAATGTATTTGAAGTAGTGGAAAGAATTGAGCTGGCCAGGGTGATTACTCCTTACGGAGGATATTACAATAACAGCTGGAGAAACACCATCCGTTTCGATATTACCGATCTTGCTCCCATTCTTCAGGACAGTGTTGAAATCAGGGCCTTTTACGGTGGCTGGTCTGACGGGTTCAGCATTACCCTCGACTTTCATTTTATTGAAGGAACTCCGCCAAGAACCCCTGTTCAGGTCAGGAACATCTACAGCAGCGGACCAGGAGGTTTCCCTTACGGAAATGTGTCGAATCCAATAGAAAATTATCTGGTGCCGAAAACATTCAACCTGTCCTCTTCTGAAGTAAACAGTATGATCAGGTTCATTCCCACCGGTCATGGTGCAGGAACACAAAATTGTGCTGAATTCTGTCTGAAGAATTACCGGATCAAAGTGGACGGCATTCAACAGTTGCAGCGTTCTGTCTGGAAAAACGATTGCGGCTTGAACCATCTGATGCACCAGGCAGGAACGTGGATTTACGACAGAGCCAACTGGTGTCCGGGTGATAAAGCGTTGATTCATGAATTTGAAATCACTCCATTTGTCACACCCGGAAACGGAGTGACACTGGATTTCGATATGGATGCTTACACCAACAGTGTTGGCGGACAAAATCCAAATTACATTATGGCAGCGCAGTTGATCACTTACTCAGCTCCGAATTTCAGCGTTGATGCATCCGTTGAAGAAATAATCGCACCTAACTCCGATTTCTATTTTAACAGGTCCAATGCCATCTGCCAGAATCCTGTTATAGTGATCAAAAACACGGGCTCTACCCCACTGACTTCTGCCACCATCACCTACGGTATCAAAGGAGCTACGCCTTCTGTTTTCAACTGGACCGGCAATCTGGATTTCAACGAAATGGTTCAGGTTCAACTCGGCACCATTGACTGGAATTCACTCACTAACGAATCTGACCGATTTTATGCGTACGTATCCGGCCCGAACGGCATTCAGGACCAAAATGCCTGGAATGATACGATGACCGTTAAGATCAATTTTCCGCCACAGCATCCATCCACCTTTGTTCTGCTGTTTAAAACCAACCTGGCTCCCTTTGAAACGAGTTACAACATCAAGGATGACCAGGGCAACACCGTGTTCTCCAACGGAACACTTGCAGCCAACACTATTTACAGAGATACCGTAACCCTGGCTCCCGGATGTTATACCTTTAACGTGAACGACTCAGGACGCGACGGCTTGTATTTCTTTGCCAATAACGACGGTACCGGATATACCCGTTTTGTGAATGCATTTGGACCGGGAGTCATTCAGTATTTTGAGGCTGATTTCGGTACGAATATCCGTTTCCAGTTTACGGTTGGATATTTACTGAACACACCTCAGGTTGAATCAGATTCACGTATGGAAGTGTTTCCCAACCCTACCTCCGGAAAGTTTACCCTGGATCTGTCAATGCCTTCACCTGAAAAAGTCACGATTCAAATTACCGATGCACTCGGCAGACTCGTTCACAGTGTTGAATCTGAAGGCACCGATAATCCTGTGTTGGACTTCGACCTGAAAGGGAACAAAGCCGGCATCTACCATGTGACTGCAGTCAGCAATAAATTTGTTCTGACCAGGAAACTGCTGGTGAATCCCTGATCATTTTGCACCGTTGCAATACTGAATCTTTTTGTGATCCTGCTGCTGGATAACTACGACTCATTCACCTGGAATCTGTTTCATTATCTGGATCAGTTCGCGAATGAACCTGTAGTGATCAAAAGAAATGATGAAATTTCCATCGGGGAAGCTGATGCTTATTCTTCTTTCGTATTGTCGCCCGGCCCCGGGATTCCTTCTGAATCAGGAATTTTAAATCCGCTGATTGCTGCCTACTTCGGAACCAAACCCATATTAGGAATTTGTCTGGGGATGCAGGCCATTGCAGAAACACTTGGAGGCAAGATATTCAACATGAATAGTCCCTTGCACGGGGTGGAAAGAACCATTCATGTTTGTGATCAGACTGATGCCATTTTTGAAGGGATTCCGGATTCATTCACTTCAGGCCATTATCACAGCTGGGGCGTCTCAGAATCAGAGCTCCCTGAGGATTTACTGGTTACCGCAAGGGATCAGGATGGGAATGTAATGGCGATCCGACATGCAAGGTATCGGATAAATGGATTGCAGTTTCATCCGGAATCGGTCATGACCACTCACGGACTGAGTATGATTTCGAACTGGCTTAAATATTGCCGCAATCAGTAATATAGCAGAAAGTCACTTTGAACAACTGCCAGGTCAGGATCCCTGAAACAATCAGCTTCAATCCTGTGCTCATCAATGTGCCAAAAGCGGTGCCAAATCCGGAATAAACCGCTTCATTCAGGCGTTTGCCTGAAATCAGATCACCGATCACGGCTCCTGCGATCAATCCTGCTATGATACCTATGGGAGGAAAAATCATCCCTATCAGCATTCCGGCAATGCTGCCGATAATACCTGCCCGGCTGGCACCAAACTTTTTCGACACCCAAACAGGCAAGACGTAGTCTATGATCGTGATCAACAGCACGATCACTGCCCACCAAATGAGAAACGATGAACTGAATGGTGAAAAGGCCCACTGCACCAGCAAAATGGATACGTAATTCAGCGGAGGGCCGGGTAATCCTGGTACGATACAGCCGAGAATCCCGGTAAAAGCCAGTAAAATCGCTGCTATAATGAGTGCAATTTCCATGTGCAATATCAATTAATCATTCCAAACACAAATCATTAATCTCTGTTTCAACAATTCTCCGATTTTGTATCAGTTTATAAACCCCAAATGACTTAAAGTGTTATCCAAAGGTATAATTTTGTAATTTGAGGTAGAATAAATTTAGCCTGATGCTTCTGAGGAGTTTATATTCAATGCTTTTTCTGATCACCTTCAGCACCCTGTTGTCGGCGCAGGAAGTCGACATCATAAAAAAGAATCAGCTTGACAGACTGTTATCACCTTCCGCTCAAAATGACACAACTTATGTGATCAACTTCTGGGCAACCTGGTGCAAGCCCTGCGTAAAGGAGCTGCCTTACTTTGAACGGGTGAATCGCGAAGAAGGCGGGAATAAAGTAAAAGTTGTGTTAGTGAGTCTTGACTTTAAAAGGAATCTGGATACCCATCTGAAATCATTCCTGAATAAAAACAAAATTGCAAGTACGGTTGTGCTGCTGGATGAACCGGATTACAACAGCTGGATCAATGATGTCAGTCCGGACTGGAGTGGAGCCATTCCCGCCACTGTCTTTATTAATGGTTCAAAAGGCAAAAGAGAATTTCACGAAAAGGAATTCACATACGATGAACTGGTCAATGAAATTAACAAATTAAAATCAAACTGAATATGAAAAACATCAGAATTCTATCCGCATGGCTGTTGCCTGCATTTGCGATACTCTTCATGGCCTTTAATCCTGTGAATACAGGCTATAAGGTTGGAGATAAAGTGTCGGATTTCAATCTGAAGAATGTAGACAAAAAAATGATCTCATTATCCGGACTTCAAAATAACAAAGGAGCGATCGTGATCTTTACCTGTAATCATTGTCCTTTCAGCATTGCATATGAAGACAGAATCATTGCCCTTCACAAAAAATACGAATCGTTGGGTTACCCGGTAATTGCTATCAATCCCAATGATGAAGTGAAGGTTCCTGAAGATTCATTTAAAAAAATGATTAAACGAGCCAAAGAAAAGAAGTTTCCGTTCGTTTATCTGCATGATGCCACACAGGAAGTTGCACGTACTTACGGTGCCGTCAGAACTCCGCATGTATATGTTTTGTCTAAGTCTGAAGGAAATTATACGGTAGAGTATATCGGCGCGATTGACAACAACAGTCAGGAACCGGAAGCAGTCACCGAACGGTATATTGAGAAAGCAATAGATGAATTGCTTGAAGGCAAAAAAGTGACTACCACCACTACCAAAGCAATCGGGTGTACAATTAAATGGAAAAGTTAATATTTTAAAAAGAGCATAAATCCAAACTTAGAACGGGCTACTCCTCAATATTGAGTGAGTGGCCCATTTTGTCTCTCTTGGTTTTCAGATAAAGTTTATTGTGTTCATTGGAACTGATCTCGATTGGAATATTCTCCACGATTTCCAGTCCGTAACCAATCAGACCGGCCCGTTTGGTCGGATTGTTGGTCATGAGTTTCATTTTAGTAACACCAAGATCTCTCAATATCTGTGCGCCGACTCCATAATCACGTTCATCCATATTGAATCCCAGTTCGAGATTGGCTTCAACAGTATCACGACCCAACTCCTGAAGCTTGTATGCCTTCAGCTTATTGAGTAATCCTATACCTCTTCCTTCCTGATTCATGTAAACAATTACACCTTTACCTGCTTCCTCTATCATTTCCATTGCTTTGTGTAACTGAGGTCCGCAATCGCATCTGCATGATCCGAAAATATCACCGGTAATGCATGATGAATGTACCCGAACCAAAACCGCTTCATCCTTGTCCCAGGTGCCTTTCACAATGGCAAGATGAGGCTGGTCGTTTGTCAGTTGCCGGTAAGCATGCAGGTTGAAGTTTCCCCAGGTTGTTGGAAGCTGAACATTTACTTCCTTTTCAATCAGACTTTCCGTTTTGAGCCGGTATGAAATCAGATCTTCAATGGATATGATCTTAAGTCCGAATTTGTCAGCTATCTTAAACAAATCCGGCAGGCGGGCCATGGAACCGTCCTCATTCATGATTTCAACCAGTACACCAGAAGGTTCAAAACCGGCCATACGGGACAGATCAACTGCCGCTTCGGTATGTCCTGTGCGCCTCAAAACACCGCCGTTTTTTGCCCTTAACGGGAAAATGTGACCGGGTCGACCGAGATCTTCAGGTCTGGTTTCCGGATTGATTAAAGCTAAGATGGTTTTGGAACGGTCTGATGCTGAAATCCCTGTAGTGCACCCATGTCCAAGCAAATCAACTGAAATGGTAAACTGGGTTTCGTTTGAGGATGTGTTTTGTGAAACCATCATCTCGAGCCTTAACTCTTCACAACGGTCACCGGTAAGACTCACACAGATCAATCCTCTGGCGTGAGTGGCCATAAAATTGACTAACTCAGGGGTGGCATTGCGGGATGCGGTAATAAAATCGCCTTCATTTTCGCGGTCTTCATCATCAACAACTATAACCACTTTACCCTTTCGGATGTCCTCGAGTGCATCTTCTATTTTATCCAGTTGTCTCATCTGAAATGCCGGTTTTCTATTCAATTTTTGGAAATGCAAAGTTACGGATAAAGAAGGGATCAGCATGAATCCTTCCGTTTCGACGGATGAGAACATACAGTGACCAAATAAGTTTAAAAATGACTGATTCTGTCATTCGACCCCATTGACTATAATTTTGATTATCAAATACTTTGATAGAAAAACTGCGCGCTTTCATTCACTTTCTTTTGTTTTCTTACAAATGTGATAAGTGACTATCATTTGATAATCCTTAACATGTCTATGCTCTTAACTTGCATACAACAATCAGCGACACAGAAAAGCAAAAAATTAAGGTTAGGTTTTTGGTTAGTTAGGTTGATGTCAGATAAAGGGTAACCCCGTAAGGTTACCCCGCATCTGAAACCTTTCACTAAAGCCTGCGTTCAAAGAATGGTTTTTGGTTAGTTCAGGTTGATTATCGGATGAGGTTAACCCCGTAAGGTTCTCATATCATCAGATCAATCACAAAACAGAAGCCGTGATCCCGTAAGGTCACGGCTATCTTTTTTTCTGGCCAAACTCACGTAATGTTTCTTCTAACTGTGAAGTAAGCAACAGCCTGCTGTATTCCATTGAAAAATTACCGGTCACAAAAAGATGCGCCTGTTCTGCCATTCGGTTGGCAAAATCAACATCACTCAGCAGTTTAATGATGTGTGCGGCCAGTTCATCTTTTGAATTTCCAACGAGTATTTCTTTACCGGGAACAGCACCAAGCGGTTCAGCACTCAGTGAGGTGGTAATACTGGGGATTTTCATCGACATGGCCTCCAGTAATTTATTCTGCAGTCCGGTTCCGATTCTCATGGGTGCGATGAATACTTTGGATTTGCCATAGCACATACGAATATCATCCACCCAACCGGTCACTTTGACTTTGTCAGATTCCATTCTGCGCACTGCTGCGGCAGGGTTTGCTCCTGCAAGCTGTACATTGGTTTCAGGACGAACTTTCCAGACTAAAGGCATGACCTCAGAGACCAGAAAAACCGAAGCATCAACATTTGGCGGATAGTTCATATTTCCGACAAACGTTACATCATACTCTTTATGAATTGAAACTGTCATAAAATTGACTGTATCTATCCCATTGGGTAAAACCACTACCCGATCCTTCTCCATGAAAGAAAGGTGTTCTTTATCCTGTTCAGATATAATAAAGTGCTTGTGAAACCAATTGAACGTTTTCTTTTCGAACGATTCTACCAGTCTGATTTCCCGTCTGAATAAAGATTTGAGCAGCACAGGAGCATCAGCAAGCCTTTGTCTGGTTCCTTTTACAAAGGCATCCTGATAATCAATCACCTTTGGAAAAGAATTCAAATCTTTCACAAACAAAGCAGTTCGGATCAACTGGCAATAAATCAGATCAGGCTGCACTTCATTAATTGCTTTCAGGAAAAAAGATTTGTTACGAGAAGAGTAAAAGTATCCCACCTGAAGCGGAAGACTTCTGAAAAACGAAAAAAGCAAATTCATAAAAATCTGCATCTTGTTCATTTGGATCAGCCGGATTCCTTTGCAGTAAGGTTCAATTTTCTCAATATGAGATTTGTTCACCGGACAATCACTGATTGCTGCAATATGTACTTCAATTCCGGAAGCATGCATGTTCATGATCTGCTGGAAAGCTCTCAGCTTATCTCCCTTTTCAAGCGGATAGGGAAACCTCGATAATATGAAAAGTACTTTCATGAGATCAACGAATTTGAACTCCTTTTTTTCAGTGATTTGTAAAAATCAATAATTCCGGATCCGGTAATCCGGTTGTCGTATCTGTTTACAGCCAGTTTCCGGGCATTATCACCGATTGATTTACTGTAAACAGGATCCTTCACACATCTGATTAAAGCAGATGCGAAATCAGCAGGACTGTCAGCTATCAGGATGTCGGTTCCGTTGGTGTATTGAATACCCTCAGCTCCAATAGAAGTTGATATAATCGTTTTTCCGGCTGCCATTCCCTCAATGATTTTAACTCTCATGCCACCACCAGACAAAAGCGGAACAATCATAATCTGTTTATCAGACATAAAATTTCTGGCGTGGTCAACTCTGCCCTGTACATGAATTCGCGGTTCATTCATGCTGAGATATTTTTGAGGCATTCCTTTACCGGCCAGAAATAATTTAAATTGAGATTCATGATTGACTGTTAAAGGCCATACCTGACTGAGAAACCAGTCAACACCTTCCAGATTGGGCATCCAGTCCATGGAACCAAGATGAAACACCGATGCCGGATCAGTTTCCGTTCCTGCATCTGAATAATCAGCTGTATCTATGCTGATAGGAGAAACCCTGACCGGTACGTGGCATCCCAGAGATTTAAACAGATCATGATCTTCATCGGTAAGTACAATAATACCGTCAAAACGGTTGAGTATTCCGGCTTCGTATCTCCTGAGCCGTTTGGCCAAAAGCTTCAAGTAATACTTTTTCAGAATAAAATTTTCCGAATCTGCAAGACGCTTCCAGATCAGATATTCAACATTATGAGCTCGGAAAACAACCTTTGCATCGCTGAACTTTCTCACCGTTTCCAGATAAGGTGCCATAAAAAGACTTTCAAGCTGTATGACATCAAACTTTTCCTTTGTGAGAACAGTCTCGATCAACTGATGCATCTCTGTTATGTCAAAGCGTGAGATGTTATAGGATTCTTTCGAAAATAAATTCAATAAAGCACCCAATGGCCTGACAGTGGCATCCAGATAAACCATTTCAGGCCGGTAAGCACTCATGTACCAGTCCGGAATGGAGGACGGTTCCACAAAATGTTTGAGTGTATTAAAAGAAACGACCTTTACATTAACACCGTTCCCGGTCAAGGCACTCGACATACTGAACATGGCAATAGTTCCTCCATCGTTAGGAGGCCAGGGCAACCTGAGACAAAGCTGAAGTACTTTCATTTTTTCTTCTTTGGCAACAGTTTCCTGAAAAATAACGTATAAGCCTCAATATCGAACAATGCGCTGTCGCGGGTGGCTTTGTACAAAAGTATGAGGCCAACCGGCAGCAATACTGCAGATGATATCCACATGCCGAACCAGGCTTCCACCACTCCCTCCCTGGCAAATTTCTCACCTGTAATAGATGTGATATGAAACAAAAGAAAGAAAATAACCGATACCACCACCGGCATGCCGATCCCACCCTTTCTGATGATTGCCCCCAGAGGTGCACCTATCAGGAATAAAATAAAACACGCAATTGAAAGGGTGTATTTACGATGACGTTCGATATCAAACCTTGCGATAAGTTCTCGCCGAGCTTCGATCTCTTCCGTAGCACTCGACATGTAGGCTTTAACGTTTCGGGCCTGACCCATGGCATTTTCATATACAAATTCATTCACCAGAGAGTCCGCTCCTGACAGATCCACCACTCCTCGTGGCTGGCGGTGCACCAGTGTATCTCTGAAAGTCAGATAATAGGATTTAACAGTATGCCCAATCTCTGCTTTTCTCCTAGAAAGTTGAATATTGAAACTGTCAAGAGATGTTTCAAGCTGCTGAAGATTCAACATCTGATAATTATCTTTAAACAAATCAACATTGGTTCTGTTGAGCTTGAAAGTTGAAAGATCGAATCGAATCTGATAACTGTCGAAACTGGTTCTTAGAAATGGGTTTTTCCTTGCTGTTCCGGGTTTGTTTTCAGCCTGATCCTCATAACTGTGACCGTCATATAAAGTCACAATGAGGTACTTTTCATCAGAAGACATGACCATTTTGCCGCTTTCTGCGGAAACTACTTTGACGTTTCCCCGGTTCTGACTGTGATCATAAATGATAACATTCCTGATAGTCTGATTATCATCCTCCTTCTCACCTATCTTCAGTGAATAGCCATCAATGCCATTGTAAAAAACACCTTCCTGAATGTACAATGCGGGTTTCTGCTGACGCACATCATAGAGCAGCGAACCCATTTTCAAATTGGTATAAGGAAGCATGTAGTTTGAAAATGCAAAAGCAAGTATGCTCACTAGTAAAGCTACATAAAGCATTGGCCGCAAAATTCTTTGTAATGATATACCTGCAGACTTTGCCGCTACCAATTCGTATTGCTCCGCAAGATTACCCATGGTCATGATTGAGGAAACCAGAATTGCCAATGGTAGAGCCAGCGGCACCAAAGTGGCTGTGGCATAGAAAAGCAGCTCGGCAATCACATACCATTCGAGCCCCTTCCCTACCAGGTCATCGATGTACTTCCAGAGAAACTGCATCAGAAGGACAAAGAGAACAACAAAAAAGGTCGCTAAAAAGGGACTTAGAAAAGAGGATAAAACCAGTTTCGAAAGCTTCTTCACTTCAAAGGCTGTTCAAATTGATACTTGAGTTTGCAGTGTTAAAAAGGTGTTCCTACCTTTACATCCGGTATGAATGACAGCAATCACAATAACGGGCGTAAAGATACGAATTTCCTGAACCTCAATGCTGCTGAGCTGTCCATATTGACCAACAAAGAGTTCTTCCTGCTCAAACGCAATAGTATTGATAAGATTGTTGCCTCCTTTGCTCAACTGGAGTTGCTGATCAATGACAGATTCCAATACTTGCACCGGACCGGTTTAATAGCTGACTTCCGTAAACGGGGCAATATCACTAAAGGTGAAAATTATCTGGGCCTGCCTTATGTGGTACTTGATCATCCTGCAGTTTTTGGCAAAAACGGAGTGCATGCCTACAGAACGATGTTTTGGTGGGGAAACAGCTGGAGCATTACTTTTCACATCTCCGGCAATCATTTGAACCAACTCCCATCCTCGTTTTTTGAGTCGGTAGTTTCCTTATGTCCCGATCATTATTTGCTAGGCATTGGAAAAGGAGAATGGGATCATCATTTTGGAGAGGATAATTTTGTTCCGTTCAGCAAAGTCAACATCAGTCCGGTTCAACTTCAGTCCGCTGCGGCAGAGAAAGGTTTTCTGAAAATAGCTGACCGGTGGCCTATGGAACAGATCAACGAAACACCTGAAAAGGTAACGCAATTCCTGACAGTGTTTACAACACTGTTCCAAAAATCATGATCCGATAATCTGCTTCAGATTGTGGATCTGTGTTTCCCACAAACGGGCAGTCTCTTCCTGATCTTCAGGCACACAAAAATCGGTAATCATCAATGCCACATCAGAGGTAAGGTCATCCGTGAGAATTTCAAATTCAATATAGGAGTCTTCTGAATCATCGAGCCACTTGAATCGCACCAGTTGATTCTCGCGTTTATGGACCAATTTTGCTTTAGATTCATTTCCGGTCCATGTGAACGTGTAAATTCCATCATGAACAGAAACATCTTCTGCAAACCACTCGCCCAGTCCTGAAGGTGTATTGATATAATTGAAAAGAATTCTTGGAGAACAATGCATTTCAAATTCAAGCTGAAACTTTTGCTTTTTGGCCATATCTGTAGTTTTCATATTCTTTCGATCTTAAAAAGTGATTAATTTTGAGGGTGTCAAGATAATAAAATTTCAACTAAGCAAGGCATACTTTAAAGGATATTCTGCTCTGTAAATTCTCAATTTTAAAAATTATTATTTATTCTAAATCTTTTAAAATCATGTCAGTGAATAACGCCTTCAAATTGATACTGTTGTTCCTGGTCACATTCTTTTTTTTATCAACAAGTTACTCACAACCACCTGCCTTTGCACCCGCATGGAACATGAACTATGGCGGGAGCAAGGACGAAGTCATCGCTGTGGTGATTCCATCTGCCGATGGAGGTTTTCTGTTAGCAGGGACTTCATTTTCAGGTCAATCATTTGATCTGACGGAGCCTAACCGCGACAGTACCGTACAAAGCTCCGACTACTGGATCATCAAAACGGATCAAAACGGCAATAAACTGTGGAATCGACGGTTCGGTGGGTCCTCCGGCGAAACTTTGCTTCATGCCATCGCCACCTTCGATGGGGGCTATTTGTTATCAGGAACAAGCTTCTCGGGACAGGATGGTGATAAAACACAAGTCAATCATGATTCTTCCCTGGTGACACCCGATATCTGGATCGTTAAGACCGACAGCCTGGGAAATAAACTGTGGGACATCCGTTTGGGTGGAAATCAGTCTGAGCAAATGGGGGAATCAGTTGAAATCATCCCGGGAATATATTTGATCGCCGGATCGACCGTATCCCCGCAAGGTGGTAACATTTCAGAACCCGGGCAAGGCGGTTGGGATTACTGGATGGCACTTATTGATATCAATGGAAATTTACTTTCAGATAAAAGGTTTGGAGGAACAGCTGATGATTTCTGTACATCTGTTGCTGCTGATACCGGAATTATGGTTTTAGGGGGATATACCTGGTCAGGAACCGGCGGAGATAAAAGTCAGCCCAATCAGGGTGGAGCGGATTACTGGATGATTAAAGCCGATGTCTCAGGTAATAAACTTTGGGATAAAAGTTACGGTGGAACACTCAACGACTGGTTGTTCGATATAACCACTACTCCTGATCAATATCTGGTTCTTGGTGGTCAGGCTTTTTCAGGTGCAACAGGCGATAAATCCGAACCCAACCACGATCCAGGTCCCAATGGCAGCGACCGGTGGATCATCAAAGCGGATTCTGCAGGAAATAAGATCTGGGATCGGACTTACGGAGCCGACCAGATAGAGGATGTCAACAATATCGAAGTACTGGCCAATGGCAATCTGTTGATCTGCGGCGAATCCTATTCATCTCAGAACGGCAATAAATCGGAACCCAATCTCGGACCTGAGCAAACCTGGATTTTCATGACCGACGGCAGCGGTAATATATTATGGGATAAAACGCTTTTCACCTTCAGTCATGACGAGAAAGGTTATGCGATCATGCTGGACAGCAGTTGTTTTCTCGCAGTCAATTATACCCGAGCCGATTCCAGCGGATACAAAACTCAGGATAATTACGGAGAGGGCGATTTCTGGATGATTAAAATGTGTCCTGATACCACACTTTCTGTTTCGGATGCGTCAGCAGAAAAGACTGCCTTTGAAATCATGCCCAATCCCGCAAAGGAATATTGTATCATCAGGACAAACGGTCAGACCGGAGATGATGTGATACTATCCCTTCGTACAGTTAATGGTTACCTTGTCTGGAGTGGTAAACCGAATGAAAAAGATGAAACACGTATCGATCTCACAAACTTTCCTTCAGGAATTTATCTGGTCGAATTTAAAAGTGAAAAGTACCGTCAATACAAAAAACTGGTCATCCTGCATTAGAAAAGTCCGTGCAATTCTCCATTGACTCTGTTCACGATCATGCCGAGGTGTTCCGGGTTGTCGGCGAAGTTGATTTCATCAATATCAATCACCAGCATTTTGCCGTGGTCATATGTTGAAATCCAGGCTTCATAACGCTCATTTAATCTACGCAAGTAATCAATCCTGATAGAATTTTCGTAAGCCCTTCCCCTTTTCTCAATTTGCTTTACCAGAGAAGGAACAGAACCCCTCAGATAAATCAACAGATCTGGTGGCTTGATAAACTCGACCATCAGATTGAAAAGTTCCTGATAATTTTTAAAATCACGGGTGGTCATCAAACCCATGGCATGCAGGTTGGGTGCGAAAATGTTAGCATCCTCATAAATCGTACGATCCTGTATGATGGTTTTACTGGTTTTCATGATTTTGGCCACCTGACTAAAACGGGAATTCAGGAAGTATATCTGAAGATTGAAGGACCAACGTTGCATGTCCTCATAAAAATCATTCAGATAAGGGTTATCGTCCACATCTTCGTAATGTGGTTCCCATTTGAACTGTTTGGCCAACAATGTTGTTAACGTGGTTTTTCCGGAACCAATATTACCGGCAACTGCGATATGCATACCTATTTCTCAGTTAGTAAAAGTGAAAATCATGAATCGGGGATGCCAAATTACAAATATTCGGCTAAATCAAAAGCTATAAATATTCAAAGCATCTCCATTGTGAATGAAAATATGTCCGGGTTCAATCCGGACCTTATCTCCTGGCTCATTAACAGGCAACCTGAATTTTTTGGTGATGCCTTTCTGAATATCATGACTGATCATCCCGTCGCCGCTTTTACTGATAAACTCATTCTCGTTCAGCAGCTGAATCTCATCTGTTTCCGTAGCGGGTATGGTTTTAAAATAGGTTCCGAACCGATCGAACACCACCACTCCGTACTGACTGACAAAGAGGAGAATCCACTTTCCGGTATCAAAAATAACAGATGGTTCAACTGGATCTGACGACACCTGACGGAGAGAGGTTCCTTCCGCCAGAACCGTGAGGGTTTCGCTCAGCTTTTTAACATTCATTTCGTTTCTGTCAAAAATCCAGAATCCGGCTTCCCTGGAAAGGCAAATCAACTGCTGGTCAGGTGTACCCAAAACAGACAGATCCAGGGTAGCGTTCGAAGAGAGTGAGGCATCCAGCACTAAAGCCCGGGAAAAAGTGCCAAAAACAGCCAGAATTTTCATGGGATTGGAGGCATCGAGATAAGTGATTTCCCCGAACTCCCTATTGCTGTATGAGGCAAGTAAAGTACCGTCAGAAGCGTATTTGAATATATCGCCACCTGAATAAAAATAGACGTTAGATAAGGGATCGGTGGTAAAACTGCCGGTATTTTGCAACTTGCTGATCAGTCTGTATTCCTGCGCAACAGAGGCGGATCCTGACAGCATGATGATACTTAAAAACAGTAGGATTCGCATACAATAATTAATTTACGACAACAAGCACTTCTTCAATAATCTTCCTGTCATTTGAAAGCCGGGGGACTTTATGTTGCCCACCCAGTTTTTCCTTTGCCTTGAGCCATTTGTAGAAAGTGCCTGCCGGCAGATTTCTGATTACCGGGGGTCGCAGCACCATATCCTTGTAACGCTTGGCCTCATAATCGGAATTCACATTTTTCAACTCCTGATCAAGAACCTGTCCAAACTCACTCAGATCAACCGGTAACTGTTCAAACTCTATCAGCCATTCATGCGCACCACAGGCATTGCCGGAGTAATAAATCGGAGCGGCGGTATATTCTCTGATTACTGCTCCGGTTTTCAAACAGGCACGGGAAATGGCACTTTCGGCATTGTCTACAATAATTTCTTCACCAAAAGCATTGATGAAATGTGCAGTTCTTCCAGTGATCTTTATGCGGTAGGGAGAGAGGTCTGTGAAAATAACAGTATCACCGATCATGTATCGCCACAACCCTGCATTGGTGGTAATAACAATAGCATAATTTTCATTGAGACGAACCTGATCAAGTGTAAGTGCTTTGGGATTATCCAAACCGATCTGATCAAGTGGGATGAACTCATAAAAAATACCATAGTCCAGCATGAGGAGCATTTCATCTGAACCGAATCGGTCCTGAATACCAAAGAAGCCCTCAGATGCATTATAGGTTTCATAATATCTCATACCCTGCTTCGGTATCAATTTCCTGAACTGATCGGCATAAGGTTTGAAATTGACTGCGCCGTGTATAAAGAGTTCCAGATTGGGCCACACCTCGGTTATATCCTTCTTGCCGGTAATTTCTAGAATTCTGTTCAGCAGTACCAGTGTCCAGGATGGTACACCGGAAATGTTGGTAACATCCTCTTTCATGGTCGATCTGGCAATCTGCTCTATCTTGGCCTCCCACTCATCCATCAGTGCAATGGAAATATCTGGAGTTCTGAAAATCTGAATCCAAAAAGGTAAGTTTTGAATGAGGATGGCGGATAGGTCTCCGTAAATGGAGTCATTATCGAAAGAGTTGACCTGATGACTGCCGCCGAGCGACAGTAATTTCCCATTGAATAATCCGGTATCCGGATGATTGTTGCAATATAGTGAAAGCAGGTCTTTGCCGCCTTTGAAATGACAATCTTCAAGTGATTCAGTGGTGACCGGAATAAACTTGCTTTTGTCACTGGTGGTGCCCGATGATTTGGCGAACCATTTCACATCGCTGCTCCAGAGTAATCTTTGCTCTCCCTGGCGAATACGATTGATGTATGGCTTCAGTGATTCGTAATTCTGAACGGGAACACGTTCCCTGTAGTCTTGAACTGTTTTGATGGAAGAGTAATGATATTTATTACCCCATTCGGTAAATCTTCCTGCCAAAATCAATTTCCGGAATAAGTCCTCCTGTACCTCACTGGGGTATTTGATGAACAACTCGATCTGATGGATCCGTTGTTTCATAATCCATGATAATATGGAGTTAATGATCGGCATAGGCACAATATCTACCAAATTTATGAAATAATGCAAAAACCCGCTAAAAGTTTATCAAAGCATCCGATTTGGGTCAACAAAATCAGTTAATCCCCCCTTTTGGGGATAAAAAACTGATTAACACGGCATTAATAAAAACAACTTAAAACGTACTAAGTGCCTGTAATTTACGTGCGTTAAAATATTCAGAAATTTCAGACAGATTCCTGGCGTTGAAGGTCATCGAACTGGTCAGCATCCCTTTTCTGGCAACACAAACTCCATATTTCATATCCGTCAGGCCGGCAGCTTCATGCGCATCAGGATTGATGGAAATCATCACTTTTTTTTCAAGGGCATAACGAATCCAGCGCCAGTCAAGGTCGAGCCGGAATGGATGGGCGTTCAGTTCGATCACCACACCATAATGCGAGCAGGCATCAATTATCTCCCTGTGATTAATCGGATATCCTTTTCGGGCCAAAAGCAATCTGCCCGTAGGGTGCCCGAGTATAGTAGTGAAAGGGTTGGACACAGCTTTGATAATCCTGGCTGTTGCTTTGGCTTCATCCATTTTCAGGTTGGAATGAACCGAAGCCACAACAAAATCAAATGAAGCCAATACATCAGGTGAATAATCAAGTGAACCATCCGAAAGAATATCAGATTCGATACCTTTAAAAATTCTGAAAGCGGTGTAGGTGCGGTTAAGCTGGTCCACTTCAGCCTGCTGCCGTTTAACGCGCTCTTCATCCAGTCCGTTCGCATAAAACGCGCTTTTGCTGTGATCACAGATCCCAAAATATTCCAGTCCCATGTTCCTGCAGGCTGTTGCCATTTCCTCAATAGTATGCTGGCCGTCGCTGTAAGTGGAGTGATTGTGCAGACAACCTTTCAGATCCTCCAGCCGGATGAGTTCAGGAATCATATGTTTCCTGGCCAGATCCGATTCACCAAATCCTTCCCTTAACTCGGGCTCAATAAACTGCATGCCATTGGATGAATAAAAGTCATGCTCACTGCGGTAATTCTGATTGAGTATGGCGATGTGGTCAATTCCTACTTCCTGAAGATGTTTATCATTACCGGTTGTAATCAGCAGCAGACTGCAAAAACGGTTCGCGTCAGTAACATGAATTTCAACCGGAACTCCGGAGTTCGTTCTTAAAAAAATGGTTTGGTTATCAACTTTCAGTTCTTGATCATTGAAAAGGGGGTCCAGTCTTAACTTCTCTGCAACAACAACGGCACTTACACTTGCAGCCAATACGAACTCAAGTTTACCTGTAACTTCTATTTTTCTTCTGAATTCTCCGGTAATTGAAGCTTCGGAAACAAAATCAAACCGGGTTAATGAATCATGAATGGATGCTTCCAATTCCTCCAAAGCAGCATAATGATAAAGCCCCTGATTTGCCAAGGTGAACTCCAGTGCACTTTTAATCTGGTCCTGTGTTTTCTTTCCAAATCCCTTTAGTTCTACAAGCCGGTTTTCGTTGCAGGAATAAAGCAATTCTCCGATGGATTCAATGCCCAGTTCTTTCCAGATGACAGCGGTTTTTTTGGGTCCAATGCCTTTGATTTGCATGATCTGAAGCACTCCCGGTGGCGTGTTCTGCATCAGTTTTTCAGATTCAGAAACGCTTCCTGTTTGAATGATTTCAAGAATTTTTTCAGCAATACTTTTACCGATACCTTTCTGTTCTTCAAGATCGCTTCTAGATATAGAAACTACAGGAGTTTCCAGTCGGGATATTTGAAACGCGGCATTTTTGATGGATTTAACTTTGAAGTCGTTGACTCCATGAAGTTCCATGATACGACAAGCATCTGAAAGAATATCAGATATTTGTTTGTTATCCATCAATTATGATCAATCATGTGCATCATTCTCGCCTGGATGCCTTGGTATTTGGTCAGATAATTCAGGTCTTTGACCACACCGTAATACTCTCCAAGGCGATAACGCATCCATCTGGCTTCTGCTCCTTCAGAAAACTCTTTGACGAACTGTTCAAACGGGTCCTTTTTCTCAGGCAGTTCGCTGATACGGTAGTTTTTCAGTTTAGCTTTTTCGGCCGCCATTGCTATTGCATCCTCAAGCCCGCCGAGTGTGTCGACCAATCCAAGGTTCAAGGCATCAACACCCGACCAGACACGGCCCTGTCCGAGAGAATCCACCATGGCTACTGACATTTTTCGACCTTCAGCTACTTTTCCGGTAAAAGTGGAATATACGCGCTCTACAGAATTCTGCATGATGGCCCTCTCTGCTTCGTTAAGGGGTCGGGACATGTTACCCAAATCAGCAAATGTTCCGGTTTTGTAACCGTCGAATGTAACACCGACTTTGTTTTTCATCATTTCTCCGATATTGAACATCAATCCAAAGACTCCGATCGAACCGGTAATAGTATTGGGCTGAGCAATGATGGCATCAGCTCCGCAGCTGATGTAGTAACCACCGGAGGCAGCTACATCACCCATTGAAACAATAACAGGTTTTTCCTTTTTCGTCAAAACAACCTCACGCCAGATGACATCGGAAGCCAAAGCATCACCTCCGGGAGAGTTGACGCGCAAAACCACCGCTTTTACGTTTTTATCCTTCCGTGCTTTACGAATGGTTTCAGACAAGGACTCTGACCCGATCTGGTCTGAAGAACCTTTTCCTCCAACAATATCTCCGGCGGCATAAATTACTGCAATTTTATCACGGGTAAACTCTTTTTCCGGTCCCTGATCAGGAGCCTTGGTGTACTTATTCATGGAAATAAACTTAATTTCCTGGTCCTCCTTCCTCTCGGTTCGTTCTCTGAGCACCTCCAGGAATTCATCTTTGAACCCCACTTTATCAACCATTTTTAACTTAAGCGCGTCATCAGCTGTCTGCACTTTCATTGAATCCGCTATGGATTTCAGGTCCTCAGAAGCAATTTTTCTTGAAAAAGAAACTTCCTCAATCATATGATTCCAGAATGAATCAATGAACTTTGCGGTTTGTTCACGGTTTTCATCACTCATTTTATCAAGAATGAATGGTTCAATGGCACTTTTAAATTTCCCGTGCCTGATGACCTGCGGTTCAATTTCCAGTTTCTCAAACGTTCCTTTGAGAAAGGGAATTTGAGTTGATAACCCTCTGAAATCTACCACACCTTCAGGGTTGACCCACACTTCATCAGCAACGCTGGCCACATAATAGTTTCCTTGTGTGTAATAATCAGCGTAGGCAAGAATAAATTTCTTGCTTTTCTTGAACTCCAGTAAACCGTTCCGGAACTCTTCCACAGCAGCCATTCCACCCAAACTGCCAGACAAATCAAGATAAATTCCTTTAATATGGGGGTCAGAGGCTGCTTTTTTCAGGTTGTCAAGAATATCATTGAGACCGATTTGAGATTTTGATTCCATTGAAATAATATCGAAATTCTCAAACGGGTTGTCATTGGTTCTGTCGGTTAACTCATCTTTAAAATCAATGTGAAGAACAGAGCCTTCGTCTACTTTAATATTTTTGTCGGATCCTGAAGAAACCATAACGCTGATGATTCCAATGAACAGAAATAACATGACAATGAAACTCAGAATTACACCGAGCATGGAAGCAAATACGAACTTGAAGAATGTTTTCATAAATGAAAGTAAATTGGAATTGATATGAACATGCAATTTTAACAAATTAAGGCCATGATCGCCTTTTGAAACCACTAATTTTGCCATCCCATGATAATGTTGTCCCCTTTGGTCATTATGTTAGGCGGTAATCAGGAAAACACTGCATCTGTTATGCAGGTTGCTGTCCTCGAGTTATCTCAAAAAGTGGGAAAATTGGTCTATGAATCAAAGCTTTATCTTTCTGAACCTTGGGGTTTCCACGATCAGCCGCCTTTCCTTAACAAAGCTATTGTACTTGAAAGTTTGATGGCTCCGGAAGCCGTGCTTGAAGTTTGCAAATCATTGGAGGCGTCAATGGGAAGAACTGAAAGTATCCTGAACGGCCCCCGGCTCATAGATATCGACATCATGTTTTATGGTAATCTGGTGATGGACTCTTCCCTACTTACTATTCCGCATCCACGAATGCATTTGCGGAAATTCAATCTGGTTCCATTGTCAGAAATAATACCTGAATGGGTTCACCCTGTTTTGGGCAAAACCATTTCTGAACTGTTGGATTTTTGTCCTGATGAATTGGAAATCAAAATTTTATATAAATAAAGGAAACCATTTGTGAACCTACCCTATATCGTAATAGAAGGCAACATCGGTGCAGGTAAAACATCCTTGGCAACTAAACTGGCCACAGATTGGAACGGACATCTGATTCCAGAGGAATTTGCCGATAACTCATTTCTTAAAAATTTCTACAAAGAACCTGAACGTTACGCATTCGCTCTGGAAATGTCATTTCTTGCCACCCGCTACAAACAGTTGTCGGATGAATTCAACAAAATGTATGATAAAAACTTGATAATCAGCGATTATCATATTGAGAAATCGCTGCTTTTTGCATCTGTAAACCTTCCAAAGGATGAATTGAAACTTTATAAGTCCTTATTCAGTATTATCAAACCGATGCTAAAAAAGCCCGACCTATTGGTTTATCTCGACAACTCCCCAGCTCATTCCATGAGTAACATTCGAGCCCGAAACCGTGATTTTGAACAAGAAATCAGTGCAGACTATCTGCAATCCTTACATGAATCCTATCACAATAAAGTCACTTTTTTCAGTTATAATAAATTATTGACTATCAATACTTCAAGACTTGACTTCGTTAACAAAATCGATGATTATGAGAGAGTTAAGGCATCGATCATGAATGAGTTATGAATAAGTAACTGTTAATTAATTTTTTCCAAGCTATTTTTCAGTACAAAAACTAATGATTATACTTGCACCCTGAGACAAAAACAAACTCTAAATTTATCCATCATGAAAAGAAAATTATTCTTAGTAACTTGCTTACTTTTCCTGGCAGTTCAAGCTGCTATCTCTCAAAGCACGAGCAAGTACGGATTACCATCTTCTAAAGACTATGATAAGTGGTCAATTGGATTGTCTTTTGGTCAAACTTTCTTTTTCGGAGATGTTTTAAAGGATCCTGACAACAATAACAACGCTTTTAAGGATTTCGAATTCGCACCAGGATTTGGCTTGCAATTGACTCGCCAACTATCTCATTCTGTTGGCCTTAGAGCAAGCGGTACTTATGGTACTCTTGTAGCAGGTCCTAATAAGGAAAGAATTAGTAAGGATCTTCGTATAACAAATGCAAAGCTTGAAGGCAGATCAATTGAAGGCGCACTGGAAGGTGTTTACACTTTTGGAAATATTTCTCATTTGAAGAGAAACAAGAAGTTTCACTTCTATGCAAGCCTTGGTTTAGGTTTTTTTAATTTCGATACTGAACTTGCTGGAAAAACAGATAACCCAGGTCAACCTGTTTTTGACACAGTTGTAAGCACAGGATCCATAACTGAACTAATGTTACCATTCAGTCTGGGTTTTAAATATCAGTTAGGTAAAATCGATGTTGGATTGAGTTACGATTATCGTACAACATTTACAGATAAAGTTGATTTATCTGTAAATAGTTTATCAGAATATGACAATTACGCGTTTTTACGTCTTCAAGTCAACTACACTTTAGGCAAAAAGAATAAAATTATGGAGTGGATCAACCCGATGGAGGTTGTATACAATGACATCGCTGATCTGAAAGACCGTGTTGATCTGCTTTCAGGAGACAAAGACAAAGACGGTGTATCTGATATGTTTGACAAGGATAACTCAACTGAAGAAGGTACCAAAGTATATGGTGATGGTACTGCGATTGACACAGACGGCGACGGAATTCCTGATCACAAAGATGCCGATCCATACAGCCTTCGTGGAGCTAAAGTAGATGCCAACGGAGCAGAAATTGATACTGATGGCGACGGTGTCCCCGACAGCCGCGACCTGGAGCCCAATACTCCTAAAGGTGACCTCGTTAACTTCCAAGGTACCACCATCAAATCTAAAGATGGAAAAGACGGTTCCGATGGTGCAGTATTCTTCCCATCCGTATTCTTCGACACCAATTCATCTCAGATTAAGCAGAGTCAGAAAGACAGAATCTTGATCGTGGTTCGTGCACTTAAGCAGAATCCCAACATGAAGATTACCATTACTGGTAATACTGACCGCGTAGGAAGTGAATCCACCAATGATAAACTGGGACAGCGTCGTGCAGAAGTCATCCGTGACCATATGGTTAAAGTTTATGGTGTGGATGCCGGTCGTTTGACTACTGAAACAAAAGGAAAGCGTGAGCCAATGGCTGATAACAACAACAAAGCCATGGATCGCAGAGTTGACTTCAGCGTCACGAAGTAATCAATTAGATACAACAAAAAAGGCTGCCGATAACCGGCAGCCTTTTTTTATTGATTTAACTGAAGTTTTTCGTAGAACTTCCAAAGCACAACTCCGGCACAAACAGCAACATTCAGGGAGTGCTTGGTGCCCGATTGGGGAATTTCAATACATCCATCGATCAAAGGAATCAGTGCATCATCCACTCCTTTGACTTCATGTCCGAAGATGATGGCATATTTCTGATTAGCCTCTAGGCTCAACTCTGACAGCATCATTGCTCCTTCTGCCTGCTCCACGGCATAGATAATATATCCTTCGTTTTTCAGTTCCAGAACAGCATCTCTTGTGTTCTGATAGTGTTTCCAGACAACTGTTTCTGTAGCTCCCAGAGCAGATTTCAGAACTTCTTTGTCGGGCGGAGAGGCAGTAATACCGCAAAGGAAAATACGTTCGGCCATGAAACTGTCGGCACTCCGAAAGACAGATCCCGTATTGAGCCCGCTTCTGACATTGTCGAGAACCACCACCACCGGCATTTTCTCCTGATTACGAAAGGTATCAGCATCAGGCCGGTTGAGCTCTGCATTTTTCTTGAATCGGGTAATCATAAGGTCTATGAAAATTATATCAAAAGTAGGGTAATCGTGTCTTAAAATCAGACAAATCCGGAAAATGAACCTATCTTAGCGTTTCGTTTTTCTCCACTTTTTCAAAATGAGTACTACCACCAAAAAGGCACCGGTTACAGCCGATGCTGAAACACCATTGATGAAGCAGTATAATGCGATCAAGGCTAAATACCCTGATGCCTTGCTGCTTTTCAGAGTTGGTGATTTTTATGAGACCTTTAATCAGGATGCTGTCAATGCCTCAAGAGTACTGGGTATTGTACTTACCAAAAGAGCCAACGGAGCAGCAGCCACCATGGATCTTGCAGGATTTCCGCATCATGCCCTAGATACCTACTTACCCAAGCTTGTAAGAGCCGGCATGCGGGTGGCCATCTGTGATCAGCTGGAAGATCCGAAAACCGCCAAAACAATCGTTAAGCGAGGTGTTACAGAACTGGTCAGCCCGGGAGTGGCTTTCTCAGATAAGATTCTCGATTACCGGTCGAATAATTTCCTGGCAGTCCTCCATTACGGCCAACATTCAGTTGGGGTAGCATTTCTGGATGTATCCACCGGTGAGTTTTTGTGCGCTGAAGGTAATGATGAATACATCGACAAAACGCTGTCCAATTTTAATCCCAGCGAAGTGGTGGTTGCCAGGTCTGTCATGAAATCGTTTGAAACCAGATTCGGCGACCGTTACCATCATTATCATCTTGACGATTGGGTTTTCACCAAAGAGTATGGAGAAGAGTCGCTGCTGAAACATTTCGGAACTACTTCACTCAAAGGATTCGGAATTCATGAGCTTCCGAATGCGATTACCGCAGCCGGAGCAGCCATCAGCTATCTGAAGCAGAATCATCAGGACCGGATTGCGCATATTACCTCTATATCCAGAATTGATGAAGATCGTTATGTCTGGCTCGACAAGTTCACCATCCGAAATCTTGAACTTGTAAGCTCCCCCCACGAGAATGCTAAAACCCTAGTGAGTGTGCTTG
>Ga0315903_10000884_pt1 | contig 45233 bp, 42 predicted proteins | sample LakEriMetagenome_7_FD_203524 | JGI IMG/M metagenome (GOLD analysis project Ga0315903, IMG submission 203524) | Freshwater fungal communities from buoy surface, Lake Erie, Ohio, United States - Buoy 2 MA119 | ecosystem: Environmental > Aquatic > Freshwater > Lake | place: USA: Lake Erie, Ohio... | reverse complement strand
CTCAAGGGCTCGGGTTGGTACGCCACTGATTTCAAAGGTGGGTCGTCCGGCACTTCTGCGCCTGCTACTGTAGACGCAGTCAGTGCAAGTCCTGCTGACGCTGGCGCTGCCAAGCCGTCAGATGCTGGCGGTGCTAAGCCAGCCGGTGACTCAAGTACCCCGTCAGCGTCTGCTGCATGTGCCGCTTCATGCGCTTGCCACTGAGGCTCCCAAAATGAATTTGAAAATTCGCCATTACTTGTTGACTGGCCTTCTGGTGTGGTTGCCCATGGGCGTGACGGTGTGGCTGCTAACCTGGTTGGTAGGCACTATGGATGGCATTTTCTTGGCCGTTTTAGGCGCCCTCGATGCTGTGATTCCCGGTATGCACAGCGTGGCGGAGTCATTGCGACACATGCCGGGCCTGGGGGTCATCTTGGTTGCCTTGGTCATCTACTTCACGGGTTTGTTTGTGACCAATATTTTTGGTCAGTGGTGGCTTCGCCAGTGGTCCAAAGTCATTACCCGAATTCCGGTGGTCAACAGCATCTACTCCAGCGTGAAGCAAGTGGCAGACACTTTGTTTTCTGGCAGTGGCAATGCTTTTTCTAAAGCTCTCTTGGTTCAATATCCGCACCAAGGTTCTTGGACCATTGCATTTTTAACGGGCGCGCCCAGTGGTCAGGTCGCTCGCCACTTACCCAGCGATTGCGTCAGTGTGTATGTGCCCACAACGCCCAATCCAACCTCTGGTTTCTTTCTCATCATGCCCAAAGCCAATGTGGTGGAGTTGGACATGAGCGTGGACGACGCTCTCAAGTACATCATCTCCATGGGCGTGGTTGTGCCTGGCGGCCCCGATGCCTTGCCTGTTAAAACAGCAAGCGCCCCATCCGTTTGAATTGGCTGAATGCCAACTGAATTTTCATTTGAAAGAACTTCCCCCATGTCAATGCGTTCACACTACTGCGGTCTAGTCACCGAAGCCCTGATGGGCCAAACCGTCAGCTTGTGCGGCTGGGTCAATCGTCGGCGTGACCATGGTGGCGTGATCTTCGTTGACGTTCGTGATCGCGAAGGCTATGTCCAAGTGGTGTGTGACCCCGATCGCGCCGACATGTTCAAAACTGCTGAAGGCCTGCGCAACGAGTTTTGCATTCAGATCAAAGGTTTGGTCCGTGCTCGTCCTGAAGGCACCACCAACGACAGCCTCAAAAGCGGCAAGATTGAAATTTTGTGCCACGAACTCACGGTGCTCAACCCGTCAGTCACACCGCCTTTCTTGCTCGACGACGACAACCTGTCAGAGACCACACGCCTGACACACCGTGTTCTAGATTTGCGCCGTCCTTACATGCAAAACAACCTCATGCTGCGCTACAAAGTGGCCATGGAAGTTCGCAAGTTCTTGGACGAAAACGGGTTCATTGACATTGAAACGCCCATGCTGACCAAGAGCACGCCAGAGGGTGCGCGCGATTATTTGGTGCCCAGTCGTGTGCACGATGGTCATTTCTTTGCGCTGCCCCAATCGCCCCAGTTGTTCAAGCAATTGCTTATGGTGGCTGGCTACGACCGCTACTATCAAATCACCAAGTGCTTCCGCGACGAAGACTTGCGTGCCGATCGTCAGCCCGAATTCACGCAGATTGATATTGAAACGTCGTTCTTGGGCGAACAAGAAATTCGCGATATGTTCCAAGGCATGATCAGCAGCGTGTTCCAAAAAGTCTTGAACATCGACTTGGGTTCATTCCCCGTCATGGCGTACTCAGAAGCCATGCACCGCTTCGGTTCTGACAAGCCCGATTTGCGCGTGAAGTTGGAGTTCACTGAACTGACAGACATCATGGGCGATGTGGACTTCAAAGTGTTCAGCACACCTGCCACCACTCCCGGTGGCCGCGTGGTGGCATTGCGCGTGCCTGGTGGTTCCGAAATCAGCCGCGGCGAGATCGATGGTTACACAGAGTTCGTCAAGATTTATGGCGCCAAAGGCTTGGCCTGGATCAAGGTCAATGAAGTGGCCAAAGGGCGCGACGGTTTGCAAAGCCCCATCGTGAAGAACTTGCACGATGCTGCCATTGCTGAAATTCTAAAACGCACGAACGCGCAAGACGGCGACATCTTGTTCTTTGGTGCTGACAAAGCCAAAGTGGTGAACGATGGCATTGGCGCTTTGCGCCTCAAAATTGGCCACAGCGAATTTGCCAAAAAATCAGGTTTGTTTGAAAACCGCTGGGCACCGATGTGGATCGTCGATTTCCCCATGTTCGAGTACGACGAAGAATCCCAGCGCTACACCGCTGTTCACCACCCCTTCACGGCCCCCAAAGATGGCCACGAAGATTGGATGGTCACAGCACCCGAGAAGTGCATTGCCAAAGGCTATGACATGGTCTTGAATGGTTGGGAAGTTGGTGGTGGATCTGTGCGTATTCACCGTGCAGACGTGCAGCAAAAAGTATTTGATGCTTTGAAAATCACCCCCGAAGAAGCGCAACTCAAATTTGGTTTCTTGCTTGATGCTTTGCAATATGGTGCACCACCGCACGGTGGTTTGGCCTTTGGCCTAGACCGGATCATCACCTTGATGACGGGTGCAGAATCTATTCGCGACGTGATTGCTTTCCCCAAAACGCAACGTGCTCAGTGCTTGCTCACACAAGCGCCAAGCCCCGTAGACGAGAAACAATTGCGCGAATTGCACATTCGGGTACGCAACCCTGATGCGGTGAAGGCCTAAGTCAACAAAAAGCCGCTTCAGCGGCTTTTTCCATTTCAGGCCGCACCCAAGCGCCACAAAGAAGTGAGTTCTGCAGCCCTTGCTGCATGCAGCGGGTCAGTTTCGTCTTGAACTTTTTTGTGCGCTGCTTTGGTGTCGGTTTTGCTAATGACTTTCAAGCCACCGGCAGCAATCCATTCTTCCAACTCTGCGCGAGTGCGCAGCCCCAAGTGTTCTGCCAAGTCTGACAAGATCAACCAGCCTTCACCCTTGGGCGATAGGTGAGCGGCCAAGCCAGCTAGGAAGCCTTTGAGCATGCCACTGTTCTCATCGTAGATGGCCCGCTCGATGGGCGCGCTGGCGCGAGCAGGCAGCCAGGGTGGGTTGCACACAATCAAGGGTGCCTTGCCTTGTGGAAAGAGATCAGTCTGCGTCAATTCGACTTTGCTGTCGAGGCCGAGTCGCTGAATATTTTCTTTGGCACATACCAAGGCGCGTGGATAAAGGTCGGTAGCCACAACGCGTTTCACACCGCGCTTGACCAACACCGCAGACAACACGCCTGTCCCCACACCAATGTCAAAGGCCAGTTCTAAACTGGGTAATGGTGCATCAGCAACCAGTTGGATGTATTCGCCTCGCGCGGGTGAGAATACGCCGTAACTGGGATGGATTCGGTTGTTGGGGGCGCTTCCTAAGGCGGCAATTTCCATGCCCTTTTGGTGCCACTCATGGGCCCCTACCAAGCCTAGCAATTCGCGCAGAGAGGCGACGCAGCCCCTTGTGCCAGCAGGCCCCCAAGCCTCTTGCATGGCACCGCGCCAATCGGGCGCCCGCCGAAGGCTGATCTGTCTGTCAGGATTGACTTGAATCAAGACCATGCTCAGTGTGCGTGCACGTTGTGATTGAGCCTGCCGGTGCAGGTGAAAATTTTCTTCTGGAGAATGCACAAGTTCAGTGTGTGTTTTGGATGCCCGCCGTATTTTTTTCGGCGCATCGCAGCGCCTTGCCAAAGCTTGTAATAGCAGCCTGGCATTTTGAAAATCACCCCGCCAAAGCATGCCAGTGCCCGCACATGCCAAACGGTAGGCGCTGTCAGCACTCAGGGTGTCGTCTGCTAAAACAACCCGTTTGGGGGCCGCTGCACCTCGCTCGCTGCGCCATTCGTCCTCACAGAGGTGGCCATTTTCTTGCCATGCGATGGTCGTCGGCATCACATTCAATGAAGCGTTATGAAGGTTTGGAGGGTCAATACTGAGCATGGCTTGATCATAGGTGCTTCTGGGACAATTCCAGCACGATTCCAAGAGAGAGGCAAAGTTCATGCAGAATGAACGGGCGATGCAAATTTCTGCCTACAAAATTCCAGAATCGGTTTTGGTTGTGATTTACACAATCGAAGCCGATGTCCTGCTCATTCGCAGAGCCGATGCGGGCACTTGGCAGTCCGTCACGGGTAGCAAAGATTTTGAAGAAGAGTCTTGGCATCAGACCGCCTGCCGAGAGGTGTTCGAGGAAACCGGCTTGCTTGCCACGCATGCTGAGCATGAATTGACGGATTGGGCGCTTGAGAATATTTACGAAATCTATCCTGCGTGGCGCCATCGCTATGCACCGCATGTGACGCACAACAAAGAACGCGTTTTTGGCTTGAAACTACCAAGGCCAATGCCCATTCAATTAAGCCCCTTAGAGCACACAGAGTACACATGGATGCCTTGGAAAAAGGCTGCTGATACTTGTTTCTCGCCATCCAATGCAGAAGCCATATTGATGTTGCCCCATTGGCTTGAAGGCTTGAAATGAAAACAGAAAAATCTGCTTTTTTAAAAGTAGCGACTTACAACATCCACAAAGGTGTGCAAGGGTTCGGGCCTGCACGCCGATTGGAAATTCACAATTTGGGTTTAGCCATTGAGCAGTTAGACGCGGACATTGTGTGTTTGCAAGAGGTTCGGAAAGTTCATCGGCGCGAAGAAAAATACTTCAGGCATTGGCCTGAATTGCCGCAAGCAGAGTTTTTAGCGCCACCAGGCTATGTGGCTATTTATCAAACCAATGCTTTCACACGGCACGGTGAACACGGCAATGCCTTGCTATCGCGCTGGCCAGTCATGTCGCATCGCCATGTCGACATTTCAGATCATCGCTTTGAACAGCGAGGCTTGTTGCATGTTGAAATTCAAGTGGGAGAGTCGTGGACCCAGTCCCAAACGGCGCCTCAATCTGAAGGTCATTTGCCACTGAATGTGCATGTGATTGTGGTGCATTTAGGCCTGATTCCCGCAAGCAGAGTACGCCAAATTGAGCATTTGCATCACTACATCAAACGCGAAGTTCCCCTCAATTCGCCCTTGCTGGTAGCGGGTGATTTCAATGACTGGGGCACTCGCATTACCAAAATGATGGGGGCTCATCATTTGAATGAGTTCGAGGGTGCCAAATACCCCACGTACCCCTCAAGACTGCCAATCGCTCAACTCGACCATGTCTATGCCAAGGGTTTAATTCCTGTCGGTCAAATGGTGCCACACGGCAAAATTTGGCGCCGAATGTCGGATCATCTGCCATTGGTGGCGCAGTTTGATTTATGAAAAGCCAGACTGTTCTGCGCGATGGTCACCAAATTAAGCTGCTCAGAGGGGGTGCGGAGTTTTTTCCAGAATTGATGCGTGCCTTAGAAGCGGCTCGTTCACACGTTCAACTAGAAACCTATATCTTTGACTTTCATGGCGATGGCGCCCAAGTGGCCGCAGCGCTAGAGAGGGCGGGCCGCAGAGGTGTGCGTGTGTGGGTGGTGGTTGATGGTGTGGGCACGCCCAAACTCAGCCAAGACTGGCGCGTGCGCTTTGACCAAGCGGGCGTAGAGTGGCGTGTTTATTCCCCCTTGGGCGCACTGGGGCTTCTCATTCCCAGTCGGTGGCGCAGATTGCACCGCAAGCTGTGTGTGATTGATGGCCATTTGGCTTTTTGCGGTGGCATCAACATTTTGGATGATTTGTACGATCCAAAATACGGCGCCTTAAAATCACCGCGTTTAGATTACGCGGTCTGCGTAAAAGGTGCTTTGGTGCAACAAGTGCAAGAGGCTGCAACGCAATTGTGGTGGCGCATGCAAGCCGTGCGCAATGTCAGGCAGCAAAATTTTCCAGAGGCTTACAGTGCCTTCAAGGCCGCAGGCTTGCACTTGCCATGGATTCACGATGCACAGCATGCCCACGGCGACACTTGGGTTGCACGTGCGGGTTTGCTTTTGCGTGACAACTTGCTCAATCGGGGGCAAATTGAAAAAGCTTATCGGCGTGCCATTGGTTTAGCGCGCCACGAGATCGTGATAGCAAACGCTTATTTTTTGCCTGGTCGGAAATTGCGGCAAGCACTGATTCATGCCGCTCAACGAGGTGTTTGTGTGAAGTTGCTGTTACAAGGACGTTACGAATACTTCATGCAGTACCATGCGGCACGGCCTGTGTACCGGCAACTCTTGCAAGCGGGAGTTGAAATTTACGAATACTCCGAAAGCTTTCTGCACGCCAAGGTGGCGGTGATCGATGCCAGCCATGAAAGACCATGGGCCACTGTTGGGTCATCCAACTTAGACCCATTCAGTTTGCTTTTAGCCAGGGAGGCCAATGTGGTGGTGGCCGATGCGTACTTTGCAAAACGCTTGAAGGACGGCCTAGAGCAGGCTATGACCGAAAAAAGTCAGCGAATCATGCCCCAAACGCTGCTTCAACGCTCTCAATTCCAACGAGGCATGGATTGGGTTGCTTTTGGACTTATGCGTTTGGCAATTTGGCTGACCGGCAACCGATATTGATCAGGGGGCGAGCTGTTTGGGCACATGTCCATACGCTGTAAAGTGGCTTCAATCGCTGGTAGGATCTGACTTTGACTTTTCTTCATCAGATGCTTATGAATGCTCCCGCCAACTTGCCCTCTGAGGACATTGGAACACCCGTCTCCGTGAAGATTCGTGAGCGTGTCTTGGCAGCCCGTAAACGCTTCAATGCCAACGACAACATCGCTGAATTTATTCAGCCCGGTGAGTTGGAGCACTTGCTCGACGAAGTGGCTGAGAAAATGCAAACTGTTTTGGACAGTTTGGTGATCGATACTGAAAACGATCACAACACCCAAGACACGGCTAGGCGAGTGGCCAAAATGTATTTGAAAGAAGTCTTCAAAGGCCGCTACACCGAAAGTCCCGAAGTCACAGAGTTTCCCAATGCTGAGCACCTGAATGAACTCATGATTGTGGGCCCTATTACCGTGCGCAGTGCTTGTAGCCACCACCTTTGCCCTGTCATTGGGCAAATCTGGATTGGTGTCTTGCCCAACGAGCACACCAACGTCATTGGCCTGTCGAAATATGCTCGATTGGCCGAATGGATCATGGGTCGCCCCCAAATACAAGAAGAAGCTGTGGTACAGCTGGCTGATTTGATTCAGCGCAAAACACAACCCGATGGCTTGGCAATCGTGATGGAAGCCAGTCATTTTTGTATGGGCTGGCGTGGCGTCAAAGACATGGACAGCAAAATGATCAACTCGGTCATGCGCGGTGTTTTTTTGAAAGATGCGAACTTGCGCCGTGAGTTCTTGGCGTTAATTCCTAGAAAGGCCTGATCATGTTGGTTCGATTACTTTATGCAAGTCGTGTTGTAGACCCTGAGCCCGCAGTCATTGAATCTATTTTGGCGCAATCCAGACAATTCAACCCCAGCACAGGCATTACCGGCATTTTGGTTTACAGCGGTGATATCTTTTTACAGGCCATCGAAGGCGGCCGTGAAGCCGTGAGTGAACTTTATGGGCACATTCAAAAAGACGCACGTCACAAGCAAGTCGTGCTTTTGCATTACGAAGAAATTTTGCAGCGCCGCTTCAGTGGTTGGACTATGGGCCAAGTGGATGTCTCTCGTGTCAACACCAGCATCTTGCTGAAATACTCGGAGCGGGCTGTGCTTGATCCCTACAGCGTTTCAGGTGTTGTGTCTTTGGCTTTGCTCGAAGAGCTCATGGCTACAGCTTCCATCATTGGGCGTGCTTGACGTTTGTTTGATCGGCTGCGATTTTTCTAGCAGCCCGAACAAGCGCAAGCCCATTGTGGTGGCGCTTGGTGCCATGAAAAGTGGTGTAGTCAAGTTAGAGCGTTTGGAAAAATTTGAATCCCTCGATGCTTTCCAAGTTTTTTTAAAACAGCCACTTCCTTCTGAAGTGAAGTGTGTGGGCGGATTTGACTTGCCGTTTGGCTTGCCTCGCGAATGGCTTGAATACATGCAATGGCCATTGACATGGCCAGAGGCCATGACCCTCTATGCGAGTTATTCACGCGAAGAATTGCGCCAATTATTCAAACAATTTTGTGACAGCAGGCCCGCTGGCGCTAAGTTTGCGCACCGCGCAACTGACTTGCCTGCTGGCTCTAGCCCTTCCATGAAATGGGTCAATCCACCGGTTGCATGGATGATGCATGCGGGCGTTCCCTTGTTGCGTGCTGCCCAATGGACTTTGCCCGGCATGTGCGAAGGCCGTCCTGACCGCGTGGCACTGGAGGCCTATCCGGGTCTACTGGCCAGAGAAATTGTGAAGCATCGCAGTTACAAGAGCGATGACAAAGCCAAACAAACGCCCGACAGATGGTTGGCCCGCAAAGACATTCTCCATGCTCTCGATTTAGGCCAAACCCGACTAGGCTTGCGCTTGAAACTCAGCGCTGCGCAACACGATAGCTTGTTACTAGATGGCTCTGGCGATTCTTTGGATGCAGTGCTCTGCATGGTGCAAGCAGCATGGGCCCATCAGCAACATGAACAGGCTACGGCAAGTGGCCCTTATGGCTTGCCTGAGTTTGATCCCTTAGAGGGCTGGATTGTGAGTGCCCTCAAAGCATGAAGGGCCTCATTGTCAGTTCGGTACAAAATCACTTGACTGTCAAGGCCCAACTCACCCGCCAATTTGAGCGCATTTTCAACTGGCAGCTTGATGCCGCTGATGTGGAGTTGAATGCCCCTTCGCTGTAAATAATGGCGAAGTTGCTGAAGTGTTTCAACCCCTGTCGCATCAATGCGGTTGATGGGTTGAGCAAACAAACACACATGCTGAATCTGAGCTTGATCGCTTAGTTTTTCTGTGATGTATTTTTCAAAGCTGCTGGCAGCAGCAAAGTCCAACTCTGCATCCATTCGAATAGCAAACACATTGGAGGCAAGGGGTGGCAAGTGCCACAAATGACGATCGCGCAAACTGCCATCATCGTGCAAGCCGACTTCAATGATGCGAGGGTGCAAGCGGGTGTACAAAAAGTGGCTCAAGCCCAAGAGAACACCCGCCAGAACACCCCAGTAAATGCGCGGTGCGCTGAGCAGCGTAATGCCAAAAGTCATGCCTGCTGTCATGGCCTCAATGCGTGCAATGCGCCACAATTTGACAAAAGCCAAGGGTTGAATGAGGCTGGAAACCGCCAAGATGACAACGGCGGCCAATACGGCACGCGGTACATGAAAAAGCGCCGGTGAAGCGAAGACAGCCAGTAGCACGAAGGAGGTGGTGCCCAGTACAGCCCAGCCTGTTTTGGCGCCTGAAGCCAAATTGATGGCCGACCTTGAAAACGATGTGCTGGTGGCGAAACTACCGCATAAACCTGACACAATTTTGGCCAATCCTTGGCCTATCAAATCTTGGTTCTCTTGCCACACCGTGCCTTCTTTTTGGTTTTCTGTTTTGGCACAAGAAGCAGCCTCTAAAAAACTGACCAATGCAATCAACACGGCAGGACCGGCCAAAAAAACCAGTTCTTCCAAAGTCAGCAGGTACGGCAAACCAAGACTTGGCAGTGATGCAGGCAAAGCACCGATGACTGCACCACCACGGTCTGCATAGCCTATGGCATAACTGACGGCAGCACTGGCCGCTACGACCAGCATGATGCTGGGAGATTTGGGTGCCCATTTTTTGGCCAAAAACAAAGCTGCCAAGCTGGCCGCACCAAAACCAACATCGGTCCATTGAAAAGAGCCGCCTGTTTGCCAGCCCGTGAGTGAAGGCAACTGTGACGCCATGATCAAGAGGCCAGCCGCTTGAGTAAAACCCATCATGACGGGGGAGCTGATGAGGTTGAGGAGCCAACCATAACGAAGCACGCCCATTAGCAACTGCAAAGTACCTGCCAACAATGCCAACCAAATGGCCAAGTTGACCCATTGCGCACTGCTGGGCTGAGCCAAGCCCGTGAGGGAAGCGCTAATCAGCACGCAAGTGAGGGCAGAGGGGCCAATTGAAAGACGCGTAGAGCCGCCCCACATCACGCCCACCAAGGCAGGTAGAAGCGCTGCATAAAGACCTGTGACCAGCGGCATGCCTGCCAATGCGGCATATGCCACCGACTGAGGCACCATGAGCAATGCCACCGAAAAGCCAGCGGCCCATTCTTGGCGAAAGAGTGCTGGCGTTAAGCGCGGCCATCTTAAGAATGGGAACCAAGCGTGGAGAGATTTCATGCGGTGATGATCGTTTCAATGGGCCAAGTGTGACGCTCAGGTCTATGAATTAGCGCGAAACGAACTGCACACCGAGCACTTCAAGTTCCTGGTAGTGCTCATGGTTTGCCATTCCATGTACTGCGCGTTGAACATCATGAGCTTGCCTTGAAGGCTGCTGCCCATGCCGCTCAACAATTTAAGTGCTTCTGTGGCTTGCATGCTGCCGATCACACCTACCAAGGGTGCCAACACACCCATGGTGGCGCAGCGTTCTTCTTCAAAGCTTTGGTTGGCAGGGAACACGCAGGCGTAGCAGGGTGATTCGGCTTGCCGTGTGTCGTACACCGCCACCTGACCATCAAAACGCAACGCTGAGCCCGAAACCAAAGGCTTGGCGTGTTGGGCACATGACCGGTTGATGAGTTGACGTGTTTCAAAGTTATCGGTGCAGTCCAACACCACATCGACGTTGGGTATGCAATGCGCCAGCAAAGCAGCATCTGCTTTTTGCGAATAGCCACTCACTTGCACCTCGGGATTGATGGCTTGTATGGCAGCCTGAAGCGAGGCGACTTTGAACTGGCCGACACGCGCTTGGGAATGGGCAATTTGCCGTTGCAGGTTGGTGACATCGACATGGTCGTGATCGATCAGACTGATGTGCCCAACACCTGCGCTGGCCAGGTAAAGTGCAGCAGGTGAACCCAAACCGCCCGCGCCAACTATGAGCGCATGAGACTGAGAGACTCGTTCCTGGCCCTCGACGCCCCATTCATCTAAAAGAATGTGACGTGAATAACGCAGAAGCTGGTCGTCCCTCATGGGCGATTACTTGTCTTTTTTCTCTACTTTGCGCTCAGCCAAAGTGGCACTGACTTTGACGGGCAAGCCTTTCAGTTGATTGAGGGCTTGGATGAGTTGGAAGTCTTTGGCTGAACCAAACTCAGGAGGCCGTCTTTCAGACTCTGGTTTCTTGGCTTCGGCTTCCAATTTTTTCAAAGCTTCTTCGCGTGCTTTTTGACGCTCTTCATTTTTCTTTTCAGCTTCTTGGCCATTGCCCAAATGTTTTTCTAAATCGGCTTCGCGCGTGCGCAGTGCTGAAAAAACATTGCCGTTTTCAGTTTCATCGAGCATGACATCGGGCAAGATGCCTTTGGCTTGAATCGACTTGCCATTGGGTGTGTAGTAGCGAGCCGTCGTGAGTTTTAAAGCCGTGTCAGGACCCAATTGGCGAACTGTTTGAACCGAACCTTTCCCAAAGGTTTGGCTGCCCATGATGGTTGCGCGTTTGTGATCTTGCAATGCACCCGCCACAATTTCGCTGGCTGAAGCAGAACCTTCATTGACCAATACCACCAAGGGGATTTTTTTCAACTGCCCTTGGGTATTTTGGGTGAGGCGTTGAATGGGATCGTTCTCAGAATTGCGCCGCCAAAATTGGGGCGCTGCCTTGTAAACAAATTTACTCTCTTCAAGTTGGCCGTTGGTGGACACCACTGTGACGTTTTCGGGCAAGAAGGCGGCAGACAATGCAACGGCTGCATCCAGTAAGCCACCTGGGTCGTTGCGTAAATCAAGTACCAAGCCTTTCAGCTTAGGGTCTTGTTTGAACATGTCTTCTAGCCTTTTGGCGAAGTCCTCAACGGTTCTCTCTTGGAATTGCGACACACGAATCCAGCCAAAACCAGGCTCAACCATTTTGGCTTTAACAGACTGGGTTTTAATTTCTTCACGGACGATGGTGACCGTGAAGGTACGGCTTTCATCCTTGCGAAACACGGTGAGAATCACTTTCGTATTGGGTTCTCCGCGCATGCGCTTAACTGCTTCGTTCATTGACAAACCTTTGACAAAGGCGTCGTCAATTTTGGTAATCAGGTCATTGGTTTTAAGTCCAGCGCGGTCGGCAGGTGATCCTTCAATGGGGGACACAACTTTAACGATGCCCTCTTCTTGTGTGATCTCAATGCCGACGCCAACAAAGCGACCTGAGGTGCCTTCGCTGAATTCTTTGAAGCTTTTTTTATCAAAGTACTGAGAGTGAGGGTCAAGGCTTGAGACCATGCCAGAGATGGCTTCGGTGATGAGTTTTTTCTCATCGACTGTTTCGACATAGTCGCTTTTGACCATGCCAAAAACGGCGGCCAGTTGTTGGAGTTCTTCAAGCGGCAAAGGGGCAAAGGCGCCTCTGGCCGTGGTTTGAAGTGAAATGGTGGTGAGGGCGCCTGCTAAAGCGCCAACGCTGAGCCAACCGACAATTTTCAATTTCTGTCCCATGTTCATTGACCCAAAGGGTCTCCTTTAAAGCCAATATACACCTTGAGAACCATTTTTGTGCGCCTCAAATGTTGACCATTAGGTAAATTAAGCTTTACCTTGGTTGGCGACAGCGGCAGCAGCCTTGGCGGCAGCCGCAGCATCACCCAGGAAATAGTGCTTGATGGGTTTCAAATGGGCATCGAGTTCGTAGACCAATGGAATGCCATTGGGGATGTTCAAGTTCACGATGTCTTCATCGGAAATGTTATCCAAGTACTTGATCAGGGCCCGAATTGAGTTGCCATGCGCTGCAACCACAATGTGTTTGCCAGCCTTGATGGCCGGCGCCATGGAGTCGGTCCAAAGGGGAATCACGCGGGCCACTGTGTCTTTCAAACACTCTGTCAGCGGAATTTCTTGCGCCTTCAGCTTGGCATAGCGCAAATCGGCCCGCTCACACCGAGGGTCGGTGGCTTCGAGGGCGGGTGGCGGGGTGTCATAACTGCGGCGCCACACCATGACTTGCTCGTTGCCAAATTTTTGCGCGGTTTCGGCTTTGTTCAGGCCTTGAAGGGCACCGTAGTGGCGTTCATTCAGACGCCAGCTGTTGTGCACCGGAAGCCACTGCCTGTCCATGGCGTCCAGGGTGTGCCACAGAGTGTGGATGGCGCGTTTGAGGACGCTCGTGTAGGCCAAGTCAAACTCGTAACCTTCAGCTTTCAGCAAGCGCCCAGCCGCTTGGGCTTGTTCGATGCCAGTGGGCGTGAGGTCCACATCGGTCCAGCCAGTGAAGCGATTTTCTAAATTCCAAATGGACTCGCCGTGGCGAATGAGAACGAATTTGTACATGGTGAAAGGTTTAATCAAGAAAGAAAAACAGGTTTACAGTCAGCATTTTAGAATTCGAATCTGGCATGCAGTCTTGAAATAGGCTGCAAACGAACTTTTTAAGGGTTTTTTGTGAATTTTTTGATTGAAAATTGGATGTTGGTTGCTGTGGCGGCGTCTTCCGCATTGGCTTTGTTTTGGCCAGCCATTACCAAAGGCGCTGCGGGTGGGGTTGCGCCCACCGAAGCAGTGATGCTCATTAACCGAGAAAAAGCGGTTTTGATTGATGTTTGTGAGCCCGCTGAATTCGCCCAAGGGCACGCCGTAGGCTCCAAAAATATTCCATTGAGCGAGCTCGAGAGCCAGCTCCCTTTGATGGTCAAAAACAAGGGCTTGCCTGTGATTTTGATTTGCCAGGTGGGCGGCCGCGCTAGCCGAGCTGCAGCTCAGGCTCAAAAGTTGGGCTATGAACGTGCCCAGGCATTGGCCGGTGGCCTGAAGGCTTGGCGCGAAGCCAGTTTGCCTGTCGAAAAAGCCTGATTGAGGCTGAACAAAGTTTTGATGTTGATGAGTTTTTGATTGGAGTTCTCATGTCTCACGTGAAGATGTACACCACTGCTGTCTGCCCCTATTGTGTTCGCGCCAAGCAAATTTTAAAGGCCAAAGGTGTGACGGAAATTGAAGAAATTCGAATTGATACCCTGCCAGAGGCCCGCGAGCACATGATGAGCATCACTGGGCGCAGAACGGTGCCTCAAATTTTCATCGGTCAAACACATGTCGGTGGTTGTGACGATTTAATGGCGCTTGATTCCAAGGGCGGCTTGGTGCCCCTCTTGCAATCCGCTTAAAACTTCTGTTGCGCAATTTAAGCGCCGCCTTGTATAGGCGATAATCTGCTTAATCTCAGGGCAGGGGCTTGTTCAAAGCGGCCAAGAGAAGATCACCTTCAAATCAGAGTTCTTATGTCAGAAGCAAGCACCCCTGTGTTCCAAATCCAGCGCGTTTACATGAAAGAGGCGTCTTTGGAGCAACCCAACTCGCCTGGCATTTTGTTGGAACAGCAGCAACCTGCTGTCGACATTCAATTGGGCGTTCAAGCCAATCAGGCGGCAGAAGGTGTCTACGAAATTTGCGTGACTGCAACTGTTCACACCAAAATTGAAGACAAAACGGTGTTCTTGGTGGAGTGCAAGCAGGCGGGTATTTTTGAAATTCGCAATTTGCCAGAAGACCAAATGGGCCCCATCATGGGCATCGCTTGCCCCCAAATTGTTTACCCCTACTTGCGCGGCAACGTGGCCGACTTGGTGACTCGTGCAGGCTTCCCGCCAGTGCATTTGGCAGAAATCAATTTCCAAGCCATGTACGAGCAACAGCAAGCTGAGGCCGCAGAAAAAGCTGCGGCTCCGCAAATTCAATAATTGACAGCGAGACCCCTAACTTGAGCCTGAAGATTGCGGTCATCGGGGCAGGTGCTTGGGGTACAGCGCTGGCCATCAGTGCCAGCCGGCATGCTGCGGGGCATCATGTTCAATTGTGGACGCGTGACGCTGATGCGGCACAAACCATGCAATCCCAACGTAACAACCCACGGTATCTACCGGGAGTTGCCTTTCCTGCTGCTTTGCAATGCGCCAGTTCACCCATTGCAGAATTGGGATTATGGGCTGCCACTTACGATTTGATTGTCATTGGAACCCCCATGTCTGCCTTGCGCAGCATGCTCTTGGAATTGAAAGACATCCAAGTCCCCTTGGCTTGGCTGTGCAAAGGTTTTGAGGCCGCCTCACAGGGTGTTGAGTCGGGCGCCATGCCGCATGAGGTGTGTCAGCAGGTGGCGCCAAATTTAAAGTCAGGCGCACTCAGCGGCCCCAGTTTTGCATTGGAAGTGGCGCGCGCACAACCAACGGCGCTCGTTGCAGCCAGTGCGCATGCCAGCGTGCAGCAAATTTTGGTCGATGCTTTTCACAGCCCTAGCTTGCGTGTCTATGCCAATGAAGACATGGTGGGTGTCGAGGTGGGAGGTGCTGTGAAGAACGTATTAGCCATCGCCACCGGGCTGAGCGACGGTTTAAATTTAGGCTTGAATGCGCGCGCCGCATTGATCACACGCGGCTTGTCAGAAATGACGAGATTGGGCGTGGCCTTGGGTGCCAAAACCGAAACCTTTATGGGCTTGTCAGGTTTGGGCGATTTGGTGCTCACTGCCACAGGCGATCTCAGTCGCAATCGCAAGGTGGGCATGTTGTTGGCGCAGGGCATGGACTTGCAGCAGGCGGTTCAATCATTGGGCCATGTGGCTGAGGGGGTTTACAGTGCCCGCACCGTGGTCAAGCGAGCACAGGCCTTGGGGGTTGAAATGCCTATTTCGCAAGGCGTACTGGCTTTGTTGGATGGCAAGTTAAAACCTGCCGAAGCTGTAGCAGCCCTCATGGGGCGAGGTGCGAAAGGCGAAAATTAAGCCGGCGTAAAAGCCAGTCGCACATAGATTGGTGCGAAGGCTTCAGCTTGCGTAATTTCAATGAGTGTTTCTTTGGCCAATTCAAGCAGCGCGATGAACGTGACCACCAAGACGGGTGTGCCTTTGCTGGGATCAAACAAGTTCTCAAACTCAACAAACTTGCGACCTTGAAGGTGCTTCAAGACAATGCTCATGTGTTCTCGCACACTGAGTTCTTCGCGCGTGATTTTGTGGTGTTGAACCAGTTTGGCGCGCTTTAAAATATCACGCCAAGCTTCTTGCAGTTCAACCAAGTGCACATCAGGAAAGCGCGGTTGCAGGCTTTGCTCAATGTAGACCTGAGCCTTCAAAAAATCGCGACCATATTGCGGCAAGTTACCCAATTGCATGGAGGCCATTTTCATTTGCTCGTACTCGAGCAAGCGGCGAACCAATTCGGCGCGCGGATCTTCTGGCTCTTGTCCCTCAGCCACCTTTTTCGGGGGTAGCAACATGCGCGATTTGATTTCAATCAGCATGGCGGCCATGAGCAAATACTCAGCGGCCAACTCGAGGTTGTGCTCGCGGATTTCATCAACATAACTCAGATACTGGCGCGTGACCGCGGCCATGGGAATGTCAAGGATGTTGAAGTTTTGCTTGCGAATGAGGTACAGCAACAAATCCAGAGGACCTTCAAAGGCCTCAAGAAAAACCTCCAGCGCATCCGGTGGGATATAGAGGTCGTTGGGCATGGAAAACAAAGGCTCTCCATACAGACGCGCCACCGCCACGTGATCGATGACCTCGAGCAGGCCAGTCGTGTTTTCAACGACGGGCAAAAGCTCTGTGGGAGCAGCGGTATTTTCCAAAAGTTTCAACCTTTGGTTTGATACACATAGGGTTTTTGGTCCACGCGACCTGCATTGAATTCTTTCAACACATGGCGGTCGACAGACGCGTCCCACAAAAGCGCACGGGCTTCTTTTTGGGAGGCATCAAGATGGGGTCGATCAATTTTCAGCTGATCGATGAACTGTGTGGTATCCGAACGGTAGTCGGGACGGCGGAAAAAATGCAGGAGCGACATGACTAAGCGCTTTCTATGAGATTGGGCTTATTTTAACGGGGCAAGATCAGGATTTTTCTGACAAAAGGGCAACTTCGATCGCTGCTGGCCAATCTGGCCAAACATGCTTATCCACTAAATTCAACAATCCCGTTCTTGTTACAATGTCCAATGGTTGGTGGTTCAGCCCGCAAACCATCAGCCTGACGTGCTTCTTTTGGCAAATCTGCGCCAAAGCCACCAAGGCGTCTGCCCCGGAAGAATCAATGTAAATCAGATTTTTCAGGTCTAAAACAACCGCTTTTTGAGGCAGATTGTCTTCAATGGCCTCCACCATTTTCACGGCACCAAAGAACAGGGCGCCATAAAAACGGTAGACCCTCACTTGCCCATCTTGGTTCAAGAGGGAAGGTGAGTCTGTGTCTTTCAGTTTTTCAACACGACTAAGGCTGGAAATTCGATAAATAAAGGTGAGACAAGATGCAATCAATCCAAACTCCACAGCAACCGTGAGATCAACCATGACAGTGAGCAAAAACACAGCCAGCAAAATAATGCGGTAGGGCGCGCGGAATTGTTTCAAATCAGTGAAGGCATGCCATTCACCCATGTTCCAAGCCACAAACATCAAAATGGCAGCCAACGCAGCCAATGGCACGTGGTTGGCTAACGGGGCGGCCAACCAAACCACGCCCAATAAAACCATCGCATGCACCATGCCTGCAACCGGAGAGCGGCCACCACTTTTGACATTGGTGACCGTGCGCGCAATGGTGCCGGTTGCCGGCATGCCGCCAAAAAAGGGCGTGACAAAGTTGGCAACACCTTGCGCCATGAGTTCTTGATTGGGGTTGTGTCTGTCGCCAATGAGGCCATCAGCAATGCGAGCACACAACAAAGACTCGATGGCGCCCAACAAAGTTAAAGTGATGATGGGCATGCTCAAGTGCTGAAGAGTGGCAAGGCTGAACTCAGGCCACACAAAACTTGGTAACTCTGAAGGAATGCCGCCGAATTTGCTGCCAATGGTTTCAATCGGAAGATTCAGTCCCCATGCAATCAAAGTGGCTACTGTCAGGGCAACGATGGACCCCGGCAGCACTTGCAGCATGCGTCGAACGCCATTGGCGGGTGCTTGGCTTTGCTTGGCCGCAAAGACACGCTGCCACAACACAATCAGAGTCAGTGAACCGCATGCCAATGCAAATGCGGGTGCTTGAAATGTGGGCATCGCATCATTCAAGGTGTACAAAATGCCAAAAAAATCTGCCGGCATGTTGTTGACTTGGAGGCCCAGAAAATCTTTGGCTTGCGACACCATGATGAGTACCGCAATGCCATTGGTAAAACCAATGACCACGGCTACGGGGATGAACCTAATCAGGGTGCCTAATTTGAGCAGGCCCATGATGAACAGCAATACGCCAGATGCTGCCGTGGCAAGGATCAAGTTGGGCAGTCCGTATCGCTCCAAGATGCCATACACAATGACGATGAAAGCACCTGCGGGGCCGCCAATTTGAACTCTGCTGCCACCCAATGCGGAGATGATGAAGCCTGCGATGATGGCAGTGAACAAACCCGCCTCGGGCTTGAGGCCCGACGCAATGGCAAAGGCCATGGCCAAAGGCAATGCCACCACGCCCACTGTGATGCCAGCTGCAACATCGGTGCCCAATTGCTCGCGTGTGTAACCCTTCAAAGAGTCAAAAAGCTTAGGGCGAAAGAAAAAGGCCATGGGGCAGTTTAGCCCTTAGTGAATGCGCATGCCTGGTTTCGCACCAGGCCACGGGTTCAAAACATAAATACCGGGTTCGGCTTTTTCATCGGCATGGCTGGCAGCGAGCACCATGCCTTCGGATACGCCAAACTTCATTTTGCGTGGGGCCAAGTTGGCCACCATGACCGTGAGTTTGCCGACCAAGTCGTTGGGCTTGTAAACGCTGGCAATGCCACTGAAAACATTGCGATGTTTGCCTTCACCCACATCCAAAGTCAGGCGCAGGAGTTTGGTAGAGCCCTCAACGGCTTCACACTGAACGATTTGGGCAATGCGCAAATCGATCTTGGCAAAGTCGTCGATCGAGATGGTGGGTGCAATGGCTTCGCCACCAGGCAGTGGCACAGCTTCCACCACAGGTTCAGGGGCTTCAAACAAGGCGTCAAGCATGGCCACATCAACTCGCTGCATCAAGTGCTTGTAGTCGTTGATGGCATGGCCTGCGCTCAGCGACGCTTGCACGTGGCTGAAAGTCAGCGCTTCGATATTTAAGAATTTTTCAACCTGGCTTGCCAACGAAGGCAACACCGGTTTAAGCATGAGGCTGAGCAACCTGAAGGCTTCGATGCAAGTGGTACAAACGTCGTGAAGGCGTGCATCCATACCTTCTTGTTTGGCCAGTTCCCACGGTTTGTTTTGGTCCACGTATTCATTCACGCGGTCGGCCAACAACATGACTTCACGCAGTGCTTTGGCAAAGTCGCGTTCGTCATAGAGTTTGGCGATGGGTGCCACACCTTCGTACAATTGTTGGAGCAATGCACTACCGTCTGCAGACACGGCACCTAACTTACCACCAAAGCGCTTGGCAATGAAGCCTGCTGCGCGTGATGCAATGTTGATGTACTTGCCCACCAAGTCAGAGTTGACGCGGGCCATGAAGTCTTCGGGGTTGAAGTCGACGTCTTCGTTGCGGCCATTGAGTTTGGCGGCAATGTAGTAGCGTAACCATTCGGGGTTCATGCCCAATTTCAAATACTTGAGTGGGTCAAGGCCGGTGCCGCGGCTCTTGCTCATCTTCTCGCCACTCACGGTTAAAAATCCATGTACGTAAACCGCATTGGGCGTTTTACGGCCGCTGAAGTGCAGCATAGCAGGCCAAAACAGTGTGTGGAAGTACGTGATGTCTTTGCCAATGAAGTGGTACTGCTCCACATTCGAGTTGTTGATGTAGGCGTTGTAGTCCACGCCGATCTTGCCTAAATAATTTTTGAGCGAAGCCAAGTAGCCAATGGGCGCATCGAGCCACACATAAAAATATTTACCGGGTGCGTCTGGAATTTCAATGCCGAAATAAGGCGCGTCTCGGCTGATGTCCCAATCGCCCAAGCCGCCTTGTCCTTCTTCGTCTTTGGCAAACCATTCTTTGATTTTGTTCAGCACTTCTGGCTGCAAGCGGCCTGAGTCGTGCGTCCATTTTTCAAGGAACTCAACGCAACGTGGGTCGGACAATTTGAAGAAGTAGTGTTCCGATTGTTTCAGAACCGGTGTGGCGCCAGACAAAGCGGAGTACGGGTTTTTGACTTCGGTGGGCGAATACACCGCCCCGCAAGATTCACAACTGTCCCCGTATTGGTCTTTGGCGCCGCATTTGGGACATTCGCCTTTGATGAAGCGGTCGGGCAAGAACATCGACTTTTCAGGGTCGAAAAATTGCTCAATGGTTTTGGTCGCAATGAAGCCAGCGGCTTTGAGGTCGCGGTAAATCTGTTGGGCCAGTTCGTGGTTTTCAGGACCATCGGTTGAATGCCAGTTGTCAAAGCCAATGTGAAAGCCATCGAGGTAGGGCTTGCGGCCCGCCGCAATGTTGGCCACAAACTGCTGCGGTGTGAGGCCTGCTTTTTCGGCGGCAATCATGATGGGCGCGCCATGGGCATCGTCGGCGCACACAAAATGCACTTCATGACCTTGCATGCGCTGCGCACGAACCCAAGTGTCGGCCTGGATGTATTCCATGATGTGACCGATGTGGAAATTGCCGTTGGCATAGGGCAAAGCGGTCGTGACAAAAATTTGTCGCTGGGCTACGGAAGGGTTCGAAACAGACGAGGCAGACATGAGGAGGCTATTTGTAGGGGAATCAGTGATTTTATGGGCTTGGGCCCTCCGATGTCGCTAAACTGCCGCCCAAGCCCCGAAAGTTTCACATGTCGACCTCAGAACAACTCCAAAAAGCCCTCGAATCGGTCATTGACCCCAACACTGGCAAAGATTTCGTCTCCTCCAAAGCCCTGAAGAACCTTGTTGTCGATGGCGGCAATGTGGCCTTTGATGTCGAATTGGGCTACCCCGCCAAGAGCCAAATTCCTGCACTGCGCAATGCTTTGATCGCTGCAGCCAAGCAGGTGCCTGGCGTCGTCAACGTGTCAGCCAATGTCACCATGAAAATTGTGGCGCACTCAGCGCAACGCGGCGTGGCCTTGCTGCCGCAAGTGAAAAACATAGTGGCTGTGGCTTCTGGCAAGGGCGGTGTTGGCAAAAGCACCACGGCCGTGAATTTGGCCCTGGCGCTGGCAGCAGAAGGCGCCAGTGTGGGCTTGCTCGATGCCGACATTTACGGCCCCAGTCAGCCCATGATGATGGGCATCGAAGGCCGGCCCGAAAGTGAAGACGGCAAAACCATGGAGCCCATGGAAAACTATGGCGTTCAAGTCATGTCAATTGGTTTCTTGGTGAACCAAGACGAAGCCATGATTTGGCGCGGTCCCATGGCCACACAGGCACTAGAGCAACTGCTGCGCCAAACCAACTGGAAAGACCTTGATTACTTGATCATCGACATGCCACCGGGCACTGGTGACATTCAACTCACCCTGAGCCAACGCGTGCCCATGACCGGCGCCGTCATTGTGACCACGCCGCAAGACATTGCATTGCTCGATGCCAAGAAGGGCATCAAAATGTTTGAAAAAGTGGGCGTGCCTATTTTGGGCATTGTGGAAAACATGGCTGTTCATGTCTGCACACAGTGTGGCCATATCGAACACATTTTTGGTGCTGACGGTGGCAAAAAAATGGCCGAAACCTACCAAATGGACTACTTGGGTGCGCTGCCATTGAACATGCAAATTCGGTTGCAAGCTGACAACGGCAAGCCTACGGTGGTGGCCGACCCCGATGGCGAAGTGGCGGGCATTTACAAAGCGGTGGCGCGCCAAGTGGCCATCAAAATTGCGGCCAAGGCCAAGGACTTTTCAGCGAAATTCCCCACCATCACGGTGTCCAAAAACACTTGATCGAAACATGCAGCCCAGACCCAAGGCTACTTTTCAAGGGCTTGAAATTTTCAAGCCTTTTTGTTTTCTAAATCGCGCAAACGGAAGCGCTGAATTTTGCCAGTGGCAGTTTTGGGAAGCTCAGTGATGAATTCTACAAATCTTGGGTATTTGTAGGGCGCCAATCTCTCTTTCACAAAGGCTTTGACATCTTCTTCTGTCAGACTTTGTCCTGACTTCAGAACGACGAAGGCTTTGGTTTTGGTCAGGCCATCTGCGTCAACTTTGCCAATGACGGCGGCTTCCAAAATGGCAGGGTGTTGAACCAAAGTGGATTCCACTTCGAAGGGTGACACATAGATGCCACTGACTTTGAGCATGTCGTCGTTGCGACCCGCGTAGGTGTAATAGCCGTCTAAGTCGCGCGAGTATTTGTCACCACTCTTGGTCCATTCGCCTTGAAAGGTGTCGCGCGTTTTTTCGCGGTTGTTCCAATACATCAATGCTGCGCTGGGGCCTTTGATGAACAGGTCACCAATCTCGTTGTGGCCCGTGATCACTTCGCCTTGCTCGCCGCGCAATTGCACTTCGTAGCCAGGCACAGCTTTGCCTGTGGTGCCGTAGCGCACATCGCCGGGTGCATTGGACAAGAACACATGCAACATTTCAGTCGAGCCGATGCCGTCAATGATTTCGCAGCCAAAACGGGCAGTCCATCTTTCACCAATGTCTGCGGGCAAGGCTTCGCCAGCGGATGAGCAGAGGCGCAATGCCACTTGGTCTTTTCTGGGTAAGTCAGGACTTGCTAACATGCCGCCATAGCCGGTGGGTGCGCCATAAAACACAGTGGGTTTGTGGTCTATCAAGCGCTTGAATGCGGCTTGAGGGGTGGGGCGCTCTGCCATCAACACCACGCTGGCGCCGACGCTTAAGGGAAAGGTGAGCGCGTTGCCCAAGCCATAGGCAAAGAACAATTTGGCCGCCGAGAAAACCACATCGTTAGAACTTAAACCCAACACGCCTTTGCCGTACAACTGAGCCGTCCAATACAAATTGCCTTGCGTGTGAACCGTGCCTTTGGGGTTGCCGGTAGAGCCTGAAGAGAACAACCAGAAGGCGGGTTCGTCAGCATGAGTTTCTGCGGGCAGGCTAGGGCCTGAGGCCGAGGCCAATAAATCTTTGAAGTGCATGGTGGGCGCAGGCAAGTCGCCTTCGTGGCGTGCCACCACGACGTGCTTGATACTTTTAGTGCCTTGCGCAATGGCCGCATTGAAAGTGCCCAGCAATGCGGAAGACACCAAGGCTGCTTGCGCACGGCTGTTGTTGATCATGAAGGCGTAATCGTCGGAAGTTAACAAAGTGTTGACGGCAACTGGAACCACACCTGCATACAGCGCACCCAAAAAAGAGACGACCCAATCGGTGCTGTCGTGCATGAGCAAGAGCACGCGCTCTTCCCGCTTGAGCCCCAACTTTCGCAGCCCGGCGGCGCACGCTCTGATTTGATCGCCCATGTCGCCGTAGGTGAGGCTGCCTGCATCGTCGATTAGCGCGATCTTTTCTTTGCGGCTGTTGTTGGCAGCAATTAAAAATTGCGCAAAGTTAAATTGTGCGGGGGGTGCTGAAGGCAGAGCCATGGCGATCTCCGTGATCTGGGTCATAAATTTGAGGGGTCTGCACTAAAACACTTGGGCTTTAGGGCAACTCGCGGTATAAATGCACTATCTTGCTTGCGGATGAGTATGCAATAAAGTGCATGTTTTGTCTGTATTTGAAATTTAGGGTATTCCCTTAATTTTATTGAATAAGCATTGCAAATTCACTGTCTTTGGAGACTTCGGTGACCGAATCATCGACTGCATTTGTTGAGGTGGGGGGCTCTTTAGAGCCCTTGCGCAGCCCTTTTTTAATGGCGCTGGGCGAGCGCGTGCGCAACTTGCGTTCTCGCAAAGGCATGACCCGCAAAGCGGTTGCTTTGGCGGCCGATGTGTCCGAGCGGCACTTGGCCAATTTGGAATATGGCACTGGCAATGTGTCTGTCTTGGTGTTGCTGCAGGTGTCTCATGCGCTGCAATGTTCATTGGCTGAATTGTTGGGTGATATCAGTACAAGTTCACCTGAGTGGTTGTTAATTCGTGAGTTGCTCGGCAAGCGCACCGAGGCCGATTTGCGGCGCGCACGCGTGCATTTGACTGAAATGTTTGGCGAGAGCGGCGACGCTAAAGCGCGCCGAACTCGCATTGCCCTCATTGGTTTGCGCGGCGCTGGCAAAACCACGCTGGGCCAGCGTTTGGCCGATGATTTGGGTTTTACCTTCATTGAACTTAGTCGCGAAATTGAAAAGTTTGCAGGTTGCCAAATCAGTGAAATTCACAACTTGTACGGTGCCAATGCATACCGACGTTATGAGCGCAGAGCATTGGAAGAGGCCATTCAAATTTACCCCGAGGTAGTGATCGCAACGCCAGGTGGTTTGGTGTCTGATTCAGCCAATTTCAATTTGTTGCTAACGCATTGCACGACCGTTTGGTTGCAAGCAAGTGCCAACGATCACATGTCGCGGGTCGCAGCCCAGGGTGACTTACGCCCCATGGCTGCCAGTCCCGAGGCCATGGAAGATTTGAAGCGCATTTTGGAAGGGCGTTCGGCGTTTTATTCCAAAGCCGATCTCAGCATTGATACCAGTGCACAAGATGTTGAAGAAAGTCACAAGCGCTTGAAAACGGAAGTTCGCAAACTCATTCAATGGGTTGAATAAGTTCTTTCGAAAACCATCAAAACCTAGGGTAAATACTTAATAATTGCATTAAATTGCATATTGAGAGTATGAGTTGAATGCAATAAACTGCATGTCAACGCAGTTCGATTGATTTCAAAGTCTCGAACCAGAGATTCAGACCCTAGAAAGACCTTCATTGGAGACCTTCATGACCGTAGCCCCCTTTGTCAATTACCAAACCAAGCCAGAAAACTACAAGCACATCAGCTTGGCCTTTGACGGTGCTGTGGCCACCTTGTCAATCAACATCGACGAAAACGCCGGCATTCGCCCTGGTTACAAATTGAAGCTCAACTCCTATGACTTAGGTGTCGACATTGAATTGCACGATGCCTTGCAGCGTATCCGTTTTGAGCACCCCGAAGTTCGCTCCGTGGTGGTCACCAGCTTGAAGGACCGTGTGTTCTGCTCTGGTGCCAACATCTTTATGTTGGGCGTGTCGACACATGGCTGGAAAGTGAACTTCTGCAAGTTCACCAACGAAACACGCAACGGCATTGAAGACTCCAGCAAATACTCTGGCTTGAAATTTGTGGCGGCACTGAACGGCGCCTGTGCTGGAGGTGGGTACGAATTGGCTTTAGCCTGCGACGACATCGTGTTGGTCGATGACCGCTCTTCTTCGGTGTCATTGCCCGAAGTGCCATTGCTCGGCGTGTTGCCAGGGACGGGTGGACTGACTCGCGTGACCGACAAGCGCCACGTCCGTCACGACTTGGCCGATATTTTCTGCACCAGTGTGGAAGGTGTTCGTGGGCAAAAAGCCGTCGACTGGCGCTTGGTCGATGCCATTGCCAAGCCCAACCAATTTCAGCAAGTGGTGCGCGAGCGAGCCGACAATTTAGCTGCAAAAAGTGACCGCCCAGCTACAGAAAAAGGCGTGGCACTGACACCCATTCAGCGCATCATTGCGGCCGATCAAATTAGTTACATCAACGTGACCGTTGACATCGACCGCGCCAAACGCTTGGCCACCTTCACAGTCAAAGCGCCTACAACAGCACAACCCACCGACATCGAAGGCATCTTGGCTGCTGGCGCTCAGTGGTGGCCACTGCAAATGGTGCGTGAATTGGACGACGCCATTTTGCACATGCGCACCAACGAACTCGACATCGGCACTTGGTTGCTCAAAGCTGTTGGCGATGCCAAAGCTGTGTTGGCCAGCGACGCTACTTTGTTGGCTCACAAAGACCACTGGTTCGTGCGTGAAACCATTGGACACTTGCGCCGCACTTTGGCGCGTTTGGATGTGTCTTCGCGCAGTATTTTTGCCATTGTCGAAGAGGGCACTTGCTTTGTCGGAACGTTTGCCGAATTGGCCTTTTGTGCAGACCGCACTTACATGTTGGCCTTGCCTGACGATGCAGACAAAGCCCCTACCCTTCAGTTGAACGAATTCAATTTTGGCTTCTACCCCATGGTGAACGACCAGTCTCGCTTGGCTCGCCGCTTCTACGAAGAAGTGCCGGCCATGGAAGCTGCTCGTGGCGCTATTGGCAAAGCCTTGGATGCGGACGCCTCATTGGCGCTTGGCTTGGTCACAGCTGCCCCCGACGACATCGACTGGGAAGATGAAATTCGCATGTGCTTGGAAGAGCGCGCAGCCATGTCACCCGACGCCCTCACAGGCCTCGAAGCCAACCTGCGTTTTGCCAGCCAAGAGAACATGCTGACCCGTATTTTTGGTCGCCTCACGGCATGGCAAAACTGGATCTTCCAGCGCCCCAATGCGGTTGGAGAAAAAGGCGCCTTGAAGGTGTATGGCAAAGGCGAAAAAGTGCAGTTCGACATGAACCGTGTTTAAGCCTTTGAGTTACAAAAAGTTTTGAAAGTGTTGTGCAGCAAGCTTCCCGGTGGTCTTTGCTGCAACCCAAATTTGACCCCACCGTTGCTTTAATTTCTGGAGACTCTCATGTCCGGTATCAACTACAGCGAAAAAATTCCAAACAACGTCAACTTGTCCGAAGACCGCACATTGCAGCGCGCCCTGGAACAGTGGCAGCCCAACTTCATCAACTGGTGGGACGACATGGGCCCCGAGGGTTCAAAAGACATGGACGTGTACTTGCGTACAGCAGTCAGTGTTGACCCCCAAGGTTGGGCGCAGTTTGGTCACGTCAAAATGCGTGACTACCGTTGGGGTGTGTTTTTGAACCCAGGCGAGCAAGACCGTCAAATTCATTTTGGCGATCACAAAGGTGAAAAAGTTTGGCAAGACGTGCCTGGCGAACACCGAGCGAACCTGCGCCGCATCATCGTGACGCAAGGCGATACCGAGCCAGCTTCTGTTGAGCAGCAACGTCATTTGGGCCTCACAGCGCCTAGCATGTACGACCTGCGCAACTTGTTTCAAATTAACGTGGAAGAAGGTCGCCACTTGTGGGCCATGGTCTATTTGTTGCACAAATACTTTGGCAGAGATGGCCGTGAAGAAGCCGATGCTTTGTTGCAGCGTAACAGCGGTAACGAAGACAACCCCCGCATCTTGCAGGCCTTTAACGAGAAGACCCCCGACTGGTTGTCTTTTTTCATGTTCACTTACTTCACAGACCGTGACGGCAAGTTCCAACTGTGCGCATTGGCCGAATCTGCATTCGATCCTTTGGCTCGCACCACCAAGTTCATGCTCACCGAAGAGGCGCACCACATGTTTGTGGGCGAGTCTGGCGTCAGCCGTACCATCCAGCGCACTGTCGATGTAATGAACCAACTCAAAACCGATGACGTGGCCAAACTGCGCGCTGCCGGCGTGATTGACCTGCCCACCATTCAGCGTTACATCAACTTCCACTTCTCGGTCACCATCGATTTGTTTGGCGCTGACGAGTCTTCCAACGCTGCCACTTTCTACAGCACTGGCTTGAAAGGTCGCTATGAAGAAGGCAAGCGCTCCGACGACCACGTACTGAAGGGCAACACCTACAAAATTTTGGCAGTTGAAAACGGCAAGCTGATTGAAAAAGAAGTGCCTATGCTGAACGCATTGAACGAAGTGCTGCGCGACGACTACATCACCGATTCCAAAGGTGGCATTGAGCGTTGGAACCGTGTCATTGAAAAGGCGGGCATCTCATTTAAATTGACAGCTCCTCACAAAGCATTCCACCGCAACATCGGTTCTTTGTCAGGTTCCAAAATCACGCCCGATGGTCGTGTGGTGACCAGCGAAGAGTGGATGGCCAAAGTGGGTGAGTGGTTGCCTACCAACGAAGACCGCGCTTATGTTGGTAGCCTGATGGGCCGCGTGGTGGAACCCGGTAAGTTTGCCAACTGGATTGCCCCTCCTGTCATGGGTATCAATCGTCAGCCTGTAGACTTCGACTACGTTCGTTTCAGCTGAGATCTCATTCAAAAGATCCAACTCACTCGCCATGACCACAGAAGCCGTTTTGATTCAGCAACATCTGATTGACCCAGAGATCTGCATCCGTTGCAACACCTGCGAGGCCACCTGCCCCGTAGGTGCCATCACGCACGACTCTCGCAATTACGTGGTGGATGCTGAAAAATGCAATTTGTGCATGGCCTGTGTCCCCCCTTGTCCAACCGGCTCGATTGACAACTGGCGCAGCATGCCCAAGTCAAAGGCCTATTCTGTTGAAGAGCAATTGACATGGGATGACTTGCCTGCCGCCTTGAGCGATGCTGACCTTCAAGCCATGGGCGTGAACGGTCAAGTTGTTGCTGCAGCGCCTGCAGCAGAAGCGGCACCTGCCCAAGCAGTCAATGCTTCGAGCGAAGCGGTCTTCAATTCAGCCGCCTTTGGCTCGACTTTGCCACCATGGTCTGCAGCCCATGCTTACACCAACTTGTATGGTCCTAAAACGCCCACACAGGCCACCGTGGTCGGTAATTTCAAAGTGAACGAAGCCGGTACATCGAACGAAACCCATCACATCGTGATTGATTTCGGTAGCATGCCTTTCCCAGTTTTGGAAGGGCAGTCTGTGGCCATCGTGCCGCCAGGTGTGGATGCTTTAGGCAAACCTCACCATGCTCGCCAATACTCCATTGCCAGCCCACGCAATGGCGAGCGCGCCGGCTACAACAATGTGTCTTTGACCGTGAAGCGCGTCGTTGAAGATCACCAAGGCAAACCCGTTCATGGTGTGTGTTCCAACTATTTATGCGATGTGAAAGTGGGCGACGCCATCCAAGTGATTGGCCCGTTTGGCAGCAGCTTCCTCATGCCCAACCACCCCAAGTCCAACATTGTCATGATTTGCACTGGAACTGGCAGCGCGCCCATGCGCGGCATGACCGAATGGCGACGCCGTTTGCGTCAAACTGGCAAGTTTGAAGGCGGCAAATTGATGTTGTTCTTTGGTGCCCGCACGCAACAAGAGTTACCTTACTTTGGCCCGCTGCAAAAGTTGCCCAAAGATTTCATCGACATCAACTTTGCCTTTTCACGAACGCCAGGTCAGCCCAAGCGGTATGTGCAAGATGCCATGCGCGAACGTGCCGCAGACTTGGTTGCCCTTTTGAAAGACCCCAACACCTACTTTTATGTCTGTGGTTTGAAGAGCATGGAAGAGGGTGTGGTCTTGGCCTTGCATGATGTGGCAACCCAAGCGGGGCTTGATTGGGAAGCATTGGGGTCTACCCTCAAAAAAGAAGGCCGCTTGCACCTAGAAACCTACTGAGGTTTCAAAAAGCCCTCAAGGCGGACAAAGGCGTCAAAGACCCGATGACTTTCAATCATTGGTACTATCCGCCCATGAGTTACCGTCCCTTCATTGATGTTGCTGTCGTCATGCGCCGTGAGCGCGTGCAAGGTGAAATGGCCAAATGGCAGACATGGCGCTGGGTTTTAGACGATGTCACGCCCCAGGCAGAGAACTTTGGCGATACCCCAAAGTGCCTGCGAGAGGGCGATGATGGTGCGCTTTGGTTGTTCCCCAATTTCAAAGTCGAACTTTTCTCAGACGATGCAGAAGGCTATCTGCTCAATGTCACCTCACCCGATCCTTGTTTCTTTGTCATGTGGCGCATGGAAGAACGAGTCGCACTGAGTGAGGAATTGGTGGCTGTGCCCGAGCGCGTGTCGCTCAGTTATCACGATGCCGGCCGATGGCTCGACGCGCAAGAAACCATTGAGCAAGTACCAGCCTCACCCGACATCGTTGAATGGGTGCGTGAATTTGCCAATGACCATTACACCCCCGAGGTGAAACGCCGTCAGCGGCCTCAAAGCTTTCAAGCCCTCACAGATCGTTTTGGTCAACCTGCCAAGGTGACTACCGGCGACCGTTCGGGCCGGAAAGTGGACGGCGCATGAGCCAGTCAGGCAACAACGGAGACAGCGGCAACTTCTTCAGCCGTTGGTCGCAGCGCAAGCAAGCCGTGAAACAAGGCGCTCCTTTGGCTGAGCCTTTGCCAAAGGCCAACGCCCAGCCACAGACAAACCCCTTACATGCCACAACTCAAAATGGACCCCTGGCCACTCAGGCGGGTGCACTCCAAAAAAATACTGCGCCCAATTCGCAAAGCACAACAATAGAAGAGCCTGCCAAGGTTCTGACCCTGGAGGATGTCTCCAAACTCACGCCTGAATCTGATTTCACGTCCTACATGACGCAGGGTGTGTCGCCAGAAGTGCGCAACGCCGCCATGAAAAAACTCTTGGCCGATCCGCACTACAACATCATGGACGGCTTGGACATTTACATTGGCGACTACAACACCCCCGACCCATTGCCCGAGGGCATGTTGGCCAAAATGGTCGGCGCTCAATTTTTGGGTTTGGTCAAAGCGCCAGAAGATGTGGCACAGTCTGCCCCAAGCGAAGCACAATCCCAAGAAGCCTCTGAAACACAAGAAAACTTGCCAGCACCTGCCACAAGTTCAGCCACTTTAGAAAACGATCCGGCCCCCCATGACCACACTCATTTGCGATTGCAATCAGACGATGCCCCTGCAGACCCAGAAACTGGGTCAGGCACTGGGTGAGTCGCTGACGCTGCACAGCACTCTTTGCCGCAGAGAAGCGGGCGCTTTCCAAAAGGCCATACAGTCGGGCCAAGAAGTGGTGGTGGCGTGTACACAAGAGAAAAAACTTTTTTCAGAACTGGCCCTTCAAACTGAAGGCGCCACATCGCCCATCAAGTTCGTCAATATTCGAGAAATGGGCGGCTGGAGCCGCGATGCGCAAAACGCCAGCCCCAAATTGGCAGCACTCTTAGCTGCAGCGCACTTGCCAGAACCAGATCCTGTGCCAGCAGTGCCTTTCAAAAGTGAAGGCCGATTACTGATCATCGGCCCCCTTGATCAAGCCGAAAAAGCAGCGGCCTTGGTGTCAGATGTTTTGCAGGTGGTGATCTTTTCTCAGGGTGCTGGTGAAGCCGGCGGCGTACAGACAAGGCAATACCCCGTCATTGCAGGGCAATTGCAAAAACTGACGGGATGGCTAGGCGCATTTGATGTGTCTTGGACCGAAAACAATCCGATCAATTTGGATTTGTGTACCCGCTGCAATGCTTGTGTGGAGGCCTGCCCCGAAAACGCCATTGGTCTCGACTATCAAATTGACATGAACGCGTGCAATTCAAGCCGAGCGTGCGTCAAAGTTTGCCAAGCGGCCGGCGCCATTGATTTCAATCGTGTGCCTGCAGAAGCCACAGAAAAGTTTGATTTGATTTTGGACCTCAGAGGCGGTGGCGCAACAGGCCCTGGCTTTTTGCAACACGCGACGCCCCAAGGCTATTTCAAGTGGGATGGCCAAGATCTTTCTACCCTGCTCAAGTTGCGCGACATGGTGGGAGAGTTTGAAAAACCCAAGTTCTTCGCCTACAAGCAAAAGCTTTGCGCGCACAGCCGCAACGAAACCGTGGGTTGCAATGCGTGCGTTGACATTTGTTCAGCCGAGGCCATTTCAAGCGACAAATCCCGGCAACAAATTAAAGTCAATCCCAACCTTTGTGTAGGGTGCGGTGCGTGCACCACAGTGTGTCCTACAGGTGCACTGACCTTCGCTTATCCCAAAGCACAAGAGCAAGGTTTGAAAATCAAAACCTTGTTGTCCACCTACCATGCTGCTGGCGGAAAAGATGCCACGCTCTTGTTCCACAGCCAAGAGGGCGGTCAAGCATGCATCGAAGCCTTGGGCCGCTCAGCCCAATTGAAATTGGCACAGGGGGTGCCTGCCAATGTCATCCCAATGTCTTTGTGGCACACCGCCAGTTTGGGATTGGAAGTTTGGCTCACAGCCATTGCCTATGGTGCTAAGCAAGTGTTGGTGCTCAACACCCACGAAGAAGCACCGCAATATGTGGAGGGCTTAGAAGCGCAAATGGCGGTTGCCCAAAGTTTGCTGGCGGGCTTGGGCTACACCGGTGAGCATTTTCAAATCATCAAAGCCAAGAGTGCCATGGATTTGGATGCCAGTTTGCAGGCCAACTTGCAGGCCCAGAAACAAGCGTCTGCAAAGAACAACCATCAAGTACCCGCCGTGTTTGCCAAATATGCGGTGGCCCCTGAAAAGCGCGGAACGCTTGAACTGGCCTTGGACCATTTGAGCGAACACGCTCCTGCAGTTTTAAATGATGCCAACAAAGTCATCGACCTGCCCAAATCTGCACCCATGGGCAGTTTGAAAGTCAATGCCGACAAATGCACGCTGTGCTTAAGTTGTGTCAGTGCCTGCCCAGCCAGTGCGTTACAAGACAACCCTGAATTGCCGCAATTGCGTTTCATTGAAAAGAATTGTGTGCAGTGCGGCTTGTGTGCCACCACCTGCCCAGAGGATGCCATTGAGTTGGCGCCTCGTTTCTTGCGCACACCCGAGCGCAAACAAGCGCAGGTGCTGAACCAATCGCAACCCTACGGCTGTGTGAAATGCGGCAAATCCTTTGGCACCCTGAAAGCCATTGAAGCCATGTTGGGAAAATTGGCCGGACACAGCATGTTCCAAGGTCCGGCCTTGGAGCGTCTCAAAATGTGCAGTGACTGCCGAGTGATTGACATTTATTCAAACGCTGACGAAGCCAAAATTGCGAATATTCCGCCCAAGGACTGAAGCCTTGAACACCAGCCCAGAAATTTTTACCGAATCAAAACGCCATGACTTCTAACTTGCTATCTTCTTCAGCGCTGGACGAAGAAACCGCGCGCGCAGAAATTTATGGCTTGTTAGCCCAGCTTTTTTACCAGGAGCCATCACCTGAATTGCTGGCGCAAATGCGTGTGGCGGTAACTGACGCTCCTGTGGCTGGTGGCTTTTTGGAAGAGCCTTGGAGGCAAGTGGTTGCGGCTGCCCGCCAATGCTCGGACGATGAAATTGCCAATGAATACAACAAGCTGTTTGGAGGGGTGGGTAAACCCGAAGTCTATTTGTATGCCTCGCATTACGTCAGTGGCTTCTTAAACGACAAGCCAGTGGCCCGTCTGAGGGATGATTTGGCCGCTCTGGGCCTAGAGCGGGACGACAGCATGGTAGAGACCGAAGATCATTTTGCTTGTTTGTGCGAAGTGATGCGGTATTTGATTGCGGGCGACGACGTGTCAGTTTCCAACTTGACGCACCAAGGCACTTTTTTCGCAGCGCACATTCAGCCTTGGTCCCATGAGATGACCGAGGCCATTGCCAAACACCCTGCGGCGAATTTTTTTGCAGTTCTGGCGGAATTTACCCAAGCGTTTCTAGGCATTGAAACGCAAGGTTTCGACTTGTTAACTTAGGCCAGCGCGCCTAAGGGTTTTCCCATTGTTTCTCTCTTGTAACCTGATACTATAAGCAGGGTATGCAAAGCATTTCCTAAGCATCTTTCGAGGAAACATTCATGAGTTCTCAAAATCCAAAAGTTTCTCGTCGCACATTGTTTGCCGGCGCTGGAACAGTCGGTGTTGTGGCTGCAGCCACTAGCCTCCTACCTCAAGTCCAAGATTTAGCGCCACAAGCCATCAAAAAAGCCAAGCCTGAGCGCGGCGGTGGCTACGAGCTCTCTGAGCACGTCAAGCGCTACTACAAGACCACCTTGGTCTAAGTCCTTTCTCAAACACTCACCTCTTCTGGAGAGTTTCATGTTGTTGACCAAAAAGAATTCTGGCACCTCTGGTGCGTCATCGTCACCGTTTGTGCACAGCCTGCGCCGTGGCCTCACACAAGCACTGCCCACCCTCGACCGTCGCACCTTCTTGCGCCGTTCTGGTTTGGGTGTGGGTGTTGGCCTAGCCGCATCGCAACTTAGCTTGGTGAAAAAAGCCCAAGCCGGCATGACCAACGGAAGTGCAATGGGTGCTGGCAAAGTAGAAGTCAAGCGCACCATTTGTACCCATTGCTCCGTCGGCTGCGCGGTAGACGCGGTGGTTGAAAACGGTGTCTGGGTTCGCCAAGAGCCGGTGTTCGACTCGCCGATCAACTTAGGCGCTCACTGCGCCAAAGGTGCTGCATTGCGCGAACATGGCCACGGTGAATACCGCCTGCGTTACCCCATGAAGTTGGTCAACGGCAAATACGAGCGCATCAGCTGGGACGTGGCCCTGAAAGAAATCACAGATCGCATGGCGGACCTGCGCAAAACCAGCGGCCCTGACAGCGTTTACTACGTCGGTTCTTCCAAGCACAACAATGAACAAGCGTATCTCCTGCGCAAATTTGTGAGCTTCTGGGGCACCAACAACACCGATCACCAAGCCCGTATTTGTCACTCTACGACGGTAGCTGGTGTGGCCAATACGTGGGGCTACGGCGCCATGACCAATTCGTACAACGACATGCAAAACAGCAAGTGCGCTATGTACATTGGATCGAATGCAGCCGAGGCTCACCCCGTCAGCATGTTGCACATGTTGCATGCCAAAGAAAACGGCTGCAAGATGATCGTGGTCGACCCGCGTTTCACGCGCACAGCCGCCAGAGCCGACGAGTTCGTTCGCATTCGCTCCGGCACCGACATCCCCTTCTTGTTTGGTTTGCTGTACCACATCTTCAAAAATGGATGGGAAGACAAAAAGTACATCAACGACCGTGTGTTTGGCATGGAGGCTGTCAAAGCCGACATCATGGCCAAATGGACACCCGACAAGGTGGAAGAAGCTTGCGGCGTCAACGAAGCGCAAGTGTTCAAAGTAGCCAAGATGCTGCACGACAACAACCCCAGCACCATCGTGTGGTGCATGGGCCAAACACAGCACACCATTGGCAACGCCATTGTTCGCGCCTCTTGCATTTTGCAATTGGCTTTGGGCAACGTGGGCAAGACGGGTGGCGGCACCAACATTTTCCGCGGCCACGACAACGTGCAAGGCGCTACCGATGTGGGCCCTAACCCCGATTCATTGCCTGGCTACTACGGTTTGGCAGAAGGTTCTTGGAAGCACTTTGCCAAGGCCTGGGATGTCGATTTTGAATGGATCAAAGGCCGCTACGCATCACCCGCCATGATGGGCAAAAACGGCATCACCGTATCACGTTGGATCGATGGTGTGCTCGAGAAAAACGAGCTCATTGACCAAGACAGCAACTTGCGCGGCGTGTTTTTCTGGGGTCATGCCCCCAACTCTCAAACACGCGGTTTGGAAATGAAGCGTGCCATGGACAAGCTCGACTTGTTGGTGGTGGTCGATCCTTATCCTTCTGCTACAGCAGCCATGGCAGCCATGCCTGGCAAGCCTGAAGATGTGAACCCCAACCGTGCGGTGTACTTGTTGCCTGCAGCCACGCAATTTGAAACCAGCGGTTCATGCACCGCTTCCAACCGCTCCATTCAATGGCGCGAAAAGGTCATTGAGCCTTTGTGGGAAAGCCGCTCTGATCACATGATCATGTACCAGTTGGCCGACAAGTTGGGCTTTGGCAAAGAGTTGGTCAAGAATTACAAAATGCAAAAAGTCAAAGGCATGGACGAACCCGTGCCTGAAGACATCTTGCGCGAAATTAACAAGAGCGTTTGGACCATTGGCTACACCGGCCAAAGCCCAGAGCGTCTCAAAGCGCACATGCGCAACATGCATTTGTTCGATGTCAAAACGCTCAAATCTAAGGGCGGCAAAGACAAAGAAACAGGCTATGACTTCGGTGACGATTACTTCGGTTTGCCATGGCCTTGCTACGGCACGCCCGAACTCAAGCACCCAGGTTCGCCTAATTTGTACGACACCTCCAAGCACGTCATGGAAGGCGGCGGTAACTTCCGCGCCAACTTTGGCATTGAGCGTGAAGGCAAATCATTGTTGGCTGAAGACGGCTCACACTCCAAGGGTGCTGACATCACCACGGGATACCCCGAGCTAGATCACGTATTGCTCAAAAAGCTCGGCTGGTGGGGCGAGCTGACTGAAGCCGAATCCAAAGCAGCCGAAGGCAAAAACTGGAAGACCGATTCTTCTGGCGGCATGATTCGTGTGTTCATGAAGAATCATGGATGTCATCCGTTTGGCAATGCCAAGGCCCGTGCTGTGGTCTGGAACTTCCCCGATCCAATCCCTCAGCACCGCGAGCCACTGTATGGCACCCGTCCCGACATGATGGCCAAGTACCCCACGCACGACGACAGAAAAGCATTCTGGCGTATGCCCACTTTGTACAAAACCATTCAAGATAAAAACATTGCCGACAAGGTGCATGAGAAGTTCCCGCTCATCATGACCTCAGGTCGTTTGGTGGAGTACGAAGGCGGCGGCGAAGAAACTCGTTCCAACCCTTGGCTGGCCGAGTTGCAGCAAGAAATGTTTGTCGAAATCAATCCGCAAACAGCCTCTAAGCGCGGCATTCGCAACGGCGATCGGGCTTGGGTTAAGTCACCCACGGGTGCACGTTTGAATGTGCAAGCCTTGGTCACCGAGCGCGTTGCGCCCGATACCGTGTTCTTGCCTTTCCACTTCTCAGGACGTTGGCAAGGTGCCGACATGCTGGCGCATTATCCGAATGGCGCAGCGCCTATCGTGCGCGGTGAAGCCGTCAACACGGCCACCACGTATGGCTACGACAGCGTCACCATGATGCAAGAATCAAAAACCACCGTTTGCGATGTCGAGAAGGCCTAAGGCCTTCAACACACACAGGAGTAAAACATGGCAAGAATGAAATTTATCTGTGATGCAGAGCGCTGCATTGAATGCAATGGTTGCGTCACGGCTTGTAAAAACGAGCACGAAGTACCTTGGGGCGTCAATCGCCGCCGAGTGGTCACATTGAACGACGGCGTGCCTGGTGAGAGATCCATCTCTGTGGCTTGCATGCACTGCTCCGATGCGCCTTGTATGGCGGTCTGCCCCGTGAACTGTTTCTATCGCACCGAAGAGGGCGTGGTTTTGCACGACAAAGATGTGTGCATCGGCTGTGGCTACTGCTCTTATGCATGCCCGTTTGGCGCACCTCAGTTTCCAAGCGCTGGCACCTTTGGTGTGCGCGGCAAGATGGACAAGTGCACTTTCTGTGCTGGTGGCCCTGAAGCCAATGGCAGCCAAGCCGAGTTTGAAAAATATGGCCGCAACCGTTTGGCCGAAGGCAAGTTGCCTGCGTGCGCTGAAATGTGTTCTACCAAAGCGTTGCTCGCTGGTGATGGTGATGTGGTGGCCGACATTTTCCGCAACCGCGTGGTGCAACGCGGCAAAGGTGCAGAGGTTTGGGGTTGGGGCACTGCCTACGGCAGCAAAACCGATGCGAAAGGCGCTAAATCATGAGCAACTTCAAACGCTTGACAGGTCTTGCCATTGCTTTGGCATTGGCAGCAGGCCTCACCGCTTGCGGCGACAAAGCCCAAGAATTGATGGGCCAGCCCAAGGTTGACGCCGCGCCTTATACCGGTACGGGTGTCAAGGTGTTCACGGAGGCTGACTGGAAAGCAGGCGACAAGAACAGCTGGGCTCAGCAACTCAAAACGCGCGCTCAATATGGGCAAAACGATCACTCGCGATCCAACTGAAGGTGGGAGATCAACCATGAACAGATCCTCGGTAACTAAATGCATTCAGTCGGGTCTCTTGGCCGCAGGCTTGATGTTGAGTGGGGTCTTGAGTGTGTCTGCACAAACTGCTCCTGCAGCCCCAGCCGCCGCTGACAGCCCCAAGACGGGTGCTCTTGGCGTTCAAAGCGCCAATATTTTTTCAATCGCTCCCGATGCCAGCACCGATGCCAAATACGCAGACCAAAACAATGGTGAGCGCGACAAGGTTCAACCTGGTAACAACGCACCCATGTGGCGACAAGTTGGCGCAGGTGCCAACGGTTACAGCAGCTTGCCTGCATCAAAAGCGCCTGAAGCGGGCAACCTTATTCAACCGTTTGTGCAATACCCCGGCTCCAAGCTCACCACAGCGGGAGAGGCATGGCGCCAAGTGCGCAACAACTGGATCATTCCCTACGGTGGCTCATTGCTGCTGATTGTTGCTTTGGCTATTGCCTTGTTCTATTACGGTAAAGGCACCATGAAGCTGCATGGTGCAGAAACAGGTCGCAAGATTGAGCGCTTTACGCCGCTAGAGCGCGCTGCCCATTGGACCAACGCGATTGCGTTTGTTTTGTTGGCCGTCTCAGGTGTAGTCATTGCTTTTGGAAAGTATTTCATCCTGCCCCTCATTGGCACCACCTTGTTTGGTTATTTCACTTATTTTCTGAAAAACGTTCACAATTTCGCTGGGCCTTTGTTTGCTGTGTCGCTCATCATTGTGTTTGTCACTTTCCTGAAGGACAACTGGCCTAGCAAGGAAGACATCACTTGGCTTTTAAAGGGTGGTGGCATGTTCTCAGGCCACGAAGTGCCATCACACCGCTTCAATGCCGGTGAAAAGGTGGTGTTCTGGTTTGGTGTCCTGGGCTTGGGAGTCATTGTGGTGGCCTCAGGCTTGGTGCTCGATATGCTCATTCCTGGTCTCATCTATGAGCGCAGCACCATGCAAATTGCCAACATGATTCATGGTGTATCCACTGTGCTCATGATGGCCATGTTCTTGGGCCACATCTACATGGGTACCATTGGCATGCAAGGCGCATTCAGCGCCATGCGGGAAGGGTATGTCGATGAAACTTGGGCCAAAGAGCATCACGAACTTTGGTACAACGACATCAAGGCAGGCAAAATTCCTGCACAAAGATCTCCAGAAGCTGCTGCCCACGGCGGCGCGGCATCCACATCGGCATCTGCCTGAAGTAAGAGGACTCAAATCATGAAAAAATCATTGATCAGCTTGGCCGCTTTGGCGCTGGCCTCCTTGTTCAGTCTTTCTGCAATGGCCAAGTTGCCAGCGCCTAGCGACGAAGCAAAAGCCAAGGCTGCAGAAGCTGCTGCTAAAACAGCCCACAGCAACAAAGTGGCAGACTTTCAATTGTGCAAGTCGCGTGAAAAAGTGGCTGCCCACTATTACAAGACAGCCAAGGCCAGCGGCAAACCCACTAACCCGCCTGTCGCAACACCAGCATGTGCAGATCCAGGTCCTTATGTGGCAGCTGCTCCGGCCGCTCCTGCTGCTGTAGCCGCAGCACCCGCATCAGGCACTAAGCCTGGAGCGCCTGCTCCAGCTACCGCTCCCGCCGCTCCTGCGCCCGCTAAAAAATCCTGATTTTTCCCTGAATTCATCAGGTTGAAAGTCCCTCGCTGCAAAGGCGTGGGACTTTTTGCGTTAGGCTCAGACCTGAATCTTTGATTGACCCATGTTGCAAACGCCTGCCCTCAAGCCCAGACTGACCCAAGCCCGCGCAGAATTGACGCGTCAAATCAGTGTGGTCAACGAGTTTGGTGAAACATCCCAAGTGCATATTCCGGCGGAGCGTGCGCTCACCGTCTACCTAGACAAAAAAGAGTTGGTCACCCTCATGACTTTGGGCGCCAGTCCAGAATGGTTGGTGCTGGGATTTCTGCTCAACCAACGCTTGATTCAATCCGTGAATGAAATTGAATCCATCACCGTGGATTGGACTTTAGGTGAAGGTGAAATGGGGCAGCCTGGTGTGGCGGCCATCAATACGCGCGAGGGCCAAAGCCAAGCGGGGCCTAAAACGGCAGCGCGTGTCGTCACGACAGGCTGTGGACAAGGCAGTGTGTTCGGAGATTTGGTCAGCGACATTGATGCCATTCAATTGCCAGTTGATGCGCATATTTCTCAGGCTACTTTGTACGCCTTGGTGAACGCCATTCGCATTCAAGAAACCACTTACAAATCTTCGGGCTCGGTCCATGGCTGTGCTTTGTTCAAGGGTTCAGACATGCTGATGTTTGTCGAAGATGTAGGCCGGCACAATGCCGTTGACACCATTGCTGGCTGGATGGTCATGAACGATGTCAGCGGCCACGACAAAGTTTTTTACACCACGGGTAGGTTGACCAGCGAGATGGTCATCAAGTCAGCCCAGATGGGTGTCCCCATTGCTGTGTCTCGAAGTGGCATTACCCAAATGGGTTTGGAAGTGGCCGAGCGCGTACAACTTTGCGCCATTGGACGTGCGACCAACAAGCGGTTCTTGTGTTTCAGCGCACCGCACAGATTGAAGTGGCAAGCCGAACTGGCTGAAGGCTCCTTGAGCAAGCCCATGCTTCAAGATGCCGTCTGAAGTTTCTAAAGCGCTCATGAGCCTTCCGTCAGTTGTCGTGAGTCAGCACTCGTGGTTGCGCTCCTTGCAATTGGGGTGGCGCAATCTTTGGCGAGACTTGCGTTCTGGCGAGTTGAACTTGCTCATTGTTTCGGTGGTGTTGGCAGTTTCTGCACTCACTGCCGTTGGGTTCTTCTCTGATCGACTTCAAGCTGGCTTATGGCGAGACGCCAGACAACTCTTGGGCGGTGATGCGGTGGTCGTTAGCGACAAACCAACAGCCGACTATTTTCAAAAGAAGGCCTTGGCACTCGGACTCAAAACCAATGCCACCTTGAACTTTCCCAGCATGGCTCGCGCAGACGATACCAAAGGCGGCGAAACCAAATTGGTGGCTTTGAAAGCAGTGTCCGAAGGCTATCCTTTGCGGGGGCAAATGAGCTTGTTGAACCCTCAAAGTCAGACTGCGTCCAACAATGAAGCAACTTCACGCTTGACCCGCGATGTGCCTCAACCCGGGCAAGCTTGGGTTGACCCTGCTTTGCTGGAAGTGTTGAACCTTCAGATGGGTGATGCGATTTGGTTGGGTGACAAGTCTTTTCAAATTGCCGCACTCATTGACCGCGAGCCAGACCGCGGTGCCGCCTTTATGAATTTTGCACCGAGGGTCATGATTCACCAATCCGATGTGCCTGCCACGGGCTTGATTCAACCAGCAAGCCGTATTTCTTACCGTATGGCGGTATCAGGTGATGCGTCGCAGGTGAATGTGCAGCAGTTTTTAAAATGGGCTCGAGCGGAAGTGGACAAGCCAGAAGTGCGCGGTATTCAAATTGAGTCGATGGAAAGTGGCCGCCCTGAAATGCGCCAAACTCTAGACCGTGCGGAAAAGTTTTTGAATTTGGTTGCGCTGCTTGCTGCCCTTTTGTGTGCGGTGGCGGTGGCTTTGGCAGCCAGAACCTTTGCAAGCAAGCACCTTGATGCGTGCGCCTTATTGCGCGTCTTGGGGCAGAGTCAACAAACACTGTCTGTGGCCTACGCCTTTGAGTTCATTACCGCCGGTATGGTGGCCAGTTTGATGGGCGTGCTGCTGGGCTTCGGTATTCATCACGCTTTTGTATGGTTGTTGGCGGGTTTGGTCGATGCTCAACTTCCGCCCAGTTCCATCGCGCCTGCGCTGTTGGGGTTGGGCATGGGCCTGACCTTGTTATTGGCATTTGGATTGCCACCTGTGTTGCAGTTGGCCAAAGTTCCGGCGATGCGAGTCATACGCCGCGACGTCGGTGGTTTGCAGCCAGCATCTGTCGGTGTTTTGCTGATGGGCTTGTTTGGTTTTGCAGGCGCTTTGCTGTGGGCCAGTCGGGATCTGAAGTTGGGCCTAATGACAGTCGGTGGTTTTGCAATCGCCACCCTGTTGTTTGCTGGCGCCACCTGGTTGGCTTTGAAACTCTTGCGCAAGTGGGTGCCATCCGACGCCACCCCCCGATGGCTTTTGCTGGCCACACGCCAAGTCATGGCGCGTCCCGTTTATGCGGTGGTTCAAGTGAGCGCATTGTCGGTTGGTTTGTTAGCCTTGGTCTTGTTGGTTTTACTTCGCACCGATCTCATCAGCAGCTGGCGAAATGCCACACCGGTGAATGCGCCCGATCGTTTTGTCATCAACGTCCAGCCCGATCAAACGGAAGCATTTCAAGCCACGCTGAGGCAAGAGGGAGTGAAAAACTACGACTGGTACCCCATGATCCGAGGTCGCTTGGTCGCCGTCAATGGCAACGCTGTCAGCCCTTTAGATTACACCGATGACCGCGCCAAACGTTTGGTCGATCGGGAATTTAACTTGTCTGCGCGCTCTGCCAAGCCCGAGCACAATCCAGTGGTTCAAGGTCAATGGCGAGAAGGCGAGAGCGATGCCGTCAGTGTAGAAATTGGCATTGCCAAAACACTTGGCTTGAAGATGGGCGATCGTTTGCGATTTGATGTGGGCGGCGTGATCTCTGAAGGGCGCATCACCTCTCTGCGCAAAGTAGACTGGGGCTCGATGCGTGCCAACTTCTTTGTGATCTACCCGGTTGACAATTTGCCCAATGTCCCCTTGAGTTACATGGCAGCTTTTAAAACACCTGACGAGCCAAGCTTCGAGCGCAACTTGCTTCAGCAGTTTCCCAATGTCACCAGTGTCGACTTGCGAGCCACGCTCACGCAAGTTCAAAAAGTGTTGGACCAAGTCATTCGCGCGGTTGAGTTTTTATTTGCTTTCACCTTGATGGCTGGCTTGTTGGTGCTGACTGCCGCTGTCACGTCCACACGCGAGGAGCGAAAAAGAGAATTCGCCATCATGCGGGCCTTGGGTGCGACGGGTCGTTTGTTAAGTCAAGTTCAAACAGCAGAGTTGATGGGGGTTGGACTGTTGGCAGGCTTTTTGGCCAGCTTGGTGGCCGAGTTGGTAGGCTGGGGTTTGGCTCGGTTCGTCTTTGAATTTGAATGGACTGCATCACTTTGGGTGCCAGCTGCTGGGGCACTCACAGGCGCCGTATTGGCCTGGGTGGCTGGGTGGTGGGGCTTGGCAGAAGTGCTCAGGCAGCCTGTGTCGCAAACGCTGCGTCAGGCTTCTGAATAAATCAAGAAGGTGTGAGCAACACCACCAAGGCACCAGCGCCGCCTTCAGCCGGTTTGGCTTGCACAAAAGCCATCACCTGATTTTTTTGGACCAACCAACTGTGCACTTTCGATTTGAGCACCGGCGTTTTGCCTGGAGAGCCCAAGCCTTTGCCGTGCACCACCCGGACGCATCGAATGCCTTGTTTGTGAGCCTCGCGAATGAAAGTGGTTAAAGCCAAGCGCGCTTCATCGCTGCGCAAGCCATGTAAATCAATTTCACGTTGAATAGACCAGTCGCCTTTGCGCAACTTGCGCGTGACTTCTGTGCCCACACTGGGCCGGCGAAAGCTAAGCGCATCGTCGGTGTCCAGCAAAGTGCTCACGTCGAATTCATCACTCAATGAATCTTGAATGACTTTGGCTTCGTCTTTTTGAAGCTGCGTAGCCACAGGATCACGCGGCTTGCTGGGAAGGTTGGCTTTGTTGTGGACAGGCAATGGCGCCACCTTGCCAATGGCTCGTGCAAAGAGGTTTTTATCGGCCTCGGCTTTGCGAATGGCTGCCGCGCGCTCGGCTTTCTCAGCAGCTGCTTTGGCCTGCGCCGCCGCAATTTGCTTTTGAACCTGTTTGAGATCTTGAAGCGATTGAAATTTCACCAGCCAATGTTGCCACAAGCTGTGCGTGTTTTAACCGCGACCCTATAAAACACCTTGTTCAGCCATGGAGAAGGCCTGGCCTGGGCCCACAATCACATGGTCTAAGACCCGAACATCCACCATGGCCAAAGCAGTCTTCAAACTTTGGGTGAGATGCATATCAGCGGGGCTGGGATGCACAGAGCCACTGGGATGGTTGTGTGCCAAAACCACTGCGGCGCTGTGGTGATGCAGCGTTCGAAGTACCACTTCACGGGGGTACACACTGGTTTGACTGAGCGTGCCCCGAAACAAAGTTTCCATGCACACCAGTTTATGCTGAGCGTCTAGAAACAGCATGGCAAACTCCTCGTGAGTTTTGTGTGCCAAATGAAGTTGCAGATAAAGTTGAACGCTGGCGGCGCTTTGCATCACCTCCCTCGAGGTGAGTTGCTGGGCCATGGCGCGCTTGGCCAACTCCATGACAGCCAAAAGCTCGGATTGTTTGGCGGGCCCTAGGCCCTTGATGGCGGGTTGTTGGGCCGGGGGAGTAAGCAGCAAATTTGCCAAGCTGCCACTGGCCACCAACATGTCTTGTGCCAATTGCAACACATTGCGACCAGCCACCCCAGTTCGGAGCAAGAGGGCTAATAGCTCGGTATCGCTTAAAGCGCTGGGCCCGCGGGTGAGTATTTTTTCGCGGGGACGGGTGTCTGGGGGTAATTCTTGGATGTTCATGGGCTTTCTGAAGAGATAAATGCCCCAGATTCAGGCTTTTGGGGACGAAAGCCGCAGAAGCTTTTTACAATGGCGCATTCGACTCTTGAAGTCTGAACCCAATGCCCTCTTCAAGGGGCGGTTTGGATTTTCATTAGCCTGCATTGAATTGCGCTTCTAGCGCCTTCAAGGCGCATTTCTGAGAATTAAGTTTTATGAGCACCGTCCAAGCTGACTCTTTTTTAACCTTGCATTACCGGTTGGCAGGCCCTCAGGGTACGCTCATCAATACGTTTGAAGACAAGCCTGCCACCTTGTCGCTAGGCTCTGGCGAGTTGTCGCCCGGTATGGAATCGTGTCTCATGGGTTTGGAAGAGGGCGTTCGCACCACTTTCGAATTAGCACCGGGTGTAGCCTTTGGCGACCGCAACCCGGACATGCAGCAATGGGTCGCTCGCAAGTTACTGGCCCAGTTGGGTGCAGCGCAAGAACACTATGTGCTTGGCGATGTGGTGCAATTTCCCACACCAGACGGCCATGGCACATATGCAGGTGCTGTGATGCAAGTGGCCGATGATGGTGCTGTGTTGTTTGACTTCAACCATCCCTTGGCGGGACACTCTGTCACGTTTGAAGTGCATGTGATTGGCATTTTGTAAAACCAAGTTAAAAAATGAAAGCAAATATGGGCGTGCAAGAAATTTTATTGGCTGAGCCGCGTGGCTTTTGTGCCGGCGTCGACCGTGCCATCGACATTGTGGAAGCGGCCATTGCCAAGTTTGGCCGGCCTATTTATGTGCGCCATGAAATTGTGCACAACACTTACGTTGTGAACGACCTCAAAACCAAAGGCGCTATCTTTATTGAAGAGTTGAGCGATGTGCCCCCAGGTGCCACCTTGGTATTCAGCGCGCATGGTGTGAGTAAAGCAGTGCAGGCGGAAGCGGAGGCTCGCGGCTTCACTATTTTTGATGCCACCTGCCCCTTGGTCACCAAGGTGCATGTCGAAGTGGCCAAGCTGCACAAAGAGGGCTACGAGTTCATCATGATTGGTCACAAAGGCCACCCTGAAGTAGAAGGCACCATGGGCCAATTGCCCAATGGCATTCACTTGGTAGAAGACTCGGACGATGTGCTCAAGGTTCAACCTAAACAGACAGAACTGTTGGCTGTTGTCACGCAAACCACTTTGAGCGTGGACGATGCAGCAGAAATTTTATTGGCAGTGAAGAAGCGCTTTCCCAGTGTGCGTG
>Ga0315903_10000882_pt1 | contig 45266 bp, 55 predicted proteins | sample LakEriMetagenome_7_FD_203524 | JGI IMG/M metagenome (GOLD analysis project Ga0315903, IMG submission 203524) | Freshwater fungal communities from buoy surface, Lake Erie, Ohio, United States - Buoy 2 MA119 | ecosystem: Environmental > Aquatic > Freshwater > Lake | place: USA: Lake Erie, Ohio... | reverse complement strand
TGAGGCGCTGGCGCTGCTGGCGCTGCTGGGAAGCCTGCTGCTGCGAATACAGGCGGCGGGGGCGGAGGTGGTTCTGGCCCATCTGCAGGCGGTGCAGGCGCGGCTGGCCTTATGGTTATCACGGAATACATATAATGTTATTTGTGATATATCTAGTTATAACTGGTCTTCTTGTGCGTGCTGATGGATGGGGAACAGATAACCCCAAATTGCAGCCATTAGCCAAGTTTTTTGACGTATGGACGTGCGCTTCACTATTTACTTTACTCAGTACCAGCCTATTCGGCGTATATACTGGTCTAGCTTCTGGTGCAGCATTCTTCATCTATCGCTTATCCGGCTTTGACGGATGGAAGAACTGGAAGAACATGTATTGGCGTGGACTGTGGACATCTGCGATTGGTTTTACACTAGTCTCGATAGTAGTTCACGGCCATGCTGCCTACGGTCTTCTGGCTATTCCGTTCTCGGCTATCTACATGCTGATCTACAGCGGCGCTCATAATTACCTACCTGAGAATATCGGTGGGTTCAATAAGCACGTTTGGGTAGAACATTCCTCAGGATGGGTCTTTGGATCATTCCTCGTATTCATTATCTCTAGTACAGGATTCCTATGTACCAACATTTACGCGACCAGTGGGCTGACCTTCTTATCTTTGCTGGGTTATCCTTCGTGTTCGCTTTAACTAAACTGGTACTTGCACCTGAGTCCCAAAGTCTGCGAGTATCCATGATTACCATTCTCATCGGTGTTATCATTGGTACAGTAACAGGTGGACTTGCACTCAGTCTTGGCTGGGGCGATTATGTCGCTCTGTCATGTTCGAGTTTCGCTAGTCTGTTATCCCGCGACTTTGTCGTAGGCGTACTTAACAACAAGGGCTTCCTTGGGCATCTGCTCAAACAAGCCGCTGAGAACTTGACAAATAAAGTAACCAAATAATGCAAGCTACTGACAAAGAGCTAGGTGAGCTACATAGAAAAGTAGCACGACAACTAGCTGTACAATTAGAACAAGCTGACAAGGCTCAACGTCTCCTTGCCCGTAAGGGTGAAGAGGATTGGGAAGCCGAAGTTTGTGAGTTCCTCTTGACGTGCTCTACTGCTTCGCCAGCCTTGCTGACGATTGCAGCAAAGTTCCTCAAGGACAACGACATTACATGTCAGGTAGAAGACTCAAAAGAAATGAGCGACCTAGACAAACGATTAGCTGCAAAGCGTGAACGCAAGGCGGTAGGTAATGTCATACCACTTCTCTCTGAAGACGAGTAGCATTTACAGTGGCACCCTGACTTCTATAGGGTGACGGGTGCCACGATAAATTCTATAAGGACTCAAACATGCCACTACTCGAAGACAAAGACCTCGCTGAACAGCGGTGGTCGGATTTAGAAAAGTTGCAGGAGCATTACGCAAAGTTTGAGGATTTCCTCTATGACGTAATCACTGATGTACTGGGATTCCAGTGCACATGGCTCCAGCTTGACATCGCAAACTACTTAGCCGAAGGGCCGAAGTACAAGATGATCCAAGCGCAACGTGGACAGGCCAAAACAACCATTACCGCAGCGTATGCTGTATGGCGGTTGATACATGATCCACGGACTCGCATTCTCATCATCTCGGCAGGTTCCGATATGGCTACAGAGATCGCCAACTGGGTGATCCAAATGATTATGCATATGCCTGAGCTTGAATGCTTACGCCCAGACACCTCATTCGGGGATCGCTCAAGCGTGAAAGCATTCGACGTTCACCATTCGCTCAAAGGCGCAGAGAAATCTCCGTCTGTTGCTTGCGTAGGCATTACATCGAACCTGCAAGGAAAACGAGCTGACGTTCTGATTGCGGATGATATTGAATCCGGCAAGAACAGCCAGACCGCTACCCAACGTGAGCGCCTTGCTCACTTGACTAAAGATTTCACGTCGATATGTTCGACTGGGGATATTATTTATCTCGGTACGCCGCAGAATAACGACTCCGTATACAACTCCCTCCCTTCACGTGGATTCGAGGTGCGTATCTGGACTGGTCGCTATCCTACTGCGGAGGAGCTTAGTAACTATAGCTCCTTCCTCGCCCCAGCCTTGCGGCGTAGGCTGGAACAAGACCCAAGCCTAATGACAGGTGGTGGGCCAACTGGTGATCGTGGACAACCCACTGACCCAGACATGCTTGATGAAGACACTCTCTGTGCAAAAGAGATAGACCAAGGTAAAGCGTACTTCCAACTCCAGCACATGCTTGACACTAAGCTGATGGACGAAGACCGTTACCCACTCAAGGCACGTTCAATTGTATTCATGCCGATTCCTAAAGAGTCTGCTCCGTTGATTGTCAACTGGGCTGCATTGGAATCAAATCGCATACATCCTCCACAAGGCTTCCCATTGCAGGAGGCATACTACGCTGCTCAAGGTGGCGGAGAAGAGTTCGGCGCGTTTGCCGGATGTCATATGTACGTCGATCCGGCAGGTGGTGGTAAGAATGGGGATGAACTAGCATACGCTGTAACCAAGTTCCTTGGTGGTCGCGTGTTCCTAGTTGACTTCGGAGGTACACCCGGAGGCTACACTGACGATAAGCTTAACTGGCTTACGCAGGTAGTGCTCAAGTGGAAACCTAATCTTGTACAGATCGAGGAGAACTTCGGTAAAGGCGCGTTCCAACGTGTCTGGACTCCGACCCTTCACGCTGCCCTCAAGAAGATCAACCACACCTGTGGTATTGAAGAGGTATGGGAATCCGGCCAGAAAGAACTGCGCGTCATTGACGCGCTAGAACCTATGATTGGTAGCAATCGTCTAGTGATCGACCCAGAGTTAATCACGAAAGACTGGAACTCTGTACAGAAATACCCAGTGGAGAAACGTGCTACCTTCAGCTTCTTCTTCCAACTGTCCCGCATCACGCGGGATAAAGGTGCCTTAATCCACGACGATAGACTCGACGCGGTGGCTGGCTCCTGTCGCTATTGGGTAGATGCTCTTGCACAAGATGCCGCTAAAATGGCAGCAAAGGCAAAGACCGAGCAATGGAAGAAACTGATAAGCAATCCTTTAGGTAACGGGCGTAAGATCCCCGGCATGAATGGAGTGCAACCCTTGAACGCATTTAACAAGTTTAGACGGAAGACATAACATGGCTAATAACAAGAATAAACCTGTGGCTCCTGTAGCCGCAGAAAAACAAACTGATACTGTTGAGGCTGTACTGGCCGAGACTGTAACCGCTGAAGACGGTACTGTCATTGAAGCTGGCACGGAAGTCCTCGTAGATGCCAAAGAATTGGTCACTGAAGAGGCTGCACCTGCTGAAGCTACTACCCCTGCTGAGGTAGTCAAAGAAGCTGCTCCTGTAGCGGTTCCGGCTGGCCCAGTGGTATCCCACAACCCTACTTTTATCCAGTGGCCAACTGACCCTTGGGGCATGACTGCTGAACTCAAAGACACTATCGTGCGTTTGGCTTCTCGCATTCAAGGCGCTGAAGACAAGAAGCGTCTAGCGGATGCTGCGCTTGCTGTGGGTATCGCCCACCTTGAAGCTAAGTTCCTCATTGACGCTAAAGTGCGTGAAGACGCTATTGCGGCTGTTGTAGCTGAGAACGAAGCCAAACAAGCTATCGAAGAGACCATTGCCGCTCAAGGCGAATTGTTCTAATGCAGACCAAAGGCATTCGACTTAACAACCCCGGTAATATAGAACGTGGTGCTAAGTGGAAGGGACTCTCGGATGTACAATCCGATCCTCGGTTCTGTTCGTTTACTGATCCTGAGTACGGCATTCGGGCTTTATGTAAAGTTCTGCTGACCTATCAGCGTAAGTACAACATCACGACCATCCACGGTATGATTAACCGATGGGCACCACCGCACGAGAATCCTACCGCTGCTTACGTGTCAAACGTAGCGAAGTGGTCTGGCTTTGGTGCAAAGGTTCCTGTTGATCTAAGTAAACGCGAGAACTTGGCTAAGATCGCTAAAGCAATCATCCGCCAAGAAAATGGAGTACAACCGTACTCTGACGACCTTATTCTTATGGGTGTCGATCTTGCACTAAACTAGGAACTAAAATGACACAAATCATTTCCTACCTAAGAAACTTTTACCTCTCATATAAAACGTACATCATAAGCTCTACTCTCGTGATCTTCCTTTTAATCGGATCGTATCACGCAGGTAAAGCCGTTGGTGCTGCTGAAGAGCGTGGAAAGATTGCTACCAATCAGGTAGCTGCTACAAAGAAAGGAGTACAAGATGGTGCAAACATCGACCAAAGCGTTCTCACGCTTCCTAATGATGACCTTGATCGCCGCTACAGTAAGTGGCTGCGCGACTAGCACTGCCTATATTCCAGAATGCTCATGGACGAAAGCTATTAATCCTTCTCGGAAAGATAAAGTAACCCGTGGCACTAAACAACAGATCGTAGCCCACAATGAAAAGTGGGAACGATTCTGCTCACAATAAGAAGGATACACTATGTCAAAGATCCGAGCGTTCTCCGTGAATGCACCGACTCTTCTAATTACGGCAGGGACGACAGCTAGTACTCCAGTTGCGCTGCCAAACGTGGGCGCTTCTGTCCGTCTGTGTAACACAGGCGCTAACATCGTCTATGTGCACCTTGCACCTGCGCCTGTTCCAGTCGTAGCGACTTTGCCCGGTGCTTCGTTTAGCAACACCTGCTTACCAGTCCTGCCCGGTGAAGATGCAATCTTCTTCAAAGGCAATGCTACTGACTGGAATATCTCAGCTATTACATCAACCGGGACAAGCGGCTTGCTCGTCTCAGTAGGAGAGGGAATCTAATGCGCCCTATTAATGCAACAACTCTCGCTGCTGCCGGAAGTCTTCTGGCTATTGCTGAACTCATTGAACTCATCAAAGACCCAGAGTACGCTAAACGCATACCTGAACTCATTGAAGCTAACGAGACGATTCTTAAAGCTGAAGATCTCCGCAAGGAAATCGCGGCGTTTGATTCCCGCGTAGCTGAGTTTGATGCTCAGGTTGCCGCTGCTGTCGTTAAAGCCACTGAGCTTAATGACCGCGAGTTAGCCCTCAATGAGCGTGAAGGTACACTTGTCGCTAAGGAATCTGCCTTGAGTCAATATCAAGCAGACCTTGATGCCCGGCAGAGTGAACTGGCACAAGCTGAAGCTCGCCTGAAAGATACTGTCGCAGCTTACGTGACAAAAGGCAACCGTCTTGAGACTGAACTGGCAAAAGCCCGTACAGCTACAGCGGAGGCTAATGCACTACGCGATGAATACAAAGCTAAACTGACGACCCTGAGTAACCTCTAATGTTAAAGGCTCCGGGTAATCCAACTACCGGGGGTGGGGCTGGTGATGTATCCGGCCCCGCATCCTCAGTTGATAACGCAATTGCCCGTTTTGGCGGCACGACCGGCAAGCTGATTCAGGGCTATACCGCTAACTCGCCTACCATAAACGATACCGGTGAAATGTCTATTGGGTATAGCGCGGCTACAACTCCCCCGCTTTCTGTTACGGGCGGTGCATCTGGAACTGACCTTATCCGCCTTATACGGCCAACAACGGGACTGACTTACGGCTGGTCGCTTGCGGGTGGCGGCCTTGCGTTCAATGATGTTACCGCTGGTTTTATTCCGTGTAATATTTTCGCGGATGTTGGCGTTAACCAAGTTTACCTCGGGCAGAAACTTAAGACGATTGCTGACACTCGCCCAAGCCTTTTAAGTGCAACAACCTTTGGCACTACTGCTGGCACCGATGTCGCTGGGAATGACCTTCGCATTCAAGGCGGACTTGGAACGGGCTCGGGGTTATCTGGAGGCATATCATTTAGAACAGGCGACCCGCTCGCTAGCGGAACTACCACACAAACATCTACTGAAAAACTACGCCTTGGCGCAGATGGCAAAATCACGGTACTTGGAACCAACACAGCGGCTGGCACCACTGGAGCGCGTACAATCAACAGGGCAAGCGGCACCGTCAACTTTGCAGCGGGGGCAACCTCGCTGGTAGTGACGAACGCACTCTGCACCACGGCAAGCATTGTATTCGCTACTGTCCGCACGAATGATGTCACCGCAGTTATCAAGAATGTGGTCCCGGCAGCGGGGTCATTCACCATCAACCTCGCCTCTGCTGCTACTGCCGAAACCAGCGTTGGCTTCTTAATCATCAACTAAGAGCATTTATGACAAAGACTGAAGAATATTTAGCAAGTGGCGATCTAATTCCTTCTGCCGACCCTGCATGGGTGACGCTACGAATTGACATGTTGCTTAAGCGCTCAACAGTGGATAATGGCGGAATTGACCAAATTGCCGCGCTAGACGGGTGGACTCCTGATAACCCCCTTAATCCACCCAAGTTCTGCGTGGAATACGTTAAAAAACTAGCGCAGCAAAAACTGGCTATTCTAGTTCACAGGCAGCTAGAAGCTCAGGCTCTTGCTCAAGCCCCTGCAATCATCGAGAGCCTTGTGTAATGGCTTGCTCTGTGCCATGGCCGCTAGGCAAATGGCTGGACGAGAATCATGCCGACATATGCGACGAGCATGACATTGCTTACTGCACTCGTGTATGGCGGATCAAGGTAGCCTCGGACTTCGTGGTTGCTCAACGATTCGCTGAACGCGGTTACGCTTCAATCGCCTATCTGTCAATCCCGTACCTCATGGTATTTGGGACGATCTACTGGCTCTGGGGAAAGTTCTTCCGGCGCTAACACTAATTATCAACTCTATAAAGGATTAATACAATGGCTATTACAAACGTATCTTACACCAAAATGGGTGACTTCACTGTTGTGCCTCTGGCTGACCTCAGCTTGCTCGCAGCTTCGTGCAACCTGAACGGTGACGCTCGTAAAGGTACTAAAGGTGGCTCGACTGCCCTTGGTAAGACTGCGGGTATGGTTCTGTTGGCTGACCACGGTGCTGGCCAGTTCAGCATGGTTGTCGCCCTCGGCTCGGCTCCTAACGCTAAATGGCAGAACGTAGCTGTACCTGCAACTCAATACACCCCTATCTAACTGCTACACGGCTGGAGGCTCTGCTCGAAAGAGTACCCTCCAGTCCTCTCCGCCTGTACTGGCGTACCCTTGGAATAGCTCCTATGCCCTTACTAAGCATTCCACTCCGAGGGTACACCAGTGCAGATGTACCGCCTTTGGCTACTAGGGTAGCTCCCTGTATCCAGATCCTGCTGTACGGGCAAGAAATCGGCCCTGCTATCGATTCTATAGAGCCTATCGAAAACGCATAGATACAGGCCAGATCATATCCCAGATACCCGAATGTTGAAAATGGGTCATAATTGTGTGAGGGTATTTAATACAATCCCCGCGTAGATTTCCCCCATAGGGCTTCGCATGTACACCAGTGGCTACTAGGGTAGCCCATGCATCAATCTTGCTGCTGGTTGCCCTGTTTCTGGCCAAGTGCTAGCGTGTGTATGCGTGTTGGCTATCTATCTCTTTTCATTATGCATCATTACATCCTATGTATTAACTGTTATTAACTATTCATTCAATGCCAGTATGCTATCATAGTGCTGTGATATATGCAATCTATTTATTTTCATTGTATGCTATTATTTATCTTGACACCATAGATTATATCTCTATAATGCTTGCCCTTTATTATCTGGTAACGCTCTAGCGTAGCTATCGCTATATAAACTGATACCATACCCGCTAGATACCAATTGTTATACCTAATATGGAGGAGGTTAGATATTTATCACCTATAATCTATTGAATTATATAGGCTAATGCATTATTATTGATTTATTGAAAAATAATGCTTGCACTATCTTCTCGCTTGTGTCATATTCTGGTTATCGAACAGCAAGGCGCTTCACCTGATAAGGTTACTAAGCAAGCGCCACCTAGTAGAAAAGAATTTATAGCCTGATGCAATTTAATGCTTGACACTAGAGAAACATTAGGTTATAACGAGAATATAGCTAACGAGCCCAACAAATTCGGGCAATATAGTTGGAAGTGACTAGAGCAAGGTTAGTATGCAAGCCGCAAGGCTGGTAACACTAACACTAACAGCTAGTAGTAAATCGTGGTGCAAGCTGCGTGTACTGGTGACAGGCCGAACGCCTTGCCTTGAAGTCAGTGGAGCGATTAGCCGCCTCCATGTTTGCACTATAGGTGCGACCGAACTAGAGCGCGTGTAATGTAGCCCTCGGCCAGTTGGAAGAATTCCGTAAAACATAATGCTGTATAATCATGAGGAGCCAGCTTAAACTGACACTCCGAGGTGATAAGCCAATAGAGAATCTTTTGCAATAACTACTAGCTACAAGCAATAGCAACACGGTACAGCCTCACCCTGTGAATGTTGTCCGGCCTATTGTGGCGGCTAAAGCGGCAACGTGGATAAATAGCAAGTGTTGCATTAACAAGAGGGAGAATGATGTGCCAGTGTGGTCAACGGTGTGAAAAGCCGCCCATGTGAAGCATAGGCTATTGGCTGCTATTAATCAATTGATATAGCACCAAGGGCATAAAGTGCCTTTGCTGGTGTATCTATTGGGTTAGAACGCCATTAACCTCTATAGGAGATAACAACATGACTAAGCCAACCGCAGCTATGAAGCTGCTTACTGGTGCCAGTGCAATCAGCACTGCTATTACCAGCATTGCTAACCGTGGTAAAAAGTTCGATACTGACCTGCATATTGTAGCAGTGTCAACCTTGAGCCATGCAATCCAACACGGTGATATTACGCTTGCTAACAAGCTGATTGCCGCCCTGCCTAAGTCACAGCGTACAAATGCACTGCGTGACTGGTATATCAACTTCGGGCCTTTTGCATATGATTCTGCTACGAAGCAAATGACACACGTAAAAGGCAGTAACAAGACGCTTGTGCAAGCTGCGTATGATAAGCCATTCTGGGAATTCACCAAGGAGGCTACCTACGTGCCGTACACTGACGCGAAGCTTGATAAAGCGATTATCAACTTGCTCAAGAGTGCTACAGCCGAGGGCAGCAAAGTGTCTAAGGAACGCATTGAGCAACTCAAGGCCATTGCACCAGCACAAGCAGTCATGCATGTGAAGGGTATCAAGGCTACACGAGCCAACACTGCTAGCAACGTCAAGGATGTACTGGCAGCATAACCAATACTTCACGAGTCTAGCTTAAAAGCGGCGGTAAGTCCTTAGTGGCTCAACGTAGTAAGAGCAACGGGCAATGCACGGTGCTAGCAGTGAAGATACTCCACGGCAGCGGTATCCAACCCGACTCACTGGAGGCAATAGGCGGAGTAGCAGGACTGCACCGATAAAGCAGGATTCTGTCTACTCCGCCGATACAGGAGGGATTATGAACGCTGAACGTATTACAATCGGTGATGGCCGTAATGGCGCATTGCCTCATGAGGTGTTACAGAAGTGTAGCCCAGAAGAACATCGTGCAAACATGCACTGTTGTACGAACAACCAAGAGGGCGGCTTGTCACAAGATGCCATCGAATACATACAAGAACGGAAGGTAAAACGTGGGTATTAAATCTATCCCTATTCGCAAGGCAATAAAGCAGGTGCTACGGACTGCGTTCATCGCTAAAGAAAGCCGTAACAAAGAGCTATACCTAGAGTGCCGTGGATGGTTACAAGCGCACTTGCATCAACGGCATAGCGGCAAGTTCGTATTCACTCAACAGTAGGAGCAACCAACATGCAACCTATTCATATCATGATTCTAGCAACCATGGCGATAATTGGTTGCATGTGGGCTAGCGTAAGCGAGGCTGAACTAACACAATGCGAGAAGCTACACAGCCGCGCTGTTTGTATACACTCTACACTTCCATAGGAGTAAGTATGGACGCATACATACACAATCGGGTAGACCGTGTGCAGACACGCAAAGAGTACCTAGCATGGCTAGTGGATATGAACAATAAGTTCAGCCAATTCACTAACTTCTATGCAGATGAATACAACCGACTCACCAAAGGAGAATCTAATGAAAGTTAAAGTCCGGTGGCTAGTCAAGCGATTGCCAGAGAACCTAGATGACATCCATGTGTCGTTCGGATTTGGTGATGAGCAGTTCGATGGATTCTTCATTGCTGACCCAGAGGCTAAACTGACCATCAAGAATACAGCTAACGGGTACGACATACGATACACATGTCCTGTATCTGAAGCAGATGTGGCGCTGATTAAGCGCATGCAATACCAGTCGGACAGAGATGATGACGATTACGGAGTCTGGATTAGCCCTAATGTCTGGGAAGAAATGGACACTGAGGACGAGAATAACACAACCTTTAGCATTGAGTAGGAGAATACAATGGATAATGAACGTGCAATCTGTACACACAGCAAAGCCAAGAAAGTGTTTATCTTTTCTACATACCGTAGCAATAAGCACGACTTCTTGAACGAAGCAGACTACAAACAAATGCAGCAATTCTTCGGCATGCAGAATATACCGTATGTGCCAGTGCTCGGTAAGTACAAGGGCAACCTTGAGCGTGCATTCCTTGTGAGTGCAGAGCACTTGCCAGAGGAGGCAGTGTTGTATTACAGCCGCCACTACCATCAAGATGAGTACATGGTGCTGGATAACCACAAGCATGGCACGTACATCGCTACTATGGTGAACTGTGCTACCCGTGAACCAAAACAGATTGGCTTCATGCGCTCTATGCCCAAGGAAGACGTGCTGGCTATGCAGCTTGACTACACGTACCGCCCAGATATGGACACGTACTTTGTAGTATGGAATACAGATACAACGCAGCAAGCCAAGTTGGAGGAGGAGAAAGAGAACTTCTTCCGTAGTATGATGCGTAAAGCTCGTATGCCAGCGTCACAAGAGCCGTTTGGTAGTCCGGCCTATAACTGAGATTCCTACCGTCATTGTAGGACTGGAGGCGGGATGACCTCGGCTGTAGTGAACCTCTAGTAGGTCAAAGACTACAGGAGCCGCCTCCTTCACAATACAACAGGAGAGCGTGATGACGAAAAGCGATGTTGAATTCATGAGTAACTTGTATCATATTTGTGCAAGGTATTCTTCAGGTGCAGGGACGATGACTCCCGACATGGCAAAGGCCAACAACCCACCTGCGTACATCCGCTCTCCAGAGGCGCAAGCTAAACTCGAAGCAGAGATGGCTGCGTGTAAAGGCCCATGCTGTAAATCAAGGGAGAAGTTATGAGAGAATATGTTATAGGAATAAAGACAACCTACTGTCAAGATTACATTGTCCTCGCTAAAAATAAAGCAGAGGCCGTGAACACCTTAGAGAATAAGCTCTTATTCGATGAATCGGAAAATGTTGTAGCATACGGAGAGCAATATGGAGAAGAAGCTAAGATAATCGGTGGGATGACAAAAAAGACATTCGATAGAGATATGGGCTGGTAATAACTCGACTTACAACAGGAGAGAACTATGTTAGGTGCAATGAGTACAGGAATCCTCATGGCTATTACGATATTCATCGTGATGGCTAGGATAGGTAACATCCGTAGATGGATGGGCTACCCAGCCCTGCTAGATGCAGGTGTTGTGCTTCTCCTTGCATTGCTCCTTCATGGCACATTCGGTGGTATGGCCGCTGCTATCAGTGGTGGGCTGTTCTTCTCGCTAATGATTACGGTTATCCGCCGATATTACGGATACGCAAAGTTCACGCGCCGTGGATGGGTTGTAGTTTCATACGGCGCATTCTCACCACCAACAGAAGGAAATTCCTTATGTCATACCTTGAAATCAAACTTATTAAAGCCGTGGCCAGTGTGCACCGTGGGACTGTTAAGCTTGCTCATGCTAGCCTAGTTCGCCGCGAGAAGAATGCTACCAAGCGCAAAGAGCGTCAACTCGCGTATGCTGCTGACCTTCAGCGTCTTGCTGCTGTCACTGCTGTTAAAGCTGATGACACCATCGACCAAGCGAACTATGTGTACAGCAAAGAGACTCGTGAGATCAACGCAGCTACGAACACTGTGCTGAACCTGCGGGATGACCTGAACAAGATCAGCTAGTCGTGTTCAAGCGAGTTGTAGTTGTTGACTCTAATGGTGATACACATGAGTTCAACAACTCGATCTCTATACGGCATAGCCCAACTGTTGTCGAGGTGAATCATTTTGATAACAGCAGTTGCCTCTACAGTAGCACGACCTTCTATGCAGCTAGGTACTATACCGACTTCAATAAAGACCCGGCAGCATTAGAAGTTACGCAACAGTTTGGAGGATCAAATGCCTGACATCACAATGTGTCCTAGCCTTGACTGCCCGAAACGCAATGTATGCTATCGGAATGAGGCCAGTGGCACTAAACCAAACGAGTACCGCCAGTCGTTCTTTGTAGAGCAACCTCGTAAGGGATTGCTGTGCGATTACTATTGGAATCGTAACCCACATGGAGATAACGATGAAACACCAGAAGCACAACCAACAACACAGCAATGTGATCCGCAACCTTGGGGCATTCCTGAAATCCTACGTCTCAAGTGAGTCATTCAAGCGTAGCCTGACACGTCAAGCCTCGTATGATGAACACACGATCCGTGACAAGAAGGGCGAGTACACGTACCGTGATAACTTTAAGGGCAATCAACTCGCTATTGCATTGAACGATGCGATCCAGTCGAATTAAGCTCCTTGCTGCTCTTGAATCCAAGAACGGCAAGAAGTGGATTGCATTATACGAGGACAACAGCTTCAACAAGCCAACGTATTACTATACCACCGATACAGGTGGCGAGAACCTTGGGCTTGATAAACGAGATGCTGCTGCCCGTGTAGTGCAAATCGCTGGAGCTATTAAACCTAAAGTATCACGCCTTGAGCTAACGCCAGAGGTTATTCAACGCTACGCATAGGAGACTCTTATGTTACTACTCACCGCTGCACCCAGTGTTCAAGAATGGGCGCATCTAGTCACTCAACTTGAAGACTGCCTCAGCTCTGATGAAATAACAGGATGGCTCGACGATGGTGCTTATATTGAATCGTATAAGCTGGTTCGCCAAGGGCCGGGAGAATCGCATCAGCGCGTAACTCACTGGACTACCAATCAGGATGGATACAGCCGCGAGGAGCTATCAGAACGTATGAAAGAGCACTTCGATTGTTACGGAGCTGATATAGGTGACGTAGTAGGCAGTGGTAACTTCAGTATCGTATTCGAGTGCCCGTGGGATGACACTAAAGTTATCAAGATTGGGCATGGTGGTATGGGCAACATCGGAGATATATACAACGATGGCTGGCTTGAGTACGCATTGTACTGTATGAAGCGTCAACGCGAAGGCTCTATCAATCCATTGTTGCCTACAGTACACAAGTTGTATGTGTCTGACTGTGAGGATTGGTTTGCTGCGTTGCTTGAGCGTTACGAGGGTACTGCGAACGGCTACGGCTATACCGATGACATGAAGCTGAAGGGCAAGACTGCCCGTGCAATAATGAGCCGTAACCGCTACACGATGCCAAGTAAGCCAGATGCAGAATATGCTGCATGGGCTAAGGAACTGGCTGATGACCCTTTATTTCCCATTGTAGATGACATACATGAAGGCAACATCATGTACACTTCCGATGGACGTGTAGTTATCACTGACCCATCGAGCAGCACTTGTGCATCTCATCATGAACTCACTCATGTTATGCGTAAAATGGGTATACTGCCAGAGGATGAACAAGCTGACGCAGCTCATATTCGATTTGCTCGTCAAAAACGGCACAATGAAGTCAATGGTAATAATATCCGCCGTATGCGTGATCGAGAGATTAACATACCTCGTCTTGTTGTAGACAACACAGGAGTTGCTCGATTTGACGACCTTCCAGAGTACGCGAACGTAGCCATGAACGCTATGAATAAGCTGATTGACGAGATGCGCTGCCAGCCTAACATGGTTCGCTTAATACAGAAAGATAATCGTCGTTTAATGTTTGGCGATGTGCGTGAATGGCTAGCCGTTGACCCAGCTAAACCAATCTCAATAAGGAGAATAGCATGAAACCAGAATGGCTAGAGATAGCCAAGAATCTACCCTGCGGCGGTAAGGTCAAGGTGCATTGCTGCGGTAACAGTCCATCAATGCTTATATCACATCGAGAGAACGGATACAGCACGTACTGCTTTCGATGTGATGAGCCAGAGAGTCATGCCTTTGTACCTCACGGGCAGCGTTCTATAGGGGAAATTCAACGCCACAAGCGTGAACTCCAAGAGGCTAAGGGTAAGCCGCCCCATCTACCACTTGATGCTGTATGGACAATTCCTGTGACCTATGCGTGGTTCCTGAAATTCGGCATATCACTGGTCGAGGCAACATCCCGTGGATTCATGTGGAGTGAGTTCTTCAACCGGGTAGTCGTGCCGATATACAGCATGAACTCTACCTCCCTTGATGCAGTACATATGAGAGCAGTCCGTCCTGATGATAAACCCAAGTGGTTAAACATGGGTAGACCATCTCCTGATGCTATGTACTGGACAGCATGTGATAGGAATTACACGAAATCCAGCTTTATTGTGGTGGTTGAAGATTTAATCAGCGCCATCAAGATTGACTTAGCTGGGTATAATGCCGTAGCTATCCTTGGCTCAGATATAACTGATGTTCAGGTGCAGCGCATCATCAAAGAAACCGCTTCGGTAGTTGTTTGGTTTGATAACGATGCTGCTGGGCGTAAGGGAGCAAAGGATGCTATCAAGCAATTCACGATGCAAGGCATACAAACCCTTCACATAGAGTCAGAGCAAGACCCTAAAGCATATTCACGAGAGATGATTCAATCATATATACAAGGAGTATTCCATGAGTAAGATACTATTGGCTATACTGGCTTCAGTAACACTATGGCTGGCATTCATAGTCGCAATACTAGCCATGACGGGATGCACTAAACGGGAGGATGTAGTGTACTATCCAACCGATGAGATACCGAAGTACACGATGCACGAGGACAGGAAATGACCGAGGAATTGAAGCCGCGCAAAGAACGTAGAGTAGCAATAGCCGCATTTAACGGCTGTATGAAAGCAAAGCGCAATGAGTTTTGTTTGCCGTGCGTTGTTCAGGCAACTGGCTATGATGGCAAGGTGACTGGCGATAGACGCGCAATGCCACATGCCTACACCCGCACCCCCGACACCATCTCCATGGTGGATGTGGATGCGCTGCGGGATTTTGCGCAATCCGTTATGGACATTCCCGATAGTTTTGAGCTTGCCCACGTTTCAGTAATCAAATTGGGCGCGGCACTGGCACTTGGGGTCAAGTACGATATGCCGAAGCCGCAAGCCCCTCGCAGTGACACCAGCGCCGTTGAGTTGGTGGAGGATTTGTACAGTAGGCTTGTTGCTCATGCGAACATGGTTCAACATCAGGCTTTATTCGCCAGAACACAGAACTGGCTAAAGAAGCAGAAAGGACAACACAGATGTTAGACGTAGTATTATTACAGATCATGAAGTACCGCAAGGAATTCCAGCGGCTCATGCGTACTGTACCAGTCGCGTCGATTGATCCAAAAACCAAAGCACTTCTCGACGACTTCGGGAAATATTTTGAGAAGTTCGACCATGATCGTATCGACCTCGCGGTGTTCACTCCTCGCTTCCGACAATGGCATCCGTCACTTACGGAAGAGCAATTCAACTCATACAAAGGTATTCTACGCCAAGTCGATCAGGATGTAGACGAGAATACCCGTGATGGGATTCTCCGAGACCTGTACGAGCTATCCCTTGGCACAAACATAGCGAACCTCGTCACAAAGTATGATGCAGGTGATCTGGTTATGCCTCTATCCGACTATATCAGTGCAGAGCTAGACGCTTTTAAGCTGAATGTTGGTATGAAGGAAGTGAAATGGGATGATACAGACATCCTAGACCTCCTACAAGAGGACATCAACCAAGATGGTATCAAGTGGCGACTCAACATTCTCAATGAGCACATGCGCCCAATGGTTCCCGGTGACTTTGGTATTGTAGCTGGCCGACCTGACAAGGGTAAGACCTCGTTTATGTCGTCGGAGGTTACGTTCATGGCAGCACAGCTTGCTGACGATAAGAACGTGCTCTGGCTGAACAACGAAGGCCCAAGTGGGCGTATCCGCAAGCGGCTGTACCAGTCTGCTCTCGGCCTGTCTATTCGTGAACTCGTCGAGATGGCTGAAGACCCAGTAGCGTTGAAGCAAGCGTACATTGATGCCGTAGGACGTGCTGACAAGATTCGTGTAGTGAACATCCACGGTGCTCATGTTGGGCAGGTGGAGGCCATTATCGAGAACAGCAATCCCGGCATCATCATTTACGACATGATTGACAACATAAAAGGATTTGGTGGCGAGGCTCGAACCGATTTACAACTAGAAGAGATGTACAAGTGGGCACGGGAACGCTGCGTTAAGTACGAGTGCATCGGTATCGCTGCATCTCAGATCAGCAACGAGGGCGATGGGATGCAATTCCCTACGCTCGGTATGTTGAAAGACTCCAAGACAGGTAAGCAGGGTGCTTGCGACTTCCAACTTATGATCGGGGCAAGTAATGACCTGAATCTACAGTACAGTCGCTTCATCGGCCTACCCAAAAACAAACTGCGTAGAGAAGATATGCCGGGTGATCCTCATGCAGAAGTTACGTTCAAACCAAATATCGCCCGGTTCGAGGATTTAGAATATGGCAGTTGATGAAGACTCGGCTGGTGACGTACTGAACATCTCAATCGAAGTATTCGTAAAAGATGGATGCGTCATCGAAGTACGGCAAGACGGTAAGCAGATTCGTGCTATCGTGAATGACTACGACATCGACTTCCCATGCGTGGCAAATAATGTACGCAAGGATGAAGACGGTGAATTCTACATGGAGCAATTAGTATGAAACACGCCGATAACAAAGACTTTTATAAAGGAGCTTTCTCGGAGGCCGATGTACGAGGTTTCATTGCATCCGAGGGTAGTATCCGTGCCGCTGCTAAACATATTAATACTTTCTATACCGTTAAAGCAAGCGAGTCTGGCATTCGTGCCTACCTTGCTAATCGGAAGCCGACTAAGAAAAAGAAAGAGGACAACCGACCTATCGCTGGGGGCGTGCTTGATGCTCCTGATGCCCGGCGGAAGTCTCTTGCTGGTACACGATTTGTATTCACATCGGCTCAGAATAACACACATGTGCACGAGAATTTTCTTGCGAGCTTATTACGGTTCTGCGGCCATAACGATGCACAGCTTGTTGTGTCCCGTTTCACTTACAATAAATCAGGATTCCAGAATGGTACAAAAGACGATAAAGAGTTGTGGTACGACACACGACTCACGGAGTTCTTCCTAGATGAGTCCGCGCAAGTTAGCAAAGACCTTATCTTCTGCGGTGAACTCGATATTCTTCCCACCGCGTCAAATCCCCTGTCCGGGTTTGAAGGGTATAGCCATAACTGCTCAGGGATTATCCCACATGCCAAAGTCGCTATGCAATCCTTGCCGCGAATGGCTGGTGAACCTCCACGGTTCCTCTATACCACTGGGGCAATTACCCTGCGTAACTACATACAACGAAAAGCAGGACAGAAAGCAGAGTTCCACCATGTCTTCGGTGCTCTGTACGTTGAGATCGATGATAAGGGGGATTTCTTCGCCCGTCAGTTGATTGCAGACAACTCAGGTACATTCTATGACCTGACCACGAAGTACACGCCAGAAGGCGTAGAAACTGGGCAGGAAGTGCTTGCCGTGAACTACGGTGACATCCACATCGAGAAGATGGATGAGAACGTGCTCGAAGGAGCATGGGGTAATGGAGACTCGATCTTGAACGTGCTACAGCCACAGTTCCAGTTCATCCACGACCTAACAGACTTCTCGGCACGTAACCACCATAATATCCATGACCCGTACTTCTTAGCGGAGAAGCACTTCAATGATGCTGACTCGGTTGAGCAGGGTATCCAGCAATCTGCTGAGTTCCTTGAGTACATCACGCGCAAAGGGAACATGGCTATTGTAGTGGAAAGCAACCACGATCTAGCGTTCCATCGCTGGCTCAAGGAAGCTGATATTCGTACTGACCCAGAGAACGCCGAATACTTCCATCGCATGAATGCGTTGCAGTTCAAGGCTATCCGAACTAAAGAAAGACGGTTCAGTATCTATGAGACTGCACTTCGTGAGAAGTTTGATCTAATCAACGTAGAGTTTCTACGCGAAGACGATTCATTCGTCATCGGTAACAATCAGGAGATAGAGTATGAGACGGGTGAAATTGTCGGCGGGATCGAGTGCGGTTTACATGGTCATCGTGGCCCTAATGGCTCCCGTGGCAGTGCTCGTAATCTCCGCACTATTGGCCGTAAAATTAATCTTGGCCATAGCCACAGTGCTGGCATTATTGATGGGGCTTATGTGGCTGGTGTGTCTGGACTTATGGACATGGGTTACAACAAAGGCCCGTCATCTTGGTCGCACTCGCACATCATAACCTACCAGAACGGTAAACGAGCCATCATCACAATGCGTGGAAGTAAATGGAGAGCATAGACTATCTTAAGGAGTCTCTGACGCTACTGCGTCGAGTCACCGAGAGATTGTTGCACCTCTCTAAAAGTCGAGTTACCGATAAAGAAATCGACGCGTTCATATCCCGCGTAGCAAAGGATATACCAGAAGTAGAACCTCATAAATTCGGAGAACCTAATGCAACAACAAACTTCACAAGAAGCACTACAAGCCGTGAAATCCCAGCTTCCGTCACTTCGGACTCTGGTACTTAACTTCGTAACCGCTTGCGGTGAACGTGGCGCAACAAGCGAGGACTTGTACCATGCGTATCCTAAGCTGCCTCAGTCGTCGCTACATGCACGGCTCAGTGAACTTCAGGTACGTGGTAAAGTATCGCACCACGGTTTCCGCCGCAATACCCGTGGTCGTAAGATGATCGTCTGGGTAGCCAATGAATCCCGAATTTAATATTGGCGATACAGTAATAAACATCGACCCATGTGACGATTTAGTATTGCAGAACTTCTATGTTGTACGCTGGGTAGATCAGTGCGGCCTTATCTGGGTAGACATAGGCTGGCGCAAACGTGGCGGATATAAACCATATAGATTCAGGAAGGTAGATAGTATGACTTATAAATTCACTCCGGGAGACACAGTTGAACTTGTCAGCTTTACGCACGGTAATTATGGCTCGGCAAATAACCTGACTCTCGGAAAACGATACACTGTGTTAGCTAAACCAGCTTACGCGCGTAGCGATCAATTCACTTACGTCAAAAATGATGCTGGTGAAGTTGAATCCTACATAGCAGGACGATTTAAGAAGGTAGAAGATATGAAACAGAAACTACGAGTTGATGACAAAGTAATGATTGTCCGCAAAACTGAAGATTATAACGGGGATTGGGCGAACAGTTGGGTCGATGATATGGTGAATCGGATTGGTGATGGTAAAGTATATACCATTACTGGTATAACCAGTGCAGGTGTTGTTCTTAAAGGTACGCCATACCGCTATGACCCGGCATCGCTGGAGCTACATAAGTTGAAGCCAAATGTTAAAACCGACACCAAAATTTCTGCGGGATCTGAGACAAAAGGAATTCCCACAGATGGCGGATTAAAATACGATGGTGGAAAGCTGTTATTCCGTGCACTGACTCGCGGACTCGCCCTGCCTCTCAAAGCGGTGGCTGCTGTCCTTACCTATGGTGCAGCTAAGTACAAGATTGATAGCTGGCAGACTGTACCCAACGGTGCAGAACGCTACGAAGATGCCCTTGACCGACACCTTAATGCGTGGAAGTCTGGTGAAAAGAACGATGAAGAATCGGGTCTGCATCACCTTGCACATGCAGCATGTAACGTACTGTTCATGCTGTGGTTTGAGATGACTGCTAATCCTCGCCGTGACTACACTAAGTTCAACGATCCGACTAAGCTATGTCAGAAGTAATGATGCTTGCACGGAACCTAGACTATAAACGTCTAGCGTTCCCCGTGCTGGTTCAAGAGAAGTTCGACGGTGTACCGGGGGATTTCTATGCCAAGGCTGATGGAGAGATCTCCGCTCTGACTCGTCAGGGAGAAGAGATCCTGTCAGTTGGTCATATCACTGGCTGGCTCTATGGATTGCTCAAGCCGCATCATCACCTTGTCGGTGAACTACATGTCACTGGACTGGCATTCAAGGACATCAGTGGTATGGTACGTGCAGAACGTCCGGCTCCTGAACTTGTGCTCCGTGTCTTTGATTACTACATCAAGGGCTTTGAGAATATGACCTATGAAGAACGGCTCCGTGAGATGGCATTGAATATCGGTGTCCACGTGGAGCCTCGTAGCCCAGTACAATTGATACCCGGCGTGATGATTCATGATGAGAATACTCTCCGAGATAACATCGAGACCTTTGACCGACTATATCCCAACAAGGAAGGTGTCATCATTCGTAACCTCAATGGTACGATTGACATCGGTAAGCGTAGCTGGAATCTCCAGCGACATAAAGCTGTCGGCACCGCTGACCTCCGACTGATTGGATTCGAGGAAGCTGTAGAGGGAGACACCAAGAAGCCCAAGGGCATGGTTGGTCGTCTCCTTGTAGAGTTCAACGGACAGACAATCGGATGTGGGCCGGGATGCCTACGCCACTCTGAACGCATCGCCATGTGGAATAATCCAGATGCATACCTACAACGTATCATTGAGGTCGAATACAAACCAGACCCAACTTACGTTGCCCTTCGTGAACCAGTGTTCAAACGCTGGCGTGACGACAAGACACAACCAAACATCGAATAGGAATAACATGGCGCAGCTAACAGAGATGATCCTTCATAAGGATAACGACTACATCCTTACTGTCGAACACAACGGCGCTGCCCAGATCCGTTTAGTAGAACGTACACAGAACCGAACATTCCTCACAACCGCAGTCGGCTTCCAACCTACATACGATCTTTACCGCTCCGTAGGTGGAAGACGATGCTGTGACCTACTGTGGGGAGAAGTGGAGGCAATGCATGGCACGATACCTCGTCTTTGATTTAGAGACTGAAAACTACAAAACCTATAAGAGATTCGCTAATCCCTTCGACGAGATCAATTACGTTGTTGCCCGTGGCTGGAAGGCTCAGGGTGACGAGAGATGTAGCTGGTCGTACCACACAGGCCGTAGCCCAGAGAACCGACTGCATATCCCAGACGATGTGACGTTGCTTGTTGGACACAACCTGAAGTTCGATCTGCTATGGGAATGGGATAATCCTGAACTCAAGGCATTCTTCAAACGTGGTGGCCGTATCTGGTGTACACAGTACGCCGAGTATCTAATCCAAGGTGCCCGACAAGACTACCACATGCCTTCGATGGACTTCATCATTGAGTCCTACGGTGGCCGCAAGAAGATCGACGAGGTGAAAGCCTTGTGGGAGATGGGAGTCAAGACCAGCCAGATCGACAAGGATCTGCTGATTGATTACCTCGTAGGCACGGAGGCTGAGGGTCGCAATAGTGGCGACATCGGTAACACTGAGCTTATCTTCCTCGGCCAGATCAAGAAGGCTATGGGCAAGTCAATGCTTAAGATGATCCACACTCGGATGGATGGCCTGTGTGCTACCGCTGAGATGGAGTTCAATGGGCTGAAGATTGACGTTGAGGAGGCTCGTCGTCGTATCAAGGACATGGGCGAAGAGCTTATCGAGATGGATGCCGAGCTAGAGCAATACATCCCAGAGTTGCCACCTGAGCTTAAGTTCAACTGGGCCTCGAATGTGCATAAGTCTGCCCTGATCTTCGGTGGAACCCTGAAGTATATCAAGAAGGCTCCATACATCGACGAGAAGACGGGCACAGTTGCCCGGAAACAGGCCACAGAGCAGTGGCCCTTGTTCGGTGGCTACCCTACTAGCCCAGAGGGTCTTGCGCCTTGTCCTAACCACTATCCTACGATCTTCTACCCCGGTCAGGATGTATACACCTCCGGCAAGAAGAAGGGTCAGGGTCGATTCAAGGCCGTGACCGTACCGGGGGAGGTCAAGCAGAAGAACCAAGAGTTCCACGTTGAACTGCCCGGCTACACTGTACCGGATAAGAAGTGGGAGACAAAGAACACCGATGCCGTAGGGCATCCCGTGTATCAGACTTCTGATGATGTCATTGAGGAGCTAGGCTCACGTGACATCCCGTTCCTCAAGCTGATGGCCAAGCGACAGTCGCTCGTCAAAGACCTTGGCACATACTACTTGAGGTACGACGAATCCAAAAAAGAATATGTAGGAATGATGACCTGTGTGATGAAGCACAGCCACATCATCCACCACAGTCTGAACCACACCTCAACGGTAACAACTCGACTTTCATCGAGTGACCCGAACTGCCAGAACATCCCCAAAGAGGGAACGTCTGAGGTTAAGAAGATGTTCATCTCCCGCTTCGCTGGCGGTAAGATGATTGAGATCGACTACACTCAGCTTGAGATCGTAGTCCAAGCGTTGCTGACTGGCGACAAGCAACTCATAGAAGATCTGCTTAACAAGGTTGACTTCCACTGTAAGCGTGTAGCTGCATGGAAGAACATCTCATACGAAGAAGCTGTAGCCCGCTGCAAGAATCCCGCCCACCAAGAGTACAAGCTCTGGCATGGATACCGGACGGATGCCAAGGTGTTCAGCTTCCAACGTGCCTACGGTGCTGGCGCTGCTAAGATCAGTGACACCACGGGCATGGCTGTAGACGATGTAAAAGACCTCATTGAAGCAGAAGAACTCTTGTACCCAGACATCCTCTCGTTCAACCAGCGTGTTGAACAGGCGGTGCAGAAGTCTGCGGTGCCGTTCCGAGATCCCATCCGTGGGTTCAGGACGTTCCGTAGAGGTACATGGCAAGCTCCGACTGGCACCCTGTATAGCTGGCGCACTTATGACGCTCCTAAGTGGGCGAAGGATAAAGGCATCAACGATACATTCATGCCAACGGAGATGAAGAACTATCCAGTGCAAGGCACTGGTGGTGAGATCGTGCAGATGCAACTAGGTTTGTTGTGGAGACATTTCGTAGCCAATGATAACTACGGTGGCCGCGCATTGCTTTGCAATACCGTACATGACTGCGTATGGATTGACAGCCAGCCTGATGTAGTGCACGAAGTAGCAGTGGATGCCAAGAGAATTCTTGAGAGCGTACCAGAGAGTCTGGAGCGCATCTTTGGGATTCATTCTCCTGTGCCATTCCCCTGCGAGGTAGAGGTTGGTAACAACCTTTTCGATAAACAAGTTTATCATGTATAGGAAACAGTATGACAATTGATTATAAAGCACTAGCCGCTCAAGCAGCGGAGATGGAAGATCAAACAGACACCCAAGCTGGTGGTGACTTCGAGTATCAGGTTGCTCCAGAAGGTATTACCTTTGGCCGTATGATCGAGTACATTGAACTCGGTAAGCAGAAGCAACGTGCCTTCCAAGGCAAGCCTAAGAAAGATGCAGATGAAGTACGCATCACCTTTGAGTTGCTTCACCCTAAGAAGAACATCCGCGAGATCGAAGTTGATGGTAAGAAGATTCAGGTAACTGATCGTATCAGCATTAACACCACGAAGTCTCTGCACGAGAAGTCGGGCTACGTCAAGTTGTTCAAAGCAATGGCTCGTGGCCGCGAGGACATCAAGCATATGGCTCAGATGTTGAACGAAGCATTCCTCTTGACTGTCTCGCATAATGTCAAAGAGAAAGACGGTAAGAAGACCACGTATGCCAACCTTCAGAAGGACGGTGTATACAACATCGCGGCTCCCGTGATCGTTGATCCTGTTGCTGAGACCACCACTCAAATCCCAGTACCAGCGGCTCTGTCACCCATCCGTATCTTCCTCTGGAATAACCCAACGAAAGAAACGTGGGATACCTTGTTCATTGACGGTGATAAGACTGTCAAGGATGAAGATGGTAGCGAGAAGCAAGTGAGCAAGAACTGGTTGCAAAATCGCATCCTCGGTGCGACGAACTTCGCTGGCTCTGCCCTTGAAGATCTTCTCTCCGGCTCCGCTGAACTGGAGGCTGCTATTGGCGAAGCTGAGCCAGAAGCCAAGCCAGCTAAGACTGACACGCAGAAGGCTGCTCCAGCAAAAAAGTCCGCTACGGCCTCCTCGGTCAAGACGACCGCGAAAGCCTCCTCACCTACCCCTAAAGCTAAGGCTGCCCCTGTAGACGAAGATCCATTGGCGAAGTTAGGTCTCTAATATGAATATCAACCAGATTCCACAAGTCTGGATTGATATGCTACGCAAGGTTCAAGGTGAGTTGCCATCAGCAGTGATTGCTGGTGGCGCTCTCCGCGACCTGTGGCATAACAAACCAATCAAGGACGTAGACATATTCATTCCGATGAAGTCTGACGAAGTAGACCTTGACGCTATCGAGGCGAAAGTCCTAGCCATCTATCCGTACAGTGAACTTGTACTGACTTCTATGTACGGTCAGAAGGGTGACGTAGCCACTCCCGGATTCCGAAACATATTCGCTATCTGGCGTATGGAAGTTGATGGTGTTATCTATGAATTGATATTCATCGAAGACATGGGTGAGAATATGATCGACGTGTTCGACATATCTATCTGCCAGATCAGCTTCGATGGAGAGATGCTACACACAAGCAAAGAGTTCATGCGGAGTATCGGAGACGGAGTGATTCGTGTCTGCAATACAAACCGTGCTGACCGCCAAGTGAAACGTCTGAGACGTGTGATGGATAAGTATCCTGAATACGTTTGTGAACCGGGTGCACTCGACGAAGACATTCCATTCCTATAGGAGCGAGTATGATTATAAACGGTATCGACCTCTCTAAGCTAGAGGCTGAGACCTCTGGTGACCCAGCCGTAGTTCCGGGCCGCGTAGTCCAGATCGACGGTGACTTCGCTGCTTACATGGTAGCCTACGATAAAGACCGTAGCATAGATGACATGAAGAAAGTATTGGATATGATCCTTGAACGTCTTCGTGTCAAAGCTGGTGCAGAGTCTATGGTTATCCATCTAACTCCAAAAGAGTCTACCAAGGGTAACCGATACGACCAAGCATTGCTACGCGAGTATCAAGCTACGCGTTCCGGCAAGGTCAAACCGCGCTTCCTACATCTTATCCGTGCTTACATGGCCGATCACTACGGTGCCATCCAGCATGTGAACTGTGAAGCCGATGATGGTATGTCTATGGCACAGTATAAAGCCATAGCAGATGGCAATCGCCAGCTATCAATTATCGCCACTAAAGACAAAGATCTCGCCATGGTTCCCGGCCTATCTCTTGACTGGGCTACTGGTGAGATAACTGATACAAAAGACGACTACGGTTACATTGAACTTCGTGGTGCTCCTCATGGGACAAACAAAGCCAAGAAGATCAAGGGACGTGGCTGGAAGTTGTTCTGGGCGCAAATGCTGACAGGAGATGCAGCAGATAACATCTCCGGACTACCTCTCGTGACTGACCTGAAATACCTGCCACGTGGCAAAGATAAACCATGCGGCCCGGTATTGGCTTACGAGATTCTGAGTCCTCTCTCAACGAACAAAGAAGCGTTCATTGCAGTGCGGGACTTGTATAAGTCGTATGCTGAGAAGCATGGTTTCACGAACTGGCGTACTGGCCAGCCTATCACGGCTGGTGATGCCTTCCTGTCAGAAGCCAAGCTACTATGGATGCGGCGTAATAACAACGATGATGATGTCGTTGAATGGATGAAGGAGCACTGCGTATGAAGTACCGTGGATACACAATTGTCATGGTGCCTTGGTTCGATAACGAAGGCATGAAACAGTGGTCACGTATGACCTTCCGTGGCCAGATCGACCGAAAGTTCTTGATTAAGCAAGTCGTCAAATACATCAAGAGTGCGTTCAGTAAGTCGGTTGACAAACACTGGGTCAATGAACACTGTATCATTATGAACGAGTTCGATAAACGCGAGGAGCTTCCAGAGGCAGCTATGTCTACCTTCGAGGCTGCTAAGGAAGCGTGGATCAAACGATTGGAGGAAGCTGCCGATGAAGATGAAGACAACACAGATCCCGTTCTTCCGCAAGAAGATACTGGAAGTGCAACAGTTCCGTTGCGCCCTCTGCCGGATAGCAATTGATGACGACACCTCCTGCCTCGATCATTGCCACGGAACGGGTCAGATACGAGGCGTGCTGTGCAGGAATTGCAATGGAATCGAGGGCAAGGTATTTAACCTTGCTCGTCGAGCAAAGCGCGATGGCACGGTTGTATGGTGGATTACCCGTCTTATTGGGTATTATTCGCAACACCTAGAGAACCCAAGCGGCATCTATCACCCGACACATAAAGACGAAGATGAGAAAAGATTAGCACGTAATAAGAAAGCTAGGCTCAGACGAGCCAAGTCCAAAAAGTAGGAGCGAGTGTGGAACCAAGCATCCAAGAACAGATTGATCTTGAGAAACGTATGGTGGCTTACGGCATAGGCCGTTATAAGAGCACTGTACAGAAGGCTCTGGAGAAAGGCCGTGGTGCAGACACCCAGTCTGCCCAGAAGTTGATGCAGGAGTTCGTATTGCCTGTTGCTACGGCCATCCGCGAATGGTGCGAGCACAAGTCTCCCGGCCCGAAGAAGAAGTACAATAAGCTACTGTCTGTTGTTGAGCCTGAGGTTGCTGCTTATCTCGGCCTCCGTGCTGTATTCGATCACTTCACTAACAACACACCATTGGTCTCCCTCGGCTCTCGAATCGGTATGCTTATCGAGGATGAGGTTAAGTTCAGTAAGTTCCAAGAGAAGCACGGTGAGTATTACGATGCCATCATCCGTGACTTCAAGAAGAAAGGGACGACGAACTATCGCCACATGCACCGTGTATTGACGATGAAGGCCAAGCAACATGAAGTTGACTGGGTCGATTGGTCGAATGAAGAACGTGCACAGGTTGGTGTAAAAGTCATCGACTTAATCATGCAGAGCACTGATCTGATCGAGATGAAGAAAGAGAAAGCCAAGGGTCGCAGACACCTGATGCAAGTCATCATTGTCCCGACTGAGAGCTGCCTCAAGTGGATGAAGGAGTTCGACTCCTACGCTCAACTGATGAACCCAGACAGATCGCCATGCATCATACCACCAGATCCGTGGACTAGCGTTGACCAAGGCGGGTACTATACCCCTCAGCTTCGTCGCCGGACACCTCTGGTCAAGGTCAAGAACAAAGCTCATCTTGAACTGTTCAACGATGGGAAGATGGACAAGGTCATGCAGTCGGTGAATATCCTACAGCAGACATCTTGGGAGATTAACAGGGAGGTCTTTGAGGTATTGAAGACAGCTTGGGAACAGTCGTTACCGATTGGACTCCCACAGTCTGAACCTTATCCTCTCCCAGCCTCGCCAATACCTAAAGACACAAAGAAATCTGACATGACTCCGCTACAGAAGGTTGCCTTCGACGAGTGGAAGTCAGAAGCTCGTGTCGTGTACACCATGAACAAAGAGCGTGTGTCTAAGTGCTTCCAAGTTATCCGTGTACTGCGGATGGCCAAAGAGTTCATGGACTACAGTAAGTTCTGGTTCGTATACCAGTGCGACTTCCGTGGTCGTATATATGCTACGGTATCTGGTCTGTCGCCACAAGGCCCAGACTTTGCCAAAGGTCTCTTGCGCTTCTCAGAGGGGAAGCCGCTAACTGAGCGGGGACTGTATTGGCTGAAGATACATGGCGCTAACACATTCGGGAAGGATAAGATCTCATATGCTGAACGAGCTAAGTGGACAGAGGATAATGCTGAACTCATCCGAGCAATTGCTAGCGACCCGCTCACCCATCGTGATGCGTGGGCGAATGCAGACAAGCCTTGGCAGTTCTTGGCATTTTGTTTCGAGTATGCGAGATTCTTACATCTCGGACTTGGTATGCTATCGCATCTCCCTGTCGCTCTTGACGGAAGTTGTAACGGGCTGCAAAACTTCTCCGCTATGCTCCGTGACGAAGTTGGCGGTAGAGCGACTAACCTCACACCTTCAAAAGTCCCAGCAGACATATACTCCGAAGTGGCAAGAGTGTGTACCGAGAGGCTCCGGGGTTCTACAGACCCTCTGGCCGCTGTTTGGTTAAACTTCTGCGATGCCGAACACGGTGGTTTTTTGCCCCGTGGGCTTGCGAAACGACCCGTCATGACCCTACCCTACGGCTCGACCCAACAATCGTGCAGGGAGTACATTTATAAATACATGCTGGAGGAAGCGCAGGAGTCCTTCCCCAAGGAGATCCGTTTCCGCTTATCAGTGTTCTTAACACCTATCCTATGGGCTTCCATTGGCGAGGTGGTTGTCGCTGCCCGTAAGGCTATGGACTGGATACAGAAATGTGCCGGGATCGTAGCCCGTGAAGATCATCCACTGGTCTGGCATACCCCGATAGGCTTCCCTGTGTATCAGGGTCGCAAGAAGGTTATCAGTCGCAGAGTTGATACCCAACTTGCTGGCCGCATACAGCTCCGACTGAACGTGGATTCAAACCAGATCGACGTACAGAAGCAGCGACTTGGTGCCAGTCCGAACTTCGTGCATAGCATGGATGCTTGCCATCTGATGCTCACGTTGACTTCTGCCTCAGCCAAGGGAGTAACCAGTTTCGCTTGCATACACGATGACTTTGGTACTCATGCCAATGACACCGATGCCATGCATACAGCGATCCGGGATGCCTTTGTTTCGATGTACGAGAACAGCGATCCTCTACTGAACTTCAAGACAGGCATTGAAAACTCTACGGGAATTGTACTCCCAAGCTTACCTCCAAAGGGTAGTCTAAACATCACTGACATCCTCCGTTCACCTTACTTCTTTGGGTAACTTCCTCCATACCTAGTAAGGCAACGGAGGAGTCAATGAGTACATCCCTATCAGACCTTGATGACATCCAGAAGATTGAGATGGCTATTGACTGCGTTAAGCATGAGGTAGCAATCCCAGTCACGATAAGTGACTTCTTGGTTCAGCATGGCCTGTATGATCTCATAACAAAACCGAAGGAACGATATGTCCCTATTAGCAAGAAACCTACCAAAGGTTAGCCGAGAGTTCGCTCTTGAGCTTAACAAGATGTTCCCACCGATTCAGGTGAATCCTAATATGAATCGAGATCTCATGATGAATCTAGTCATGCAATCCTACGGAGAACGTAGAGTAGTAGAAAAGATATTACAGATGAGTAATAATAAGGTAGTAAGTAGTAAGGTAGAAGATATTATACCAGATAATAAAGAAGATACAGATAATACTATAGATAAATCTGATATGAAGATTACTATGGAACCTATATATGTAACTCCTAGTACACCTTGGTGGAAGAACTTTACTACCCGTACTGCTAACTGACTGAGGAAGGTATATGCTATTACTATGGGACGCAAGAGTACATGAATTTCTAAAATTGGTACAGGCATTCATCGCTGAAACAGATTATCCAATAACGTATAGTGAAAAGGATTCAAAGGAGTATCTCTGGTCATTAATCAATAACCCAGACACCGCTGTGTTCGTTCACTACGAACAGGATGAGATGGCTGGCATGATGATTGTCACTAGGGCTAATGAGTTCCATAACGAATACTTTGGGTATATCTCAAAAATGTATGTCTTACCGAAGTTCAGAGGGACACGAACTGGCAGAGCACTTCTCGAAGATGCCTGTGAATGGTTCGACCTGATGGACTGTGCGCTATCGTTTGGTACAGCAACCGCTGCTATCGGACAAGATCAATTATATATCAACCTTCTCGGTAAGTTTGGGTTCGTACTACAAGGTACAGTCCTAATCAGACAAAGGAAAACACATGAGTAAATTTAGAAAGATACTGAGTTCAGTTACCGGAATTCTTGGAATGGGTGCACCTAAGCCACCTGAACTTCCAACTCCACAGGTAGCCGCTGCACCTGCACCGACTCAGAACAATGACACTGGCGCTACAATCATGATTGGTCGTGATGCAGCACTCGGTGACCGTATTACGGGATCAAATAAGAAACGCAAAGTTGGCGATGTTCTAGGTGGACTAGGCCAATCGAGTGGTCTTAGAGTATAATGGATAAGGAATCCAAATTACCGCCGGACAAGAAGTTATCTGACCGCTGGACAGAGTTGAACGCAAAGAAGACGAATCTAATAAATCGTTGCCAAGACTATGCCATGTGGACACTACCGTACCTGTTCCCCCGGACTGGTACGCAGGATTCTGAACTGCAAGGGCCGCTTGACAGCACCGGAGCACGGGCAGTAAACCACTTGTCGAACAAGTTAATCATGGCGCTGTTTGCACCATCTCAGCCATTCTTCCGCCTCACCATTAGTGATGAGATCGCTGAAGAGTTAGCTGCTAAGGCCAAGGACGGAGATGAACAAGCTCTGACCCTCATTGCTGCTATGGACGAAGCATTAGCTAAGACCGAGAAATCTGCGATGAAGGAATTGAACTTCAATCGCTACCGGACTGAAGCAACTACCGCTGCCAAGTCTCTTATTGTCACTGGTAATGCCATGCTGTACCACCCTAAGAATGGGCCTGTACAGATGTATGGTTTACGTGACTACTGTGTATGCCGCGATCTATCCGGCAACGTAGTAGAGATCCTGACGATGGAGAAGAAAAACCTCCATACGTTTAAGAAAGAAATCCGTGAGAAACTGGAAGCCTACAACAAAGGCAAGTACAGTTCTCAGAAAGAGGTATGCATATACACTCAGGTGATCCTTGAGGATGATATGAAATACCACATGTATCAGTACGCTGATGACATGAAACTCGAAGAGTCGTCTGCAACGTGGACTGCTGAAGACCTGCCGTATCTTGTATTGACTTGGAACCTTGTACGTGGTGAAGACTACGGACGTGGCCTTGTTGAAGATTACGCTGGTGCTTTCCATGCGCTGTATCAACTCGCTCAAGCAGAGATTGATGTCGTAGCTATTGCTGCTGACATTAAATTCCTTGTCGATCCCGGTTCGTCCGCTGACGTAGAAACCCTGAACGCTTCGGAGTCTGGTACATACCACTCAGGCCGTGAAGGTGACGTAACTGTATTGCAGATCAACAAGGCTGTTGACATGCAGATGGTTGAGGGAATGGTTCAACGTCTACAGCAACAGATCGGTGCAGCATTCATGCTACAGTCCGCTGTGACACGTGATGCTGAACGAGTGACTGCTGAAGAAGTTCGCCAAGTCGCAAATGAACTCGATCTATCAAACGGTGGTATCTACTCTCGCTTTGCCGAGGAGTGGCAATACCGCACAGCAATCTTAATGCTGAACCGAATCAATGTGAATCTTGGAGACAAGACGATTGATCCGGTAATTATTACTGGTCTGGATTCTCTATCCCGTGCTGGTGACATCGACAACCTACGCTTGCTCATAAGCGATCTAGCTGCGTTGAATGAAGTGCCTGAAGATGTTCGGGCCGGAATTGACCCAGCTAAGTTCATTGCTTACTGTGCAGTACGCCGTGGAGTGGATTATCAGAAGTTCGAGAAGAGTCCTGCTAAGATTCAGGCAGAGAATCAACAGATGCAACAACAGGTGCAGATGCAGCAAGAGGGCGAGGCCCAAGTTGGCATAGCTCAAGAAGCTGCACGAGCTGCATTCAAACAACCCGGAGAATGAAATGGCTGAAGAACAAGGCGTAGTGGATAAAGCAGATGAACAAGCGTTAGGTGCACCAGAAGGTGTACGGAACCGCGATCTGAGCGATGGACACTCGAACAAAGGCCCAAATGCTCCCGCTGAACCCAGCAATGCACCTCCTGTAAAGGAGCCTACTGCTGAGGAGAAAGCTGCAACAGAGAAGGCGGAAGCCGAGGCTGCTGCGAAGGCTGCAACTGAAGCTGCGGAGAAAGAAGCGGCTGATAAAGCTGCTGCCGATGCTAAGGCTGCTGAAATTGAAGAATCGAAGAAAGCATATCCGACCTACGGAGACGAAACGGCTGACGCTGTTATTGATCTACTGAAGGAATCGAATGTAACTCCTGCTGAAGCAGACGACATCTTCCGTGAGGCCGTTGAAAAGGGCACTCTGGAAGGGATCGACTGGAGTAAGTTGGAAGAAAAGATGGGCAAATCAAAGGCTAATCTTGTCAAGACAGGTGTGACTGAATACTACAACCGCATTAACTCAAGCGTTAAGGCTGTCGTGGAAGCAGTTACCTCGGTAGTTGGTAGCAAGGAGAACTTTGATAAGGTAGCTAAATGGGCGCAAGCCAAAGAGACCGCCGATCCAGCATTCGGTAAGGAACTTGATTCGTACCGTAAGATGCTCGACTCGAATGAACCGACGACTGCAAAGTTGGCCGCTGAGGCTCTACTCAAAGCATACAATGCAGATCCAAAGAATAGCTCGCTGGATGTACGCCGTATAGACGGTGATAGTGCTCCAACGGAGACTGGCTTCGTGCCACTGTCCCGTGCAGACTATATCAAGGGTATGCATGAAGCAAATGCTAAAGGTGACCAAGCTGCTGTTAAACTTCTGAATGATCGTCGTCTTCAGACAATTCGACTCGGCAAATAAAACATCAACCCTGCCTAACTTCCTCCATACCTAGTAAGGACAATTTAGGCGCATAATCATATTTCCAAGGAGACCCCATGGCCTACGGTACAGATGCCGTTAATTTATCCGATGTAACCACTGAGCTGCTCATCGAGCAATACGGCGGTGAAGTCGAATCTCAATTCGCTAAAAGCTCGATCATGCGTGAATTCGTTAAGATCCGTCCGGTACGCAATACCGACACCATCACGAATAACCGCGTTGGTCGTACCACCCTTCAAAAATTAGTACCCGGTGCTCGCCCTGATGCAATCGCCACCAACTTTGGTAAAGTCTCGCTGACCGTTGACACGGTTATCCTGAGCCGCGATTCTCGCTCGATGCTGAATGAATTCCAAGCGCACTTCGATGCTCGTATAGAACTCGCTCAAGATCATGGTAAAGAGATCGGTAAATTCTTCGACCAAGCATTCATCATCCTTGCTATCAAAGGCGCAGGTCAATCGGCTCCGGCTGGTCTGAACAATGCATTTGGTGCAGGTAAATCGACGACCCTCGCTGCTGCGGGTGACGAACTCGATCCTGATAAACTCTACACCGCCATCACTGGTATCATCACCACGATGGAAGAGGAAGACATTGACGTAAGCGATCTGCTTGTGTTTGTCCGTCCTAAACAATTCGAGGTTCTCAAGAACAACAACAAGTTGATGTCTCGTGACTTCTCGGCTGGTAACGGTGACTATGCTAAAGGTATGCTGTACGAAATTAACGGTGCTCGCATTGTTAAGACTGCACGTATCCCAACTGCTGCAATCAGCGGCCACCTTCTCTCGAACCCTAACAACGGTAACGCTTACGATGTGAGTGCAACTGAGGCGAAAGCTGTTGCAGTAATCCTGCATCCTAAGTCGCTGTTGGCTGGTGAGACCATTCCGCTTACGAGCGATGTATGGTTCAACAAAGAAGAGAAACTGTGGTTCATCGACAGCTTCCTGTCGTTTGCTGTAACAGTGAACCGTCCTGACGTATGTGGTCGCGTACTCCGCTTCTAAGCTAGAGTAACCCTCATCGTATTCCGACTATTGCCCCTCTCCTTAATCGGGGAGGGGCTTTTTTTTCTGTTGAAGGAAACATAATGACTGCATCTCTTGACGTATTAAACCACGTTCTCAGTGTCGTTGGGGAAACTCCAGTGAGTAACCCAGATAGCCAACATCCTACCGCGCAGACTGCTACGAACACTATCAACCGTGTGAACAAGCGGATGCAGCTACGTGGGTGGTGGTTTAACCGCGACCTCAATCTAATACTATCCCCGAATCTGGCTGGTGAGATCATTCTCCCCTCCACGACTATCAAAGTCGATCCGGTGGACTCTCGCTCTCGTCTCGTATGGCGTGGCAATCGTCTCTACGACCCTATCAACCATACTTTCGTTATCGGCACTACTGTACCCGTGAATATCGTCACTCTATTGAACATAGACGATCTCCCTGATGCTGCCGTGCAATACCTCTCGGACAAGTCTGCTTACGACTTCTACGTGAATGACGATGGCGATGAGCTTAAAGCTAAATTATTGCTCATGGAAGTACAATCTTCATGGGCTGCTCTGACATCTCAACAGATGCAAATGAGCAACGTAAACGCGAAGAACCGTCCAACTGCTGCTCGTGTGCTTCAAGGCATAGGGCAATACGGATCCGGCTCTAATGGAAACCCTGACCTAATTGGTGGAGGATTTACTCATGGCTAAAGTAGATGGCTCTCTTGGGTCATTGATCCAAGGTGTATCACAACAGCCTCCCCGTACTCGGCTTCCCGGCCAATGTACGGCGCAAGATAATATCTCTTCCAACCCTGTAGATGGTTTGACTCGTCGAGCCGCGATGGAGGAGGTGATGAAATTGTTCTCTGCTTCTCCTGAGGCGCAGTTCTATGACTTCGATCTTGGTGGTGACCTACAGTTCATCATGGCTTGTCTGCCCGGCGTAGTACGGGTATTCAACTACAATACAGGAGTCGAGAAGACCGTGAACAACGTGTCATCTGGATTCTCCTACATTGATGGCGCTCCACTTGCTTTCACTACACTAGATGATCTGGTGTACGTGGCGAACAAGAACAAGGTAGTGGAGATGGATCCCGCCGTTAAAAGCTATGTACAGACAGGCGCTATAGCCTATGTACTTGGTGGATCTTATGGGCGTGTCTATACATGCACGATTAACTGGAGCGGTACGACCATAGTTGGTACATACACGACTCCTACTGGCTCAGTGTCTACAGACGTTAATTTAATCACGACTGATAACATAGCTACACAGATTAAAGCAAGCCTAGATGGCAATGGTACATTCTCGGCTAACTTCACCTGTTCTCGCGTTGGAGATGTCCTCTACATCAAGAAGACATCCGCTCCGGCAGATCAGGTATTCAACGTCACAACCACCGATGGCTTTGGTGGTACTCAATTTCTTGTGATAAACAACACAATTCAAGACCGAGCCAAGCTACCTCGTTTTGCGCCTCATAACTACATCGTGACCATAACTGGGGACGGTAGTACAAACGCTGACGAGTGGTACGCTCAGTTCATCTGTAATAAAGACTCTGCTGGGAATTATCCAGCCATGGGTGCTGGCTTTGGCCTTGCAGGATCGTGGCAGGAATGTGTCGGGCCTAACGTGCCATATAAGTTCAAGATCGACACCATGCCGCATGTCCTGTTCTATGATTTCAACACTGATACATTCAGCTTTGGGCCGGGTAACTGGGCAGAGCGAGCAGCAGGAGACACAGAGAGTAACGAGGATCCTACATTCGTCGATGAGACAGTGGAAGGGCTTGGATACTTCCAAGGTCGCCTTGTGCTTCTTGGTGGTGCCGCTGTGTGCATGTCGCGTACAGATCGACCACTAGATCACTGGAATAACTCTGCCACTGAAGTTGCTGACTCTGATCCGATTGACATTCAATCGACCATTGAAGGTGTACGGAAGATGTATCACTGTGTGCCGTTTAACCGAGATCTTGTTGTCTTCTCCGATAAGGGACAGTTTATTGTCTTTGGGCGTGTAGCCCTTACGCCAAACAACTCGTCTCTGGTTCTGACGACAACCTTCGAGGTGGACATCAATGCGATTCCTGTAGCTGCTGGGCGTAACGTATTCTTTCCGATTGCCTTCGGGCAGTTCACGGGGGTACGAGAGTTCTACGCCTCCGACTCGCAAGACGCAAACGATTCACGACCCATCACACAGCATGTACTAAAGTACTTGAATGGTACAGTCAAGATGCTGTCCACGTCATCGAACTTCGACATCCTTCTGGTGCAGACACTCGCGGACGGTCATATTGTCTACAGCTATGAGTACATCTGGCAGGACGATAAGAAAGTTCAATCAGCGTGGAGTCGCTGGATATTACCAAACGATGCGAAGTACATCTTCATCATCAAGTCTAAAGTGTATATCATCACAAAGATCGGTAACGATTATATGTTGAACACGATGGATCTGGATGTTAAGGATGACACAGGTTTGACGTACAATGTCCGGCTTGATCGTAAGAAATCAGCTACAGGTGTGAACCTGACCATAGCTAATCCGTATAACCCTATGCCAAGTGACCCAGACTCCATTGTATTCGTACAAGGAGAAGGATGTCCAACTCCGGGCATGGTTGCATGGGTTGAAAGCTATAACGCAGGTACAAACACGTATACGTTTGATCGAGACATGGAAGGTGGCACTGTTATATACGGTGTGCCGTATCGCTCATCTTACATCCCTACTGAACCTGACGTTAAGGATTCTGATAAAGTCCGTATCGGTACTGGTACATTGATTGTAGGTAAGTTCTTCCTGAACTGTAAGAACACAGGGAAACTTCTCTGCCGTAAATTCTCCAAGTACGCATCGGATGTTATCGTGGAGTTCACTGGACGGTTCGTTGGCGATCCCAACACTCATGTCGGTGAACCTGCTATTGTGGATGCATCTTACATCATGCCGTTCCGCTCTGAAGCAACACGTGCTGGGATCGAATTGTATTCGGACAGTCACTTACCCTTCACTGTGACCGACATCGAATGGAAGGGCCAGTATACTAAGAAGGGCCAACGTATCCAGAGTGGAGGTAACTAATGAGCTATTGGATGCTCGCACTACAAGGCGCACAAGCCTTCAGTGCCTTTGGTGCTGATAAAGCACGAGCCAAAGCAGATCAGGCGTATCAAGCCTATAAGAATGCAATGGCTCGTATCTCGGATGCCACAACTCAAAACGTGATAACCGAGAACCAGATTGCAACGAATCAGGCTTACGGAGATCAAGCTGTTGGAATCAAACAACAGAACATCTTATCGGTAGCACAAGCAGAAGTATCTGCTGCGGCTGCTGGTGTAAAAGGTCGCTCAGTAAATCAAGTTCAACTCAATATCAATCGCAGTGCCGCTCTTGCTGAACGGCAACGCCAGAACGATATGAAGAATGCGAACCTGAGCTTTGCAGGTCAACGGCAACAGTCTGCACAGGCTGCTGCTAATGCCCAAGATTATACTTATATCCCTACGCCTAAGTTAGGCTCGTACCTATTAAAAGCTGGTATGTCCTACGCTACTGGGAGACAAGGTATGGGTGACAGACCTACACCATCAACGTCCACAGATGAATCACCAATAGATTACCTGTGGCGTAATATACGCAGCGGTGCAGATTATCTGCGGCGGCTTTAGATAAACAATTTTGTGGGCTGGTCTTCGGACTAGCCCACTTCACCTATAGGAGATAACATTGGCCAATGAACAAGGTCGCTACGGAAGTGCTACCCGCGAGGTAGTAAATGATCCGCTCTCGCCTAATCTAGGCGCATTTAAGGCTCCCGTCCAAATTCAGGGCGGAGGTGTCGGAGGAGTTGCTAGCTATGACACTTCACGTATAGGTGCTGGACAACGGGCTATCGCTGATTTACTCGGTTCAGTCTCGACCGTATACGAGACCTACCTTGAGAAGAAGAAAGATCAGTGGGAGCTTGATGGCAAGCTAGCATACGCGCAAGGCAAGACAGAAGACGAGATTCGTTCTTCGGGAAACAAATACACCCTCGGCGGGTTCTTAGCAATGGATGTTCGTACAAAGTCGAACGAGTTCTTCCAGAATTCCATGCAACAGATCGAGACCGTCGATAAGACTATAGATCCAAACGAGTATCGAAACAGATTGTCGAAGACGTATGCCGACTTATCTGAACGAGTCAGCTCAAGTAGCGATCCATTTGTCAAACAACTCCTCGCTGCTAACGCAGAAGAGACGATGCCTAAGCTCATGGAAGCTCAGACAAAGGCACACAATTCATGGCGTGAGTCACAGATATACGAGTCCTTCATCGGATTAGGTTTATCTGAGGCAGGTCGCCCAGACATCGACATGGAGACTCTCAATGAGACTCTGAGTATTAATCCGGGCTTATCAGAAGAACGCTTCAACCAAGCTCGCTCTGACATCGTAGCGACTGCTGCTACTCTCGGTAACAAGAAGCCATTTGAGGCTCTTGGTATTTCCGAGCGTGATAAAGTCAAGATGCAGACGCAAGGAGCAGGAGTACCTGCTGGACTTGTCTCTGCTATAATGATGACAGAGAGCCGTGGTAAACGGTACGGTAAAGACGGTAAGCTTCTCACTTCACCAAAGGGTGCTAAAGGTGAGATGCAAGTCATGGATGGTACGAATACCGATCCGGGATTTGGAGTCCGTCCTGCCGCAGATAATTCTCCAGAGGAACGTGCTCGTGTTGGTCGTGACTACCTAGGAGCTATGCTGAAGCGTTACAACCAGTCTCCGGAGCTAGCCGCTGCGGCATATAACGCAGGGCCGGGCACAGTGGATGACCACATTGCTAAGGTCGGAGATCCAACCAAAGGTGAGATACCTATCCTTGAATTCGTCAAGTCTTTACCATTTGCTGAGACACGCAAGTATGTGAAAGATGTGATGAGTCGGTGGAAGCCAGACATGGTAAACGAGGCTGTAGCTGCATCTGAAGTTGATGCTGATTACGCTACGATGATAAGCCTGACCAAGCAAGGATTTAATCCTGCTCAGATCAAAAGCATTATAAATTCGCTGGATCAGTACGAAGCAAAACGATCCACCGAGTTCAGCAAAGATCGAATACTGACAGAACAAAGCATATACGAATCGGTTCTGGCAAACGGAAACTACGAGGCGGCTCTTGACACCATCCAAAAGGTGAAAGATGAGCGTGGCTACTCTGATGCATGGGCAAACGCTCAAGCAAACAGTGCTCAGTCGGCCATGGAGAAGTACGTGAAGAGTAACGGCGAATTGCGATCCCGCCAGTCAGCGATTGTTAACGGTACAGTGCGAACCCTTTCACCAGCGGATCAAGCTAAGGCTATTGATGAGAATCGTGTAGCCATCGCTGAGGAATTAATTGCACAGGGAATTGATCCAGCTTCCTCTGAAGGGCAAGCTGCAATCAAAGCTAAACAACGCGAGTTCCTGATCCGTAACAGTGTTGTAGATGAGAAATGGAAAGGCGAGATGTCGGCTAACCTATCTGGCACACTCTTAACTAAAGGTGGTCAAGTATCCGAGGGCGCTCTCGAAGCATATCTGGATTACATGAACATCGCTAAAGAGGCTAGTCCGGGATTTGCTAACCAATTCCTCGACGCAGATGCTCAGAAACTCGTTGCCCTTGCAGAGACTTATGACTCCGGCATGAACAGCGAGCTTGCTCTGAAGACCGCCATTGACGTAATGGAGATGTCAAAGAGCGAACGCTACACTGCACCAAAAACTGCTGTACCAGCAGAGATCGGTGCAATCGCGGACAAAAAGATTGACGAGTTGAATCCAAGTTTTTGGGCGTTCTTCTCGAAATACCAGTCCGCCGATACGTTGGACATCTCTGACCAAGACATCTCTAAAGCTAAGAGTAATCCTGCATTGAAATCTATGCTTACCGCAGAGACCAATCGGATTCTAGCTGCTGACACGTCACGCAGTATGAAGCCAGAGGCAGCCGCTAACCTTGCGATGAAAAACATTCAAGGTAAGGTGGAATTGCTTCCCGGTGGGAACCTAGCCTTCAGTGGTCGCTCAAGCAGCATCCGCAAGGATATGGGATTCCCCGAAGCTAACTCCAACAACTTTGTACACTCGGTTATGTCTGAATATCTTGCTCATCATGGTAAGGCTTATTTTGGACAGATCTACGTTGGACGTACTGAAGATGCAGACACTCAGGCTAAGATATACAAGGCCGCTCACAAGAGCGATCCTGATGTACCGTCTGAAGATAGCCGCTGGCTAGTTGGGCGTACCCGCGATGCAATTACTGGGACACCTGACAACCTATACATCAACTACAACCCAGACTCTAAATCATTTACTGTCGATCTATGGGTCGATGATGACATGGGCAATAAGGTATTACTTGGAAACTCAGTTTCCATACCTGCTGCGGATCTCGGCAACTGGGCTAAGTCTCAGAAGGTCGATGAACGTAGCTATTCTAGCCGCGAACAGGCGTTACTCGCTAAGTTCAAGGCAAACCGTACACCTGAAAATCAACTGGCTCTGCAACGGGAGAAGAATCCGTGGCTTGCGCCTCTATTAATGATTGGGCCTAACTAATGGACGAAGAGTTCACTGACTTACAAAAACAAGCGATTGCGATCAGCTCCCGTGGTACAAGACTACAGGATCAGGTTGGACGTGATACGAGTGCTGAGGCTGCTGCCCAGAATCGTTCGCTAGACGCTTCAACAACAGACCTCATTGGACGGGGTTTCCGCTCAATGAATGCTGCTGCTGGTGTAGCACAGTGGGCAGAACGGAGCTTTACAGTTCCCGATCCAGACTTTGATTTGAACTCCAACTGGGATGCTCTCACGCAGGGCATTCCAGAGGAGTACAAAGACAAATTCAATTCAGTACGCAGTATGGAAGAGGGGCAGATGCTCCGTGCAGATATTGTACAGGAGCTTGAAGATCAAGCGGTTCTCGGCGGTGCAGGTGCACGTGGCATGGTCGCTGCTGGCCTTGCTAGCATCATCGACGTAGATCTTCCCCTTACCTTTCTGAGCGGTGGTTCATACCTCGCTCCAAAGACTGCAAAGTTTATGGCGGAGGCCGGATTAGCAGGAACCAAGTTCGCTCGTTCCGCAACCGTGGCCACCGCTGGTTTAGAAGCTGGGGTGCTCACGCAGACAGCGAATACGATTGCTCGCCCTACAGGGCAGTGGTCTGATATTCCTGATGCTGCTCTAGGCGGACTTGTATTTGGTGGCGCTCTCGGAGCCGTTCTACCAAAGAGCATGTTCCTAGCTGACCAACAATTACAGGTAGCACGAGCACAGTTCGAGGCCGCTAAAGCACAGGGCTTTGCTGAACCAAGCTACAAGCCAGTACGCAAAGATCCAGTATTGGATGCGTATATGAAGGACACGAGTAAAGGTGACTCGGTTGGTGCAGCAAGTATGCGTACTGACCAGAACTTCCCGTACATGAAACCAGAAGAGACTGGTGCATGGGTATCTCGTATGCAGAAGATGAACGTAGATGATGGATACACCGGAGATCGGTGGGATGTCGGCAACTATTTCAATAGCAATCCAGTATCTCAAGCTGCTAAAGCAGTATACCGTGGTGTATCTAAGACTCTATTCGCTTCAGACTTTGACCGTCTGTTTAATGCACCCGGAGTTCTTGCTCCGTCATTTGCTGCACGTCTCTTAGAGAGTCCGAGCGGTGTAGGCCGTATGGTCAATCAGACCAGCGCGAACCTTCTTGATGGCTATACCGCAGCGATCCAAGCTCCTGTAGCCCAACGCTATCGCCCAGCGTTCTCCAAGTGGTTGAAAGAAACCAAAGACGGAGAACCAACGGAGCTTGCGTGGAATGACAACACAAAGCGCAATAAGTTTGACCGAGAAGTTCAATTGGAGCTTGCTCACCGTTATCATGACGGGATGAGCAATCCGGCTTCGAGTGCCGCTGTACGTGAAATGGCAGATGCCGTAGACGAGGCAGCAAGCAACGCAGTGAACGTATATCGCGGCGCTGAAGGAGAGACTCCTGCATTTGGTGCAGAGACTCTGGAGGCACGTCCCGGCTGGTATCGTCAGGTATGGTCAGGAGCAAACATACAGCAAGCTATCGTCAGAGCACAGACTGAGTTCGGTGCAAAAGATGGTCGTAAGCTTATTGCAGATTCTCTGGCTTTGTCCTACCGTCAATTGCATGGTTGGAACGCTAAGGTAGCTAATGCTGTCGCTAACGCGGTAATAAGCCGTGCTCTGGCACATGCAGAAGGTGCTAATACAAGCCTGTTCCGTACAATGAACTTTGAAGATGGCGCATATCTACGTGAAATGCTGGAAGGCAACAACTTGGATGGCAAGATCGTTGACGAGTTCATGGAACATATCAAAGGTAAACTCGCAGAGCGTGGTAAAAACCCTGCCTTGAAGCATCGTAACGACATTGATCCCCGCACTCCTATTGCTGGCACAGATATGACCCTCATGGATCTGCTAGATACGGATCTGGAAGGAACGTGGTTGCGATACGCTCGTACCGCTGCTGGTTCGTCGGCGTTAGCTCGTAATGGTATACAGTACCATGAGCTTGACAGTTATCTGTTGGCCATGAATGACGAGATTTCGGCAATGGGTGGTAAACCCTTTGACCAAGAGTTTCTCAAGACACTCAAGACATATTTCTCTGGTAATGCATACGGCGGTGGAGTTAATCCAAACATCCGTAGGCTCAATCTCATCTCCCGCCTATCCCTGCTTAACGGTATGGGATTGACGCAGCTAGGTGAGCTAGGAAACACGATTGGTATGGTGCATCTTGATAACTTCTTGGCTACCGCTGGGACAGAAGCTAAAGCAGTGTTCGGTGGAAAACTTCTTCCGGCACACGAACAGCTTCAGTATCTCGACGGGGCTATCATAGGTGACCATCTAATCAGTGCTCCCCATCGTAGTATGGATGAGATGCGTTTCAGTAGCATGGGTCAGCCGGGTGAACTCGGTAACCTTCTCGACACTGCTCTTGCTCGTGGTGCTCGTATCCAAGGATACACGTCTCTGTTCTACAAGACGAACCAATGGATGCAGAACGCTGCTCGTGCAGGTATGTCACATCGCTTATGGAAACATGCAAATGGTAAGGACACAGGATTCTCAGATCAACGATGGGCGGACTTCGGTTTTGCTAACGGATCTCAAGAACGAATCTTGAAGTATTTCCGAGACGGTACTGTGGAAGTAAAAGATGGACGTATCTACAGTTATCATCCTGAAAAATGGGATACGAAAGACTGGACAGACTTTGCTGCATTCCTCCGTCGTTCAAGCTCACAGGCAGTACAGAAAAACTTCCGTGGTGAAGACGCTTGGTGGATGCATAAAGAAGCAGGGTCATTCCTGATGCACTTGAAGTCATTCACATTCACAGCACTTCATAAACAACTCATCCGTAACATGCGCCTTGCTGATCCAGAATCAGTCGGCACATTCTTTTGGGGCTTAGGAACTGCTGCTGGTGCTTTTGCTGCACGGCAATACACATCAGGCAACCAAGAGAAATTAGATGGCGAGAAGCTGGTAAAGGGTATGCTCAACTACAGTAGCATTACCTCTCCTGTCATTCAATTCAGTGACCCTGCTATGGGTATTCTTGGATTGAGCGACTACCAGATTGGTAACTTCCAAGGTGCTGGTCGTATGGGTGCAAGTACAGACTTGTTATCTATGCCAGCACAGTTCAATGTTGTGAACCGCCTTGCTAAGATCCCTGCTGCTGGTGTACGTGCCGCTACAGGTGATATGACAAGCAATGACGTGTACGCTTTACAGGCTACGCCTCTGGTAGGAAACATCTATGGCATGGGTTACCTTGCAAATGCAATGCGAGCCGACATCAATAGTCGCAAGAAAGAGCAAGTCAAGGTAGACATGAAAGACAAAGAGGATAAACCTCCAGTCAAGTTGATAGACAAACCATCTGAGACTCCAGTAGAGCCTAAACAGAAGAAAGACACTGAATCTAAAGAAGATTCCGCTACTTCAGTAGATCTACTGAATAGCGTGGTTAAATCGGGTGGTGGGCAGTAATGCTCACCTCCCTACCCTAACCTCCTCCATACCTAGTATACAAACATTTACGCTAAGGAGAAGATATGGCGTTTAGTATTATTCAGACCACCGCAACAGGTGCGACGAATGCCTTCCCCATTAACTTCACCCTCGGCTTCAACAACCGTAATGAAGTTACCTGCCAAGTCAACGATGAAGTCGATGGCCTTGGTGACCCAGTGTACCGTGCCCTTGATTGGGTAAATGACGGACTGGTAAACGTATTACCAGCTACGCTGATCCCAGCCTCAACAAAGGTGGTGTTCAAGCGCACAATTAATAAAACTGCTCTCGCACACGACTACGCGAATGGCGAAGCTATCGACGAGATCAATCTCGATGAGAGCAATAAACAGAATTTAATGGCGATCCACGAGCTATTCGATGGACGCTTCACAAGTGCCTTACAACAAGACTTGGATATGGGTACTCACAAGATAACCAACCTTGTACCCGGCTCTAACCCAACGGACGCTGTAACCTTCGGCCAATTGAATGGCTTGAGTGGTGGCGCTGGCAATGGCCTGTTCTTAGACGTAGGTGGCACACAGGTGCAGGATGATTCGCTGCTGTGGGATACCACAGCTATGAAATTCATCCGGCGCTCTATTACCTACTTGAAGACTCAATTAGGAATCTCCGCTTTCGGTTCTAGTCTTATTTCGTCTGCTAACGCATTGGCAGCACGAATAACTCTTGGGATATCCGGAATATCTTCCACTGCGGAAACCACAACTGTTGGAGCGAGTATCGCTCTTGCAGAAGGCACAAACAATGGTACAAACACTCTTTCGTTGAAGGCTGCTGATTCATTGCCAGCAAACATTGTGCTTGTAGGCACTGTAGGCGGGAACGTGGTTACTGAGTCTGGGACACAGACGTTAAGCGGCAAGACCATGGATTTTGGGTCGAACACGTTTTCTGGGTTTCCTTATTTTACTAATGTGGTCCAGCAGCGGTTTACCGCCAGCGGCACCTATACCCCAACCGCAGGAATGAAATATTGCATTGTCGAAGCTGTCGGTGGCGGTGGCGGCGGCGGCGGTGGCAATGCAAGCGGCTGCGGGGCAGGAGGCGGCTCCGGTGGATATTCTCGGTCACGTTTTGATGCGGCAGCTATTGGCGCATCTAAAGCCGTTGTTATCGGCGCGGCAGGGACGGGCGGTGCTGTGGCAACTAACGGAACAGCCGGGGGTACGACTACTTTAGGTGGAACATTGCTCACAGCAATAGGAGGGCCTCTTGGTTTTGGTACGGCAGGGTCTAATGCCGCAGGTAGTGATACTGCTGCTGCCGGAACAGGCGGTTTAGCTGTGGGCGGCTCAGCGGGAACGGCAGGGTCCCTTATGGGAGGTAACGGCGGCAACTCCTTCTTTGGTGGGGGTGGAGGCGCTGGCGCTGCTGGCGCTGCTGGGAAGCCTGCTGCTGCGAATACAGGCGGCGGGGGCGGAGGTGGTTCTGGCCCATCTGCAGGCGGTGCAGGCGCGGCTGGCCTTATGGTTATCACGGAAT
>Ga0315903_10000879_pt1 | contig 45325 bp, 23 predicted proteins | sample LakEriMetagenome_7_FD_203524 | JGI IMG/M metagenome (GOLD analysis project Ga0315903, IMG submission 203524) | Freshwater fungal communities from buoy surface, Lake Erie, Ohio, United States - Buoy 2 MA119 | ecosystem: Environmental > Aquatic > Freshwater > Lake | place: USA: Lake Erie, Ohio... | reverse complement strand
ACACGCAAAGTGGGTAGAAAAAAACAAAGATAAAAGTAAAGAGGAAAGGGAAGCTTGGATGCGTCAAGAAGGAATTAAGCTTTTGGTTGAAGTTAAACGAAACAATATTTGGGCACCCCTTTCAGAAATTAATCTAATTGGAGATGTTGCATACGAGTCAATAGCGGTGCCAATTGAAGTTGAATCGTCAGAAAACCTTGAAATTCGGTTGAGATCTGGATTCCATTTTTGGGAGATTGATTACCTTGGATTAGCCCATCAGTCGGAAAATATAGACGTTAAAATTCATGATTTACCCCCAACTATTGCAACAAACTCCGAAGGTGAATCTCAGTTAGACAAGCTCCAAGGGACAGACGAGAAGTACCTCATTAGCACACCTGATAACCCCTCAACCGTGGTTACTTTCGATAACCTTCCAATACCAAACCTGGGTAAACGCAGTTTATTTTTAGAGGCTAATGGGTATTATTTGATTCAAAAACAATATACAGGAAAACCGAATTATAAACGACTGTCTAAGTTTAAAAAACCAGGAGAATTTTCCAGATTTTCAAAAGAAAAGTATACCGACCTTCAAAAACAGATATCTTTCCAGTAGGATGGGGATTCGATATCAACCGGAACCCGATTTGTTTTACAAAACCGTTACTGAACGGGTTGATGCTTTTTTTAAGATTAATAATCTTTCACGGCAAGCAAACGTCTGGTTTTATCTAAAGTCTGCGCTCTTAATTTCATGCTATGTACTTTGTTATTATGCCATTTACAGCTGTTCAAAAGCCAGTTTTGCTATCCTCGCGATGAGTTGTATGGGGCCTTTAGCTATATTAATCGGAATTAATGTGGCACATGATGCCGCTCACAATGCCATATCTTCTAAACAATGGATTAATCGTAGTTTTCTTTATCTCTTCGATGCCTTAGGAGCAAACTCATATATGTGGAAGAACCGACATGTGTTTTCGCACCATTCCTTTCCAAATATTTTGAACGAGGACGCTGATTTAAAACAACATCCCTTAGTTCGTATATTCCCAACCGATATACTGCGTAAAATCCACAAATATCAATTTATTTATGCCCCCTTCCTCTATTTACTTTATACCATAAATTGGTTATACGTACGAGATTTTCAGGACTTTAATGCACAGAAAATTGGTTCCTTAGAAAACCAACGACATAAAACCATAGAATGGATTAAACTCTTTTTGTTCAAAGCCATTTACATTACCGTAATCATCATTTTACCCGCATGGTATTCCCCACTCAGTTTACCCGCCTTTATTCTTGGTTTTTTTTGCATGAATTTTGCCGCAAGCATTACGATTACACTTGCCCTTATCCCCTCACACGTAGCTGAATACTCTCGATTTCCGTTACCGGATAAAAATGGCTTAATGCCCTATTCATGGTCACATCATCAGGTCCTCACTGTAATTGACTTTGCCACAAAAAACCCTGTATTAAATTTGCTTTTTGGCGGATTCAATCACCATGTAACCCACCATTTATTTCCTTCCATTTGTCACATTCATTATCCTAAACTCACACCAATTATCGCTCAAACCTGTCAAGAGTTCGGCTTAGATTACCGACATGAATCTAGCTTTTTGAATGCATATTTTGCTCATTATCGCCTATTAAAAAACAACGGAACACCGGTTTCATTAAGTGATTTATAATGTTTTACATCCTTTTTGTCCCACTTGCTGCCATCACATGGATACTGTTTTTCGAGTATTTACCATGGTTGTTTGGACCTCAAATGAAGCGATTAATCATCCCCGGAAGACAAAGCACAAAGACTTCGAAAAAGGAATATTTACTTAGTTTTCTTAATCTGCTCGTGTTTACTGGTTTTGGTGCTTTATTGGATTTCTTAAAATCAGCAGAACTTACTAAATTTTACTTCGAAATTCAATTTACTTGGAGTAGTCTCCTTTATTTACCTGCCAGTTTATTTCTTTCCCTTTTTATTCATGACCTCTTTTTTTACCTCTCGCACCGCTTGTTACATTTGGCCTTCATGCACAAGTATATACATGTACATCACCATCAATCGCACACTATAAATGCCTGGGCCACCTTCTCCTTTCATCCCATTGAAGGGTGTATTCAAATTTCTATTGTATGCTGGCTGCCATTGGTTCTTCCAATCCACCCTGTAATTCATGGAATATTTACAGTTTTTATGCTTTTCATGTCTGTTTATGGGCATTCGGGGTTTGAACTACGCGCGAAAAAAGCACCTATTTTCGATGCCTTTAACACCTCGTTTCACCATGCTCAACATCATCAATATGGAAATTATAATTTCGGGATTTACTTAAATTTTTGGGACCGCTTATTTAAGTCTAATCATGCGACATATGAAGATGGGTACAAACACCTTCGTGAGCACATCAACGGTTCCAAGGACGTCGAATAAAATAAATAATAAGCCCTTTTGAGTCCTGGTATTCATGATATACTTCAAAGCCATATCGAAGATACATGGCCAAGGTCCGTTTTGAAATTGTTTCTGCAATAATGTCTAATTGGTATGCCCTGGAGCGCTGAAATACAAACTCCTTTATTTCTATGATTGTTTCCAAGCCAAAGGACTGATCTTCTACGGCAAGCATCCAAAAATAAAAGGCGGGTTCTTTTGATCGGAAACTCTTAAGTATTCGCTCCCGCTTTAACATCGGTATCGCCCTTAACCAACCAACACTGTATTGTCCTAAATAAGCGTATAAACGCAACGCATCAAGTGTGGTAAGTTGATGCTCTGAATTGAACATCAAGGCTACTCCTTTTCTATTTGTCGTGATATAAGCTCCTTGTTTTTTTCGCGCCACACGAACACAAAAGGTACACAAATGAAAAATTCTAGATTTAATTCTATGATCCTCCTTCACAAAAGCACGCACTCCTGGATTCGTTTCAAAAGATGCTGCCAAAATGCGAATGGCAGTTTCTTCAGTCGTGTAGTCAAGTGGTAACATCACTAAGCAGCTGCCTCACACAAGGATTCCTCAACCCTTTCTTTCGGTAGCGGAAGTTTGCAAAAAGGACATGGATAAAGTTGCCCGTCAAAATCTAAAAAAATGTAGGAGCGTCCACCACCACAAGTCATTTGCTTTCGATAACCCGCTGGGAACAAAACAGTAGGATAGGTAACATGGGCTTTCTCAAAATTATAGCGTTCACTCAAATTCCAAAGGTGGTCGAGCTGCTTGGGATTCAAGGCTATGTCTTTATCTTGGTAATTCCCTACGGCACGTGGTTCAAGGATATTTACGATCGGAACTCCTTTGTTTTTTGCCCATTCGATAATTCGTTCTACCCCGTATTCATCAACAAGTTCTCTTGTCGGACAAACATTTAAAGCGACTAATATCCCCACTTCAAGGCAATGACTAACACTTTGATCAACCCATTCAAATGAATTCGAATTCCCTCTAAATGCATTGTGTTCGTTCGGATCAAAATGATCTAAACTTATTGCCATCCCATTCAATCCAGCATCTTTCAAGCGCTTGGCACGATCCAAGGTTAGTCCATATCCTGAGGTATACACCCATTGGTCACACCGATTTTGATAACGCTCAAGTAAGGAAATTAAATCGTCAAAACGACTTAAGGGTTCTCCACCTGAAAAAACTAATTGTCCCACGCCCTGCTCAACAAATGGGTCAATTTTATGATAATAATCTGTTAAGGAAAGGACATCTTTTTGATAGAGTGTTGCGGCCTCGCTGCAATGCGCACACGCTAGGGGACAACGTTTGGTTATTGCAACAATCAGACGACGCAAAGCGCGGCTATCGGCTTGTGTGGCTTGAATTTCAATTAAATGACGTTTAAAAAACGCATTAAATCCTGGTGAAGGCCAGGCCGGATTAAACATATCCCATGCGTATTTACCCTCTATTTTAAAGGCACGAACCAAGGTTTTTCCGCCCATCATACGCTTAAAATTCTTAAGGAGTTTGACCAGTACAATGAAAGATTTAAATGGGTTTTTGTACAAGCGTGTTCCAATCCACCATATATTAATCAACATTAAGACTCTAATCGCATGGTACTCAAACCCAACAACTCGTTTAATCATATTAATTCAGTAGTTAGAAATAAATGTACTCGTAAAAATAGAAAATCTAAGCGTTATTGTAACCAATTAAAATGCTGTTCGGCTATTTCAGTTTTATGCGCCATGATATAGGTCCTAAACGCCTCGGCTACTGGACCATGACGCTTGCCTTTTAATGAAATAAGTTGCCACGCCGTATGAACAGGCAAGCCTTTAATTTTCAATATTTTTAGCTCTCCTGCTTCCATTTCGTGTTTTAATCCGATTACTGGCATAATGGAAAGACCAAGACCTGCTTTTACCGCCTGTTTAACCGCCTCATTTGAAGTCAATTCTAGTTTTCGTTCGAGCTTAACTTGATGTTTTTTTAGAAATTGTTCCATTTGTTGTCGTGTTCCAGAACCCTGTTCACGCAGAATCAAGGGATACTTTGCTAAATCACTAACGGCTAGTTTACGATTATTAGAAAACGTATGGTCACCTATTAAATACAAGGAATTATCAAGTAAGTTGATAGAATCAACACTTAAGCGTTCCGGAAGAATAGAAACTAAGGCGAAATCGATCTCGTTACGTCCCAGACTTTCAACCACCAATTCTTTATTTGTTACATCCATTTGCAAATCTACCCCCGGGTTAGCATCCAAAAATGGTTTTAAATAAAAAGGGATAACATACTTCCCTGTTGACACTACTGAAAGCTTTAAGGTTCCCGTTAGTGCGCCTTTAAATTGCAATGCTTTATGTTTAAGTAAGTCCGCTTGAAAAAGTATTTCTTTCGCAGATTCAGCCACCTCTTTACCAAAGGCGGTAATGTGAATTCGTCTAGAAATGACTTCAAATAATGGGATTTCAAATTGGTCTTGAAAATTTTTCAATTGAATTGAAACCGCGGGCTGAGTCATATGCAAGTATTCCGAAGCCTTTGTAACACTCTGATATTCAACAACCTTAACAAAAACATTTAACTGACTCAAGGTGTAATTCATAAGATTTACTTATTTTATCTATCAAATATATAAATAATACTATATATATAAAACGATACATCTTTGCTGAAAATTTAATCACCATGAGAATAACTATTGCTAAAGGAGATGGAATCGGTCCAGAAATTATGGACGCCACCTTACAAATTTTAGAAGCCGCGGGTGCGGATTTACAAATTGACGAAATTCAAGTTGGAGAGCAGGTATATCTTTCAGGGAATACCGCCGGAATTTCGAAAGAAAGCTGGGATGTAATCCGTAAAAACAAAGTCTTTTTAAAAGCTCCGATTACTACGCCACAAGGTGGTGGGTACAAAAGTTTGAATGTTACCACTCGGAAGTTTCTTGGCTTGTATGCGAATGTAAGACCATGTAAAAGCTTACATCCGTTCGTACAAACAAAACATCCCATAATGGATGTGGTTATTGTTCGGGAAAACGAGGAAGATTTGTACGCGGGAATTGAACACCAACAAACAGACGAGGTGGTGCAGTGCCTAAAGTTGATCAGCAGACCCGGATGCGAAAAGATTGTACGCTATGCCTTTGAATATGCCAAGCAACAAAACCGAAAAAAGGTAACGTGTTTTACAAAGGATAACATCATGAAACAAAGTGATGGCTTATTCCATAAGGTGTTTGATGAAATTGCTTCGGAATACCCAGAAATAGAAAATGAACATTGGATTATAGACATAGGTGCAGCTAAATTAGCCGATACACCGGAAGCGTTTGATGTAATCGTTATGCCGAATTTATATGGTGATGTTTTAAGTGATGTTGCCGCGCAAATTACAGGCAGTGTAGGACTCGCCGGTTCATCAAATATCGGTGAAGAATGTGCCATGTTTGAGGCCATCCATGGATCCGCGCCACGCAGAGCGGGACAAAATCTTGCAAATCCGTCAGGGTTACTACAAGGAGCAATCTTAATGCTCATTCATATTGGACAAACAGACGTTGCGGAAAAAATTCAAAATGCTTGGTTAAAAACGCTAGAAGATGGAATTCATACCTATGATATTTTCAAAGAAGGAATGAGCACGGAACAAGTCGGGACGAAGGAATTCGCTCAAGCTGTAATTTCGCGTCTTGGTCAAACACCAAGCACCCTAAACGCTGTTTCTTATGATTCAAGTTACCAAATGAATCTTCCAAGATACGAGCGTAAAGCACCAAAAACAAAATCACTTGAGGGTGTTGACCTCTTTGTTCATTGGGCTGGAAGTAATCCAGATGCACTTGCAGATTCGATTAACCGATTAAATCATGATGGAGTAGAGTTATCTATGATTACCAACCGAGGAATTAAAGTTTGGCCAGATGGTTTCAGGGAGACATTCTGCACAGATCATTGGCGTTGCAGATTCAAAGGTGCCGATCAAAAACTTACAAAATCAAACATAATTTCTCTACTGGCGCTTGCTGAAGAACTTAACATCGATGTGATCAAAACTGAAAACCTCTATGCTTTTGATGGGGTGCAGGCCTATTCACTCGGACAAGGACAATAAAAAAATTAAGACCATGAACATTAACTTAATCGAAGGAACGTACTCTCTTAGCGAGGCTCAGGAGCTACTAAACAAAATAATCCAAGTTAAAATTGCCTATCTGGAATCGAAAATTTCAAGTTCTTGCAACGAAGAGGATATAAAGCAGCGAGAAAATCGAATTAAATCTCTACAAACACAACGCACGGACATTAACAAGTTAACAGCAGAAGAAATCCGAGGCATAACGATTCAACTCAACATTGACTTAAAATAGAATATGGGGTTAATTGTCGGATTCATCATCTCTATAAGTTTCATCACTTATTCCATAGCTAATACGGGCACATTAATTTCAGAATTCGCTTCTATAGCCTCTGTTTCTTGTGCCCTTATTACTATTGCGTATGCTAAAAAATCAAACTCATGAATGAACTAAAACTAACGCTAATCAATGGAGCATTCACCGTTGAGGAAAGTCAGAAAATTATATTGGATGTGGTGGCAAGTAAAATTCAATTCCACGAAAAGAAAAAGTTAAGCGCTTTGATTAAAAACCAAACCTTAGATTCTTATTCTGATGAACGAATTAAAAACTTAAAACAAAGCATGGATCATGTTAAATCACAGTTATCTGAACTTACTACGGAAGCAGAAATAACGATTCAATGTGACATCCACATCAAAATAAACCACCCAGAGTTATAGCATGTTTTACGGTAGGCACTTATACGTGGCCACAATGCACCAAAAAGAAAAGGTAATTGCCCCAATCTTAAACTCCATGCTCGGTGTAACCTGTTTTGTATCGCATGAACTAAACACAGACCAGTTCGGGACATTCTCTGGTGAAATTGAACGAACCTTATCCCCATTAAATGCCGCACGTGCAAAGTGCGATTTAGCGCATCAACATACCGGATGTGACCTCGTATTAGCCAATGAAGGTTCCTTTGGTCCGCACCCAAATCTTTTTTTCATTCCTGCAAACGAAGAGCTGATGCTACTTCGAGATTATAAAAACGACTTAAATATTTGGACGAGTTTACTTTCAACCGAAACAAATTTTAATTCACTCGAAATATCAAACACTAAGCAGCTGGCTGATTTCGCAAAATCAATCGGATTCCCAAGTCACAGAGTAATTCTATTGTCTACGGATAGGACCCAGATTAGAAAAGATTTCAATACCCTAGAAGAAGCTAATCAGGCGCTGGTAGAATTAACAAAAGACAATGGTCGATGCATTATAGAAACTGATATGCGGGCCATGAATAATCCAACACGAATGAGGGTAATAGAAGAATTAACGCATAAACTCGTGAAAAAAGTTAAGGCTACATGCCCATCTTGTAACATGCCTGGCTTCGATGTAATTCGAGTAAATAGCGGATTGCCTTGCATGGTATGTAAATCCCAAACCTCTTCTACCCTTTCCTTAGTAAAGAGATGTATATCGTGTAGCCATGAAGAACTAATTGAATACCCAAACAATAAGGTTGAAGAAGACCCCATGTACTGTAATTACTGTAATCCTTAAGTATGAAAACACTAATTAAAAATGCACGCATCATCAATGAAGGTAAAATATTTGAAGGCGACCTATTAATCCAAAATGAACGCATTGAACGCATCGACTCAGTGATTAACGAACCCCATTGCACCCTAATTGACGCGGAAGGCAACATACTAATTCCGGGGATGATCGATGATCAAGTACACTTCCGAGAACCTGGACTCACCCACAAGGCGGACATTGCATCGGAATCGCGCGCTGCGGTAGCAGGTGGAATTACTTCTTTCATGGATATGCCCAATACCATTCCGAATACGCTAACGCGTGAATTACTGGAAGAAAAATATCGAATTGCGGCAGCTTCATCCGTTGCCAACTACTCTTTCTATATGGGTATCAGTCAAGCCAATATGGAGGAGGCGCTGCGCATTGACAACGAAACCGTATGCGGAATTACAGACGATGGCTTATACTTCAACCAAGAAGGCAGCATACTTTGCAATCACCCACAATTTTTAGAGCAACTTTTCGCACGGTCCGAGGCCATGATTGCACTCCACTGTGAAGATGAACCCCTAATTAAACGAAATACACTGCAAGCCAAAGCGCACTTCGGAAAAGAAATTCCTTTTAATCAGCACCCATTTATTCGTTCGGTAGAGGCGTGTTATAATGCAACAAAAACCGTAGTTGAACTGGCCCGAAAGCACCAAAACAGGGTCCATATTTTCCACGTATCAACGGCCGCAGAAACCGAGTTGTTTGATCACCTTAACCCCATTCGAAATAAACGAATAAGCGCAGAAGCATGTGTGCATCACCTTTATTTTAACGACCTAGCGTATGATTCTCATGGCAGCCTAATTAAATGGAATCCCGCCATTAAATCCGAACAAGATCGGCTTGGATTAATTCAAGCCTTGAAAGCGAATAAATTAGACATCATTGCTACCGATCACGCACCTCATACCTTGTCAGAAAAAAACCAACCTTATTTGAGTGCATTATCCGGCGGTCCACTCGTTCAACATGCACTACCTGCCTTATTTGAATTATATCACGAGGGCTTGCTTACACTTGAACAGCTTGTTCAAAAAACCAGTCATAACGTAGCTGAATTGTATCGAATGAAGGACCGTGGTTACCTTCGTGAAGGATACTATGCAGACCTGGTCTTAGTGAATACCAATTCCCCATGGGAAGTTTCCACAGCCAATATCTTATCGAAATGCGGATGGTCTCCATTTACTGGACAAACCATCAGAAGCAGCATAAAGAAAACCTTCGTAAATGGAAATTTAATCTACGATTCAGGTAAAATAAACCAAACCACTACAGGAAAACGCTTAATATTTGAAAAACACAGAATCTAATGAATTTATCCTTACTTGCCGAAAACCTAACCAATCCTGCCCTACTCTTCTTTATTTTAGGAATCACCGCTGTATTAATTAAAAGTGACCTAGAAATCCCGTCAAATTCTTCACGATTCATCTCCTTATATTTGTTGTTTGCCATTGGATTCAAAGGCGGACAGGAGCTTTCCCATGAACATATGAATGGGGAAATTCTATGGAGTATGGGCTTTGGTGTATTGCTTTCCGCATTGATCCCCTTAGCCAGCTTCTTTTTACTACGGATAAAACTCAATGTTTCTGACGCCGCCGCAACCGCTGCAGCCTACGGATCGGTGAGTGCCGTGACATTTGTCACCGCAATATCTTTCTTAGAATTTCATAAGGTCCATTCGGACGGGCACATGGTTGCCATTATGGCCCTCATGGAATCACCCGCAATTATTGTTGGCCTCATGCTACTGACAATTTTCAGAAAAGAAAAACAAGGTACATTTGAATTTGGCTCGATCCTCAAACATGCGTTAACCAATGGAAGTGTGGTACTTATTTTAGGGAGCTTATTTATTGGGTTTTTAGCAGACGCAAAACAAGCAGAAGACATCAAACCGTTCACCAATGAATTATTCAAAGGATTTTTAGCGATTTTCTTGTTGGATATGGGAATATCCTCCGGAAAGAAACTCAAAAGCTTCTTTGCCTATGGATGGTTTCCTATTGTTTTTGCCCTTATAATTCCCTTAATAAATGGCATCATTACAGCATATATTAGCGCTTGGGTTACACCGGAGTTAGGAAATCGATTCATTTTCGCTGTACTCGCAGCCAGCGCCTCCTACATTGCTGTACCTGCCGCCATGAAAATTTCTGCTCCTGACGCAAATCCAGGCTTGTTCTTGCCCATGGCACTTGCCATTACTTTCCCGATGAACATCACCATCGGTTTTCCAATATATTACAGTATTATCCAATAAAAAAGGCCGGCATCGCCGACCTTTTTAAGTTTTATAATTTTACAATTGGCAGAACCCCTGAGGCATGTTTTAACACATAACGACCCGGTGACCAACTCGAAATATCTATGATTCTTGATTCGTTTCCTATCAAGCTAAACTCTATAAGGAGTCTTCCCTCGGAAGTATATACGCCCACCTTATCGAAAGCAGTTGAAGTGCTATTACTTACCGTAATTGTGGTGGCGCTTGGATTCGGATACACACTGATGGCTGTTTCTTGATTCAGCGAATTCAAGCCCACTTGAGATCCTACTTGCTCCTCCAACGTGACCCCACACCCATTGGCATCTGTCACGGTTACCATATACAATCCGGCAGTTAAACCACTTATAGCTGCTGTTGTAAATCCTCCGGGTTGCCAAGTGATGGAATAAGGCGCGGTTCCACCCGTAGTAGTTACAGAGGCTGTTCCATCATTCCCCAATAATTCGTCGGTTGATGTGGTTGTAATAGAAAGGGCCGTTGGTTCAGTGATGTTTGCTGTGGTTATTGATGAACATCCATTCGCATCGGTAATAGTATATGTTTGTGTACCTGCACTTTGGGAGAATGAACCAATTCCAGCATATGGTGCAGTTCCTCCGGTTGCACTTACGGAAACGGTGGCCGTACCACCAGCGCATAAAATCGGAGCGATAACCGAAGCATTACCCACAAGGGCAGCTGGTTCTGTCACCGTAAAACTTTGTGTTGTTATGCACCCATTGGCGTCAGTTACCGTTACCGTATATGTTCCTGAAGTTAAATTATTCACGGTTTGCGTATTTCCCGGCAAGGGAGACCATACATAAGAATAGGGTGCTGTTCCACCACTTGGGGTTACCGTTGCTGTTCCTGAGGCCTGACCATTACACGTCACGTTGCTTGCTGTTGCGGATGCGGTCATGTTACACACCGGTACGGGCACACACCCATTGGCTGGTGCTTGACTGTAATTAAATACTAAGCTCGGACATGGATACAAATAAGGAATCCCGCCATTCATTACCAAATTCACGCCCGGTTCGTGATAAATTCGATGGATTCCCCCAGTCATGATTATGGTTGAACCACTCTTAGCAAAAATACTGTCGATTCCACCGCCCGTTATCATCGTAGCTCCTGCTTCGAGGTAAACATTCATAATACCACCATCACTATACAGGGTGTCGTTCTGACAAACCCATTGAGGCGTAAAGCCACCATTAACCACTTGGTAGGAGCTTACCACATTCGAATTCGACAATACGGTTGGACCGGCCAAATTGATTATGTTGGCTGCAGCAGTATCCATACACCCATTAGCATCTGTAACAATTACGCTATAAGCTCCTGGACTAAGGCTACTTAGGTTAGCTGTCGTTTGACCGCCACTCCAAGCATAGGTAAATGGAAAGGTACCGTTAGAAACTGTTGTGCTTATTGCCCCGTTATTTCCTCCACCGATTGAATTGCTAACCCCCAAGGAAACGGAAAGATTACATGTCAATACCGGTGCACAGCCATTTGCTGGCGCTTGCGAATAATCAAATACCAAACTCGCACAAGGATATAAGGTTGGTATTCCGCCATTCATGTTCAAGGTCACCCCTGGCTCATGGTATATCACGTGGATTCCACCGGTCATTGTGATTGTTGATCCCGTTTTGGCATAGACGGTATCAATTCCTCCGCCGGTAATCATCGTAGCACCTGACTCCAAATAAATCTTCATAATCCCACCGTCGGTTTGCAGCGTTTGATTTGCACATACCCATTGCGGAGTGAATCCTCCATTGACCACAGAAAAAGTACTCACTGGATTCGAATTTGAATAAAGGATAGGACCCGCAAGATTCGTTACACAGGAAGTAGCCATGGCTTGACACCCAACCGCATCAGTAACCACTACCGAATAACATCCTGGAGGTAACATCGTTGCATTTTGCGTATTTTGCCCATTACTCCACGCATATGTATACGGCGGAGTTCCACCATTCACTGATAGGTTTATTGTTCCATTAGGACCACCACCCATGGCATTAGTTACTGTGGTAGTAAGCATCATCATACAAGGTTGTGCAAACAACACTAAGTTGATATTGACCGTAAGGAGTATTAAGAATAATCTAAGATTCATAGTATAAAATTTAGGCTTGTTATTATTGGTATTATTATTTCAAATATCTAAAGTCTTGTCCAGCCTTTATCGATTTCACCGTTTCAAAAATGAGTGCAATACAAGATTCCACGTCTTCTTTCCGAACCATCTCTACTGTAGTATGCATGTAACGCAAAGGCAATGAAATCAATGCACTGGTTACTCCTTCGTTAGAATAGGCAAAGGCGTCGGTATCGGTACCCGTGGAGCGTGATGCCGCTGCGCGCTGAAATGGAATTTTATTTTTTTCTGCCACCTGAATAATCTGACGTAGAAAGTTATTCTGAACCGCTGGACCATAAGTTAAAACGGGTCCTTCCCCAGATTTTTGGTCGCCGTTTTCTATTTTACTCACCATCGGAGTTCCGGTATCATGACAAACATCGGTAATTAACGCAACATCAGGCTTAATTCGATGGGCAATCATTTCTGCACCGCGCAACCCAATCTCCTCTTGCACTGCATTCACGACATACAAACTAAAAGGGAGGCTAACCTTTTTTTCTTTGAGCATACGCGCTACTTCAGCAATCATGAATCCCCCTACCCGATTGTCTAAGGCACGACCTACATAACGATTCTTATTGAGTACCATGAATTCATCCTCAAATGTAGCCACACAACCTACATGTACGCCCAGTTTTTCCACTTCTTCCTTGGTAGAACATCCACAATCCAAAAAGATATTTTTCATGCTTGGCGCTTCGTCCTTTGTATGACGCATATGTATCGCAGGCCAACCAAATACCGCCCGAACAATTCCCTTATCCGTATGAATATTCACGCGTTTTGACGGCGCTATCATGTGGTCAGAACCTCCGTTTCTTCGCAAGTAAATAAAGCCATCACTGGTAATGTAATGAACGAACCATGAAATCTCATCGGCATGCGCTTCAATCACCACTTTGTATGGTTTTCCTGGGTTTATAACCGCTGCCACAGAACCGTAATTATCAATGATAAATTCATCTGTATATGGACGCATATAATCCATCCATAGTTTTTGTCCGGGCGATTCAAAGCCGGTTGGACTTGCGTTGTTGAGGTATTGTTCTAAGAACTTTTCTGATTTAGAGGTAATAATTTTTTTCATGGATTATTTCATTAATGTTACATTCCCTTTGATTATATTTTCTAAGCCACCATAACAGGTAACTTGCAGGTAGTAGTCATAGACATCCGGATCGAGTTTTCTTCCTTGATAGATTCCATCCCATCCGAAATTCACATCCGTTGATTCAAACACAAGTTCTCCCCAGCGGTCAAACACCCGAAAGATCATTTTTTCTACAAATAGACCACGTACATACAATACGTCGTTATTCCCATCATTGTTTGGAGAAAAGGCGTTAGGAACGTAGACATAAGGTCCATCACATATAATCTCGTAGACCTTCACTTCGGTGGTATCGCTCACCGTGCAAACACCGTCAGAAACATAGAGGGTAAAGACTGTGGTTTCATCCACCGTAGCTTGCGTATTTTGTGCATTTGGATTGAGTACTGGAGCAGCCGGCACCCATTGATAAATGGGATAACCTGAAGGAGCACCGGTTAACGAAATCGTTGATCCTGGAGTCACTAAGGGTGGCGTAGCGCTGGCTTGAACTAAGGTCGGATTAATGTAGGATACCGCAACATATACTGAATCTTCCACGACACACCCGTTTGCACTGGTAGCCTCTACATAGAGATATTGTGTGGCTTGAGGTAAGATGGTCGCAGTCGCTTGATTCGTTGCACCTTGAATGATGGCAGCGGGACTCCACACATAACTAAATACCTCCGGGGAGTTATTGATTGCCGTATACAAAGTTGGGCTGTTCAAACAGATTGAATCAGGTCCACTGATACTGATTGATTCCGAAAACACGGTAATGCTTATAGAATCTGTGTACGAACAATTTCCGTTTCCTGCTGTCAAATAATACGTTTCTGTGGTTGGAACCAAGACTTCCAATGACGGATCTTGGACAGGAATATTCAAGGTATCAGTAAACTGGTTATTACTTGACCAAACAAAATAATTCGGACTACCCACCAAGGTACTTGGAGACAGCACAATGGTAGAATCAACGCACAAATACATCGCATTTGGCAAGGAAAAACTCACGGAAGGATAAACGGTAATGGTAACCGTGGCGGTATCCGATGCATTACATACCGTATCAAAAATCACAAGCTCCGTGAGGTATTGTCCAGGGACCGTGTAGGTTATTTGGGGTTCGAAGGTTAAGGAGTCGATTATTCCATTGCCGAAATCCCAATAGAAATTAGTAGTTACAGTGGAGGAATTATTAAAATCAACGGTTACCGGGCTGCAGCCACTTTCGGGACTGGGCTGGTAATTCGCGATCACTGGAACATCAAATTGAACAAAAACACTATCCGTTTTGGAACAATATCCATTGTTAGCGGACACATAATACCACCCGGGATTGTTATTTGAAATCAACAAGGTTGAATCGTTAATCGTTGGAATTAGGGGCGGATTAAACATGGAATTAGTGCCCCAAAGGTATTCATTGGCTGCTCCGTTGGTATTAATAGATAAGACATAAGGGGTATTCGAACACAGCGCAAGGGTATCAAACAGCACGAAATCAATGGAATCCAATACCGTAATTGTAATTTCAGCCGTATCTGTTAGATTACAAATGCTATCTGTCACATACAAATACACCTGGTATTGCCCTGGATTCGTATAGGTAACGGTTGGATTAAAGACCGTTGAGCTGGTATTGTTGTTCCCGAAATCCCACAAATAATCGTCATTCTGTGAAGAAAAATTATTAAATGTCACTTGAAAATCCTCACATCCAATGGTTTGATTGGCAATAAATTGCGCGGAAGGAATTAATTCAAAATCAAACTTAAATAACAGGTTGTTGCAATTGGCACTGTTATTTACACTGGAATATGCTCCCGGCGTAATTGGAAAGTCACTGTGTCCACCACAACCTCCACAAACAGATTGATATACCACCCCGTTTTTATCAAAGCGACTCGTTCCCCCATCGACATGTTCTGTAGAGATATTTCCCCCCATATACGTGGCATAAAGCAAACTTAAAAAATCATGTTCTATTACCATCAAATAGAAATCGAATCCGGTGGTATTTGGCTGATAGGCATTCCCTGAAATAGGCATTCCTGAAATCGGAACATTTTGCAAGATATTGGCTCCCCAACCTGATATATATATGTTTCCACAAATATCTACTAGAAAAGCGGAAGGCGAAATATTAATCTGGCTACTCCCATTTCCAATGGTTGCACTGGCTTGATTGGTTGACAGGTTATTAGATAGTTTAATTACAAATTGGCTTGAATTCGGGTTATTGTATGGTGCATTCCACGTTGGGAAAATCCCTCCTACCGATTGCCCCAACACAAACACATTGTTGTTTCGATCCACCTCTACAAAAAATGCTTGGTCATAATCATTCCTACCTAAGTAGGTGCCGGCTGTGATTGCCGTGCCTCCTGGGTTTAATCTAATCACAAATCCATCCGATTTTCCTCCTTGATAAGCCCCCATCAGACCGCCAACGGTACCCGTTAAATTCGTAGATGATGTACCTCCGCAGGAAAATATATTATTCAGCGTATCCACTTTCACTGAATAACAGGCATCGTTCTGACTTCCTCCATAATACGATGAAAATTGCAAGGCATTAAACGTAGGGTTCAATCTAAACAGCACCCCATCTTGTCCACCGGCATTAGCGGCTTGAAATGGATTCACAGTTGGGAAATTCGTTGAACGAGTACAGGAGGCAATTAAGACATTTCCTGCTTGATCCAGCATGATTTCACCGCGGAACTGATCGCCGTAATTGGTTGTCAACGAATCATACAAAAATGCACCATTATAAGGAAGGGAGGTGATTTTATAATTCACCCCATCGTTCCCAGTACCACCCACATAGGTAGATGCCAATAGGTTCTGTCCGTTCGCGCTGAGTTTGGAAACGAATAAATCCGTTCCTTGGTTTAGAAAATACACCCCATTAAATAAGAAATTTGCATTCGCAACACCCCCGGCGTGAGCCGCTTGAAACGCACCGTTGGTAGTTGGAAAATCAATACTTGAGGTCGCTCCAAAAATGTAAATATTATCTACGGAATCACAGATCAAACTATGCGCAGTTTCGGTTCCTTGTACCATATCTCCCCCTCCTAAAAACGTAGCCCAAAGCATGGCGGTTCCGGTTGGATTATATTTAGTAATAAAGACATCCGTTACTCCGTAATTCCCTCCAATGGCGACAAAATTGCCAGTTGGGTCATACGAAGATCCGTTTGGCATGGGGAAATTGTTCCCATAAACCATACCCGCTGAATACGCCGCTCCACTTTGTCCATAAGTAGCCGTCATTCCAAAATTATCCGAAAACGCCCCGTTATAGGTGGCAAAAACTAACACCGGGTCAATGACTAATGGAACTGACTTATTATAGGATCCCAAACGAAAAACCACCTCATCGCCTTCCACGATAAATTTACAATTCACCCAAGTTCTTACCCCATTGATATCCTGAAAAGCAGCCAATTGCTCTTGTTTTATTTGACCCAAGGGGGTTTCTATTACTAAATTCCCATTTCTATCCACGCTGAGTTTGCGGTGTCCAGCATACTGCATACGAATTTGGGAAGGATCCGCACCGGGTGAAACCACAAATCCATATTCTTGATTAACACCTGTTGCATTAAACGTTAAGTCAATACCCGGATACAATTGATGCCTTACAACGTGATTAAACCCGTGCACCTCTGAAGCCCATTTCGTCGAATCTTTTCCAAGAAAATAATTGTGATAAAACGAAGTTGCCCCCGATTTCTCCATGGTGGTAAATGGAAGTGCATTAACAAACGATGCGTGCACCACATGTTCTCGAATGTCTTGATTTTTTTGTTTCTCAACGCGATCGTGCGCGTGCGCCATGGCACTTAAATCTTGTTGATGAAAGATCAGTTTATTCTTCATGACCCATAGCTTCCCGCCTTCCTTTTCGCCTTTAAACAAGACATCTGACGGCCATTGTCCTTTGTTCTCAAAAAACTGAATGGAATTCAAGGCGGGCATAGATTGAAAATTACCTTGAGGTGCCTGCGCATGAACTCCAACGGCTAAATAAAGCAATCCTAGAAATAAAACCCAACACTTCATCGCTCTAAAAATACGGATTTTATTCAGGTGAAAAAAAGTAAACGGTGGGCAGCGCGCTTTTTTGTAATTTTACTTCGCTTTCATTTCAATATTCATGAATCAAATTACAGAACTTTTTAAGATAAAATACCCCCTCATTCAAGGCGGTATGATATGGTGCTCCGGGTGGGAATTAGCATCAGCTGTTTCCAATGCAGGCGGCCTTGGATTGATTGGTTCAGGCTCGATGTATCCCGAAATTCTAAGAGAACAAATCTTGAAATGTCAAGCCGCAACAGACAAACCCTTTGGAGTGAACATTCCACTCTTGTATCCAAACATAGAGGAACATTTAACTACTGTTATTGAACTGAAGGTTCCCATCGTATTTACCTCTGCAGGAAACCCAAAAGCCCATACGGCGCGGTTAAAAGCAGCAGGAATTACCGTAGTTCACGTGGTATCCTCCAAGAAATTTGCACTGAAAGCACAGGAAGCAGGTGTAGATGCAATAGTTGCCGAAGGATTTGAGGCGGGTGGACACAACGGCAGAGAGGAAACCACAACCTTATGTTTAATTCCCTCTGTTGCTGAAGCCGTTGATGTTCCGGTGATTGCAGCGGGCGGGATCGGAAGTGGTAAGGCCATGTTAGCCGCTATGATTTTGGGGGCAGATGGTGTTCAAGTGGGCAGCCGCTTTATCGCTACGCCAGAGTCGAGTGCTCACATCGCATTCAAGGAACGAATTCTTGAGGCAGAGGAAGGCGATACCAAACTTACCCTCAAAGAAATCACCCCGGTGCGTTTACTTAACAATCCGTTCTATCAGGAACTCCAAGCGATATACGAACGACATGGGACTACAGAAGAATTAGCTACTCACTTGGGAAGAGGTCGAGCAAAAAAAGGCATGTTTGAAGGCGATTTAGTCGCTGGTGAATTAGAAGTTGGACAAGTTTCTGCCATGATGCGTGTTATGAAACCGGCGGGTGACGTTGTAAAGGAGCTAATCACTGAATTCAACAACCTAGCTGCACAATTAAAACAATTGAATTTTTAAGATATGATAAACTTTCATCGCTTCACTTTACCCAATGGTCTGAAAGTGATATTTCATCAAGACAAGACTACGCCCATGGCGGTGGTGAATACACTTTATGATGTCGGCGCACGAGATGAAGACCCAAACCATACCGGATTTGCCCACTTGTTCGAACATTTAATGTTTGGCGGTTCAGCGAATATTCCAGATTTTGACGCCCCCTTGCAACGCGCTGGAGGAGAAAGCAACGCATTTACCAGCAACGACATCACCAATTATTACGATGTGCTCCCATCTCAAAACATAGAAACCGCCTTGTGGTTGGAAAGTGATCGCATGTTATCCCTAGCCTTTTCTGATAAGAGTTTAGAGGTACAACGCAGCGTGGTCATTGAAGAATTTAAGCAACGCTACTTGAATCAACCCTATGGTGACGTATGGTTGGAATTAAGACCCCTTGCATATAAAACACACCCCTACCAATGGGCTACGATTGGGAAAGAAATCAGTCACATTGAACAAGCAACGATGGATGATGTGCGGTCCTTTTTTGGTAGCCATTATCATCCTGGTAATGCCATATTGACCATTGCAGGGAACTATGAAAACAACCAAATAGAGGATTTAGTTTCAAAATGGTATGGCGCCATTCAGGGAAAAAACAAAGGGGCGAGAATTCTACAGCGAGAACCTATTCAGACCGAATACCGAACACTAACACTCAAACGAAACGTGCCCGCTTCTGCGTTTTATTATGCCTTTAAAATGTCGGAACGTAAATCTGAAGGATATTACATTGCCGACTTACTCTCGGATGAAGTAGGAAAAGACAAATCAGGTAAGTTGTATTTGAGTCTTAAAAAAGACAAAGCACTGGTGCATGAAATCAATGCCTACATCTTGGGATCGCTCGATGAGGGCTTATTTATTGTTTCTGGAAAGCTCATGCCAGGAAAAACCTTTGAGGATTTGGATACAGCGTTATGGGAAGTACTAGAAACGTTCAAAAACACCTTGATTTCTACCCCTGATTTAAACAGACTTCGAATGAAAGGAAAGACATCGAAAGCATTTCAAGAGCAGGGACTATTAAATCGAGCGATGAATCTTTCGTTTTTCGAATTATTGGGAGATGCCAATGGAATTAACGAAGAGGAAGCAATTTACAATGCCATCGAAGCAAGTCATTTGCAAGACTATGCCAAATCGCTCTTCAACCCAAACAATTGCTCCCGATTATTTATAGCATCTGAATCTAATTAACATGACAGATAACTTAAACCGTTCGCAGGCTCCTTCAGTCTCCCTATCCAATGATATAAATTACATTGCACCAGAGCGCCACCTCACTCCAGCGGGTGTACCTGTGTATTTGATGCGCAATGAAACCAGCGAAGCCGTTAAATTGGAGTTGATTTTTGACGCAGGCTCTATTTACGATAAAAAACCTGTGGCAGGATTAACCACCGGGATGCTTTTGGCAGGCACCGCAGACAAAACTATGGCAGAAATCAACGACATGATTGATGACCACGGGGGATATTTCAATGCGAGTATAAGCGCTGACTATGCTTACTTAAACATATTCGGGTTAAATGAATCCATGGATGAATTGGTGCCCCTTATTGAGAATTGCCTCTTCAATGCAAACTTCCCGGAAACCGAATTGATTCAACTGAAAGCAGAACGCAAACAAAACTTGATGGTGTCACTCGAAAAAGTAAACACCCTAGCACAGCGCGGCCTACAAGAACACCTGTTTAAGGGAACTCCCTACGGTAGGATAAATCAACCCGACGACTTTGATGGGGTTACACGAGCTGATATTCAGGCATTTTTTGAAACATATTTTAAAAAAGGACTAAGAAAAATCAACTGGGTAGGTAATCCAAATGCAGCGCAATTAGACGGTATTTTACAATGTTTTGAACGTTGGAGTAATGAGGTTACCCTCCCTGTAAAAGTTAACTACAACCCATCCAACGAACGCATTGAAGTGAAGAAAGCGGATGCGGTGCAAACTGGCATTCGTATGGGGAAAATACTTTTTGACCGATCTCATCCAGATTATCATAAAATGACCGTGGTTAATACAATTTTAGGAGAATACTTCGGGAGTCGATTGATGTCGAATATTCGCGAGGACAAAGGATACACCTATGGAATCGGGAGTTACCTTGGCGAAAATCAATCCAACGGATATTTTGTAATAGCTACCGAAGTTGGGAATGAATTTTTAGCGGACACCCTGGTTCAAATTAATGCCGAAATTGAACGGATGCGAACGGAATTAGTTCCAGCTGAAGAATTAAGCTTGGTTAAAAACTATTTATCCGGACAATTCCTTCGCAGTGCAGATGGTCCATTTGCCATGATGGATTTATTTTCGATGGCAGAAATCAGAGGCCTTGATTATTCATTCTACCAAAATGCCTTACGCACCATTGAAGGAATTACATCGGAGGAAATCATGGAAACGGCATTAACCCATCTAAATCCTCAGGACATGTTGATTGTTACGGCTGGATAGCAACTTCTTTCTCTTCCTTACGTACAATTTTCTTAAGGACTTGACGTTCCTCACGCGCGCATGAGATATTTCTTACTTTTCACTTTATTTCTTTTAGGATTTAATCTATCCTTTGCATCGCATGTGATGGGTGGGGAAATCACATGGAAATGCGGTGGGAACGGCGGATATCTCTTTGAATTGGTATTTTACCGTGACTGTAACGGAGCCGAAATTAATGTGCTCTCCGAAAATCTCCGCGTATGGAACCATCCGAGCGTAACGAACATCACGGTGAATTATATCTCGCGGACCGATATTTCGCCAAGCTGCACCCAAGTTTCAGGCGGTCCGCAACCCCTTGATTGTGGGACCGGGTCCAATGGCGGTAATGGAATCGGTGCTACAGAGAAAGTCATTTATAGGTCATCCGAAATCATGTTACCCGGAACCCCACCTGCTCAAGGATGGATTTTTACCTATGAGAATTTCGCACGCTCAAATGCCATTACCAACCTAACGAATCCCTCAACCTATGGCATGACCATCTCAGCCACCATGTTTGCTATTGGCGGACAAACAGGCTGTCAAGACAACTCACCACAATTCCTTCAATCTCCTTATTTTGTAAGTTGTGTTGGCGATCCCTTCGTGTACAACATGAATGCCATAGATCCAGACATGGATTCATTGCTCTTTGAATTTAGCGCACCCCTCAATCATTTTCCACAAGGCAGCTTCAATCCCCCCGTGAATCCAGCTCCAGTACCTTTCGACCTTGGGTTTTCGTATCAATCGCCAACGCCTTCCGCGGCCATTAGTCCAGGAAGTATTCCCGCGCAGCTAAACCCTCAAAATGGCGAATTAACGTTTACCTCTACCCTACAAGGTAATTTCGTAGTTAAAATCAAGGTGTCTTCCTATCGCTTAGGACAATTAATTTCACAGGTGGAACGAGAAATGCAACTTATCGTAGTACCTTGTCAACCCAATAATGCACCACAATTCACTCCCCCATTCAGTGGTTCTTTTACCACCACCGTCGATGCGGGAGCCTTGGTTAATTTCAATCTTTCGGCATTGGATAATGGGTTCCTTCAAAATGGTGCAGGACAATCGGTTACCATCAGTGCAACCGGCCCCATGTTCGGCACCAATTTCACGGCAGCAACCGGTTGCGGAATTGAACCTTGCGCATTTACCACCGGATTACCTGCCACCGGAGTTGGTCAAGCAAACGTCCCATTCACATGGCAAACCGATTGCGACCACCTGATAAACTCCTTTGGCATTGTGGCCGAATCCGTTCCGTATTTTTTTGTGTTCAAAGCGCAGGACAATTATTGTCAAGTTCCCAAGGTAAGTTATGCCACCGTACAAATCAATGTGCGTAATCCTGGAATCATCGCAGCGCCTAACTTAAACTGCATTAGCTATACCAACGGGAACTATGCACTCTCGTGGAATCCCGTGTCAAATCCACTGAACACCTTCGTTTCTTATTCGCTATATTCTCTGCAAAACGGATTGATTACCACGATCAACGACATCAACACCACTACCTTTTCTATCGGAGCGGCACAAGCAAATCAAGATTTTTATTTGGGCGTAGTATCCGGTTGCAACGGAAGCATTACTCGATTCAGTGACACCTTACACCCCATCATCCTTCAATTAACCAACCCGAACAATGGAACTGCCTTGCTGCAATGGAATGCTCCAAGCGCAATAAATCTTGGAGGTTATTATCACATTTATCAGCAAACTGTAAACGGTCCGTGGGTTTTATACGACAGCGTTCCCTATGGAACTACGTTCTATAAAGACACCGTGCGCATTTGTTCCGGGACATTGGGCTATCAAATCATCTACCCTTATGGCGCATGTAGTTTTGAATCCAATACCCCAAGTGACCAATTTGAAGACATGCTTACGCCAGTAATCCCGATCATTCAAGGTCTAGGATTTGATCCAGCCAGCGGAAACCTCATCTTAACGTGGAATCAAAACAGTCAATCAGACACGTATGGCTATGTAATTTACACCTTGGATGCCAATAACGTACTGTATGAAATCGATACCGTATGGGGAATCTCTAATACCTCGTACACCTATGTTCCAAGTGGTTCTGGTCCCTTTACGTTTTCAGTCGCGGCCTTTGATTCTTGCTATACGACGGCAGTTCCAATCACCTACCAAACCTCAGGGAAAGCTCCGCTAAATGCAAGTATCCGCTTAGATGGGGCCATTAATGCGTGTGATCAATCGATCGACTTAGCATGGACCGCATACCTCGGTTGGAGTGTGAGTTCTTATCACGTATATTCGTATGAGAATGGTCAGTTAAACCTACTAGGGACTACCCCTGCCCTATCAAGCACTATTGATGTCACAGGCGGAAATACCTACACACTTTTCATACAAGCCAATCTCGGTAATGGAAATGCCGTCCTTTCAAATCCGTATTCCTTTATTGTACCCCTTCCCGGACAACCCAACTTTCATTACCTACAAGCCGCAAGTGTAAGTGGGAATTCGGTTGATATCCGAGTATATGTGGATCAAAACGCTGGGATTAACCAGGTGCAAATTGAACGAGAAGAAACACCGGGAAATTACACGGCAATTGGAACGGCAACGGTAGTAAATAACTTGGCTCAGTTTACCGACGCACAAGTAGACGTAATGAACCAAACGAATCGATACCGCTCCAAATACATCGATACGTGTGGAAACATCGGCAGTCCATCCAATGCGGCCACCACTATTTTAGCAACAGGAATAGCAGATAACGAAACACAAATCAATGTAATTAGCTGGACCCCTTACCTTGGATTTGAGGTTGGGGTAAGCACGTATGAGGTATATCGAATTGAACCGGACGGTTCAACCACCCTCATTCAAACGGTTCCAAATGGACAATATAGTGTGGAGGACAGTGTCGATTCCGGTCCCTACCCCGGTGAGATCTGTTACTATATCGAGGCCCGAGAACTCATCAATAATTACGGTATTGAAGAACGGTGTGCGAGCAATACAGTTTGCCTCACCTATACCCCAATAATCTACATTCCAAACAGTGTGTTTCCGGAAGGCATTAATAATGTATTTAAGCCTGTTGCCACCAACATCGACCCGAGTAAATTTAAAATGACCATCATGAATCGATGGAGCAATATCATCTTTGAAACGGCGGATTACAACCTGGGGTGGAATGGTCGTTTTCAAGCCAACAATGAATTAGTTCCGAACGATATGTACATTTACGTGATGGAATTTTATGATGCTGCAGGGAATCAACTAATCAAACGAGGAGAGGTATATGTTATTCGCTAACAATTCTCGTATTTTAATCATTCAAACGGCATTTCTTGGCGATGTCATACTCTCGACATCCGTTGTTAATTCAATCAAGGCGCAATATCCAGAGGCGCAGCTTGATTTATTGGTGAAAAAAGGAAATGAAGGACTAGTTCTTGGACACCCTAATTTAAATCAGGTGCTCACCTTTGATAAATCGAGAAAATGGCGGGAAATGTTACGGATTATTAGGGCTAACCGAGCTACACCCTATGATTTCATTGTAAACCTGCATCGCTTTGCATCTTCTGGACTTATTGCCGTGCTTAGTAAAAGTAAAACCGTTGGCTTCAACAAAAATCCCTTGGCCCGATTTTATACCCTAAAACTTCCGCATCCGATCTCGAAAGGCATTCATGAAATTGACAGGAATTTCAGTTTAATCGCTGCGCTTGGCATTAAGCATTTGGTAAAACCATCCATTATACCAAGCGAGGAAGCGATGCAAAAAGTTACAGAATATCAGGAAACGCCTTATGTGTGTTTCGCTCCCGCATCGGTTTGGGCAACGAAGCAACTTCCAAACGAAAAGTGGGTGGAGCTTTCAGAAAAACAAGATCATATAATCTACCTCCTTGGTGGTCCAAATGACCGCACACTCTGCGAAACCATAAAAACTAAAAGCCCAGCACGTATTCAGAATGTAGCGGGCGAACTTTCACTCATGGAATCTGTCGCACTCATGAAAGGAGCCATTCGGAATTACGTAAATGATTCGGGACCCTTACATTTTGCTTCTGCGGTAAATGCGCCGGTTACGGCCTATTTTTGTTCCACCGTGACAGACTTTGGTTTTGGTCCCTTGTCGGATGATTCAGAAGTCAATGAAGTTACGGGACTTACGTGCCGTCCGTGCGGCTTGCACGGGAAGAAAGAATGCCCGGAAGGTCATTTTAAGTGCGGCAAGGAGATGGTGGTGTAGAAGTTCCACGGGATTTGAAATCCCGTGGAACTTTGAACTGGGATTTGAAATCCCGAAGTTCATTTTAAATGCGGCCCTTCGACAGGCTCAGGGACCGCAAGCACGAAAGGCTCAGGGACCGCTTTATTCCAAAATGTTAAAAAACAGGTGCGGCCCCTGAGCTTGTCGAAGGGCGCACCCAGAAGGATTGACTATTTTATCAAATTCACATGCCCCACAATCTCCTTATTCTCTTGCGTTTGTAGCACTTGGAAGTTCAGAACCCAGGTGTAGGTGCCTGATTGACAATTGGTATGGTTTGGTCCATAGTCTCCACCCCATCCTGTGTATGGATCTTTGGATTCAAATACTAGTTCTCCCCAGCGGTTGAAAATCCTCAATAAATAGGTACCTGGTTTAAATCCTTGAGAAATTATTGGGAGAAATACTTGATTCTTTTCATCGTCATTTGGTGTAAACGAATTTGGTACATAATAAATCAAATTCTCTTCCACATGAATACTCACATAGGCCGTATCGGTACATCCCACCTCATTCATCGCTACAAGCGAAACTACATAATCTGCGGGTTCAGCTGGAAACAAATGGATCGGTTCAAAGCCAAATCCGTAGGTTCCATCGCCAAAATTCCACGCGTACGAAGAGGCATTTTCTGAATTATTCGAGAATTCTACCAAGGGTTCCAAGGTCGTAACTTCGGTTGGATCTGCCCCAGCCACCGCAACAGGAGATTCATACACACAAGCCACATTAAAATTCGTTTCCGTTGCTGAACACCCTTGAGGATTCGTTACTGTTAAAGAGATGTCATAGCATCCTTGTTGCGTAAATTGATACCCTACCTGTCCAACCTGTTGTGTGGATGCTCCATTTCCAAAATTCCAAACATAATTCCAAGACGTATTATACACAGCTGCTGTATAAACGACGTTTAACATCCCACAACCAATCGAATCCGAATAACTAAAATCAGGGTTTGGTGTTGGCGCAATAGTAACAGGCTGCATTACACTGTCTATACATCCCGTATTTGGGTCAGTGGCAGTTAATACCACATTGTAGGTACCAACCGAAGGAAATTGATGCGTTGGATTCGAAACAAAAGCATTGCTTCCATCATTAAAGTCCCAATTATAATCATAAGCTCCTACCGACATGTTTTGAAACGCAATGGGAGTTAAGTCACAATATGGTGGATTCAAGGCATTAAACGCTACGGTTGGCCATGGATTAATCGTAACCGTCATAATAGAATCAGGACCTATACATCCATACGGAATTGAAACCCCAGATACATGATACTGCACCGTTTGTGGCGCATTCGCGGTTTGAATCAACACGTCATTAATAACCGAACTTGTTTGGGTTGGAGAATATGTCTCGCCCTGTACATTCGGATTAGGCGTGGCATACCATTGGAAGGTACTCGGAATATCAGCAAGTAAATTCATATTGACCGCTTGCCCAGCGCAAATTGAAACTTGCTGAGTCAATACATTCGGTGTCGGATTCACTGTGATGGTATAGGTTTGATTTAGGCCTGAACATTGAGTGGCTCCATTAATAAATACAGGCGTTACCGTAACTACCGATTGTATTGGTAAGGCCGTTGGATTTTGTGCCATGAATACCGGAACATTACCAGTTCCTGTTGACGCCAAACCTACCGCAGCATTAGAATTCACCCAATTAAAGGTAGTTCCACCAATAGGGCCGAGCAAGGGTACAATCGGTGAATTAACACCCTCACACAAGGTCATATTATTCAACGCAAATACCGATGGCTCTGGATTTACTACGATTTGGAAGGTGTCCTTCGCTCCAGCACAGCTCACATTATTCGCAGTGAACAACGGTGAAACTAGGATTGTAGCACTTATTGGCGCTACTCCCGGGTTAGATGCAACAAATGCATTTAAGGAATCCACACCGCCCAAGATTGGAAGTCCTACATTAGCTCCGGACGCATTCCATGTATATACCGTTCCTAGAGCGCTGCCAGTAAACAATACTTGTGGGTTCCATTGATTATGACATAGATTCAAATCAGGATTTGCTAAAATTGAAGGGATTGGATTAACAAACACGGTAATCGGTATCACCGGACTACTGCAGCCATTGGCAACGGAGGTTCCGATGACATGATAGGTAACCTCTTCTACGGCACCCGTTGGATTGACCAACTGATCATTGATGATTGAAGATGTTGTAATGTTTGTGGTTTCATTTAATACATTTACGTTTGGATCTGCATACCAGTTAAAGGTTACGTTGGTATTGGCAACTAAATTCAAATTCACATTTCCATTGCTACAAATCGTAACGGTATCTTGGTTCAATAAAGCCAATGGCGGTTTCACAATCACCGTAATCGTTTGAGATGGCCCCTGACAATTCCCTTGAATCGATGTTGGTGTTACCGAGTATAGCACCAACTGGTTTTGATTTGAATTATTAATCAATATATCATTAATCACCGCACCACTGTTCGTAATCAACGATTCTCCAGTAACATTTGGATTATTCACCGTACAGAACCAGGAAAAATTAGAAGGAATATTCGCAGCCAAGATGGCATTCACTCCTGCACCGCTGCATATCTCTAAATTCTGAGGGATATTGAGTAACACATCCGGCTGAACTTGCACTACCACAAATGAATCAGGACCAACACACCCAGCGATTGTGGTTGGCGTAATGGTATACGTAACACTCTGAGGCACACTGCTCGTGTTCGATAACAAGTCATTAATAAAAGTATTGGTTTGAACGGTGGTTAATTCTCCATTCACATTCGCATTTTGTGTAGCAAACCACGTAATGTTTGCAGGGATATTCGCTGTAATATTAACTGCGGCGTTCTGGTTGTTACAGATAACCGTATCGTTTAAGGCATTTACATATGGTGTTGGATTCACTGTTATGCTGTACGTTCCCACCGGTCCGTTGCAACTTTGACCTTGGAAGGTAAAGATTGGCGTAATGTTTACATTTCCTGAAATAGCACTTGTTCCTGGGTTGGTCGCATTAAAGGCATTTACGGTATTACTTCCACTCGCCATTAATCCAACGCTCGTGTTTGAATTGGTCCAGTTGTAGGATGTTCCCGAACCATTGATCGGGGTGGCATTCACCGCAGTTTGGTGGCAATAACTTTGATTGTTTATTGGCGCTACGGACGGTATCGGTAATACGTAATAGGTAAAGGTTTGATTCGATCCTGAACATGAAATTCCTTGGGTAAAGATTGGAGTAACCGTCACTTGTGAAGACACTACCGCATTGGTGGCATTTTGACCAATAAATGCGGGAATAGAATTCGTTCCATTCGCGCCAATACCAATGGCTGTATTTGCTGCCGTCCATTGATACGTGGTACCAGTTCCTGTGAAATTCAATAATTGCGTATTCGCTCCAGCGCATACATACTGAGAGCCCGGATTGGTAACACTCGGCGTTGGATTAATTTGATAGGTATAGCTTTGTGGGGACCCCGGACAAGAAACGGCATTTTGAATAAACGTTGGAGTAACCGTGACTTGAGCAAAAATTGGTGCATTCCCGTTATTCACGGCATTAAACGCTCCAATGTTCCCTGTTCCTGTTCCAAGAATACCAATAGAAGGAATACTGTTGGTCCAATTATATGTGGTATTCGCAACGGATCCATTAAACGTCACCGCTGTGGTAGGTAATCCATTACAGACTACCTGGTTCGCAGGCGCAACAACATCCGGTGTAGGACTTACAAAAATCGTAAACGTGGTATTGTTTCCTGGACAAGTTACGCCATTTGCAGTAAAGTTTGGAGTAACTGTGATCAATGCATTTACAGATTGTGTACTTTGGTTGATCGCCTGAAAGGAAGCAAGTGATAAACCAGTTCCGGACGGAACTAGACCGATGGTGTTGTTGTTGTTACTCCAATTATAACTGGTACCCGTTCCTGCAAAACTTACAACTGGGGTATTAGATCCATTACAAACAGTTACGTTGGCTAGAGGGTTGGCTACCGGTGTTGGATTCACGGTTATCGTAAATTGTTGCGTATTACCCGAGCATGTCACCCCTGCATTGGCATATTGAGGAGTAACAGTTATTGTTCCAACCAAGGGATTCGAAGAACTCGCATTAGTCGCATTGAACGACCCGATGTTTCCACTGCCACTCGCCGCCAATCCGATTCCTACGGTGTTGTTTGCCCACGCATACGATGTTCCAGTTCCTGTTAGTGCTATCGGTTGGGTTGGCGTTCCCGAACAAAGTACTTGACTGTTTATTGGATCAACCACAGGGGTTGGATTAACAGTAATCGTAAATGTTTGTGGCGACCCCGGACAGCTGGCATTGCCCCCTGCAAAGCTCGGTGAAACCGTAATTGTTGATGTTACTGGATTTGTAGTTGCATTCGTTGTAGTGAAGGAAGAAATATTCCCTGTACCTGAGGCAGCCAATCCAACGGATGGATTGCTATTGGTCCATGCGTAACTGGTTCCATTTCCAGAAAAATTAACTGCATTCGACAAATTCCCGTTACATATCACTTGATTGGCAGGAACTTGTACTACAGGCGTTGGATTAATGGTAATACTGAAATTCTGTGCCGTACCCGAACAACTCACCCCATTCCCTGTAAAGATTGGTGTAACAGTCAATTGTGCGGTAACTGGATTTAAGCCATTATTTACCGCCACAAACGGGGTAATATTCCCAGATCCCGATGCCGGAATACCAATGGTCGCTATAGAATTGGTCCAGTTATAAGAGGTTCCTGTTCCTGAGAAATTCACTTGTGCCGTAGTAGCGCCATTACACAAGGTTTGACTACTTGGTACATTTGCACTTGGCGTTGGATTCACCGTAATGGTGAAATTCGTGGTATTTCCGCTACAATTGACACCATTGTTTAAGTACTGCGGTGTTACGGTAAGAGTTGCAATAGAAGCAGCGGCATTACTGGCATTTAGTCCAACAAATGAAGCAATGTTTCCTGTTCCTGAATTCGCAAGGCCAATGCTTGGCGTATTATTCGCCCAGGTGTAAGAATTCCCCGTGCCACTAAAGGTAATTGCCGCAGTGTTGGTATTATTACAAATCACCTGACTATTGACATTATTTACCGTTGGTGTTGGATTAATCGTTATGGTTGCATTGGAATTAAGGCCCGCGCAGGTTACGCCCGCATTGGTAAATGATGGAATGATTCCAATGGTTGCATTCACTGGGGTAGACCCTGCATTGCTTGCTGCAAAAGGTGCGATATTTCCTGAACCAGAAGCCCCTAACCCAATGCTTGTGGTGGAGTTCGTCCAGGCATAAGAAGTTCCAGTTCCGTTGATTGCTATTAAACTTGTATTCGTTCCATTACAAAAAGTAGAATTCGCCAGGGGTGTAACTACCGGAATTGGGTTCACTGTAATTGTAAATGTTTGCACAGGGCCCGGGCAAGTAACATTATTGTTCGTGAATTGCGGTGTAACGGAAACAGTAGCTGTTGAAATCACCGAATTCGATGGGTTCAGTGCGTTAAAAGCTACAATATTACCCGTTCCACTCGCCGCTAATCCAACAGCAGTTTGGTTGTTCGTCCACGTGTACGAGGTACCTGTTCCCGAGAAAGATACAGCACTAGTATTCGTATTATGACAAACCACTTGATTCGCAGGTGCCGTTACTGCAGGCGTTGGATTTACCGTAATGGTGTACGGTGTACCTCCACCCGGACAAGCTACATTTCCAGGAGTTGTTGCGGAAGCAAGAATTTGAATAATCTGAGGAACAGAACTGTTATTTGTTAGGGTTAGGGTTGGAATAGTGGCATTTCCCGTTGTTGGGTTCATTCCTGTAATGGAGGCAGGAATCGTAGTAGCACTCCAAGTAATAACGGCGCCATTCGTCGGGGATGTAATATTTACCGTATTGCTTGCCCCTTGAGAACAAAGGGTTTGATTTGCCAAACTAAAATTCACGGCCGGTGTCGGATTTACCGTAATGGTAAAAGATTGTGCTGTTCCTGAACAACTCACGCCATTCAATGCGAATGATGGGGTTACATTTACCTGTGAAACGATTGGATTGTTTCCATTATTAACCGCATTAAATGAAGCAATATTTCCAGATCCTGAGGCTACTAATCCGATGCTTGTTGCGTTGTTTGTCCAATTAAATACAGTTCCAGCAACCGTTCCGGTAAAGGATACTGCCGTGGTTGGAGACCCATTACACACCACTTGATTTGCGAGCGCAGCTAAGGTTGGGGTCGGATTAACAGTGATTGTGAATTGATCTACCGCACCATTACAACTGATCCCATTTGCAGTAAATACAGGCGTTACATCTACTGTAGCAACTACCGGCAAGGTCGTTGGATTTGATGCATTAAATGAAGCAATATTTCCAGTACTTGAGGCAGCTAGACCAATAGATGTCTGATTATTAATCCATGTATATGAATTACCTGTACCAGCAAATGAAACAACAGGTGTGGAAGCGCCATTGCAATACGTTAAATCTAGATTCGGTGTAATAATTGGCGTAGGATTTACAATGATGGTGGCTTGTTGTACCGTACCAGAACACGTTAATCCCCCGTTAGCAAACTGCGGAGTAACGCTAAGGGTTGCGGTTACCGCAGCTGAATTACTTGCATTAACCACAGAAAATGCACCGATATTTCCTGTTCCACTTGCCGCAAGACCAATGGTTGGTGTGTTGTTGGTCCATGCATAGCTGGTCGCTGTACCCGTAAAATTAATCGCTGCCGTTGAGGTGCCGTTACACAATACCTGATTCGTTAATACACCCATTGTTGGGGTTGGGTTTACCGTGATGGTAAAGGTTTGAGATACGCCTGGACAATTCAAGTTAGCCCCTGTAAAAATTGGCTGAACCACTACCGTAGAAACTACCGGCGCATTCGTATTATTCACTGCATTAAAACTTGGGATATTTCCAGTTCCACTTGCAAGCAATCCTATACTGGTTAGGCTATTTGTCCAACTATACGATGTTGCCGTTCCGGTAAAATTGATGGCCGCAGTTGCTTGTCCGTTACAGACTATCTGACTAGCAGGAAGTACCGCACTCGGGGACGGGTTCACCGTAATGCTAAAGGTTTGAGGCGTCCCCGCACAACTGAGGTTATTTCCACTAAATACTGGGACTACCGAAACTTGAGAAACTACGGGATTAATCGTACCGTTACTTACCGTAAATGAATTGATATTCCCCGAACCAGATGCGGCTAATCCAATACTCGTTAAGGTATTAGTCCAGTTATATTGAGTTCCTGTACCGTTAAAGGTCACTTGTGTGCTTGAAGCGCCATTACAAATCACTTGATTTGCCGGTGCAGTAACCACCGGAGTTGGATTGATGGTGTAAGTAAAGGTGGTAGGAATGCCTTGGCAAGAAACACTGTTGTTGGTAAAGACTGGAGTAACCGTAACCGTAGCCACACTTGGGATTGAATTACTTGCATTCACCGCATTAAATGCGGCAATGGTTCCTGTTCCTGAAGCCGCTAAACCAATCGCATTATTGGAATTGGTCCATGTGTACGAAGTGCCTGTCCCAGTAAAAATGCTAGCAGCTGTAGACGTATTGTTACAGACCACTTGATTCGCAACGGCAGTTACGGTTGGGGTTGGATTAACCGTAATGTTAAAGGTAGAAGTTGACCCCGCACACGAAACATTTAAATTGGAGTATGTTGGCGTAATGGTAATTACTGACGTAATCGGAGCAGCACCTGCATTGGTTCCTTGAAAAACTGGAATGGTATTCGATCCCGATGCCGCTAAACCAGTATTTTGATTATTGTTGGTCCATGCGTAACTGGTCGCTGTTCCACCCGGGGTAACCAAACTTGAATTCGTACCATTACAAATGGTTTGATTAGCAATCGGATTCGTTACGGGAATTGGGTTAACTGTATAGGTAAAGGTTACCGGAATCCCGTTGCATCCCACGTTGTTGTTTAAAAATTGAGGGGTAACCGTAACCGTAGCTGTCACCGGATTACTCGTATTGTTCAAGGCATTAAATGCAAGAATGTTTCCTTGACCAGATGCACCCAAGCCAATAGAAGTCGTATTATTTGACCAATTATATACGTTCGCATTCCCGGAAAAAGTAATTGCATTCGTGGAAGTATTCGCACAAAGTACCTGATTCGTTGGTACAGCAACGTTTGGCGAAGGATTCACCGTAATGGTATAACTTACTCCCCCACCCGGACAGGCTAAGGCGCCCCCTGTTGCTGCATTCGCAGAAAATTGGACCACCTGAACTACAGCGCTGTTGTTAATTAAGGTAAAGGACGGAATTGTTGACCCACCACTTGCAGTGTTAACCCCAGAAATCGAGGCCGGAACGGTAGTTGCCGTCCACGTAATTACAGCGTTTGGTGTGGGTGAAGAGATCGTAACCTGAGCCGAACTTGTACTGGAACAAATGGTTTGACTTGGTACACTAAAATTGACTTGAGGCGCAGGATTAACCGTAATCGTAAAGGTCTGAACTGTACCTGGACAACTTACCGCATTGTTCAAATAGATTGGCGTAACATTGATGGTTGCCACAATAGGTGTTGCCGTTAAATTCACTGCAGTAAACGATGGAATATTTCCAGAGCCGGAGGCTGCTAATCCGATACCTGGCGTTGAATTGGTCCAATTATATTGTGTTCCCGTGCCAACAAAAGAAATAGCCGAAGCGGTCGCATTATTACAAAGCACCACATTGGCGGGTGCCGTTACACTTGGCGTTGGATTTACATTGATAATAAACGAAGTTGTACCTCCATTACAACTTATACCACCTCCTGTAAATACAGAAGTAACCGTAACGGTGGAAGAAATTGGAGCCGCAGTGCCATTGGTTGCGATAAACGAAGCGATGTTACCACTTCCGGAAGCTGCTAAACCAACTGCTGTATTTGAGTTAGTCCAAGTATATGAATTTCCTGTACCACTCAAGGCAATAGCTGCACTATTTGAACCATTACACAAGGTTTGACCATTAACTGCTGTTGGAACGGTGTTTGGATTTACGGTAATAGTAAATAACGTTGGATTTCCAGTACAGGTAACGCCATTCACTAACACCGAAGAAGTTACACTCACTTGGGAGCTCAATGGCGTCGTAGTGCTTGCATTAGTGGCAGTAAAAATCGGAACATTACCTGAACCACTTGCTCCAAGTCCTATTGCCGTATTCGCATTCGTCCAAGCAAACGTAGCATTCGCTACTGGACTTGTTAAATTCACCACATTAGAAGCTGTTCCATTACAAAGTGTAATGTTATTCACCGCATTAACCGTTGGTGTTGGAATGATTTGGATATTAAAGGATTGTGATGCACCAGCACAACTCACACCATTAGACGTATACGTTGGAATAACACTTACCGTACCCGAAATCGGAGCCGAAGTTCCGTTTTGAGCCTGAAAGGAAATGTTACCATTGCCTGAAGCACCTAATCCGATCGATGGATTCGAGTTACTCCAAGCATATACTACCCCATTGGGAATGTTATTCGAAAAATTATAAGTTACCGTACTTCCCTGACAAAACGATGCCGATGCCGGACTTGTCATTACTGGATTGGGATTCACGGTAATCAGGGCAGATACAGTGGCTCCCGCACATCCTTGACCATTCGTCGTTAAGGTAGGAGTAGCTATAACTGTAGATGAAATTGGCGCTGTTCCAGCGTTTACCGCGGTAAATGGCGCAATATTCCCCGTGCCTGATGACGCAATTCCTATAACTTGGTTTGTGGAAGTCCATGTAAATACTGTTCCGACTTGATTTGATGTGAAATTTATTGCGGCAGATGGAGCTCCGGCACATATCGTTTGATTGGATAAGGCAGTAGCTACCGGTGTAGGCAAGATGGTAATCAAAAAGGTATCCGGCACCCCCGGACAGGCAATTCCACCATTACTAAAGGATGGTGTAACCACAATCAATCCAGAAATTGGGCCATTCGTATTGTTTACGCCAGTAAAGCTAATATTCCCAGAACCCGTACCATTCAAGCCAATGGCTGCATTGGAATTTGTCCAGTTATACACCGTACCTGCAATGTTATTTGGAGAACTAAACGTCACCGCAACCTGTGTCCCTGCACAAACTTGTTGGTTTTGCGTTGAAGCAACTGTAGGCAATGGATTTACCGTGATGGTATAATTACTCGTAGCTCCGGTACAAACCACCTGATTATTCGTAAAACTAGGCACGATGGAAACCGTACTTTGAATGGGTAGATTTGTATTGTTAGCTCCAACGAATGAAGGAACTGTATTCGATCCCGAAGCACCTAATCCTGTATTTGTATTGTTGTTCGTCCATGCAAAGGCTGCACCTGCTACATTACTCCCTATAACCACCGCATTATTTGTATTTCCCGCGCACAGCACCTGATTCGCAATCGGCAAAACAACAGGTACAGGATTAATCGTAAGGGTATAACTTACCGGACTTCCCGGACAGGTGGTCGCACCACTAGAGGCACTTGGTGTAACGGTCACTGTGGAAGTAAGTGGAACGTTACCGGCAATCGATGCATTGAATCCTGGTATTGGGGTTCCAGTTCCCGACGTTGGTGTGAGGCCAACATTCGTACTCATGCTCCACGCATAAGTCGCAGCAGGGACATTCGAAGTTATCGGAAGCGCTGGGATAGCTACCCCATTGCAATAGGTGGCATTATTTAATGGGTTCGCAACTGGGATTGGAATTACGGCTATGGTATACGTCGCAGGAGGGCCCGGACAAACGGTACCTGCCGTAGAGGCAACAACAGAAAACTGCACGGTTTGAACCGCGTTGTTGGCATTTGTTACATTCGCAAAGGATGGTAAGTTACCGCCTCCACTCGTTGGCGCGAGGTTCGAAATTCCATTCGGCACCGTTGCTTGCCAAGCATAGGTTACGTTCGGTGTCGTAGAAGCAAAAGTTACCGGAGCAGAATTCGTTCCACTACAAATGGCTTGATTTGCGATCGAAAACGTAGTTACAGGTGCAGGATTGATAGTGATCGAATACGTACCCACTACCCCATTGCATCCATTAGCGGTTGGCGTGATGGTATAATTTAATGTAAAGGGTGTTGTACCTGAATTATTAATGGTAGCCGCAGGTATTTGACCATTTCCGGTTGTAGGGAATCCTGTAACCACAGCTGGAACCCCGGCAGCATTCTGCAACGCATAGGTGAAAATCCCTCCAGCCACAGAATTCGTATAGGTCGATGCTAAGGTTGTTTGCCCACCGCAAATCGTTTGGTTTGCAGAAAGGGTTAGAACGGGTGTTGGGTTGACCAGAACATTTACACTAAACGGATTTCCTGAACATACTCCTGCGGTTGGGGTTACCGAATAAATGATTGTTTGCGGGGTATTTGTGTTGTTCGTAAGGGTTTGTGAAATTGAATTCTGACCAGCATTTTGTGCACTTTGACCAGAAACATTTGGATTATTGTTCACGGTCCATGTATAGCTTGTACCAGCAGGAATCGAGTTTCCTCCACCATTGACAGGACTTACTGTAAAAGCGGTTCCACTACAGATGGTTTGATTCACGTTTTGAACTACTGGTGCAGATGAAACTGTAACTGTAAGGGTATTAGAGGTGGCGGAACAAGTAATACCATTCAATGTACTTGTAGATATGACTTGGTAGTAACTTGTGATGGCCAGACCGGGAGGGACATCGTAGGCTGAGCTAATTTCTCCGTTAATAGGTGAAAATCCATTATTTGGTGAACTGGTTGAAACATACCATTGATACGAAGCTGTCCCGCCAAACGAGGAGGGTGTAGTCACGGTGAACGGCACAGGATCGCCGTTTGGACAAATCGTTTGATTGGCGGCAATAACCTGAGGTGTGATTGTATTTACAGTTACCGTTATAACATTGGACGTGGCTTGACACGCTAAGCCATTCAGTGTATTGGTAATCAGAACTTGATAAAAGGTAGTGGTATTCAACCCAGCCGGGGGATCATAGGTAGCAGAAGTTGCTAAATTGATGTTACTAAATCCTGAAGCAGGATTTGTAGTTGAAGACTGCCACTGATAGGTAACTGCTCCATTGCCGCTAGCCGCTGTGGAATTGGTAAATGCTATTGGATTTCCACCTGGGCAGATGGTTTCGTTGCTTCCTATCACACTGGGTGTAAGCGAATTTACCGTAACGGTTAAGGTATTACTGGTTGCTGTGCAGCTTACCCCATTTAACAAACTCGTAACTACCAATTGATAGTAGGTAGTAATTGAAAGCCCTGCAGGAGGGTCATATGTAGCATTCGTTTCTCCCGGAATGTTCGTATATCCGGTATTGGGACCGGTGGTTGAAGATTGCCACTGAAAACTTAGTGAACCTGTACCGGATGCGGCATTGGTTGCGGTAAACGCTGCAGGATTCCCCCCTGAACAAATGGTTTGAGATTGAGTCAAGGTACCAGCAGAAACTGTATTAACAGTAACCGTAATGGGATTAGAGGTCACGTTACATGCCACGCCATTAAGGGTACTTGTAGTAATGACTTGATAATACGTAGTAACATTTAAACCAGCAGGAGGGTCATAAGTGGCAGAGGTTGCCCCTGCTATATTGGAATATCCAGCCCCCACATTGGTGGTCGATGATTGCCACTGATACGTGACATTTCCGGCACCTATCGCTGGTGTTGGGTTTGTAAATGCCACTGGATTTCCACCAGAGCAAATGGTTTCATTGCTACCAACCACAGGAGCGCTAAGGCTGTTAACCGTTACACTCAACGTAGCCGAAGTTGCAGTACATGGTACCCCGTTTAAGGTACTTGTGACAACGAGCTGATAATAGGTGGTAGTTGAAATTCCTGCGGGGGGATCGTAACTCACAGTTGTAGCTCCGGGAATGGGTGCATATCCTGAATTTGGCCCTACGGTAGAAAATTGCCATTGATAAGTTAAAGTTCCCGAACCGCTAGGTGCCGTGCTGGCAGTGAATGCACTTGGATTGCCCCCGGAACATACCGTTTGACTTGTTCCAAGCGTCCCGGAATTTACCGCGTTGACCAATACAGCTAACACATTCGAGGTTGAAGTACAAGTTACTCCGTTCAGCACACTACTCGTTACTACTTGAAAATACGTCGATGCAACTTGTCCTGCGGGAGGATCGTAGGTACTCAATGTTGCACCAGCAAGGTTGGAAAAAGGTCCTGCTGCAAGAGATGCCGATTGCCATTGATAGCTCAAATTTCCTGCTCCTGTTGAAGCGGTGGTAACAGTGAATGCAACAGCATCCCCACCGGAACAAATGGTCTGTCCAGCTGCAATAGTTTGGGCAGTCACTGAATTTACATTGACCGTTAACCCATTGGAAATGGTAGTACAAGTAACGCCATTCAACGCACTTGAAATAACCACTTGATAATAGGTGGTTGTTGATAAACCTGCTGGAGGATCATACGTTGCAGAAGTTGCGCCACCGATATTTGTCCATGGTCCAAGTGCCGACGCGGAAGATTGCCATTGATAACTCAAGGATCCTGAACCACTAGCCGCGGTAGTAACCGTGAATGCAGCAGGATTACCTCCGGAACAAACGGTCTGATTTCCAGCAACTACACTCGGAGTAACATTATTAACAGTTACGGTCATTACCGCTGAAGTAGCAGTACATACTATACCATTAAGCGTACTGGTAACCACCAATCGAAAATAAGTGGTTACTGTTTGTCCTGCCGGCGGATCATAGGTTGGATTGGTTTCTCCTACCAGGTTGGTCCAAGGGCCTCCAATAGCTGTGGCGGATTGCCATTGATAACTCAAGGATCCAGAACCACTAGCCGCGGTAGTAACCGTGAATGCATTTGGATCTCCCCCCGAACAAATGGTTTGTGAAGTTGCTAGTACACCCGCAGAAACGTTATTAACTGTAACGATGCGGGTATTGCTCGTGGCAGTACAAGCTACCCCATTGAGTGTACTCGTAACAATGACCCGATAATACGTAGTTACTGTGATTCCAGCGGGAGGATTGTAGGTAGCCGATGTAGCACCCGCAATATTGGTAAATGGTCCAATGGCAGCTGTCGCCGATTGCCACTGATAGGTAAGAGTTCCTGATGCCGTAGCGGCAGTGGTGTTCACAAAAGCGGACGGATCTCCTCCAGAACAAATGGTGGTATCGTTGGATATTGTAGGAGGCGTAACCAAATTAATGTTAACAGTAACGGTAAAGGTAGTACTAGGACAGCCGCCACCTTGGGAGGTCGCAACCACCGTATAAACCACGCTTTGCGCTGGCGATGCAACATTGGTGGACAAGGTTTGTGAAAGTGGTAAACCGGTCCCATTGGATTCTCCGGTAACGTTAGGATTGTCCACTACCGTCCATGCAAAGGTCGTTCCGGCAGGAATAATCGTAGTGGGTGGAGCATTGGTTGGATTGATGGTAAATGTTCCGCCGTTACAAATTGTTTGGGTAAAATTCGGCACCACGATCGCAGGAATAACTGTCACTGTTACTGTGAAAGGCGCTCCTTGACATCCGTTAACGGTAGGCGTAACTGTATATGTAACGGTTTGATTAACATTGGTCAAGTTTACAAGTGTCCCAGAAATAGTATCATTATTTCCATTGACTTCACCAGCCACATTAGCATTGGGTGTAGCCACCCATGAATACGTAGTACCAGGAGGAACGATCGTATTCGGCGGGTTGTTTTGAGGTGCAATTACAAAGGTTTGACCACTACAGATGGTGGCCGTTTGATTTGGAACAATCGGAATGGGATTAACGGTAATCGTTTGGGTTTCATTATCGTTACCACAGGCACTGTTGATTGCATCTAAGGAAACACTGTATGTGCCCGGCTGGGTAAATAGCACAGTTATGACACCACTTCCGTTTACCGGAGGAGCATTAAACGCATCTCCTGTGGTGCCAGAAGTTATTTGATAACCAGGTCCACTTAATGAACTTGAGTAATCAATTTGCCACCCGAAATTATACACATTACTGCATTGACCATTGTTGATGGAAAGCCCACCATTTGAGGTATTTGTGAAAGTAATGGATTGGTTTTGACAAATTGAATTTCCAGGCACACTGGTAAAAGCAGCCAGAGGCAATGCATTTACGTTGAAGGGACCAATGGTACTCGTTGTTGTACTTCCCGGACAAGGATTGGTTGCAGTTACCGTAATGGTATAGGGCTGAGGAACCCCGTTTAAGCAAGCACTGGGCGAATATTGATGCGGAACCCCATTAGGAACCAAGGGTAGATTCGGATAAGTGTATGTCGTGTTGGGTGAACCATCTCCCCAATTGATGACATAGGTATTTCCTGGGGTTTGGTTAGCAAAGGTCAAGACGTAGTTTAGCGGGTTACATTGCGTTTGTGCAGATAAGGTACCCAAGGAAATGGCACCGGCACCATAACTCATTATAACATAGGTTGAATAGGTGCATCCGTTGGGATACGTTACCAAGTACATAAGGTTGTAAGATCCAGGCGTGCTGTAATGGGATGAAGGTCCAGGAGGCACATTGTTGTTTTGTTGTCCGGGGAAATTGAAAGCTTGACTCAAGGTATTTGACATCCCCACTGGAAAAGTAGTGGAAGTCCCTCCCAGTCCATTGCCCCCCCAAAGTATAGTTGCCGATGAACCTGCTGGCAATAAATTCGCATTATTAAGGCTAATCATCGGACCGGTGAATTGGTTACAGCTACAGTTATTGCCTGTGGTCTGTATCATAGGTACCCCATTAACGGTATACAATTGTTCACAATTATTGGCATTTCCAACGGTAGAAAAAGTTGGCACTACCGCAGGCGCAGCAGAAACATTGATAGTTACTGTGGTTTGTGTTAATGGAACCCCTGCACTTGATATATTCAAGGTGGCGGTGTAGGTCCCTGCTGTAGCATAGGTAATTCCAACAGGTCCTGGAATGGATGAAGTTTGACCGTTACCGAAATTCCAAGAATAAATCGCGGGCGCAAAAAGCGTCGCAGGATTAACCGTAGAATTAAAGAGAATGGTAGAACCAGCACACACATTGATGGTGCCATTTACAGCAGCCGGAATGGTCGTAAACGTCGCCGGCTGGGAATACCCGTGCAGCGCTGTAAGCAACGAAAAACAGAGAAAAACACTTCTTAAAAACCTCATTCGCATGTGCATACGAAGGTACGCAAAAAAAGGTAGCTTTTCGAAGTACTTATTTATGGATTAACAGAAAAAAAAATATAGTCTTGAATCACATCTCAGGTATTGTTCAAAACCACTTAAAATAAAAGCTACATATTGGTAAGAGTTGACCAAACTAGCTGAAAGAAAGGTTTATCAAGCCCCAAACTGGCGTAAGTGGTGATCCAAATGCTTGTAGAGCATGTTCGACCATTCTTCAGGACTAAGTTTACCCAAACTCAGTGAAGGTATCTCAGATAAACGTTCAGGTCCAAGTTGTTCTATGGCCTCAAGGTATGCGATTAAGCGCTGACGCTCTTCAGAAACATCGTGTATTCCGGTTCTAATAAAAGTAGGACCGGTGGGTAAATTCTTTCGATACGGTTGATCATTGGTCATCGACTTACGAAAAAACCATTGCATCAAAACCCGCATCACAACACCTGGACGATCTGTGTTTTCTCCTAGAATTTGTTGGTATGGAAGGCAGCAATGTGAAAACATTTGACCCACATTCATTTTACCCCACAAGGGAACTTCATTGCCCACAAGGCGATTGATTCGATGAATAAACTCCTGCGTAGTTTCTGGAAGATAAATGTTGGGCAGCATGTTAAGTCATTCCCTCCTGGGTGCGGGTTTAAACCCGCACCCAGGAGGGAATTAGAATTAAGCCAATACTTCTTTTACCTTATCTGCCGCTTCTTGAAGCAATACTGCTGAATGAACATTCAATCCTGAATCATCAATTAACTTCTTAGCTTCAACGGCATTCGTTCCTTGTAAACGAACAATAATTGGAACGGGAATATGCCCGATATTCTTATACGCATCCACAATACCTTGAGCAACACGATCGCAACGTACAATTCCTCCAAAAATATTCACCAAAATGGCTTTTACATTTGGATCTTTCAAGATGATATGAAATGCTTTTTCTACACGCTCTGCATTTGCTGTTCCACCAACATCTAAGAAATTTGCTGGGTTACCACCGGATAATTTGATAATGTCCATGGTTGCCATAGCTAAGCCTGCCCCATTTACCATACACCCCACATTTCCGTCTAATTTCACAAAATTCAATCCTGCCTCATCCGCTTCAACTTCCGTTGGATCCTCTTCGTTTTTATCACGCATCGCTGCGTAATCAGGATGACGCATCAATCCATTACCATCTAAGGTAACTTTCGCATCTACCGCAATAATTTTATTATCTGATGTTTTGAATAATGGATTAATCTCAAACATAGCTGCATCGATACCATCATATGCTTTGTATAATGAGGCTACGAATTTGGTCATTTGTTTGAACGCTTCACCACTCAATCCAAGATTGAACGCGATTTTACGCGTTTGAAATCCTTGTAATCCAACGCGAGGATCAATGAATTCTTTAAATATTTTATCTGGCGTATGCTCTGCTACATGCTCAATATCCATTCCACCCTCGGTAGAATAAATAATCACGTTACGGCCTTTTTCACGATCTAACAACACCGACATGTAAAACTCTTGCGGTTCAGTTTCTCCTGGATAGTAAACATCTTGAGCAATCAACACTTTATTGACCTTTTTACCTTTACCATTGGTTTGCAAAGTAACCAAATGACCACCTAGGATTCCTTTTACTTTCTCTTCTACTTCACCAATACCTTTAGCTAAAACAACTCCGTGAGATCCTGTTTCTTCAACAGTTCCTTTACCGCGACCACCCGCATGGATTTGTGCTTTAATCACATACCATCCCGTACCGGTTTGTTTGGTTAATTCTTCCGCAGCTGCTACTGCATCGGCTACATTTTCTACTACCACTCCTTCTTGAATGGCTACTCCGTAGCTTTTTAAAATCGCTTTTCCTTGGTATTCGTGTAAATTCATATGCTAATTTGGTTGCGTAAAATTAGTGATTTCTAATTGACTGCGTTACGATTGTAATTTATTTTTCCAACTGCTTGTATTTTCTCTTGAAGCATATTCTTTTTCTTTAAAGGCCTTAATATCCTTCCAGATTTGGTCAATACTAAAGGTTAACGCTCGATGCTCCTCCTCCATCGCTGTATTTACAACCCGTGGATCAGAGAAATAGTGCTTAACAAAGTTTGTATCAAAATTACCCGAAATGAACGCCTCATGCTTTAATACATATTTCCCGAAATCTAGGGTTGTTTTCACGCCAGAAATCTGATAATCATCGATGGCTTCTAGGCAACGTCTAATGGCATCTTGGCGCGTTTTACCCCAAACCACCAATTTAGCGATCATTGGATCATAATAAATCGGAATATCCATTCCTTCGAGAAACGCATCATCTACTCGCACTGAACGGCCAGAGGGGATTCGATACCGGTTTAATGTGCCAATATCTGGGATAAATCCGTTGAGCGTATCCTCTGCATATACGCGTATTTCGATGGCATGCCCATTGATGGCTAACTCTTCCTGTGACTTTGGCAGCTTTTCTCCACGTGCCACGCGAATTTGCCATTCCACTAAGTCTGTTCCAGTAATTTCTTCGGTAACCGGGTGCTCCACTTGGAGGCGCGTATTCATTTCTAGAAAATAGAAATTCAACTCAGCATCCAATAAAAACTCTACTGTACCTGCGCCTGAATAATTACACGCCTTACACACATTGACAGCAGCCTCCCCCATTTGTTTGCGCAATTCAGGAGTTACTACAGCGCTAGGCGCTTCTTCAATTACCTTTTGATGTCTTCGCTGAATCGAACATTCACGTTCGAACAAATACACAACGTTCCCGTGGTTATCTGCAAATACTTGGATTTCAATGTGACGAGGTTTTGTTACAAATTTTTCTATGAACACCGCATCATCTCCAAAAGAAGATCTAGCCTCACTTTGGGCGGTATGCATTTGTTCTTCGAAATCTTCTTCACGTTCCACCAAGCGCATGCCTTTGCCACCACCACCAGCGGAGGCTTTGATTAACACGGGATACCCAATGCTTGCAGCAATTTTCTTTCCAAGTTCGACGCTTGCAACGGCTTCATCGACTCCAGGAACTAAGGGAACACCAAACTCTTTCACCGCTTGTTTAGCGCTTAATTTATCTCCCATTACCTCCATAGATTCAGGAGAAGGCCCGATTAATATGATACCTGCCTCTTTTAATTTTCTTGCGAAACCTGCATTTTCAGACAAAAAACCATATCCGGGATGAACCCCATCCACCCCCAAATCCTTGCACGCTTGAATGATGGCATCCTGACGCAGATAGGATTCTGAAGAAGGGCTTGCTCCCAAATACACCGATTCATCTGCCTCTAATACATGGGGAGCGAAACGATCTGCATCGCTGTACACCGCAACACTTTTAATATCCATTTTCTTCAAGGTTCTCAACACCCTTCGTGCAATTTCACCTCGATTTGCTACTAGTACTTTATTCATTTTCTTCTTTGTTTTCTATGCTTGGCGTCGGATCCGTTGGCGCTCCGACAGGCGGTAATTTAGTTTGACGTTTCTTTCGCTTGAATTTTACTACTTTATTCTCCTTAGATCTAAACACATCTAAAAAAGATTGCAAGAGTACAAAATCTTTTGCGCTATTGAAA
>Ga0315903_10000874_pt1 | contig 45491 bp, 30 predicted proteins | sample LakEriMetagenome_7_FD_203524 | JGI IMG/M metagenome (GOLD analysis project Ga0315903, IMG submission 203524) | Freshwater fungal communities from buoy surface, Lake Erie, Ohio, United States - Buoy 2 MA119 | ecosystem: Environmental > Aquatic > Freshwater > Lake | place: USA: Lake Erie, Ohio... | reverse complement strand
TGCACAGCGCAGGCTGGCCCATGGAAAACGATACCTATGGCGGTGCCTTCATGTACCACATGGAAGACAACAAAATCGCTATCGGCTATGTGGTTGGGCTGGATTACAGCAACCCTTGGCTCAGCCCGTTTGAAGAATTCCAGCGCTGGAAAACGCACCCCAACATCAGTTGGTATTTCAAGAACAACCATGGCGAAGTGAACGCCAAACGTCTGGGTTATGGCGCGCGCGCTATCACTGCGGGCGGTCTCATGAGTCTGCCCAAAACGGTGTTCCCGGGCGGTGCTTTGGTGGGCTGCGATGCGGGTTACCTCAATGTCAGCCGAATCAAAGGCAGCCATGCGGCTATCAAGACCGGCATGCTGGCCGCAGAGTCCGCTTACGAAGCGATTGTGGCGGGGCGTCAGCATGACGAACTCAGCGCTTACCCCGAAGCTTTTGAAGCCAGTTGGCTTTATACCGAACTGAACAAATCACGTAACTTCAAGAGCTGGTTCAAAAAGGGCCTGACTGTGGCGACCCTGATGAACGGCTTCGAGCAATTTGTCTTGCGTGGCCACATTCCCTGGACGCTGCGTCGCGACAAAGCCGACCACACCTACCTCAAGCCTGCGGCAGATTGCCCCAAAATCGACTACCCCAAACCAGACGGCAAGCTGACCTTCGATCGTCTGTCCAGTGTCTTTATCAGCAACACCAACCACGAAGAAAATCAACCCGCGCACTTGACTTTAAAAGATGCATCGGTTCCCGTGAGCATCAACCTGGCCAAATATGCCGGACCCGAGTCTCGCTACTGCCCTGCCGGGGTGTACGAATACGTCAAGAACGAAGACCAGTCGGACCGGCTGCAAATCAACGCGCAAAACTGCGTGCACTGCAAAACCTGCGACATCAAGGACCCAACACAAAACATTGTTTGGGTCACACCGGAAGGCGGCGGCGGTCCCAATTACACCGGCATGTAACCACTCCGTTTTCAATTATCAAAAGAGGCTCACCGAGCCTCTTTTTTTTCGACCTCACGCCGACAACATGCGTCACCAATGCATCACAACCCCCTCGAAAACCCTCGGAGGATTTATTCGAAGTGCCCGTCATAATTTAATTTGTATGACAAGTTGATATGCAACCTGTTTTCTTCCACCGATCCACGAGGAGCTTCCGAATGAAATTGAGCAAACTGATGTTGGGCCTGAGCTTGGCCGTTGGTGTCATGGCCACAGCCTCTGCACAAACCACTATGCGTAACAGCATTTCGGTGGGCCAAAACTCACACCAAGGTGAGGCAATTGACACCTTGTCCAAAGAGGTCGAAAGACGCACCAACGGGCGCATCAAAATCCAAAACTTTTATTCCGGATCTCTGGGTGGTGAACGCGAGTCCATTGAATCTGTCCAACTGGGCACGCAAGAGTTGGCAACGACTTCCACGGGTCCTGTCCCTAATTTCGTGCCTGAAGCACGGATTTTGGACGTGCCCTTCCTGTTTCGCGACAAGGCGCATGCACGCGCTGTTCTGGACGGCCCTATTGGCCAAGAACTGCTGACCAAATTTGACTCCAAAGGCTTCAAGGCCTTGGCGTGGGGTGAAAACGGTGTGCGCCACATGACCAACAGCAAGCGCCCGGTCAATGCTCCCGCGGATCTCAAGGGTCTGAAAATGCGCACCATGGAGAACCCAGTGCACGTTGCCGCCTACAAGAGCCTAGGCATTGTGACCACGCCCATGGCTTTCCCGGAAGTCTTTACCGCCTTGCAACAAGGCACTGTGGACGGTCAGGAAAACCCGCTGTCGGTGATCATGGCAGCCAACTTTGACCAAGTTCAAAAGCACCTGACCCTGACTGCCCACGTTTATTCACCTGTGGTCATCCTGATGAACAAGGCCAGTTTTGACAAGTTGAGCGCTGCTGACAAACAAGTCTTCTTGGACTCAGCCAAAGAAGCAGTCAAGGTCAACCGTGCCCGCGTCGACAAGGACGATGCCAACGGCGTGGCTGAGTTGCGCAAAAAAGGCATGAACGTGGTCGAGAACGTGGACAAATCCAAGTTCGTCGCCACCATGGGGCCCGCCATGGCCGAGTTTGAAAAGCAATTCGGCAAAGCCAACCTCGACAACATCCGTAACTTCAAGTGATTTGAACGTTAAGCAAAACGCCCGACCAATCCAAATTGGTCGGGCGTTTTCAATTCTGTTGTAAAGGAATTTGTTATGCGTGCCCTCTATTTGCGGGTGGAACATTGGACCACCGCTTTCTCCATGCTCGTTGCCTGCCTGATGCTGGCCCTGGCAGCCTGTTTGGGCATGCTTCAGATTTTTACCCGCTTTGTTTTGGAAACCCCTGTGGAATGGACCGAAGTCATTATTCGATTCAGCTTGATCTGGATGGTTTTCATGGGCATTCCCATGGCCTTTAGGCAAGGTGCCATGGTCAGTGTGGATGTGCTTTATCGCTGGAGCGGGCCGCGCATGAAAAAAGTACTGGATACGGCCGTGGCAATTGCGGCCCTGACGCTGGTGTGCATCATCATTTGGTGGGGCTGGGACTACGCCAACCGAGGCAAAGTCCAGTAGATGATTGGACTTGAAGACGTCTCGATGTTCTGGGCCTACATGGCCTTACCCGTTGGCGCTGTTTTCAGCGTGATCAGCATTATTGGCAACTGGTTGGACCCCCAGCGCCTCGAATTGGAGACTGCGCAATGAGTGTCGTCATGCTTTGCACCATGGTGCTGTGCTTTGCACTCACCATTTCCGTGGCGGTTTCCATTGGTTTGTCTGCCATCGTTGGCATTCAAATTGTGAACGCCAACATGCTCATTTCGGTGAAGGAGATGTTCAACTCGATCAACAAGTTTCCTCTGGCTGCAATTCCCTTCTTCATCTTGGCAGGGAACATCATGGAGACAGGCGGCATCTCGCGCCGACTGGTCGAGTTTGCCAAGAGCATTGTGGGTGGCGTGCAAGGGGGCTTGCCCATGACTTGTGTCTTGACTTGCATGATTTTCGCCGCCGTTTCGGGCTCGTCGGTGGCGACCACTTTCGCCATTGGCACGATCTTGATTCCGGCCCTTATCAAGCACGGCTACCCCACCCCCTATGCGGCCTCGTTGCAAGCGACTTCGGCCGAGTTGGGCGTGATCATTCCCCCCTCTATTCCCATGATTTTGTACGGCGTCAGCGCTGAAGTTTCTATCGGAGAGTTGTTCATTGCCGGGTTTGGCCCGGGTTTGTTCATTGGTGCAGCCTTGATGTTCTGGGTCTGGGTTTATTGCAAATACAAAGGTTGGGGCAAAAACGATGGCGACAGTCGCTTAGGGTTTGGCAAAGCCACCGTACAAGCGAGCTGGGCACTGATGATGCCGGTGATCATTTTGGGGGGAATCTACGGCGGCATTTTCACCCCGACCGAGGCCTCTGCTGTGGCGGTGTTTTATGCACTGATCGTCGGCATGGTGATTTACCGTGAAATCCGATTGCAAGATCTCTTCATCATCTTGCGCAAATCTGTGTTGTCCAGTGCCGTGATCATGTTCATCATTGCCAATGCTGGGTTGTTCGCCTTCTTGATCACCCGGGCGGGCGTGCCTGATGCCATTGGTCACTGGTTGCAAGATGTCCTCAAATCGCCCGCTTATTTCTTGTTGGGTGTCAACGCTGCCTTGTTCCTGATTGGCATGTTCATTGAAACCAGTGCGGCCATCATTGTTTTGGCTCCCATCTTGGCCCCCGTGGCTGTCCACTTCGGCATTGACCCCGTGCACTTTGGCTTGGTCATGGTGGTCAACCTGGCGCTGGGCATGATAACGCCGCCCTTTGGTGTGAACCTCTTTGCCGCGTGCACGGTGGCCAGGATCTCACTCGACCGCATTATCAAAGACCTGGTTCCCTTTGTACTGGTGATTCTGGTCTGTCTGATGGTGGTCAGTTATGTGCCTGCACTTTCATTGACTTTGCGTGATCTGGTTTACAACAAATAACGCTAGAATCTCAACCTGTCAGGAGAGAGTCTGACTTTGTTCACCCCCCGAACAAGGTCAGGCCGCCGAAGGCGCATGTGGCTAAATGCTACTGAACGCTCAGGCAAAAGGACTGACAAAACGTCTTTTTAGGCGTTACCTCACTGGAGAGAGGTGCTGGGCCATCAGGCCAAGGCATCCACCGAAGGAGCAACCCGTAGAAGTTGGGCTACTTGGCCCAGACTTCCCGGCGAATCTCTCAGGTAAAGCGGACAGCGAGGGCAAGCCATGGCATGTGCTGTGGTTTTTCATTGCCCTTGGAGCTTCCGTGACCCCCACCGTCAACTTGCTTTCTACCCCCCTGAATGCGCTGCACATCGAGCTAGGCGCGCGCATGGTGCCTTTTGCCGGTTACAGCATGCCGGTGCAATACCCTGCTGGCCTGATGGCAGAGCACCACCACACGCGCAGCGCGGCGGGCCTTTTTGATGTGTCGCACATGGGCCAACTGCGCCTGTCTGGCCCCGACGCCGCAGCCGCTTTTGAAAGCCTGATACCCGTGGACGTGATGGGCTTAGGGGTGAATAAGCAGCGTTATGGTTTGTTGCTCAATGACGAGGGCGGCATCATCGACGACCTGATGTTCGTGAACCGGGATGTCGCCAACGGGGGCGACCTGTTTGTCATCGTCAACGGGGCCTGCAAGCACGGTGATCTGGCGCACATTCAGGCACGCATTGGCAGCCGCTGCACCGTCGAAGCCCAATTTGACCGCGCTCTTTTGGCCCTGCAAGGCCCCCAATCAGTTACCGCGCTGGCCCGCCTGTTGCCCGGGGTTGAACAACTCGTGTTCATGACCGGCATGGCGACCTCATGGCAAGGCGCAGATTTGTACGTGACCCGCAGCGGCTATACGGGCGAAGATGGTTTTGAAATCTCACTGCCCGCCCCAGTTGCCGAAGCATTTGCCCGCGCTCTGCTGGCCCAGCCCGAGGTCAAACCCGTCGGATTGGGGGCTCGCAACTCGTTGCGCCTAGAAGCCGGTTTGTGCCTATATGGCAACGACATTGACACCCAAACCACCCCGGTTGAGGCCCAGCTGAATTGGGCCATCCAGAAAGTACGGCGCAACGCCGGTGCCCGAGCAGGCGGGTTTCCAGGAGCGGCCCGAATTTTGGCGCAGCTGGATGGCAGCGCGACCCCACAACGCGTGCGGGTCGGCTTGGTCGGGCTGGAGCGCATCCCCGTGCGCGAGCATGTGGAACTGCAAAACGCAGAAGGCGAAAAAATTGGGGAAGTGACCAGTGGCCTGCTAGGCCCAAGTGCCGACAAGCCCGTGGCATTGGCTTATGTGCAGGCAAAATATGCCGAGATGGGCACCCGTCTGAACGCCATGGTTCGCGGCAAAGCCGTGCCCATGGAGGTCAGTCCCTTGCCCTTCGTGCCCAACCGCTATTACCGCGGCTGAAACCGCAAATTAGGGCCTGTCCCCGATTCATGCAAAAACATCCATTTTTTCAAATTTCAATTCACGGAGCCTGAACATGAGCCTCAAATACACCGAAGACCACGAATGGTTGCAAATTGACGGTGACACCGCCGTTGTCGGCATCACGCACCACGCCCAGGATGCGTTAGGCGATGTAGTGTTTGTGGACTTGCCTGATATAGGCAAAAGCTTTGCAGCCAAAGAAGTCGCTGGCGTCGTCGAGTCGGTCAAGGCTGCCGCCGATGTCTACATGCCCGTGGATGGCGAAATCATCGAAGTCAACGAAGAACTGCGCGCCGACCCCTCGCTGGCCAACTCAGACCCCCTGAACAAAGGTTGGTTCTTCAAGGTCAAGTTGTCCAACCCCGCCCAGGTTGATGGTTTGTTGGACGAGACGGCTTACCAACAGTTTTCTGCCAGCTGATTGCTGGGTATTGCCCCGCTGGGCCTTGGCCACCAAGACGGACAACGTCAGGCTGTGGTGCCTATCGGGCAATACCTCAGGCAAAACCTTGGGCAAGGGGCATGACGTGCCCCCTGCCGAATGTTTTGATTGGTTTTGATTGGAGCCCGCCATGTTGATGTCTACCCAACGCCCTTTGGGCGAACTAGAAAACGCGTCTGAGTTCATCGCTCGCCACATCGGCATCAGCGCACAAGATGAAGTGCATATGTTGAGCGTGATTGGTGAGGCCTCAAGGCGCGCCTTGATCGAGTCCATCGTGCCGCGCAGCATCGCCCGGGCCCAGTCTATGGACTTGCCAGCTCCGGTAACCGAAGCGGCCGCGCTGGCCGAACTGAAAACCATGGCGCAAAAAAACCAGGTGCTCAAAAGTTTCATTGGGCAAGGCTATTACGGCACCCACACGCCCGGCGTGATTTTGCGCAACATTCTTGAAAATCCCGCTTGGTACACCGCCTACACCCCTTACCAAGCAGAAATTTCGCAAGGCCGGATGGAGGCTTTGGTCAATTTCCAGACCATGGTCTGCGACCTGACGGCCATGCCGATTGCCAATGCCTCCATGCTGGACGAAGCCACGGCAGCCGCCGAAGCCATGACCTTGGCCATGCGCAGCAGCAAGAGCAAATCAACGGTGTTTTATGTGGACGACCAAGTATTGCCACAAACTCGCGAAGTGATTGAGACACGCGCCAAACCCCTGGGCATCGAAGTGCGCACCTGCAGCGGTCCGCAGGCCTTGCAAGAAAGCGGCTTTGCCGTGCTGCTGCAATACCCTGGCAACAGTGGTGAGGTGCGTGACCTGCAAGACTGGGTCAAACAATACAAGGCCAGTGGTGGTGTGGTGATCTTTGCCGCCGACCTGCTGGCCCTGACCTTACTTAAACCGCCCGGCGAAATGGGGGCCGACATTGTGGTGGGCACGACCCAGCGCTTGGGCATGCCCATGGGCGCAGGTGGCCCGCATGCCGCTTATCTGGCGTGCCGCGACGAATACAAGCGGTCCATGCCAGGCCGACTGGTGGGCGTGAGTGTGGATGTGCACGGCAACCCAGCTTATCGCTTGGCCTTGCAAACCCGTGAGCAACACATTCGCCGCGAAAAAGCCACCTCTAATATCTGCACCGCCCAAGTGTTGCCTGCGGTGGTGGCCAGCATGTACGCAGTGTACCACGGCCCCGTTGGGCTCACACGCATCGCGCGGCGCATTGCCAGCTACACCGCGGTGCTGGCCCAAGGCCTTAAAACCCTTGGCGTTTCGCTCTTGCACGACTCCGCTTTTGACACCCTGACCATCGACTGCGGCAGCGCCACCCAAGCCGAGGCCTTGCATGCCAAAGCGGTAGCCAAACATTTGAACCTGCGCCGCTACGCCGGACAACGTGCTGGGTTTGCGGGCATCAGTTTGGACGAGACCACCACCCGTGAAGACATTGCCAGCTTGTGGGCACTGTTTGCACAAGAGGGCCAGAAACTCCCCTCCATGGATGGTTTCGAAAAGGGCATTGAGCCGCTGATCCCGGAAGCCCTGCGCCGCACCAGCGCCTTTTTAACGCACCCGGTGTTCAACCGCTACCACTCCGAAACCGGCATGCTGCGCTACATCCGCCAGTTGTCCGACAAAGATCTGGCGCTTGACCGCAGCATGATCCCGCTGGGCTCTTGCACCATGAAGCTCAATGCCACCAGCGAGATGATTCCCATCACTTGGCCCGAGTTTGCCAACATCCATCCCTTTGCCCCTGCTGATCAGCTAAAAGGCTACGCCCAACTGGACCAACAATTGCGCGACTGGCTTTGCCAAGCCACCGGGTACAAAGGCATCAGCCTGCAACCCAACGCTGGATCGCAAGGCGAATACGCGGGCTTGCTGGTCATCCAGGCCTACCACCGTGCCCAGGGCCAAGGCCACCGCAACATTTGCCTGATTCCTTCGAGCGCACACGGCACCAACCCCGCCAGCGCCCAAATGGCCGGCATGCAAGTGGTGGTGACCCAATGCGATGCCAACGGCAACGTGGACATGAACGACCTGCAGGCCAAGTGTGAGCAACACAGCACCCACTTGGCGGCCGTCATGATCACGTACCCCAGCACACATGGTGTGTTTGAGACGCAAGTCAAAGCGCTTTGCGAATTGGTGCACCAGCACGGCGGGCGAGTGTATGTAGATGGTGCCAATATGAATGCCCTGGTGGGCGTGGCAGCCCCCGGAGAGTTTGGCGGCGATGTGAGCCACCTGAATTTGCACAAAACCTTTTGTATTCCGCACGGCGGTGGCGGTCCCGGCGTTGGCCCCGTCTGCGTGGTGGAAGACTTGGTGCCTTATTTGCCGGGCCATGCCACAGGCGGTGTTGCGGTGAACGGCGTGGGCGCGGTTTCTGCGGCCCCGCTGGGCAACGCTGCTGTGCTGCCCATCAGCTGGATGTATTGCCGCATGATGGGTGCCGAGGGTTTGAAACACGCCACTGAATCGGCTATTTTGGCGGCCAACTACATCAGCAAGCGCTTGACCGACCACTACCCAACGCTGTACGCCAGCGACAACGGTCAAGTGGCGCACGAGTGTATTTTGGACTTGCGCGGCCTCAAGGACACCTGCGGTGTGATGGCCGAAGACGTGGCCAAACGCCTGATGGATTACGGTTTTCATGCCCCGACCCTGTCTTTCCCCGTGGCCAACACACTGATGGTGGAACCGACTGAGAGTGAGACCCTGGAAGAAATTGACCGCTTTATTGACGCCATGATCGCCATCCGCGAAGAAATCAGGCAAGTCGAAAACGGCATCTGGCCTCAAGACAACAACCCACTAAAAAACGCCCCACACACCGCCAACAGTTTGCTGGGCAGTGAATGGGCGCGGCCTTACAGCCGTGAAATCGGTGCGGCAAAAGCCCGACAAGTGACGGGCAGCGTGAAGTACTGGCCACAAGTGGGCCGGGTTGACAACGTGTATGGCGACCGCAACCTGTTTTGCAGCTGCCTGCCCCTGAGCGAATACAACAAATGATTTGAAAATGGTTGACAGCCATAACGGCTGTTGGCAATATGCAGAGCTTGCATCGGGAGAGACTTCCCGTGACAACAGGCAGCGCCGAAGGAGCAACCACCCCGGAAACTCTCAGGCCAAAGGACCGATGCAAGCAGGCACCAAAGACACGCAATGTGTTGGGTGCCAAACACTCTGAAGAGCGATCCAGGTTCGTCACCTGGGCCCACCGCAGGAGCAAGCCCCAAGCCTTTTATACAGGCCGGGTGAATCTCTCAGGTTTCAAACAGAGGGGGTCATGAAACACACATTCGGTGTGTTTGGTGTCAACCTGTTTGAGACGTCTAAACGAGAGAAATCACATGAAACACATGGTCATCATCGGTGGCGGCATCACGGGCGTCACCAGCGCCTATGCTTTGGCACAACAAGGTTTCAAGGTTACCCTGATCGAAAAAAACCGTTACCCCGGCATGGAAACCTCTTACGCCAACGGCGGTCAATTGTCGGCCTCCAACGCCGAAGTTTGGACCCATCCTTCCACCATCATCAAGGGCCTGAAGTGGATGTTCAAAAGCGATGCCCCTTTGCTGATGAACCCCGCGCCCACATGGCACAAACTCAGCTGGATGGCCGAATTTATCGCTGCTATTCCCCGCTACAAAGACAACACCATTGCCACCGCCAAACTCGCCATTGAATCGCGCGAACACCACTTTGCTTGGGCCAAGGCCGAGGGCATCGACTTTGACCACAAGCGCGAGGGCATTTTGCACATCTACCGCGACAAAAAGGGCTTCGACCATGCAGGCAAAGTCTCCAAATTGCTGGCCCAAGGTGGCCTGCCACGCCGCGCCGTCACGCCTGACGAAATGAAAAGCATCGAACCCACTTTGCAAGGCGATTACTACGGTGGCTATTTCACCGAAAGCGACTCTACTGGCGATATCCATAAATTCACGTTCGGGCTGGCCAAAGCCTGCGAGCGTCTGGGCGTGAACATCCTCACCGAACACGAGGTGCTGAGCGTGGCCGCCAACGGTCAAAGTGCTTTCGTGCAGGTCAAGCACGCTGGAGATACCGACTCGTTGACCTTTGACGGCATCGTGATTTGTGCGGGTGTGCATGGCCGCCGCCTGGCCGCGCAGTTGGGTGATCGCCTGAACATCTACCCCGTCAAGGGCTACTCGATCACCGTCAACCTGCCCGACGGTGCCAGCCAGGCTGCCGCGCCGCAGGTCAGCCTGCTCGACGACGAGACCAAGCTCGTCACCAGCCGCTTGGGCGATGACCGGTTCCGCATCGCGGGCACGGCCGAATTCAACGGCATCAACTTGGACATCCGCGCGGACCGCATCCAGCCCCTGATCCAGTGGGTCAACCAGTGCTTCCCCGACATCGACACCCGCAAGGTGGTGCCCTGGGCCGGTCTGCGCCCCATGATGCCCACCATGCTGCCGCGCGTGGGTGTGGGCAAAAAGTCCAACGTGTTTTACAACACAGGCCACGGCCACCTGGGCTGGACTTTGTCAGCCATCACCGCGCACCAACTGGCAGGGCATGTGCTGCAAAGCCATGGCGGCTCGGTACGTTCTTTTGCGGCATCATCGGCTGCGCTTCAAACCGTTTAAACACAAGGCCCCTACAACATGACCCTGCAAGTTTTGCCCGTTGACTACCACTCAGCACACCACCGGGCGGCCCTGGTCATGTTGCTCAATGCCTATGCCGAAGACCCCATGGGCGGGGGAGAGGCTTTGTCAGCCGAGGTCAAAGCCACACTGTGCGATGCGCTGGCGCAACGCCCCACTGCCGCCAGTTTCATTGCCTGGCTGGACGATGCCCCTGTGGGCTTGGTCAATTGCCTAGAGGGATTTTCTACCTTCAAGGCCAAACCGCTGATGAACATCCACGACCTCGCCGTGCTGCCCGGGCACCGGGGAAAAGGCATTGGCCAAGCATTGCTGGCGGCGGCCGAACAACATGCACACCAGCGAGGCTGTTGCAAGCTGACACTGGAAGTGCTGACCGGCAACCTGCCCGCCCTCAAAAGCTATGAAAGTTTTGGCTTTGAGCCCTATGCGCTGGACCCGGCTGCGGGGCAAGCCAGCTTCATGCAAAAGTGGCTTTGAGGGCAAATTGCTTTTGCGAACAGGCTAGACAGGCTACAACAGGCGCCCAACCTTGACGCCCCTGCAAGCCCTCTTGGTTTTGCCTCTCCGCTCAAAGCTCTGTTGACTGCGACACCTGCTCTTTGGCCAGTTGCCATTGCTCTTTGAGCCAACGCTTGAGTTCCGCCTCGTTTTGAATGCGGCGCAAGTCGACCACAAGTTGGTCTGCACTGTGGCGCTGGTCGGCCTGCATGCGCTGCAAAGACTGCGTCATGGCGGCTTCGTCTGCATCGGCACTGACGCGAATGCACAACTCCCGGCTCAGGCGGCTTTGCAACTGGTCTAGGTCATCCTCCAGGGCCGACACCTGATCTTTGAGCAACAAATTCATGGCGATCAAACGGTCATCGGCAAGGCGTGGCGCGTTGGACGGACTGACTTGCATCACCTGCATTTGCAGGCGCAACAAGGTGGTCAGGTCGTTTTTTTGATACGCGGCATTGACTTCGCTCATCAGCGCGGTTTTGCGCAAGCGCTCGGGTTCATCGCGTTCGCGGTCCGGGTGCAAAGCGCTGGCCAGTTGCCTGAACAGGGTGCGAAGCGTGCTGCTGGCATCGACTGGCGGAGGGCTGACTTTGGCCTCGTGGCCGTTTTCTTCGGCAGCATTTTGCTTTTGGCTTTGTTTAACTGCCTTGCGCGCCGCACGTTTGGCCGCCTTGCGCTCATCGTCGGCTTGTTGCTGGCGTTGCCACTGACGCATGCCTGCCGCCATCATTTCTTCGGGGGTTTGGTACTGGCTTGGCTTTTCTATGGGCTGCCCCAGCGCCGCCTCAATCCTTTCGCGCAAACGCTGCGCCGCTTGGGCCTGCTCTTCGGCGGCTTCTTGCGTGTCTTCATCACTGACATATATCTCGGCCAAGGCCTGGATTGCCGGGTCGGTTGTAGCGTCCAATTGCCCGATGAGGCTGCGCAATTTGGCCCGGGCCGTGCGTTGCTGCTGCACCGTGAGGTCTACCGTTTGCAAGCGGTCGTGCAGAAAAATCAACATATTTTTGCGCTGTGCTTGGGCCTGTAACAAGGAATCACGCAGGGCCTGGATGTGCGCGTATCGGTGCTGGTCTGACCAAGCCCCCAAGCGTTGAATATGGCCAGAAAGCCGCTCAATCTGGGCCAGTAAGTCATTAAACCGCTGCTGGGCAGGCGTCAACTTGGCTTGCGCAAAGGGCTGCACCGCCAAGGCCGACAAACTGGACAAGGCGGTAGCGGTTTCTGGCGGCGTTTCGGGCAAAGCAGTCATTTGATAAAAAATTGTTCAGCCGCATGTTAACGCTGCAAACACTTCGCGAGCAGGGGCTCGCTCCCACAAAATACTTGCCCCCTCCCCGTGGGAGGCTGCCCCTGCGGCCGAATCCCTACTCTGCTTTTCCCCGTGGGAGGCTGCCCCTGCGGCCGAATGCCTGCTTTGCCCCCGGCAAAGGCGGCAAGCTGCGCAATTTTCACCTACACCCCGGCACTGCTGAAACCATTAATGAGTAACTGGAGGCCGCTGGCCACAAAGAACAACCAGGTGCGCCACTTTTCAAGCCGGTGCGTGACAACGTGCGCGGCGTGGCCGTTGGCCACGGTATCAGCTCAGACGGGGTTTATATGCCAATGCTCAAGTAACTTAACCTTTGCGAGGTCTTCCTTCCCCTAGGCGATTTCCGCCTTCAGCTTGCATTCCTTCTCGGCAAATCCCCCCAATCACTCCGTATTTCACTGCAGGGTCAATTGTTCCCGCCCGAGTCATGCCGTCGGATTGGGTCAGCAAAGCCTTGTCGTCCTCAGCCAACACCGGGTTAGCCAAGGCGAAAAACAGTGGCAGGGTGAGCAGGGTTTGGGTGTGTATGGTGGGTACTTTTTTGTCAGTTGCCTCAGTCCGCAGGCCAGTGATCAACGGCCTCAATGTCTCGCGCGTGGTGCAGCACCCGTGCCACCACAATGCCTTGCTCATGAGGAAAGTAAAACAGAATGTATGGTGTGGAAGTTGGCCAACTTCTGATGCCCGGTGAGAGTTCGCGCCGGTCTCGCCCCATGAGCGATTGGTCCAGCAACAGGCTGGCTTGCGCATCTATCTGATCGAGCATGCGGTCAGCCGCAGCAACGCTGTCTTCGGCAACGTACAGCCAAGCCTCCAGCAAGTCACTTTCGGCGCTCGCAGAGTAAAACAGTTTGGCCATCAGCCTGACTTGGGTGTTGCGCGGATGGCCCTGCCGCGCTTCTTGATGCTGGACATGCTCACTTCGCTCACGCGGCCGGCGCTGACATCGGCAACGCCCTGAGCAATGTCGGCCTTGAGTGCCGCAAGATTGGCTGCCTGAATGCCTTGGTAGGCTTCAAACAGGCGAAGCGCTTCCCGGATCACCTCGCTGGACGAACTGTAGAGCCCCGATTCGACATACTGGCGCACGCGGTTTTCAAGCTCTGGCGGCAAAGAGACGTTGAGGGACATGGCAGGCTCCAAAAGAATGGCAAAGATTGCCATTTTATGCCAGCCGTCCAAGTTATCCAGCGACACCTGCGTCCGAAAGTCAAAAGGGCTTCACCCGTCGATAATCCCCCAACCGATTTAAAAGCCGCCCAACCGATGCCGAGCCCCGCCCCGTTTAAGATTTTGAGCCTCATCCCGCCGATGACGCAGCTCAACACGCCCTACCCGTCCACGGCTTACCTGACGGGTTTTTTGCGTTCCAGGGGTTTCGATGCCGCGCAAGAAGACTTGGCCCTGGCCACGGTGTTGGCGTTGCTCAACCGACAAGGCCTGACCGCATTGCGCGAAACGGCCTTGGCCTTGCCCGTGGAAGAACGCTCCGGGCCGGTCAATTTTTTCTTGGATCACTTTACTGACTATGCCCGCAGCATTGACCCGGTCATTGCCTTTTTGCAAGGGCGCGACAGCACTCTGAGCCACCGCATCGCGGGGCGTGGTTTTTTGCCCGAAGGCCCCCGTTTTGCAGCGCTGGATGCCTATGAAGACGATGGCACGGGTGACCCGATTGGCTGGGCCTTTGGCGCCTTGGGCCAAACCGACCGCGCACGCCACCTGGCCACGCTGTATTTAAACGACCTGGCCGATGTGCTGCGCGACGCAGTCGATGAAGGTTTTGAGTTCGTGCGCTATGCCGAACGTCTGGCCGCCAGCCAACCCAGTTTTGACGCACTGGCCGAGGCATTGGCCCAACCGCCCAATTTGATCGACACCACCTTAGAGGCCTTGGCGCTGCAAGCCATGGCGCGACACCAGCCCAACTTGGTGCTGTTGTCGGTGCCGTTTCCTGGCTCGGTGTATGCGGCTTTTCGCATCGCGCAGTGCATCAAGGGCGCGTATCCGCAGGTTCGCATTGCGCTGGGTGGCGGCTTTGTGAACACCGAACTGCGTGAATTGAAGGATGCCCGGGTGTTTGACCATGTGGACTTTGTCACGTTGGACGGCGGTGAACGCCCCCTGCTCAATTTGATTGAGCACTTGCAAGGGCGGCGCAGCGCCCAACGTTTGGTGCGCACCTTTGTTAAAAACGAAGCGGGCCAAGTGCAATATGTCCATCTGCAAGAGCCCGAAATCGCTTTTGAAGACGTGGGCACCCCCACTTGGGATGGCTTGCCGCTGCACCAATATTTGTCGCTGCTGGACATGCTCAACCCCATGAACCGGCTGTGGAGCGATGGCCGCTGGAACAAACTGACGGTGGCGCACGGTTGTTATTGGAAAAAATGCAGCTTTTGCGACGTGAGTCTGGACTACATCAGCCGCTACGAAACCGCCAGCGCCACCACGCTGGTGGACCGGATTGAACAGATCGTGGCCGAAACAGGTCAAACCGGCTTCCACTTTGTGGACGAAGCCGCCCCACCCAAAGCCCTGAAAGCACTGGCCGAAGAACTGCTGCGCCGGGGGGTACAAATATCGTGGTGGGGCAACATTCGCTTCGAAAAAACCTTTACCCCGGACCTGTGTGAACTGCTGGCGCAAAGCGGCTGCATCGCCATGTCGGGCGGACTGGAAGTGGCTTCAGACCGCTTGTTGAACCTGATGAAAAAAGGGGTCTCGGTCGAGCAAGTGGCGCAAGTGACCAAGGGCTTTGCCGATGCGGGGGTGTTGGTGCACGCTTACTTGATGTACGGCTTTCCGACGCAAACGGTGCAAGACACGGTGGACGCGCTGGAATATGTGCGCCAATTGTTTGAGAACGGGTGCATTCACAGCGGATTTTTCCACCGCTTTGTGTGCACCGTGCATTCGCCCGTGGGCCTGAACCCTGACGCATACGGCGTGAAGCTGCTGCCCCTGCCCGAGGGCACGTTTGCCAAAAACGATGTGGGCTTTGTGGACCCCACCCCACTGGGCAAGGGCATTGACCACGACTTGCTGGGCCAGGGCCTGAAAAAAGCCATCTACAACTTCATGCACGGTGTGGGCATAGAAAACGATGTGCGCCAATGGTTTGACCTGCCCAAAGGGGCCTGCCCCAAAACCACCGTACCCAAGCACAAAATCGCCAAAGCGCTGAATTGAGCGCCTGAATTGAGCGCCTGAACTGAGCGCCTTTTGCTCAAACTTTAAGCACCCTCCGGCAAGCCTTTGAACATGCGGGTTTCAAGGCTTGTTCATGCGGTTATCCACAGCTTGGCGCACAGTTGGAGGGGGTAAACCCGGGTTGGGTGCGTGGGGGGTGATTTTTTCAATATGTATTGGGGAGGCGCTTAGCGTCGGTTGAGCAACGATTTCTGCTGCCCATGGCCGCAAGGCGAACTACTGGTCACCGCCACATATCGGTCATTCAGAGCGCCAAGACAGTCGCTTCTCCAATGGTTGCTTTCAGGTCAGCAGCAGCCCCTCCTCAACAGACTGTCCCCGGGAATCTGGAAGTCCGCTATCTCGGCCAGCGAATAGGTGCTGACGACCCGTTGCTGCCGTTCGTGTCTAAGTGAGCAATGTCTGCTGCTGGCGGTCGCTGCGATCCGCGGAAACCTGTCCTCGGCACTGTCATCGAAACCGGCAGCAGCCTAGGGGTTGGAATGTGATAAAAGTAAATAAAAGAAACTATTTACAGAGTAAATTTTGCACATTTTGAAATCAAAAACAACGTACTGGCTTCGCGCAAGGAAAGACACCACCGCAGCTATAGTCTTCGTCCACGGCATCAACTCTTGTGCAGACAAGTGCTGGCGCTCGGGGCAGAACTACTGGCCGTCGATGCTTATTGACGACCCTCGATACCGTGCTTTCGACGTAGTCGCACCTGACTACTTTACTGGGTTGGGCTCGGCTGACTACGGAATTTCCGACTGCTCGGCTGAAATTCTTCGATCTCTGGAGAGCAAATCTACGCCGCATGGTCGATCATTGTTTCAGTACAAGAAAATAATATTCGTAGCACACAGTTTCGGCGGAATAATAACCAGATATCTAATCGAATCCCATAGAGAAGCCTTCAATGACAAGACAGTAGGACTTCTATTAATGGCTTCACCATCGCATGGCTCAGTCCTTGCTGATGTAATAAAAATGCTCACTTGGCTAGTCTCCCACAAGCAACGTGACGAGCTAAGCATAATGAGCCCCATACTGGACGACCTAGACATCCGCTTTAAGCGTCTTGTCCATTCTAAAAATCCAAAATTTGCGCTCCATGGGATTGAAGCATACGAGCAAAAGCGACTATTTGGACTAAAAAAGATTGTGACACGCAAGTCCGCAACCCCATACTTTGGAGAAGCCGTAAACATACCGAGGTCAACACACTCTTCGATTGTCAAACCTACCAGCTTAGACCACCCCTCTTATGTTTTGTTAACTACGCTATGTGAAAGGCACTTCGCCTCTCACTATAGTTCAACAGCGCAACACACCAAGCCCCAAGTTATGGACCGTCAAAAACTTGCTGTTTTTGATATCTATACCCTGGCATGCGAAGAGTTTTACCTCGCACGTCCCATCGACGACGTAGCGAATAACGCCATACATTTCAGAAGCCTATGGCTTCACGGATATTCAGGAGTCGGAAAGACCAGCATCGCTCGACGCATCACTGAACATTCATCGAACACAATATGTAATGTCTACCTAGCCAACTGCGATACACCTGTCGCAGAAAAAATCAAGCAGGAAATTGAAGATTCAATTCGAGAATACCTCGGAAACCTATGCTCATTACCGCCCAACACCGAACGCAGCAGCACACTAGCCATCATAAAATCCGCAGGTAGCCTAACCATATTCTTAGATGAAATTCCGATTGGGGAAGATGCCTCCGAGAATTTCAGAATTTGCGAGGCAATATCAAACTTCCTGCATGAGCTAAAAAGCAACTGCGGCGCTTCGGAAATTACGGTACTTGCAGCTTCCTTGAAGAAGCCCCACTTCGCAGACCTCTCAAGTCCCAGTAAATTTTCCGAGCATTTTCAAACACTCCATGTACCAAGCTGGAGCTCTGAGGATTTAGGTAGCCTTGCAGCCCTGATTGATAAAGCAAATATCAGTCAGAAAATTGAAATAAATATAAAAAGCTTCGTAAGCAAAAAAATTGACAATCCGCGAGACCTAAAGAATTCAATACGTAACGAGCTGATCCAACGGATATAAAAAATAATGAATAAACTCTCCAATTTGACCATAATTCCCGACGACCTGTATGTCGAACGAGATGCTGATCAACAGCTCAAGCGCGTGATCGACGACATGGGACGGCCAGCATATGTTCTTGTCGCAAGACAGATGGGGAAAACCAACCTTCTGCTACATGCAAAGAGAAAGTATCAAAAAAAAGGAGACATATTCGTTTATCTCGATGTCTCGAATCCACTAGAAACAGTTCTTGAATTCTTCAACAGTATTGTTGACGCCATCATCGATACTGGCCTACTGCCTGATTCTGTGGTATCAGAACTCCTTCAGGAACGGGAGAAAGCACCACCACTAGCGGCTCATCGGCTCCACGAACGAGAATTGAGAAAAATTCTTGCAGTGATACCTGGGAAACTTGTAATTTTCTTGGACGAGGTTGACGCCTTGGGTAGTCGTCAGTACTCCGATCAAGTTTTTGCATACATTAGAAGCATTTACTTCGCAGCACGCACAAATTTTCCAGAGTTCAATCGACTTTCTTATGTCCTCTCAGGAGTCGCCGAACCATCGGAGCTTATAAAGAACAAAGATATATCCCCATTTAATATCGGACAGAAGATTTACCTGGATGACTTTTCTCGCGACGAGTTCAATCAACTTTGCAAGAAAGCCGATCAAGCATTCGATCTGAATGCTTTGGAAAGAATCTTCTACTGGACTTCTGGAAACCCAAGAATGAGCTGGGACATTCTGGCATGGCTCGGGGAACGGCATGGCGACGGTACTCATGTAGGCGAGTCCCATGTTGACGCCGCAGTTGATGAACTGTATTTAAAGAATTTTGATCTCCCTCCCGTAGACCATATTCGCAATTTGGTTGAGAAAGATATTGAACTCCAGACGGCTTTGATTTCTATGCATTTCGGAAAATCGGATGCAATTCCGTCCCACGTCACCAACAAACTTTATCTTGCCGGCATAGCAAGACTTGAGTCCAGCAGCGGGTTAGTTAAAATTCGAAATCGAATTATTGCGGATTCTCTTTCTTTAGGCTGGGTGCAGGAACTAGAAGGAAAGCTCGCAACACCCATCGACCGTGCATATGCTGCATATCAGCAGCATAGGTGGGCGGACGCGTTGGTTTTACTTGAGGAATGCTTCAAAACGACTGATAGTGAATCCGTACGCGCCGAAATTGCAATTGATATAGGGCGGTGCAAATTTCAAACGGGCGCATATGAGCAAGCGATCACTTGGCTTGAGGAGTACATCCAGAAGAAACACTTTTCAGCCAATCTACATTACAGGACTTTGTACTGGATTGGGTTAGCGAACCATGCAGCAGGCAATTCTCAGAAGAGTTTCGAAGCTTTCCTTCAAGCATCGGAAGACAGTGCCGTTGGTGTAAATCCATTCTTCTATGAATGCCTTGTCAATCGCTGTGTTCACTACGGCACAGATTGGCGCAAGTATTTAGAGGAAACGGAGGCAGTAGTCAAGCAGATTCTTGACTTAGGTGAACAGCCCGAGCAGTTTCGCGATAATCCTTCTCGAGCAGATCACCTTCGATGCTCCGCATATGTACACCTCGCACACTTGCGTAGGCGTCAAGGCCGTATTCCAGATGCGCTAAATATTCTTTTGTTGGCAATGCATGTCGGAGATAAAAAATTCTCCGTCGGTATCGCGCTGGAACGGGCTCGCCTGCAAGATAGTGGTGCGTCCCGAATCCTTGTTGCATCTGACATGGCCCGCTCGATTATCGAGCAGGGCTACGTCATCGAAGTTGATTCCGCTTTGTATCCATTGGCATTTACTCTGCAAAATGCAGGAGAACTCACTGCCATTCTTGCCGTCCAACCAGAAGAGAAGCTTTTTGAGGACTTCATCTCTTACATTAGAAGGCTACTGCACGAAACTCCCAGTGACTTCGTAGAGGTGATCGTTTACTCAGCCGGAATTGCGGGCAGCTCTGGCGCTGTTGCCGGTACGGCCAAACTTTTTCGAATCGCATTCGAGGGAAACAGCCCTGGGATTGATGCAAATACTCGACGGATGTTTGCGACAAGTGCGCTTCTAATTGCCTCGGTCGATGTTGCAGATTCACTCGAGAGAAGGTACTTTGACGAGTACCTTCTAGCTCCAGACTCCGATTTCCTGGCAACAGATTATCGAATCGTATACGACGCTTTCCAGTTGCACCTAAAGAACGATACAGAACGTGCAGAGCTCGTTCTTTCCGCAGCAAAGAGACTAGCACCTGGATTACTAATCAAGTCCGAGGGCAGCGACTCTTATGACGCAATGCAGATCGGCTCGTTAATTATTGAGGCCTGTGATGTTGAGCTCTTGTTTGAGATTGGAAAATACGTTGAAGCTAGTCAACGTGCAGCGGTATGGCTCAAGCGCGCATCCAGCACAAATAGAGTCACGCCACACAGTTACTTCAATCAAGATGTTCTCCAGAGCATCTATGTACGAGTGCGTGACATCGCCTTCTCGAAGAAGGCGGTGCCTCAATATGTGCGTGGAGAGAAGAAAATCGGACGGAATTCCATCGTGACAGTCGTGGTCGCAGCCGATGGAACGCGAAAGACAGGAAAGTATAAAAACTTTGAGTCTGATATTCGCGTCGGAAATCTCTTGCTCGACAGCACAGCAGGCAGATCTTAGAAATTTCTGATTACCATCGGCCTGTCTCTCCTTCTGAAGCGCAAAGTCTCGTGAGACGAAGAGTGAAGTTCATCTTTCCTACTCAAATAGGTGATGAATCTACACTCCCCCATTTATCTAGACAAGTTTCAGACCATGACAGGACTTCAGTAAACGCCTCAGGTCACTGGCTGCTCTTAGCATCAGCAGTCATTGGTCTTTCTCAACTGAATGACTGTAGCCAGCCTAAAGCTACCGTCACCACACCCTCACCAAGAAATAGCTTCCCCCGCGTGGTCCACAAACTGCGCTCTGCCTGTGGGCTGCAGTGCATCCATCGCGGCCAGCAGGCGCTGGGCTGATTCTTCTGGCGGCATCGCGTCGTGGCCCACAAAGGGTTGGCTCAGCTTGGATTGCACGGTGCCCGGTTGCAAGGCAACCAACACGGCCAGGGGTCTGCGGCGTGCGATCTCTATGGCTGCTGTTTGCAGCAGCATATTGAGTGCTGCTTTGGCGGCTCGGTAGCCGTACCAACCGCCTTTGCGGTTGTCTTCGATGCTGCCCACCCGTGCCGACAATTTGCCCCAAATCACCCGCTCGCCTGATGCCAGCAGTGGTGCAAAGTGTTTGAGCAGCAAGCCTGGCCCCACGGCGTTCAGGTGCAGCGCGTTCAACAGGTGTTCGGCATCGAGTTCGTCCAGGCGTTTTTCGGGGCCGCGGCCGTTCACGCTCAGTGCGCCCGTGGCGTCCAGCACCAAATGAAAAGGCGCTTGGGGTGCCAGCGCCTGCGCGCAGGCCTTGATGCTTTCTTCGTGCAGCAAATCCAGCCCCGGCAAACTTTGGCGTGAAACACCCAGCACCACCGCACATCGGGGGTCGCTTTGCAGTTGCCGCACCAGCGCTTGCCCAATGGCGCCGCTGGCCCCGATCACCAGGGCGCGGTAGCCCTCAGGCAGTGAATTCATCATGGTCGGGCCTTGGCGTCATAAACGCATCGAAAGCCGATGTAAACCGCATAAAAATCTGCGGGTTTGTAGGCTTGCACGTCGGCCTTCATATTGAACGCGCCGTACCACCACGAACCGCCCACGGTGCGGCGTTCAATTTGGCGCTGGTTGCCTGCGCCTTGGTTGCCCGCAGGGCTGTCGGTGGTCCATTCCCAGACGTTGGCGCCCATGTCAAACAAGCCATTCACGCCCTCGCGAGTGGCCCCAGCAGGTGCTGCACGCGGCCAGGGGTCGGGGTCGCTGGTGTTGGCCCCTTTCGGGCTGTCTCCGGTAGCCCAAGGGTAGGTGCGGCCTTTGACGAACGGGGCCGGGGGTGCATCGCGCATTTCAGTAAAACCGGCCATTTGCCACTCAGCGCCGCTGGGCAAGCGGCCTCCAGCCCAACGGCAATAGGCTTGGGCTTCGGCAAAGTCCAGGTGCACGGCGGGCAAGTCGGCCGATGCGGTCACGCCATCGGGTTGCCTCCACGACCAACCCGGGCGGCGCTCCCAGCCTGCGCCAAACTCAAAACCACCGCCCTCTTTTTCAGCCCGGGTGACGGTGCCGGTGGCCCGGACGTAGCGCTCAAACTGGCCAATGGTGACCTCGGTCCGGTCAATGGCAAATGCGGGCAAACGAACTTTGTCGCCCACTTGCGCATGCGATTGGCTTGCCAAGCCCCCTAAGCAAACGAACAAGGTCAACCCCGCCAACCAGCCCCTGCATATATAAGCACCGATGCGATTACCCCGGGCGGCGCCCAGCCATTCCAAGCCTCGCACAGCCATGGTTACTCCCCAGACCAGCGCCGCACTTGCCGCTGCAAAGCGGGGCGAATCGGCAAAAACAGCCTGTACGCCCCTTCAAACATCCACGACAAGGGTGGCCAAGCCGACAAATAGCCCAACCAGCGCCAGCCCGGAAACATGCGCCACATTTGTGAAAACGCAGCCGCACCACTGAACAAGCGGCCCTGCGGGTCGCGCACATGAAAGCGGGCCATGGCGGCTTGGCAGTTCAAATCGTTCCCCAAATTTTCTCCCGCACTCACATCAACCCACGCCAGGGCGGCGGCTTGGGGCAAGCGTTGGTAAATGGCGATTTCGCGGCGACACATGGGGCAAGAGCCGTCAAAGTAAACGGTCATTCGGGCCACGGCGGTGTTGGTTTCTTGCATGAGATAGATTCCTTTTAGGCTGTCATGCGGTTATGCAGCCATGGGGCCACGCGCCAACAAGCGCCCTTGCCTGTCCACCACAAAGCCTTCGGCCATGCTGGGGTAGGCGCCGGTCAGCCCGGTCATGATGACTTGGTGCGTGACCCAGACCTCGGTTCGCCCTGCGGGCAGGGAGAGCAAACGTGCTTTCAGGGCTTTGAGTTGGGCCGCAGCATCACCCTGCCCTGCAAATGTGGAGTTGAGGGCAGGCCAATCTTCGGCCTGGCCGAAAGCCAGCCGCGCCGTATCTTGGCAACGGCACCATTGGCTGGTTTTCACGGCATCGGGCTTGAAGTTGTGCTTGCGCATCCAGTCGCCCATGGCGCGGGATTCTTGTCGCCCTTGCTCGCTTAAATTGCGCTGGGTGGCGCATTGACCCACCTTGAAACCCGGCGGATCGCCCAGCCCGGCTTCTGTGGCCGAATGGCGAATCAACAGCACACCCTTTTCGCGAGCCCAGATACGGGCCAACTCGCTCTGGGTTATAGGCTCGGCGGGGGTTGTTGAAGTGGTGGCGGTTTGTGCCCCCACGGGTTGCCAAGCCAGCCAGGCACCCAATGGGGCCGCGGCCAACACAGGTTGACCTAAGCGCTTTAACCATTCACGGCGGTGCATGCGGGGTTTCCTATTCGTCTAATTCAGGCCTCAAGACACTTCGCCAGAAGCAATGCGGCGCAAGGCTTGTTCGAACACCTCAACCGGCTGCCCGCCCGAGATCAGGTGCTTGTCGTTGATGATGATGGCAGGCACCGAGCGGATACCTGCCTGGGCATAAAACTGCTGGCGCTCACGGACCTCGGCGGTGTGGGCTTCGCCTTCAAGCACTTCACGGGCTGCTGCCACGTTCAGGCCTGCCGCGCTCACGCCCGCCAGCAAAATCTCGGGGTCTTCCATGCATTCGGCGCGCCCTTGGTAGGCTTCCAAAAATGCTTTTTTGAGGGCATGTTGCGCCCCAGCCCCTTGGCTTTCGGCCCAATGCAACAGACGGTGCGCCTGAAAGGTGTTGTAAACACGGCCCCGACCCCCGGGGTGAAACTCAAAACCCACCTCGGCCCCGCGTTGGGCAATGGTCTGGCGTATCTGAGCCTGCTGCTCGGGGGTGGAGCCATATTTTTCGGTCAAGTGCTCGCCCAGATCTTGCCCGCCCGGGGGCATGTGGGGGTTCAGCTCGAAGGGTTGAAAATGCAGATCGGCCTGCACTTGGCCTTGCAAGCGCTCCAGCGCTTTTTCTAGAGCCCCCAAGCCCACGGCGCACCAAGGGCAGGCAATGTCAGAAACAAAATCAATTTTCAGGGGGGTCATGGGCATCTTCCGGGGTCTGATAAAGCGTGCAAGGGACAAAAAGCAAGCGTGGATGAAACAGATTTCACGCCAAGCAAGGCGATCGAACGGCCATGATATTGCCGCAAATCACGGACAATCACAAAATCAAGTCTCAAATTCCCTGAATTCCCCCCTCTTGCCCCTAAAGATAGAGCACACACCATGAACATCCTTGTCCTGCACGGCATCAACCTGAACATGTTTGGCAAACGCGACCCAGCCCAATACGGCACCGTGACGCTGGACGAAATCAACGCCCAAGTGACTGCGCTGGGCAGCCAACTGGGCGCGCAAGTCACCTGCTTTCAGACCAATATCGAGGGTGAAATGGCCGAACGCATTCACCAAGCCCATGGCGAAGGGGTGCAGGCGGTGGTCATCAATGCCGGAGCTTGGACGCATTACAGCTATGGCATCCGCGATGCGTTGTCCATATTGAAGTGCCCGATCATTGAAGTGCACATGTCCAACATTCATGCGCGCGAGGCGTTTCGCCACCATTCGGTGATCGCCGACATTGCCAAAGGTCAAATCGCCGGGTTCGGGGTGGACAGCTACTTGCTGGGCCTGCGCGCCGCAGTATCTGCCGCTGCGGCCAACACCAAGGCTTGATTTAAGCTGAAACGCCCAAGGCCAAGCCCGAAGTTCTAGGACTTCAGGGTTTGCAACAAGGCCGCGTTGAAGGCCTCGGCCGCCTCGTATTGCACCCAGTGCCCAGCGCCCGGTACGGTGTGCCACTGCCCCCAGTGGGGCACCCAGCTTTGCATGGCGGCTTGCAGTTCGGGCAAGCGCTTGCGATACAGCGCATCTTGTTCGCCATATATGGCGCTCACTTTGGCTTGCAAACGAGGCAAGGCTTTGGCCACGATGTCGGTAGACGACAAGCGTCTGCGCGGCATGCGGTCACGCTCCACGTTGGCCGTGTGCAAGGCCAAAGCCAAGTCATCCAGTGCACTTGGCTCTTGCAGCATCAAGGCCATCAGGTTGTATCGGTGCACTTGTTCTTGGGCTTCAGGGCTGGGCAAATGCCGCCAGCCCTTGAGCGGAACGCGCTCAGCAATGGTGAAGCCCATGCCCGGGGCCCCAACCAAGACCAACTGAACAGCGTCTTGCGGATGCTCGGCCAACCACAAGGCCCCGGCCATGCCCCCGAAAGAGAACCCCACCAGACTCACAGGGCCACACACTAAGCCCCGGCTTTGCAGTTGTTGCAATCCAGCGTGCAAATGGGCTGGCAAGGCATCAACATCCGAGCATCCTTCTGGCAAATCAGAGTCACCAAAACCCGGCAAATCGGGCACCAGCACACACCAACCGGCATCACTCAAGGCCGCGATGTTGCGCACCCAGTGGGTCCAACTGCCGCTGCCGCCGTGCAACAAAACCACGGTGGCGGGCTGGGCCAGCCCCCAAGCGTGCCAAACCGTGTGGGCACCGTTTAGATCGGTTTGCAGACGCTGCGCGTCGGCCAAGGCCGCGCGCTGGGCTGGGGACAAAAATTCGGGCAATGCGGCAGAAGTCATGGGCTTATTCAACGGTTCAGCAAGATCACAAAATCTTTTTCAGGCAGCGGCTGATGGACTGCGCGGGTGTTGCAAGCGCCAAACCCGGTAGGCGGTGAATGTGGCCACCATGCTGATGACCAGACTGACCCAGAACACACTCGCCAGGCCCCATCGCTCACTGATGACGCCCCCCAGCAAAGCCCCCAAAACACCCGGAAAACCGTAAGCAGTGATGGTGTAAAGCGCTTGGCCCCGTCCGCGCAACCGGCCCGGGAAGTGATGCGAAATCAAGGCAATGCAAACCGTGTGGTGCGTCGCAAAAGTCACCGCATGCAGGGTTTGCGCCAACAACAACACCCACAACACATCGGCCCACCCGGCAGTCAGGCCCATGCGCAGCACCATGATGGCCGAGCACACCACCAGCCAAGCTGTCAAAGGCATGCGGGGCAGCCACCGCGATTGGTAATAAAACCAGCCAATTTCAACCGCTACCGACACCGCCCACAGCAATCCGATCATGGTTTTGCTGTAGCCCAAGGCGTCCAGATACAGCGAGAAAAAAACATAAATACCAATGTGAGACAGCACATGGAAAAATGTGGAAGCCAAAAACCACCGCACAGCTTTTTGGCGCAAAACCGGCCAAACCGGCAAATGCGCATCCACCGCGTGCGAGGACTCTTTGTGGTCAGGCAGCCACCAAACGCTGATCACAACGGCCCCCAAGGTCACAACCGTCCAGCCTGGAAAGTGCTTCATGCCGAAGGCTTCGAACCAAGTGCCCGCCAAAAACACCGTGACCAAAAAACCCATGGAACCCCAAAGTCGAACCCGGCCATAGCGCTTGGTGTCAAACCCCCCACCCTGGCTGACCAAATGCGCCATGGCGGCCTCGCTCATGGGCATCATGGAACTTGTGTGGGTGAACATGACCAGCAAGACCAGCCCCAACCCGACGGGTCCCCAGTCCCAAAACAGCAGACAAGCCGAGGCAAAAGCCACTCCGGCCCCCAAGCGCAACAACTTCACGCGCTCCCCGGTGCGGTCACTCACCGCCCCCCAGGCATAGGGCGCAAAAAGGCGGGTGGCGGCTTGCACTGCCGTGAGCACACTGATGGTCAGCAAGCTCAAACCCATGTCTTGCAACCACAGGGGCAAATAGGGGTTGAAAAAACCGATGTGCGCAAAGTAACTGGCCGAAAGCGCCGCAAAAGGTAAAAGTTGACGGCGCTCAGCCATGAAAACGCCCCTGCCCTGCCCGAATCTGAGGGGCCGCTTGCTGTTGTGATTGTGTTGGCGCTGTTGTCAGTGCCCGTTCAAGCATTCGCGCGCAGGGGCGCGCTCCCACGGGGGAGTTGGCACTTCGCGCGCAGGGGCGCGCTCCCACAAAAACCGGGAGGTTATGACTGGGCTTGCATTTTCCCTGTGGGAGGCTGCCCCTGCGGCCGAATGCTTGTTGAGCCACTTTGCAGATTCGCGCGCAGGGGCGCGCTCCCACGGGGAGGTTGGCACTTCGTGCCCGTTCAAGGATTAGTGAGCAGGGGCGGGCTGCCACGGGGAATTTGTTACTTGGCGTGCAGGGGCGCGCGCCTGCAAACAGGTTCATCAGGGGCGCGCTGCAGCGATGGGGGGCAGATCGTGCGCCACGTCGCCGCATTGGGCGCGGTGTTGCAGTGCGTGCTCCATCAACACCAATGCCAGCATGGCTTCGGCAATCGGGGTTGCGCGAATGCCCACGCAGGGGTCGTGACGCCCTTTGGTGATCACCTCGGTGGGCTGCCCGGTCGAGTCAATCGAGTCACGCGCAATCAAAATCGAGCTCGTGGGCTTGATGGCAATGGACACTTCAATGTCTTGCCCGGTGCTGATGCCCCCCAATACGCCCCCCGCGTTGTTGCCCACAAAGCCATCGGGCGTGAGGGTGTCTCCGGCGGTGCTGCCTTTTTGGGTGACGCAGCCAAAGCCTGCGCCAATTTCGACACCTTTGACAGCGTTGATGCCCATCATGGCAAAAGCAATGTCGGCGTCGATCTTGTCAAACAAAGGCTGCCCCAGCCCCACGGGCACGCCCTGGGCCACCACACGCAAACGGGCACCGCAAGAGTCACCCGATTTACGCAAGGCGTTCATGTAGTCCTCTAAAGCGGAGACATCGGCGATGGGGGCAAAAAACGGGTTGTTGGGCACATGGTCCCAGCTCTCAAAGCCAATCGGCAGATCGCCAATTTGGGTCATGCAGCCCACAAAAGTGGTACCAAACTTGGTTTTGAGCCACTTTTTGGCAACCGCTCCTGCGGCCACCATAGGGGCAGTCAATCGCGCCGAGGACCGCCCACCACCCCGTGGGTCGCGCAGGCCGTATTTGCGCCAATAGGTGTAATCGGCATGGCCGGGACGAAAAGTCTGCAAGATGTCGCCGTAGTCTTTGCTGCGCTGGTCGGTGTTCTGGATCAGCAGGCAAATCGGGGTGCCTGTGGTCAGCCCCTGGTACACGCCCGAGACAATTTGTACGGCATCGGGTTCATTGCGTTGGGTGACAAATTTACTGGTGCCCGGGCGACGCCGGTCCAAGTCGGGCTGAATGTCGGCCTCACTCAAGGGCATGCCGGGCGGGCAGCCGTCGATCACGCAGCCAATGGCCGGGCCGTGGGATTCACCAAAGTTGGTGACTGCGAAGAGATTTCCAAAGGTATTGCCGCTCATGGGCTCAGATTATCCCAGAGCGGCAAAAGGGGTGGCGAAACACTAACTCGGCTGCAAAAACCCAATTTCGATACAGGTCCCCGGGAACCTGTCGGTCACCCTTAACTGAGCCGACATGGCTTTTGCGTGGACCAACATATTGGGCATGCCGTAACCCGAGGTTTTACTGCCGCTCAAACCACAACCGTCATCTGACAGTCGAAGCACCCATCCGGATTGGGGCGAATCAGTTTCGCGAAACGCGCGAACCTCCACCTGGGTCGCAGAAGAATGCTTGATGACGTTGGTGATGCATTCACTCAACAACAGCCGGAAATGGCGTTGCGCATCCAGGCTGGGCATGGGCAACTCACCCAAATTTTCGACTTGCCAAGACAACTCAATGCCCGCGTGTGCCAACCGGGACTCCAGCGTGTCACGAAGTTTGACCAAGACCATGAGCCAAGTTTGCGGCTCACCATGCAAGGTGTCCAAACTGTCACGCAATGCCAAACTCGCCTGACTCAACTGGTTTTCCATATCCAGACGCGATGATCCGGCGTTGCGAACCATGCAATGCAAAACCACCAAATGGGCGCCCACGCCATCGTGCATCTCTTGTAACAAGCGCATTCTTTCGGCCATTTCCGCCTCCTGCACCCGCTTTTTCTCCCGTTCGTCATGAAAGCGAGAAATCAGGGCCCCCGCTCGGTCAAGTCGACTCTGCAGTCGGACACGAAACCGCTTGGCTGTGTTGATGCTGCGAAAGACACGCCGCATCAGCAAAACGCTCATGGCCAAAAGAATAAAAAGAAATGCAAATTTAGCCAGCGCCAGATTGCTGTAACCCGAAGCCATGTAGAGGATCGCAAAATGGTCATACAAAGCCAGACCCAAGGCGATCAGGGCACTGAGGCTCAGCACATTGGAATCAAAATTTCTGACGCGCCACCCATGCCTCAGCACCACCCCTGAAACCAGCGCTACACCGCCCAGCAAAATCAGCAACCAATTTTGGCGAAAGGCAAAAATACCCGTCCAACCATACAGCGCAGGCATGACCAGCGTGGCAACAAGCATGAAACCCAATATGGCGCTCGTTCGGATATTTTTTTTCCGCAAGGTCAACAAGATACTGAATGACAGCAACACGATGGCCGCGCCATAGAGCAAGTCGATCAAAACGCCCCACCAAGGGTGCGGCAATGGGGGCACGGTGACCAACATGTAGGTGTTTCGAATGCCCCAACAAACAGCCGCCAAGCCAAAAATGATCTGCACCCGGGCCCCCATCACCACTCCGAAACCCAGGGCCAACAAGCCGATGATCAATGCCAAGACGACCACCACCAACGCCCCGCCGTTTTGCCAAGACTTACGAAAGACATAAAGGGGTTTGACCAGTCGAGTAGGGCCCACCCAAACCTCACTCAGACCGGCATAACGCCCTAACTCGCCATGCACCTCTAATAACAATACATTGGATTGGGGCTGCAAAATTTCTATGGGCAGATCGAAGCCCTGGGGTTCGTGGGCATGGTCTTCAGCGACCTGGGTCAATTCACCCGAAGCGCCTATCGGCTGACCATTTAAATGCACTGAAAACCGATTGCCCACACGCGGGATGTACAAATAAAGACGGTCATCGTCGCGCCAAGTCGGCAAAGAATCGAATGTCAAACGGTAATAAGCCAGGCCTTGCCGCCCAGGCACATGGCCTACCCACGAGTCGGGCAAGTGCACCGCCTGCCAAGCGAGCGACTGTGTGGCCTTTTCTGGGGTTGAGGTTTGGCTTGCGTTGTAGACCACTTGCGCCTGTGCCAGTTTGAGCACTTGCCCGTCCAGCACTTGGGCTCTGGCATGGGTTGACCCAGAACCCAAGCTGATCAACAAACAACAAAACCACCAAAAATGCAAATTTAAGACAGTCATTAATTTTCCAGTAGCCAGCACTGAGGGCTTAACAAACAAAACATCGGCACCACGGATCACCGTGCCACTTCAGCGCCTCACTTCAGCGCAAGGACCTTGCAAGGCTTAGGTCCCAATCAGGCCCATGCGTGCAGCTTCGTAGACCGCTTCGGTTTTAGAGTGAACAGCCAATTTGATGTAGATGCTTTTCAAGTGCGAGCTGACCGTGCTGCTTTGTATCGCCAAAAGTTTGCCCACCTCGGCCACCCGAAAACCTCGAGAGATGTAATCCAGAATCGAGATTTCCCGTTCCGTCAGAATGCCCGCGACACACGGCAAGGGCATGTCCGGGACCTTTAAGGGGGCGGGTTTTTGCAAGCGCTTTAAAACATAACGGGCAATGCTGGGCGACATGGGGGAGCCGCCGTTGTGAATCTCCAAAATTGTGGAAGTCACATCCAAGCTGGCCGATTGCTTCAGGATGTAGCCCATGGCACCGGCCTCTAGGCAGGCCATCACATGCGGCTCGTCGCTGAACAAAGTGACGACTGCCATGTTCAATTGCGGCCAATGTTGTGCGCCGAATTTGACAATTTCGATACCCGAGATATCCGGCAAGCCCAAATCAACCAACAACACATCGGGCTCGTGGTCTTGCAACCAATCCAACATTTCCTGCCCGGTACCGGCCGTGAAGGCCAACGCCATGGCCGGATGCGCATCCACAGCGGCAACAAACATTTGTAAACAGTGGGGATCGTCATCCACCAAGGCAACCCGAATGAGTGGGGGGGTTTGCATGGTTATAGGTTCCCAAAAATAGAATTTTTATATCACTTTAAAAAATTATTTTGTATTAAAAATAATTATTTAGTTAATTACAAATTATCCCATGTTAATGGGATGACCGTGCCCCTCTCGGGTGGCAAAGTCGCTCATTCGATCAAAAGCCTACAAGAATTCATGCTACAAAAATACATTATTTATGACTAATAAAATTTTTATATACAAATTATTTAGGCAATAATATTTAACAATTTTTTACAAATTACTTATTTATTACCACCAAACATTCAGGAAAAGACCCCATGAAAACACCTCCATCTGCCAATCAATCACCCATCAATGCCGTGGCACCAACCGTAGCCACTGACAACGCACTCTCTGCAAATCCTTCTGTGCAAAACCCGACGATCGGTGCTGCAAGGGTGCCTGAGATGCCGGTCGGGGTCGATGGGGTGGCTCAAAAACCCAAAAAGACAAGTAAGAAAAAGCCTGCAAAAGTTGAGGATGAGATTTTTGACCAACCAGGTTTGGCCACTTTGGATGCCCAAGAGCCCCTAGAACAAACCAGCGATAACTCTGAATCGGATTGGACAAAAACAAGGACAGTTGACACCGATGCAGAGGTCAGCGCCACAGATGACACTCTTTTGGACATGCGGTTTCAGACTCTGAGCGCAACAGAACTGCCAAAAGCACCCGACTTTTGGAGCCAATTTTCACCCGCTATGTTGCTGGCTCAAGCACCCAGCGTGGGCGCAGTGATCGCCACCGATGCCGGTGCTGCAGCGGCTACTGCTGCCACCGCAAGCGCTGCGGGTGCCACAGCCGCCGTCGCCGTGGGTGCTGCATCCAGCGCCACGGTTTTAGCCATTGCCGGCCTGGGTCTGGTGGCTGCGGCTGCCAGCGGAGGCAGCAACGCGGCTGCAGACGAAAAACCGGCAGTCAAAGACACAGACCCTCCCGTCATCACCAGCATCACCAGCACCTGGGGCAGCAGTTTGAGTGTCACTGAGCAAAGCGCGCCGGGTACCTTGACTTTTGTCACCACGGGCGCAGAAAACGGGCAAAAAATCACGTTCACCTTAAACGGCAAGACCTACAGCGCCGAAGTCAATGACAACAAGGCCACAGCGGTCATTGCCTCACCCGATTTGCAAGCATTGGCCACCACCAGCACCCACACCTTGACCGCCAACTTAAGTGATGCAGCAGGAAATGCGGCCGTAGCCAAAACATTCCCGATTGCGGTTGACACCACGATCGTCATCTCAGCTAACGTGACAGCGGGTCAAGCCATTGCGGGCATTACCATCACCGCCTACAACACCCAAGGCGAAGTCGTGGCCGAAGCCTTGACCGACGCCAGCGGAACATACAAATTGAACATCCCCGCCCGGTACGCTGGGCAAAACTTGCTTTTAAAGGCCACTGACAGCCAAGCCGATGGCAAAGGCTACACAGACGAAGCCTCGGGTGAGCAAAAAGATTTCTCGGTCAATCTGCGCACCATGCTCAAGTTGGGTACAGATTCCCAGCAAACAGCCCAAATTTCAACGGCCACCGAACTGGCCACCCGAGTGTTGGGCATCGCTGAAAACAACCAACTCGGTGAAATTACCAGCGCGCGCATCGAGTCCGTCAACAAAGCCATCGCCAAATTTCTGGGCGTCACCGACATCGTCAACACCCAAAGCCCCGATGTCGTAGGCCAAGGCGACACCAACACAACAGGCAATGCCTATGGCAATGGCCTGGCGTTTCTTTCGGGCATGGATGCCGTGGTCGAACGCAACGGTTCAAGCAATGCCACCAACACGGTGCTGGACCGTTTGGCGGAGGCTTTTACCGAGGTTTCTGGCAACGTCCAAACCGAATTTAACGACCCAGAGTTGCTGAATCTGTTTTCGCAGGCCGTCACCGAGGTCGCGCGGGATTCAAGCACCGAACTGGGCAGTGCATTGTCAAACTTGGCGCTGCAGGCCGTGGTTTCTTCTACGGAAAGTGTCAACGGGGCTACAGCACCTTTGGCCTTCTTCATCACCAGCAGCCGTAACCTGATCGGTGACGGCAAAACGGCCACCCTGACTTTTAACTTTGACAAAGAACCCAGTCCATCACAACTGTCGGAACTTTACGAAGCTCTGAACATAACCGGGGGCACTTTGGGGGAAATAGCAGCTGATTTAACAGCGGTATTCACCCAGTCCGGCAGCGATGCCCCGCAGGTAAGCGTGACAGGTGACGACTACTTTGCGAACACCTTGAGCATGGCGCTGGACAACTCCGCCCCCACCCTGAGCGTGAGCCAGTTGCAAGGGCTTGACATCACCACCGGGCAGAATAAAACCACGGTCAAAACGGGTGACATTGTGCGGGTGACCCTGAGCGCCAGCGAGGCTGTCGACCTGAAGGCCGGTGTAGGCTTGGAACTGCAAATCGGCAACCAAACCGTGGCCGCCGTCTACCAACCCAGCCAAAGTGGCAACCGTACCCTGGTGTTCGAATACATAGTCGGCACTGGTTTGTCTCTGACCGAGACCCAAACCGTCAACGTTTTAGGGATCACCAACGGCGCTGGCATCACAGACACCGCGCAAAACGCCGCCAACCTCGATTTAGGAACCTACACCGGACTGCCCATTTCAGTCGACACCATCGCCCCACAGGTGTTGGCCCAAATACCCTTGGACAACGCCACGGTTGGCAATGCCTCAACGCGCAGCCTGACTCTGAGTTTTGGTGAACCGGTGAACATCGGGACGGGAACAGTGTCATTGGTCAACAGTGAATCAGTCACTGTAGCCACTTGGTCCGCCAGCAATGCCAGTTTGTCTGCCGATGGGCTGAGCGTCAGCTACGCTTTGCCCGGCAGCTTGATCACGCTGCCTGCGGGCATTTACACCATCACCGCAACCGGCAACCCAGTCACGGACAAAGCCGGTAACGTGCTCGGCAGCAATGCCCTCGCAAGCGATGGCAGTTGGTCTTTCACTGTGGGGGCCATTTCTATAGGCATCAACAAAGTTGGCGGCGACAACTTGCTCAATCAGGCAGATATTGCAATTGACGTTTCCATCTCAGGCACGCTGTCTGGTGAAGGCAGTTCAGGCCTTACCGCCAACGACATGCAAGTCTTGCTGCAGCCCCTGGGCGGCGGTGCGCCAGTGTTGGCCCAAAACATTGGTTTAAACAACGGCGCCTGGACAGCCACTTTGGCAGCCTCCGAAGCAGCGGCATTGAAGGGTGGCTATGTTGTCAAGGTCAATATTGCAACCGCCGACGTTCAAGCCAGTGCCAGCAGCGCCCTGATGGTGGACACAAAGGCCGAAATCACCCTGGGGCAGGTGGCAGGAGACAACAAAATCAGCCTGATCGAACAGGCCATCATCAAGACCGGTAAAAACCTGGACTTCAACTTTGTGGCCGAAAAAGGGGCCACCGGAAGCGTCACATTCCAAAGTGAAAGTGACGCGAGCAAAAAAGTTAGCAAAGACTTCAGCAACGCTGCAGGCAACACGCCAGACAAGGTGTCACTGACCCCGGCAGAGTTAGCCTCGCTTGGCACGGGCAACTTTTCAGTCCTCGCGTCCGTCACCGATGTAGCGGGCAACACCCAGCTTGCTGCAAAAAAAAGCTTCAGCATCGAGGCTCAGGCTCTTGCAGCCAAAATCGCCCTGATACAACTCCAAGGGAACCGCAGCGGTACCTTGATCCTAGGGGACACACTCACAGCCACCGTGAACTTTGACAAAGCCGTGACCGTGAGCGGCAGCGAAGCGTTGAAACTCGATTTGACCCTGGGTGAAAATACCCGCCAGGCCAACTTTGTGGGCATCTCGGGTGATCGCAAGCAACTGGTATTCAGCTACACCATCACCTCAGGCGACGCCGATACGGATGGCGCTTCGATGCCATTAAATTCCCTGAATTTGAACGGTGCCAGCGTCAAAGATGTGGCGCTGAATTCAACTGCCGCGATCACCTCCTCAGTGGTTGCAAACAACCTGAATCTAAAGATCGATGGCCGCATCACCGATGCCCCAGCCGATTTGGCTGTCCAAGTGTCCGAAGCCGGACTGAACGCTTCAAACCAAGCCAATTCGGGCACACCAAGTGTTGTGGGCAAACTGCTGACTGGCTTAGAAATTGCCGGGGCTAAATTAATAAGCAAAGTCCAGTTTGGCAGCGCCGCTGAAGTTACCTTAAACGCGACAGAAGCGCGCACCGTTCAAGGCACTTATGGTGCTTGGGCAGTCAAGCAAAATGGCAGCTACCGTTACACCCTAGACAACAGTTTAGCCGCCACACAGGCGCTAAAAGTGGGTGAAGCTCCCACCGAAACCCTCAGTTTTTGGGTTGATGGCCAATCCAACGCATTGACGGTCACCGTTCAGGGCCGCAACGATGCCCCCAAACCGAGCACCCCCATCAGCTCAACGGTGTCAGAGGGACTTTCAAGCTTCAACCAGGATTTATTGGCCAACGCCACCGATCCCGATGCCGGTGAAACCGCCACCCTCAACATCAACAACTTGACCTACGCACTGGGTGCCGCCGCTCCCACCAGCACTGCACCTGTCGGATTCAGCTTGGGCAGCGACGGACGCACCCTCACGCTTAACCCGGGCGATGCCGCTTTCAACGCTTTGAAGGCAGGCCAAACCCAAACCATCACGGTCCGTTACAACGTGGTGGATGTGCAGGGTGCGAGCGTGCCCCAGACCGCTACCTTCACCGTGACCGGCACCAACGACGCACCAGTAGTTTCTGCGGCCTTAACGCAAAGCGGCACTGAAAACTCGAGCTTGGTTCAGCTTTATTTGCTCAGCAACGCCAGCGACCCCGATGCGGACACGCTGCAAGTACAAAACTTGCTTTACACGGTGGACGGCGTAGCAACCCTTAGCGGCACAGGATTGGCATCCGGCACGGCCCTGCCCCTGGGCTTGAGCCTGGGTACAGACAATCTGCTGCGCCTCGACCCGCACCATGCCGCTTTCAACGCTTTGAAGGCAGGCCAAACCCAAACAATCGTTGCCAGCTACAACGTCGTCGATGGTCAAGGTGGCACAGTGCCCCAGACCGCTACCTTCACCGTGACCGGCACCAACGACGCACCAGTGGCCAGTGTTTTAGTTGCCCAGAGCCTCACCATCGGCGATCCTTGGGCGGGCTACAGCGCACCCGAATTTACCGATGTGGATGGCGACACCTTGACTTATACCGCCACCCTGAGCAATGGCGAGGCCTTGCCATCTTGGCTCAGCTTTGATGCCAATACACGCACCTTCAGCGCCAGCAGCAGCAACACTGCCGGTCTGAGCGCACAAACCCAAAACGTCACATTGACGGCCAGCGATGGCATCAGCAGCACTTCGGCCAACTTCAGTGTCAATTTACTGCCAGAAATCATCCGGCCTGCTGCCAGTTCAGTTGCCAACGAAGCCCCTCGAAGTTTTGACAGGGCTGCATTGGAAGGCAGCCAAGCAGACACCCTTCTGGTGCGGTTCAGTGAATTGGTCAGCGTGGCGGACATCAAAACTGCCCAAGCCAATGGCACGCTGCAACTGAAAAGCAGCACGGGTGAGACCCGAAGCTTGGGCACCGGCGCCAAGTTTGACGCCTACACACCAGAAAAACTGGTCATCAGTGGTTTCGGTTCAGGTGCGGACGGCACTTACACCAACACCATCAACACCACCACTGGCACCAGCCCCGCAGTGGCCTTCGCCAACGGATTTGGCTTGAACGACCCCGACAATTTTGCAGTCAACACCAGCACTTCGATTTACACACGCACGGCTACCGACGGCAGCAAGTGGTTCATCTGGCAGCAAACAGGTTGGTCGACATGGATCATTTCTCAAGACAAACCCGTTAACCTGCAAGGCAATCCTTTGCCTTGGTTTCTAAGCACCAGTCCCAACGAGGTCCCTGTGCAACGATCGGCCACATTGGGCGTTTCAGCTTGGGCCGCCAAATCAGGCGCATTAAATGAAGGCGTATCCCCATGGGCTGGCACCACACCCCTGAGCAACACCCTCATCGAGTCTCAAGGCTATGCCCGCAGCTTTGTATTGGCCTTGGGCAGTGGCAATACCGCACAAGCTGGCGATGTGTTGGTCATTAACAAAGATGCCGTAAAAGATACAGACGAAAATGCCGCCGCAGCCGATGTGAGTTTCAGCCTGCCAAACGACATCACCCGTCCCATGGTTTCCAACGCATCGCCCGCCGTTTTGGCAGGCCTCGATGCCAGTGGCAACCCCAAAACGGGGGCATTGTTCGCAGGCGACAAAGTACGCGTGACCCTGACTCTGGACGAGGCCGTGAACGTGTCGTACAACAACGACCCGTCGGTCACGTTGATCATGGACAACTTGAATCGCCAAGCCAAAATCAACCGCAGCGAAAGCTTCAAGAACGGTGCACCCATCAGCAACACTCTGGTTTTTGACTACACCGTGCAAGCTGGCGACAGCGACAGCACTGGCGGCATCACGCTAGGCGCATTCAAGCGCAACAACAGCAACTTGTTCGATGCAGCAGGCAACCGCTTCAGCCCCCCTGCCGACTTGGCAGAAGCAGTCAACACCATCACGGTTGTCGACAATGCAGCGCCTTTGTTGTATGGGTCGTATGTCAGCGGAAACACCGTGATATTGACCGCCAATGAACCCCTGGATGCGGCCCATTTACCGTTGCCAAGCGCATTTAATGTGAGCGAAAAAAATGTCGCAATTGACGTCACGGCGGTCAGTGTCTCCTCTGAAAATCCAAGGGCACTGATTTTGACGCTGAGTTCGGCTGCGACCTCAGGCCAGTACTTGAAGGTCATTTATGCCGACCCCAGCGCCAGCACCAACAACGAGAGCTTGGCCCTGCAAGACCTCGCCGGCAACGATGTCGAGATGATCTTTGGATCAATCGAAGCCAAGAGCGCCCCAAGTCTCAGGTTTGCGCAAACCGATAGCGATCTGATTCAGGTCTTCGACGCAACCGACTTGCAAAACGGTGACGGTATTCAATTCCGTTTGGTGTTGACTGATGTGGTCATCGTCACGGGCGCACCCCGACTGGCCATCACGCTGACCGACGGGAGCAACAGCAAAACGGTGTATGCCAACTACACACCCGAAAACAACAACAGTGGTGGCCAAAGCTCGCTTCAGTTCATTTACCGACCCACTGCGGGCGACCAAGGTCAATACCATGTCACCAGTTTTGATTTAAACGCCGGCAGCATCACCGCCTTTGGCAGTGAAGGCCAGATCAATGTCACCCCCAACATAACTGGCCAATTTTTCACGCCTCAGCCTTTGCTTTACAGCGGCATCAGCAAAGCCACGCAAGGCACCAGCGGCAACGATCTTTTGGTCCCTTGGACAGATGCCCCCGAAAACACACCGCACACCTTGACGTCTAGCAGCGCCAACGGTGGATCGGGGGGGGCTCGCGATGTATTGGTGAACAGCATCTTGCTGCCCGCCAGCGTGACCACCGAAGCGCAGGCACAAGCCTACCGCCTGAGCTTTAGCACCACCAACAATGTGCGCACAGTGCTGCTGAAAAATGGCAGCACCTTGGTGGACACTTACACCGTGCCAGCCGATACGGACTGGCCCACTGGCATTGAACAACTGGTTTATGTGGCCAGCTTCAAAGACAGCAAAGGGGTCGTGCAATCAGCTAATCTGAACCCCATCGCCCTGATCCTGGCCGTTGACGAATACTTCAGCCCCAACAATGCCAATGACCGCTGGGTGCAAGGCGGCCTGGGCAGCGAAGTGCTGGACTACAGCAGCCGCTCGGCGGATGAACGGATTGCGATCAGCGGTGGGCCTGGCAATGACAACATCACAGGCCATGCAGGCACCGACATTGTGCTTGGCTGGGGCGGCAACAACAGCATCAACACTGGCGCTGGCAATGACCAAATTGTGGTGGGCAAGGGCAACGACACCATCAATGCGGGCGATGGCACCGACACCCTGCGCCTGACCCTGCCAGGCCAATCCAGCAAAAGCAGCATGGACACCGCTGGGGTGGTACACGTTTACTCAGCCAATGGCGTCTGGGAATATGGTTCATTTGTACCCAACGCCAGCGGCTGGGTGGAACGCTACAACATCGACACCGACTATGCAGGTGGCATCAATGTTCGTGATTTAGGTCAGATCACGGGTGACAACCCAACGGGCAGGGTAGCCAGTGCCGTGGGCATTGAGCGCATAGAGGGCCGACTGGACGACAACTGGAGTGCGCGCGCCACTGTCAAGCTGGGACTGGGCACGGTGGGCGATGACACCATCACCGGTTCAGATGTGGTTTGGGCCGGTGATGGCAACGACACCATCACACTCAACAAAGCCAGCCTGCACACCAACGACTGGCAAAACGGTAACCGACCGCTGTTGATTGACGGCGGTGCAGGCCGCGACGTGTTGATAATTGACCAAACCAGTGTTTATGGCGACCTGAACAAGGGTTTTGAGCACAGCAATTCCAGTGGGTACGCGAACACCGGGCGGGTGATTAAAAACATCGAGGGCCTGACGTTCACAGGCACGAACAACTACAACTCTGTATTTTTATCAGCCGCCGACATCAGCAACCTGTACGCCAGCGACGATACCCAAACCAATGTCTGGAGCGAGATCGTCAACGCTGCTGGCAAGCGGCAGTTCAAAATTGAGGGCAACGCGGGCAGTGTGAACCTGACCGACGGCGGGTGGACCAGAAAAATCACCGGGGTGGACTTTGATAACAACTCTTACACCCTTCTAGACCACACCAGCGGCATCCAATTGATTGTGGAAACAAGCCTGTCGGTCACGGGCGCGGGCATCAACAATGGCGGCGGTGACACCCCGCCGCCCACAAAGGCTGCACCGCAAATTAGGTTTGTGAAAACCGACGACGAAGCAGTTCTGATTGCTGGTGAAAGCAGTCTGTATTTCACCGTGGGCATGGACCAGGCGGTCAATATCTTGGGTACGCCCCGTCTGGCTTTAACCTTGACTTCACCGGACGGCAACGTCACAAAAACGGTTCATGCCAATTTTCAGCCCTATAACGGGGTCTCAGGAAGCCAAAATTCATTGGAGTTTGTCTACGACTACACCAGTGACGATGCCGTGCCTGCAGGTTGGCAGTACCACATTGACAGCTTAGATTTGAACGGCGGAACGATTCGGTCGACCTCCAATGTCTCGCTTGACGCCAACACCACGCTCAACAATGTCGGACTCAGTGCCCAATCGTTCCTCTATGGCAGCCTTCTTGATAGCACCACCGACACCCTCGGCACAGCCAACAACGATGTCATGAACCCATGGTCAACTACCCCTAGCGCAATTCCCACCTCAACTACGGCTTGGGCCAACACCGGCATTGACGGTGGCGAAGGCAACCGCGATGTGCTGGGCTTGCCGGTCTTGCTGCCAAGCAGCGTGACCACCACAGAAGAGGCACAAAGCTATTACCTGAGTTATGACGCAGCAACCGATGGCAGCAGCCGCTGGGTAGATTTACTGCAAACAGGCAACCCGACCCCCATTCAACGCATGTTTGTCCCTAACACTCCAAGCCTCTGGCCTACGGGCATTGAAGCACTGGGTTATTTCATGGTCTACATCGATGGCAACGGCTTCAACGACGACACAGGACCCGGCTTGATGCTCTGGAAATCCGTCACCACCACGAGTGATTCAGTGAATGGCGATGTGTTCATTCAAGGGTCTTACCGTGGGGACAATGGCAGCAACGCCATCGACGCCTCTGGCTACGCTGAAAGCATTCGGGTACGCATTGAGGGCGCTCAAGGCAGCGACAGCATCACCGGGCATGCCGGGGTCGACATCATTTTGGGCCAAGGGGGCAGCGACACCGTGAACGCGGGTGCAGGCAACGATGTGGTGCATTTAAGTGGCGGCAATGACACCCTCGATGGTGGGGATGGCACCGACACCCTGTCTTTGACATTGCGCGGACAAGAAATCCTCGCGTTCGTCGATGCGCAGGACCATTTGCACCTTCAAAGCGCACGCGGCACTTGGAACAACGGCAACTTCACGCCCGACAGTGTGGGCTTCTCTGACGACTTTGTGCTGGCTATCGACGGCAGCACAGGCGCCTTGACGGCCACCAATGTGGTGGCCAATGGCAGCACATTGGCCACCAACTTTGAACGCTTGCGAATTAATTACAAAGAAAATCAAAGCCAAGTAGATGACGTTAAGGTGGTCAAAGGCAGTGCCAATTCAGACACTTTTTACGCCAGCGACATTGGGGACCACATTGTGCTGGGCCTAAATGGCAACGACACCTTTTACATGGACAGTGGGCTTCGACCCTTTGTCATGGCAGGAGCAGGTGACGACCTGATTGTTTTCAGTAGCCTTGGCTTGAATGGCAATGGCAATGGCAATTCACTTCGTCTGCACGGTGGCCCAGGCTACGACACGGTGGCGATGGATTCTGGTGTAATGGGCGGAACACTTTACAAGCCCACAGATTCTGACGCTCAGATCACCAGCATCGAAGCCATTGTGTTGTCCCAACCCACTGAAGCAGGCTCGACACCCGATAACCAGGCCAATGTGTTGCAAATGAGTGTCGAATGGTTCAAATCCCTGAGCGATGCGGGCGCTACACGCACCTTGCATGTTTCGGGCAATACCACTGACCAGCTTGAACTTTTGGCTACCGATGGCTGGAACACGGCCAGTAGCAGTGAATCGGGTTACGCTTTGTACACCACAATTCAAAACGAGATCAGCTACAACTTGTACGTAGGTACGGATTTAACGGTCAACACCTTGACAGCATCGGTAATTTCTTCCGTGATGTAAGCGTCGGCAAGACGTTCACGTAAAAAGGGCCTTGCATTGCAAGGCCCTTTTTCTTTTTTAGGTTTTGCCAAGTGACGCCAAGCTGATTCACCTCGTCACTACGACCTGCAAGATTTATCCAGAAATTGGAGCTCGCTTGCAAGCAATCCGTTGCTGAGATCCTAGGTTCTTAGATCACAAACTGGTTGTGTGTGCTGGCAATCAAAACGGCACGCACTTGTTCAGCGGTGTAATCTTGGTTCGCACCCCAAACAATGGCGGCTGCAGCACTGACCATGGGTGTTGCCATCGAGGTTCCGCTCCACAACTCAATATCGCTCACCCCTTCTAAACCGTATCCCGTGTTCTGACGCCCAACGGCAGTCACAAATCCGTAGGGATCACCACTGCCCGCCTTATTGCTGAAGTCGCTTCTAAAAATCACATCGTCGTTAATTTGGGATGTTCCCTTGCCATACCACTGGGATGAGCCTACGGCGATGACGTTGTTGAATGTTTTGGCCAAAATAGCCGGATCAATGGGGTTCGCTCCCGCAGAATTGCCAGCACCAGCCACGATGAGAACGCCGTGATCTTGCGCATACTGAATGGCGCTTATGAAGTGACTGTCGCTGGGTGAACTCACCTCACTGCCAAGGGAGAGATTGATGATATCCGCGCCGTTGTCAACTGAATAACGAATCGCTTTGATCAGATTATTGACGCCACCTGAGCCATTCTGATTCATGGCCTTCACCGCAAAGTACTCGGCCCCGTAGGCTGCCCCGGTTATGCCTACGCCATTGCTTGCTGCTGCCATTTGAGACATCACAAACGTACCGTGTCCGTTATCGTCGGTCGCATTAGAGTCTGCATTCACAAAGTCGTAACACAAGTCGGTCAGCAAGTTGGGCATCAAATCCGTGTTGGTCAAGTCAACCCCTGTATCAATAACGGCCACCCGAATACCGCGCCCAGAAAAACCCTCACGCCAAGCATCGTCAAAATTGTGTTTGACAATTTCTTGACGACCGTTCTCGGCACCATTCTCATAATCGTTCCCTGTGGCAATTTGCAAAGCGTCCAAAACATCGACTGCGCCCCAACCCCACTCGGACGACCACAAATGCTGAGGTGTTGTGCCGTCATGCCCCACGGTAAAAGATGTGGCCTCGAATGCACTCCCTTTACCCATGTGATCAATCACTTCCACAGTGATTTTGTGAGCGCCCAAATCCAACGGCTTTGTTGTCTTGAAACTCCACTGTTTGCTGGGGCCCATATTCACTCGGCCTAAATAAACACCGTTATCAAAAACCTCAACTCTAGACCACGGCTCTCTGGTTCCCCGTAACTCAATCAGGTCACCCAAGGTGCTCTGGCCTTGCGTGACATCCTCAACAAGTCCAGATTTTTCGTTGGTCACCAGCACAGCAGAAATACCCTCTTTAGCGGGTGTTTCAACTGTGAACGAATAGCCTTGGGTTTCAGTGACGGTCCCGTTGATTAATTTGGCAGTAAAACTGTGCGCACCTTGAGCGAGCGCCGTGTTTAATGTCAGTTCAAAAGTGCCGGTAGATTGCAATATCTCCGTAAGCAAGCGTTTGCTTCCCTCCCAAATTTCGACAGTAGAACCCTTCACGCCTGTGCCCGTAAATGTAGGTGTAGTGTCTTTGGTCACGCCCCCATTGGCCACACCAGCCAATTCGGTGTCAGTTTTGACCGACTTAGCCAGTACGCCTGGATCTCGGCTAATGGTCACTTGCGGGCCATTTTGCGCACTTTCATTGCCTGCGTTGTCAACAGCACGTACATTGAAAGAATGCGAGCCGTTCAATAAATTGGTGGCTTTAAAGCTCCATGTTCCAAAACCTGAAACAGTCGCATTGCCTAAGTAGGTGACCCCATCATAAATTCGAACCTGTTTAACACCAGAGCCAAAATCTTTGGCAGAACCTGATAAAAACAAGTCAGCAGTTGACGTGGTCGTCCCTGAAAATATATTTGCCCCGGTGAGGCTCTCCATTTTGCTGCTGAAACTCAATGCAGGCCCAGTGCTGTCCACTTTGAGAGGAGTTTTGTTCAAAGAACTTCCGTCAGAAAACACAAACTTGAATGAATGAATTCCATCTTGCAATGTTGTGGTCAGATAGTTCCAACGCCCAACCGAATCCACTTTGACTGTGCCCAATAACTTAGCGCCATCAAAAACTTGCACCGAATCTCCAGGCTTTGCCGCACCGTTAAAACCCAGCGTTCTGTCTTTGGTAATGCCACCAAATGATCCGAATTTATTGAGGCCCTCGTCAGTCCCTATTACCGTATTGACCCAAGTTTTATCACTAGAGTAAGTGCCCGAAATACCCTTGATTGGTGCTAAAGCCATGACAACTCCCATTTGTTTAAATTCAAACGGGAATATACATTTAAATTAATTAATAAGTATTATTTAATTTAAATTATTTGCTTCTAAATGTAATTTTTCAGACAAACTAAAAGTCTAAGCCAGCAAGTAAATAATTCAACTGATTAAGTCAAAAAGCCAAATCAATAGGAAGTGAATTAATGTGATAGGCACTCACACCTTTACATCTTCACGTCTTCTGCCTCGTTGGCCGAGCCATCGGGCCAGTCGCGGATATAGGCCTTGAGCATCTTGTTTTCGAAGTTCTGGCTGTCTACTACCGCCTTGGCCACATCATAAAAACTGATCACCCCCATCAGCACGCGGTTGTCCACCACGGGCATGTACCGGGCATGGTGCTCCAACATCATGCGGCGCACATCGTCAATGGCGGTTTCTCCGGAACAGGTCAGTGGCTGCTTGTCCATGGCCTCGCTGACCGTGGTGGTCCCCACTTGTCCGCCGTTTTTGACAATTTGCTGAATCACCTCGCGGAAAGTCAGCACGCCCACCAAATTGCCTTGGGCCATGACCACCAGTGAGCCCAGGTCTTTTTCGGCCATGTCGTTCATGGCACGAGACAAGGGTTCGTCCGGCTGCACTGTGAACAAAGTGCCGCCCTTGACGCGAAGAATGTCGCTGACTTGCATGGTGGGTCTCCTGAAGGTTGTTTTGAGTTGGAATAGGTATCAATATAGCCCACAATCAGCGCCAAACGGAAGCCTTGACGCTTCCCCCACTGCAACTTTTTTAGGAGGCCTTTCATGGCTGGATACAGCGACCCCGGTTTTGACACCTTAGCCCTGCACGCAGGCGCAGCGCCCGATCCGAGCACGGGTGCACGGGCGGTGCCGATTCACCTGACCACCTCTTTTGTGTTCGAGTCCACCGACCAAGCGGCCGCCCTCTTCAACCTAGAGCGCCCCGGCCATGTGTACAGCCGCATCAGCAACCCGACCAATGCGGTTTTAGAGCAACGCATTTCGGCCCTAGAGGGCGGCATTGGGGCCATCGCCACGGCCAGTGGTCAAGCCGCTTTGCACCTGAGCATCGCCACCCTCATGGGCTCGGGCTCCCACATCGTGGCCTCCACAGCTTTGTACGGTGGTTCACACAACCTGCTGCACTACACCCTGAGCCGCTTTGGCATCAGCACCACCTTTGTCAAACCCGGCGATCTGGATGCTTGGCGGGCGGCCGTGCAGCCCAACACCAAGCTGTTTTTTGGCGAAACCGTGGGCAACCCCGGCCTTGATGTTTTAGACATTGAAGCCCTCAGCACCCTGGCCCATGAGCACGGTGTGCCCCTGCTGGTGGACTCCACCCTGACCTCGCCCTGGCTGATCAAGCCTTTCGACCACGGGGCCGATCTGGTTTACCACTCGGCCACCAAATTTTTGTCGGGCCATGGCACGGTAGTGGGTGGCTTGGTGGTGGATGGCGGCAGTTTTGACTGGGAAAAATCAGGCAAATTTGCCGAGTTGAGCCAGGCCTACGAAGGCTTTCACAACATGGTGTTCAGCGAAGAAAGCACCGTGGGCGCATTTTTGCTACGCGCTCGGCGCGAGG
>Ga0315903_10000871_pt1 | contig 45546 bp, 40 predicted proteins | sample LakEriMetagenome_7_FD_203524 | JGI IMG/M metagenome (GOLD analysis project Ga0315903, IMG submission 203524) | Freshwater fungal communities from buoy surface, Lake Erie, Ohio, United States - Buoy 2 MA119 | ecosystem: Environmental > Aquatic > Freshwater > Lake | place: USA: Lake Erie, Ohio... | reverse complement strand
ACCTTGAGTGGGATGGCGCAATGCAGCTGCTTCTTCAGAAGCAGGCTGGATTCTTCTTCATGGGATCTTGGTTCGGTGGAAACTTCAAGGAGCAGAGCCAGGAAGACTACGACGACCTATGGATCGTTCCGTTCCCAGAAATTAACCCAGACCACGCACGCGACACAATCGATGCACCAATCGATGGTTTCTGTGTTGCTGCTAACGGTGCTAACAATGCAGGTGGTAAGGACCTAATCAAGTTCGCAGGTGACATGGAAGGTGTTCAGGCAATGCTAGACACCGGTGTTCCAATGACCTCTGCAAACAAGGGACAGGACACTTCCTCCTACGACCCATTCCAGACTCAGCAGCTTGCTGTTATGAACGAGGCTAAGTACATCACTCAGTTCCTCGACCGTGACACTCGCCCTGACTTTGCTGGCCCTGTAGTTGGACCTGCTATCCAAGGCTGGTTCAAGGACCCATCCAGCGTTGACTCAATGCTGGAGTCACTACAGTCACAGTGGGATGCACTACCTCCACTAGCCTAATAAGCTAAAAAGCATGACATCTGAGACGACGGCGCCGACTAATCATCGGCGCCGTCGTTTCTTTTCTAAAGCAGACAAGATCACTCTTGGATTCTTCATTGGAATCCCAACTTTTCTTCACGTAGCACTGGTTTGGCTGCCGGCGCTCGCAACTATTTATTTATCTTTCACTTACTGGACCGGCATCAAGCTGGAATCGATTCAGTGGGCGGGGCTTGCTAACTACGAGAACATCTTTTTTAATACCCCAATCTTCTGGGATGCGCTCAGAGTCAACACAATCTGGCTGCTTTGGTTTTTCTTGATTGCAACACCAATCGGTGTTTTGCTGGCCTATCAAATTGACCGAGAGATCCGCGGTCACAAGTTTTATCAGTCTGCTTACTACCTACCGGTAGTTCTGTCCTTGGCAGTAACTGGAATTATCTGGAACTTCTTGCTTCGACCAGATGGTTTTGTGAATGGCCTGCTGGGCCTTCCAATTTCAGAGGCAATCTCATTCTTTGGCGATGACCGCTATAACATCTGGGTCATCATGATCATGGCCTCCTGGCGCCACATAGGCTATATCATGCTTTTGTATTTAGCTGGGTTAAAGGCAATTGATTCAGCCCTGCGTGAGGCTGCCACCATTGATGGAGCGACCGAGTGGCAAACCTTCCGCAAGGTTGTCTTTCCGGCGATGAAGCCCGTCAACATCATTGTTTTAGTAATCACCATCATCGAGTCCCTAAGGGCCTTCGACATGGTTTACATCATCTATGGCTCATCCGGTGGTCTGCCTATTTTGGGTGTCTTGGTCTTCAACAACATTGCCGGCGAGGGAGCTTCCATGAAGGGAGCTGCCTACGCGGTAATCCTGTTCCTGCTTTCAATCGTTCCGATCATCACCTACCTCCAGCAGCAGTTCAAGGAGGACGTAAAGTGACGACAACAATCAAGCTTCCCGAGAAGAAAAAGAAGAAGCTCTATGCCCAGGACATCAAAGACAGACTGATTTCAATCTTTATTGGCATCTTTGCAATTCTTTGGATTTTTCCAATCCTTTGGACTCTTTGGTCATCGCTAAGACCCTATAAGGAGATTCGTGCGGGCGGTGTCTTCTCGCCACCGCAAGAGCTCGGTTTTTTCAATTATGAAGATGCAATCTCTCGCATGGAGTTGCCAACCTACTTCTATAACACCGCTGTAATCACAATCCCTGCAGTGTTTCTGACACTCCTGTTTGGATCATTGATTGCTTTTGTGGTGACCAGGTATTCCTTCAAGTTCAACGTGGCAATGCTGCTTCTGTTCACAGCAGGAAACCTGCTTCCTGCTCAGCTGGTCTTCATTCCTGTATTCAAGATGTATTTGGCGCTTGGTGATCTGGTTGGCGACAGAAGATTCCTTTATGACAACCACTGGGGAGTGGTTCTGATTCACGTTGCCTTCCAGATGGGCTTTGCAACCTTTGTTCTTTCCTCTTACATGAAGACCATTCCAAAAGAAATCTCAGAGTCGGCAATGGTTGATGGCGCTAATGTCTTCACCCACTACTTCCGGGTGATGCTGCCCCTACTCAGACCACCACTAGCCTCACTGGCAGTGCTAATGACCACCTGGATCTATAACGACTTCTTCTGGGCACTGGTTCTTATGTCAACTGACAGCAAACGACCAATCACATCAGCCCTTGGCAGATTGCAGGGTGAGTTCGTAACTGACTACAACCTCTTAGCAGCGGGTGCCATGATTGCCGCGATTCCGACGCTTATTGTCTTCTTTGTGATGCGAAAACAGTTTGTGTCTGGTTTGACTGTTGGTGCAACAAAGGGCTAAGCGCTAACGCTTACGCTCTCATAACCTCTTAGAACAAAGGTTGGCCTTCTGACCGGCTCGCCCTTTAGCTCAAGATTCGGGTACTGCTTTACTAGCTGCGGTAGCGCTGTGGTCATCTCCATCCGGGCAAGTGGTGCTCCAATGCAGAAGTGGATACCAGCGCCGAAGCCGATGTGTGGGTTGGGGGAGCGAGTGAGATCGAGCTTGTCGGCATTCTCGAAGATCTCCTCATCACGATTAGCACTGCCCAACAGCGCTGCAATCTTCTGACCCTCTTTCACCAAAACGCCACCAATCTCGGTGTCTTCGGTGGCGGTGCGCTCAAAGAGGTGAAGGGGTGCATCAAACCTCAGGAATTCATCAACGGCGGAGCCAGCGAGTTGGTCCGGTGAATTCTTTAGCAGATTCCACTGCTCTTCGTTTCTAAGAGTGGCAACCATGCCATTACCAAATCCGTTCACGCTTGCCTCGTGACCTGCGTTTAGCAGCAGCACGCAGGTGGCGATTAGTTCTCTGGCGGTCAGCTTCTCGCCTTGCTCTTCAACCAGTGCGAGCTCGGTAATCAGATCGGTGCCTGGGTTTTGTTGGCGATCAACCATCAGGCCGTGGACGTAAGAAGCGAATTCGTTGCTAGCTTTTCTAGCCTCTGCTTTTTCTTCTTCGGTTGGGGCCGGCTCATACATCTTTACAATCGCCTGGGACCAGGGTCTCAGTAGGTATTCGTCTTCCTTAGGAAAGCCCAGAAGTTCCGAGATAACCATGACGGGAAGTGGTTCAGCAAAATCAGCAATCAGATCAAACTCACCTTTGTCAGCAAGCTTCTTTTCAATGCTTGTTAGAAGTTCTTTGGTGAGTCTTTCAACGGTTGGACGAAGTTCTTCAATGGTCTTTGGGTTGAAAGCCTTCATGACAAGTGAGCGAAGTCTGGTGTGCTTCGGAGGTTCAGAATCCAAGATGGAATCAGAGTGTAGGTAGTTAAAGGTTTCCCAATCTTCTAATGGTTTTCTTTCTTGAAAAAGTCTGCCCAGGGTTCTGGTTCTGAGAACCTGGTTGGAGTCTTGGTAGCGTGCAGCTAGATAAAGTCCTGACTCATCGTGCCAAACCGGTTTTCCTGCTTGTCTTAGTTCTTTGAGAGCAGGGTAGGGATTTATAACAAAGGCTGAATCAGTGAAGCTAAGCATTCTTTAGTTTGATCTCCGAAATATCTAATCTCTCTGCCTTGAAGGAATTAACCTTGTGATCGGATGGGTATCCGATAGCAATTCCACAAAGCAGTTTGTAGCCACGAGGAATATTAAATTCTTTTCTAATGGGATCTGCCCACAGTGCTACCGCTCCCTGTGCACAACTGCCCAATCCTCTGGCATGTGCAGAAAGCATTAGGTTTTGCATAAACAATCCAGCATCGGAAACCGAATACTCACCAAGCCCCGAGTGGGTAAAGATGAAGAGCTCAACGGGTGCTCCAAAGAACTCGTAGTTCCTAGCCCACTGCGCCTGTCTTGCCTTTTGGTCATCTCGTTTTATCCCTAGCAGCCCATAAAGCTCAGCCCCAACCCTTTGCTGTCTGGGAACTAACTCTTTTGGATAGGGACGAAAGACTTTGTAGTCAGAGGTAGGCAGACCGGTTCTGGTTATCAGCAGTCTGATCTTTCCCCAGAGTCCATCTCTTAGTGCCCTAGCGGCAGCTTCCCATCTTCTGAGCAGCTCACTTGCTATGCGATCTCTTTGCTCACCCTTTGCAATACCAACCAGGTAGGGCCTGGTGTTAGACCAGGAAGGAGCCGTCATTGCATCGGTTAGCAGCTGATCAATCAGCTCATCTGGAACCGGGGTTGAAAGAAAATCTCTCGTAGTCCTTCTGGACGCTACGAACTCTTGCCACTGCTGCGGGGTAATAGTCACCCCCTCAGGTTACTAGCAAAAGGCAGTAAAAAAAGAACCCCAGGTTTCCCTGGGGTTCTTTTCTTTGAACTAATTAGTCCTTGAACTCGCTACGTGCGAACTCCTTGTCGTCTTCCGCGCTCTTTAGGCGAGCGATCGAGAAGATGACCAGACCGAACAAACACTTCGCCAGAATGTCGGCGATGGTGTAACCGGTCTCACGCAGTACGAAACCAGCCTCGTCGAAGCCGGTTGCGTTCATGTTCGCGATGAAGGCGATTGGGTAAACACCCCAGGTTGCTAGAAGCAACAGGCGTAGTTCCTTGATCCTTCTTACAACAGCCTCGCTCTGACGCTCGAGGGACTTACCCAACTCGATGAACAGAACGTAAAGGATGTATAGGAAAGGAATGGTGGATAGCAGACCCCAGACCGGTGGAGTGATTCCCCATAGGTCAATGCGAGCGTCTCCCGGGTAACCAAGAGCGATCATGGCTGCAGCTGCTGGTACTAGACGCATTAGCATCGAGCGCTGTGCTTCACGAGCTAGCGCTAGAACTGCAACGGTCTCAACCAGTAGTAGTGGAACTGTTAGGAACCAGTCAACGTAGCGGTAGCCAACGTTGTAGGCAGCTGCGCCTAGACCCTCTGGTCCGAATGCGTGAACAAAGCTGTCAAACATTCTGAAGTAGTGGTAAGCAGCGATCGCAGTAACGGTTGCAGAGACCATAACTGCCATACGGTAGCGAGGTAGTACACGCTCGCGTGCTACTAGTAGGAAAGTGGTGGTGAAAAGCATGCTCGCGATTCCTAGCGAGAGCATGTTGAAGACTACGTTGTAGCCTCCATCGCTAATGCCTGTATACATGTATTGCTATTTCCTTTCGGCCTAATTAGGCGTGGGCCGAACAGGAACTAAGAGGTCTTCTTAGCTGCATTGCTCGACCTACATCCGTTAACAACCTATGCCCAAACTGTGAAAATCCTGATAAGGGTAACGTTTTGATAACGGACTTAACTTCCAAAGTCCATTATTAGGCCCGAAAACTCGGCCTTTTTACCAGTAAAGAAGAATCTTATGAACTGCGGACCCTGATCCGTCAGGACTAGATCCCCGCGCATTGCCTCCACGAGTTTACCCCCGGAAGTCCTCAGCTCGGCCCAGAACTCTCGCTCGCCCGAGAGCCTGCCCTTATTTATTACCTGGACAAACACCTCAGTCCCATACTCTCCCTCCACGACTGAAGGCGGGTAGACAACCTCTAACCCCAGACCTTCTATATAGCCGCAGGCAGACAGCTCGCAGTATGTCACGTTCGTTCGATCAAAGGGTTCAATCACCCTGGTCTCATCCCTAACTTGCTCAATAGCGGGCCATATAAGAAGAATGGATAAAACAAAACCCAGCACCATGCTCAGCCGCATGCCGGCAGAGCTAATCAGCCAGGGTCTTTTCACCCCTCAATCATGGCTTAGAAAACTAAAAACATAGAATTGTCAGGCGAGAAAGAGCCAAATGCCCAAACTCAAATTCATAAGCCTCTTACTTGCCAGCGCTCTGCTGGCGGGCTGCGCAGCTACTCCAGATCGCAACAGTGAAGAATTTCTGCAGCAAGCGGTTATCTACGAAGTAAATCTTCGTCAGTTTGGTGAGGGTGGTTTTCAGGAAGTCACCAAACACCTACCCAGACTCAGTGAGTTGGGAGTGGACATTTTGTGGTTGATGCCTATTCACCCAATTTCAGAGCTAAATAAAAAAGGTGAACTGGGAAGCCCTTACTCAGTGGCCAACTACCTAGCAGTAAGTCCAGAGTATGGAACAGAGGAGGACCTCAGAGAACTAATCAGCCAGGCCCACTCAAAAAACATGCTGGTAATCCTGGACTGGGTTGCCAATCACACCGGCTGGGATAATCCTTGGATCACTGAGCATCCGGATTGGTACACCAAGGATTACGCCGGCAACATCAGCTTTCCTCCAGGCACTGATTGGACAGATGTTGCAGACCTCAACTTTGACAACCAGGACATGCAAGAGGCGATGATATCTGCCATGGAGTACTGGGTCAGAGAGTTCGATGTCGATGGCTATCGGGCAGATGTTGCCCACTCGGTCCCGGTCGAGTTTTGGAACAAGGCCAGCAAGCGTCTTCACCAAATCAAGGACGTCTTCATGCTGGCCGAGGACGGAGGCAACCTAGCGCTTTTGGAATCAGCCTTTGACACCAACTATGCCTGGCCGCTGAAGGATTTATGGAATGCGCTGGGTTCAAACTATGCAACTGCCACTGACTTCAGAAGAACCATGGAGTCAACTGCCATCCAATACACCGACGGTCTTTATCAGATGGTTTTCATCGACAATCACGATGAGAATTCTTGGCACGGCACGGTCTTTGATCGGATGGGGGATAACGTCAAAAACATGGCGGTTCTCAGTTTCACAGTTCCCGGTATGCCTTTGATTTATTCAGGGAATGAGTTTCGGTTAGACAGGCAATTGGCGTTCTTTGAAAAGGACCCCATTCAACTGCCAGAGTCAGCCGACTGGGGAAAGTCTGACTGGGAAGTCTTCTATAAAAAACTGGTGGAACTAAAAACCAGCAATCCGGCCCTTTGGACCGCTGGTGCTGGTGGTCCACTGGTTCCGCTGCATGAGGACGATTCACCAGTGATCGCATTTGGTCGCACTTACCAAGTCAACGATGTGGTGGTGCTGATGAACCTCTCCGCTGAGGAGCAAACCCAAAAGCTGAATCTGGGCGAGTTCTCCGGTCCTTTCCAGAACTTCTTCGATGGCTCGAAGTATGAGCTGAAGCCTGAGGTCACGCTGGCTGGTAACAGTTTTCTTATTCTGACCAGAAAGCAATAATCTAGGCAGCATGGCTAAAGATCTGGTTATTCACTCAAGTGTTGAGAAGGCTTTGAAAAAAGGGAAGCCAGTTGTTGCACTCGAATCAACCATCATCTCGCACGGACTTCCCAGACCAAGAAACTTTCAGGCTGCTAAGGACTTCGAGCAAATCCTCTTAGACAAAGACGTTACCCCTGCCACTATTGCCGTCATCAACGGTGTTCCAACCGTTGGGTTAGGCGATGAAGAGTTAGACCTGATTGCAAACACCGATATCCCCAAGGCATCGGTTCGTGATTTAGCAATTCTCGCTGCTAAAAAACTCTCCGGCGCAACCACCGTTGCCGCTACCGCCCACATCGCTGCTCGTGCTGGGGTGAAGGTTTTCGCAACTGGTGGTTTAGGCGGTGTCCATAAAGGCGCAATCGAAACCTTCGATGAATCTGCCGACATCACCACCCTCGCCACCACCCCAATTGCAGTGGTTTGCGCTGGGGTGAAGAGTGTTTTGGACATCGGTGCAACCCTGGAGCGCCTCGAGTCTCTATCTATTTCTGTGGTTGGTTACAAATCAAAAGTCTTTCCAAGTTTCTGGCTTCCCGACTCTGAATTCCTGGTGGACTGGCAGGTTGATTCGGCCGATGAAATTGCTCAGATTTTGAAGGCGCAGCGAAAGCAGAAATCTCAATCAGCGCTGGTTGTTGCCAATCCAATTCCAAGAGAAAAAGCTTGGGACAGAGCCGAGCACGATCGAGTTCTTGCCAAAGCCTTCCAGGCGGCTGAGCAAGCCAGGGTTCGAGGTAAGGCTGTGACACCATTTTTGTTGCATTTCATCGTTCAGGAATCAAATGGCAAATCACTGGAGGTAAACCTGGATTTGGCAAGAAACAACGTCTCACTGGCGGCGGATATCGCCAAGGCATTAGCTTGAAAAAAGTAGTTGTAATAGGAGATGTCATTGAAGACATCATTGTTATTTCAAGCGGTGAGCGAAAAGCCAACACCGATAATTCATCAACCATCAAATCAACACCAGGTGGTTCGGGAGCTAACTTTGCCGTCTGGCTTTCCTCGCTCAGCGTAGAAACAGACCTAATCGCCAGAGTTTCATTCAAGGACAGCGAAAGCCTTGCCAGCTATTTCAAATCGGTCAAAGTTATGCCACACCTTCAAGAGGACCCAGATCTTGAAACAGGCAAGATCGTGGTTTTAGTTGAGGGCAATCAAAGAACCTTTTTCACCGACCGCGCTGCTAATAAAAATCTTGCGAAGCCGCAGCTGCCAGCGTGTGACCTTTTGTATATCTCCGGCTATTCAATTCTTTCCCTGGGCAAAGATCAAACTCGCGAGCTCATTACTCAAGCTAAGCAGGCAGGCTCTCTCGTGGCAGTTGATCCGGGTAGTGCATCTTTTATTCAGGATTTTGGAACCCGGGATTTTCTTGCGGCAATAGCTGGTGCCGACATCATCTTCCCGAACGAAGATGAATACCTGCTTCTCAGCTCGAGCCAGTCACTCACTGCCTTGTTCCCAGAAATTGTTGTGACCAAGGGTGAACAGGGAGCAGAGGTGGTTGGAATTGCCCATGTCGATGCCAAACGTGTTGACGTTGTGGATCCAACCGGGGCGGGGGATGCCTTCGCCGCCAAATACATAGCCGAGCGCCTCTCTGGATCCTCACCGATTGAGGCACTGGAATTCGCCAATGACTTTGCGGCGCTCGCTGTCACCAGCCCTGGCGGTCAACCCAGTTAAAAGGAAAAAGACCCCGAGGCCTCGAATTCGTTAGGTCTCGACGTCTTTTCCTGGTCTTAGGCAAAAGGCTTGGTTTCTCATGCCCGACAGGTATAGGTAACTGGGGAGGGCCAATTTTGTTACGGTCCCGGTCAAAATGACCTAAATTGGTCCCAGAGTCGCTCTTTGGGGGGCCAATGCGGAAAGTTCTGGCTGGTTGCCTCGTTGCTTTAGTCAGCCTCACACCCACCCCAGTCCTGGCTAGCCCTTCCTTCAAGGTCGAACAGCTGACCCTGGATAGGTTTTCAGCTGGCTCTCTACCCTTTTCTTTGCGCCAGCGAATGGATCAGTTCTTGGTTCAAGTTCCACAAGCCGAAAGGCTAGCCTGCAGCTCTTATCGTCTGGCTAGTTACACAAAAACTCAAAACACAAAGCTGCGCACTCAGGCCAGCAAAGTTTGTAGCTACGCCAAAAGTAAAAACCCACAACTGCAGACCGCAGTGACGAGCATATTAACCACCAATAAGTCTTTGGCTGGAAGGTTTTTACTTTCTTTCGCTACTCAAATTAAAGAGACCATCTCAACCGAAATTATTAATCAAATTCCTACAGAAAAGTCCCTAGCTGGATTGCAGGAGCACATTCTTAAGATTGAGCAACTAGCACAACTTCAAAAACCTATCTCACTTGAATATGTTGCAGGCCCCACAACAAATCCTGAAAAAGTCAAATTGGTTACTGACAAATTTGCCGAGAAATTAAGGCTTTTTCAATTACTGGGTCTCACCAAGCTAAACATGGATTGGGTCATAGCGAGTGAAAAGGACTACGAGTGGTGGCGAACCTATAGATCTGGTCAACTAAACACCTACCCATTGAGTGTTTGGGATAAAGAGAAAAACATTCTTGGTCACTGCACCTTGAGCTCAGACATATTTTGTGGCGCAGGACACTCAATTGCTGGCAAAACTTATCAAGACAACGTTGTTGGCACTGCGTTTATGGGACGTGGCCTGGATTACGTTACGCGCCATGAATCTGCACATTTTTATCAAGGCGTCTTTGGTTATGGCAATCGCTGCTGGTGGGCTGAGGGCCAAGCAACATTTTTTGAGACATATTTAGAAAAGTCTCGCACTCGCGCCCAGGTTATCGAGCGCTTGCAAAAGAGCCCAACTCGGTTGGTGGACAGCAACTTGAGCCAGCTAGAGCAGAAACTTTCAAACAACAGTGTTTGCGAAGGTGACCATGATCTCACTTATGACCTTGGCCTGTTAGCGATGGAGTACATCTATATGAATTACAGTCTCCAGAAAGTTCATGACTTGCAAGTCAAAAGCAGCAATGCTGATTGGTCAGCAGCGGTTAGGGAAGTGCTTAGCATTGATGCGACTGTTCTCAACAAACAGATGGCTGAATACATTTTTTCGCAGTGGAAGTAGTTAGTGACCCTTTGGATGCCAGACGGTCTTTAGTTCCATCAAATCAAGGATGTGCTGAAGGCTTCCCTTGGAGTTTTTGCGTTCATAGCTTTCTGGTCTAATTACCCTCTTGACCGTTCCGGCAGCCGCAATCTCAAGCTCAGTCGGGTTTGATGTTCCTTCCAGGTCAACAGCATTGACATCCATGTGTCCAACTAGCCAGGAGGAAAGCTCCCTCTCCTTACCACTAAGGATGTTGACAACACCGCCAGGCAGATCTGAAGTGGCAAGTACTTCACCAAAGGATAGCGCTGGCAGAGAAAACTTTTCGCTGGTGACCACCACCACTGCGTTGCCAGAAACTATCGCGGGAGCAATTGTGTTCACAAAGCCAACCAGCGCTGAGTCTTGTGGAGCAAATGCTCCTACTACTCCGGTTGGTTGATTAGTTGAGATGTTGAAATACGGTCCTGCTACTGGATTCATAGATCCAGCAACGGAATCAATCTTGTCGCTCCATCCGGCATGCCAGACCCAAGAATCAATCGCAGCATCTACTTCTTGACTTGCTTGTCGCTCTGATTTACCAGTGAGTTCTCTGATTTCTTCAATGAACTGTTCTCTGCGTCCTTCGAGCATCTCAGCTATTCGGTAGAGGACCTGTCCTCGGTTATAGGCGCTAGCTGAAGCCCAACCTGGTTGAGCAGCTCTGGCCGCAACAACTGCGTCGCGAACGTCTTTTCTCGATGCGAGTGAAACATTGGCCAGGTGATTGCCTTTGTGGTCTTCTACTTTGTAGCTTCTGCCAGATTCACTTCTGGGGAACTTCCCACCAATGAAGAGTTTGTAGGTCTTCTTTACTTCTAGTCTCATGATTAGTTACCTCCCTTGAGGTAGGCGGTCAGTCCCTGTCGTCCACCCTCACGGCCATAACCGGATTCTTTGAATCCACCAAACGGTGAGGTTGGGTCAAACTGGTTGAAGGTATTGCTCCAGATCACACCGGCATTTAGTTGATCGGCAACCTTCAGCATCTTGGAACCCTTCTCGGTCCAAATACCTGCTGATAATCCGTATTCCGTGTTGTTAGCTTTGGTGATTGCTTCTGCAGGGGTTCTAAATGTAATTACGCTTAGCACCGGTCCAAAGATTTCCTCTCTGGCAACAGTGTTGGCAGGACTTACGCCATCAATGATGGCAGGGGCAAACCAGAAACCATTCCTTGGAATCTTGCACTCTGGTTGCCAAAGTTCTCCACCCTCATTCACACCCTTCTTCACAAGACTCTTGATTTTGTCCAGCTGGGCTTTTGAGTTGATGGCTCCAACATCTGTGTTTTTGTCCATCGGGTCGCCAAGTCTGAGCGAATTCATTCTTCGCTTTAGTTTCTTTATGAATTCATCATGGATGTTTTCTTGAACCAGCAGTCTGCTGCCAGCGCAGCAAACATGGCCTTGGTTGAAGAAGATTCCGTTCACAACGCCCTCAATCGCTTGGTCGATAGGAGCATCATCAAAGACGATGTTGGCGGCTTTACCACCAAGTTCCAAGGTGAGCTTCTTCTTGGTTCCAGCTACTGCCTTGGCAATGATCTTTCCAACTTCAGTGGAGCCGGTGAAGGCAACTTTGTTGATATCTGGGTGCTTCACCAGTTCTGCTCCGGTATCGCCGTGACCGGTGACAATGTTTACTACTCCAGCTGGTAGTTCTGCCTGCTGGCAGATCTCAGCAAACAGCAGTGCTGTTAGGGGAGTGGTTTCAGAAGGCTTTAGGACAACTGTGTTGCCTGCTGCTAGGGCGGGGGCTATCTTCCAGGCCAGCATCATTAGGGGGAAGTTCCAAGGAATGATTTGTCCTGCTACTCCCAGTGACTTGGGGGTTGAGCCACGTCCTGCGTATTCAAGCTTGTCTGCCCAACCTGCGTAGTAGAAGAACCAGGAGATGGCTGTTGGCACATCAAAGTCTCTGGTTTCCTTGATTGGTTTTCCGTTATTCAGTGTCTCCGCAACCGCTAGCTCTCTTGCCCGCTCCTGCATGATTCGAGCAATGCGATAGAGGTATTTACCCCGCTCGGCTCCCGATAACTTGCTCCAGGTTTTCTCATAGGCAGCTCTTGCTGCTTTTACGGCTAGGTCAACATCCTTAGCGGTTCCATGTGAGATTTCGCTCAGGACTTCTTCAGTGGCAGGGTTGATGGTTTGGTAGGTGTTGGAAGGCTTTGTGAACTTACCGTTTATGAAGTGGCCATAGGAAGGAGCAAAGCTAGCTAGCTTTGCCTCCGGGGCTTTTGAGTATTCGAACATTTCTCTCCTAGTCCACACTCACATAGTCACTACCTGAGTAGTTACCTGACACAAGCTTCTTGCGTTGCATTAGTACATCGTTTAGCAAACTTGATGCTCCAAACCTGAATAGATCTGGGTTTAGCCAGTCATCTCCTGCTGTTTCTTTTACTACCACCAGGTATTTCAGGGCGTCTTTAGCAGTTCTAATACCGCCAGCCGGTTTCACACCAATTCTTTCTTTGGTGAGGTAATACCAGTCTCTGACTGCTTCCAGCATCAAAAGGGTTATCGGCAACGTGGCATTTACTGTTACCTTGCCGGTTGAGGTCTTAATAAAATCTGCTCCTGCCAGCATGGCTAGATAGCTGGCGCGTCTGATGTTGTCATAGGTCTGCAGCTCTCCTGTTTCCAAGATCACCTTTAGATGGGCATACTTGCCACTTTTTTGTTTGCAGGCTTCTTTAACTGCCTTTATTTGTTTGAAGACTTCGAGGTAGTCGCCGGCTAGGAAGGCACCTCTATCAATCACCATGTCAATCTCGTCAGCGCCGTTGGCAACTGCTTCTTTGGTGTCCTGCAGCTTTACCTTTAGTGATGCTCTGCCGGATGGGAAGGCGGTTGCTACCGCTGCAACATAAATCCCGCTCTTACCTAAAGCCTCTTTGGCATAGGGAACCATGTCGCCATAGACGCAGATTGCTGCGGGTCTTGGGCAGCTTGGGTCATCCTCATCCGGAGTTAGTGCTTTCAAGCAAAGCGACCTAACTCGCTGCGGGGTGTCCATGCCCTCCAGGGTTGTTAGGTCCATCATCTTGATGGCCATGTCCAAACCCCAGGCTTTGGATTCGGTCTTGATGGAACGGGTAGAAAGAGAAGCAGCTCTTTGCTCAAGCCCCACCTTGTCTACTCCCGGCAGGGAGTAGAGCCAGGCTCTTAGAGATTCGTTGGTAATAGTTCCACCAACTAGTTTTTCAGGCTGCAAAGGTTTTCTCCTAGGACCTAAAAAGCCTACCTTTAGACGCTAAAACCCTCACCTGTTAGCTCTTCACTTATTTCCCACAATCTGTTCATCACATCAAGTCTTTGAGAGTGCTTACTTCCCGCAATCAGCTTGGGCTCGCCCCAGGCTTCAAATCTTGGTCCAATGAACTCGCCACCTTTGAAGCCTGGATCGATTGCAGCTCTGATCTGGCTTCTTGCCCCCACCTCTGCTTTTTGAGCTAGGAAGTCAAAGGTGTTGGGGTAGTTGGCTTGCAGGCCGGTGAGTGCCCAGCCGGGGTGGGCGGCAATCGAGAGAATCTTGCTGCCAGCTTGCTTACTCCTTATATCAAGCTCTCTGGCAAAAAACAGGCAAGCAAGTTTGCTGTCGGCATATCTGCCCCAGCGGTCGTATTTTCCTGTTGCTCCTGCAATCTCTTCTTTGCTGTTTGCTTCCAGCTTTGAGCGCCTGTGGACAACGGAAGACAGGGAAATTACTCTCCCAGTATCCTTCGCCAGCTTCTGCCAGAGCAAATTAGTGAGCAGGAAGTGGCCCAAGTGGTTAGTTGCCATCTGAGATTCAACGCCCTGCGGGGAGAGATTGAAGTCTGGTCCCATCAGGCCTGCGTTATTCATTAGGACATCGACTGTCTTGGTTTGATTCTTTGCAAAATCTCTTACCTGATCAAAATCAGAAACATCCAGCACCGCAGCTTCAATAGCAGCAGCTGGGTATTTGCTCTTTAGTTCTTCGGCTGCTTGGTTTAGTCGCTGCTCGCCTCTTGCCAGCATCAGGATGTCGTGACCTTGTTTGGCAAAGCTCTCGGCGCTCGCCAGTCCCAGACCGGAGCTTGCTCCGGTGATGATGATTCTCATTAGATTCTTAGAAGCCTTTCGATATCACCAAAGACTTCCATGCCAGATGTAGTTGCTGTTGATTCAAGTAGCACTTTGCCATCTTTGGTGTGCTTAACTTCAACCACTCCATCTAAGGTTTCTTCCACCCTTTGGTGCATAGCTTCTCGAAGAGGGGCGTGAAGTAGGCCGCCGCGCTTTCTTTCGGCCCTCAGTTCCAGCTCGCCAGAAGGACCTGAGACTTTCCAAGAGATGTGGCTGTCATCGATTGTTAGCTTCTCTTCTTTGGATTTGTTGTAGGTGGTCCAGGAATAAAGCTTTCCACCGTGATGAAGACCAAGGATGAATCCCCTGAATGGTTTTCCAAGCCATGGAATGATGGCAGCTGATCCAATCAGTGATGCATCCTCATAGTTTTTCAAGTGATTGCTGTGAAGCCAGATGTAACCACTTGGGAAGTTTCTACCCCAATCTTTTTCGATATATCCCTTGCCGTTTGAAAAGCTTTGCTGTTTTCCTTCGACCTCCAGCTGTCCTTCTAATTGGTGAGAGAAGGAAACAATTCCATGAAAGCACTCCATGAATGGAACTAAGCCATACCAACCCATGATGCCGGGGGAGGCGAGTGTTACTGGCCAGGGCTTGAGCGGCGTTGTGATTTTTAGCTCTCCCTTTAGTTGGGGGAGATTTAGTACTACCTGCTTTGATGAAAAGTGATTGTCGCCGACTCTTACATCAAAGCTGGTTTCTGATGCTTTGAACTCTTCTACTGGATAGACGTGATACCAGCTTCGCCCCGTGGAGCCATCTAGTACTTGAACGAATGCTTCATCTCTGCTTGATCCACCAAGGCCTCGGAAGATTCCTGGGATGACTGCCCACTTCTGTGATTGGTCTTCAGAGACTGTTTTGAAATACCAGCCCTCAAAAAAGTTTCTGGTTTTGCCATTGCCATGGAATCCTTCTGGATGCTGGATTCCTCTGAGGTAGCTGGCTGGAGTGCGCATAAGTAGAGGGTAAGTCAGTTACTAGACTTAAGCCACTAGGAGCTGGGGTGATAGTTGGACGCAAAAACCAGGCTCACAATCAGGCTCGGCATCACTCAGATTATTAGCTGGGGGTCTGGTTTCTATATCCCGGCTGTTCTGGCTGTTCCAATTTCTGCCTCCATTGGCATTTCAACTGAACTGTTCTTCTGGGCTTTCACGCTTTCCTTGTTGGTCTCGGGTTTGATTGGCCCTCGGATTGGCAAAGCAATTGACAAGCTGGGTGGTAGGAAAGTTCTTCCCTATGGCTCGGTCGCTTTCTTCTTGGGCCTGGTTCTGCTGGCTACCGCCCGGGAAGCTAACCAATTGTTTGTTGCCTGGTTTCTAATCGGTATTGGTGGCTCGATGGGAAACTACGATGCTGCATTCGCAACAGCTGTTAACTTCTTTGGCAATAAGTCAAACCAGGTAATTGCTGGCATCACTGTCTTTGCTGGTTTTTCTTCCACCATCTCTTGGCCGGTAACAACATTTCTTGAGCAAACTTACGACTGGCGAGCTGCCATTTGGTTTTGGGCCGCAATGCACATCGTCGTTGCGCTTCCGCTGCATTTGACCATTCCAAAATCAGAGAAGAAAGATATTCCTGATCTAACTGGACCAATCAGAAAGTTAGTCAAAAACAAGTTCAGATTTGATCCGCTGATTGTTGTTTTTGCTGTGATGTTTGCTCTGCAAGGTTTTATTGTTTCCTCTGTCAACACAACTCTTCCCTTTATGCTCGCAGAGCTTGGGGCAGATGTTCAGCTAGCCCTCTTGGCATCTGTGTTGCTTGGACCGTTCCAGGTTTTAGCTCGTGTTTTGTTGGTTGCTCTGACAGATAAAGCAACGCCAATAACGGTTGCTGCTATCTCGATTGCAGCGCATCCGCTGGGTGTTGTTTTCATTTGGCTACTAGGGCCAGCGGGAATTTTGCCTTTTGTGATGCTGCATGGCATTGGGGTTGGCCTGAATCCATTTATCAGAGGATCGCTTCCGCTTTTGTTCTTTGGGGCGGATAGGTTCGGTCAGCGCCAGGGCTATCTGATGATGCCATCAAAGATTTTGGCTGCCTTATCGCCAGCCCTTTTGACCTTGATGCTGATTGCCAATCCGCAACTGGCTGTGCTGGGAACATTTCTGATGGGGTTTGTCTCAGCTTTGCTACTGCTATGGGTTTGGCTGATTTACAAGGCGCGCAATCCAAAGCACCCCGAAACAGGAACCATCACCGAGGTTAGTTAGCGCCTGAGTAGATCTTCGTTATTCGCTGATTCAATCCAGCTAATCAGTCCTGGCCAGGGACCCCAACCATCATCGAGTGAGAAGTGCCCTGCGTTTTTAAAGATGATTGGCTTTGTTTGAAGTGGCTCTTCGTAGATGCCGACACCTCTGGGCAACCACTTGTCATTATTGGAGGCAATAACAGTAAGTTCCCCTGCCCACTTCTGAGCCTGGGGAGCAAGCAAAGGGTTGCTTAGATTCAGGGGTTCAGTTGCCGGTTCAAGATCTATCTTCATTTCTGGATCAGGTGGTGCCACCAGCAGCACTCTGTCAAAGGGTTTGCTAAAGAGGTCTGTGAGTGCGCCGTGTAGCCAGTTGGTTGTTCCAAGTGAGTGAGCGATTGCAATCTTTTCTCCGCCATCAACCTCATCCATCATGTTGCTCTCCTGGCGCAGCAGCTCCTGCCAATCAGTGGGATTAGGTCTATCAGGATTGGGAAACTGTGGATACCAAACTTGATGGCCGCGGGCTCTAAGTTCGGCAGCTGTTAAGCGCAGCCAGTGACCCTCTGGGCGTTTATTCGTCCAGCCATGTAGCAGCAGAACTTTCTTCATGAACTAGGCGGTTGGGTCTGCGATACCCACGTAGACGGTCTCGAGGTATTCCTCGATGCCTTCGTGGCTTCCCTCTCTACCAAGCCCTGATTGCTTCACGCCACCAAATGGACCAGCTGGATTGGAAACTAAGCCGGTGTTTAGACCGAACATGCCAACCTCTAGTCGCTCTGCCAGCCTGAGTCCTCGGTTGAGGTCTTTGGTGAATGCATAGGCGACAAGTCCGTATTCAGTGTTGTTGGCCATTCGGATCGCTTCGTCCTCATTCTTGAAGGTGCAGATTGGAGCAACTGGTCCAAAGATTTCGTTCGAAAGAATTTCGCAGCTTTCTGGCACGCTCTGCAAAATTGTCGGGGGATAGAAGAAGCCCTCACCGGTTGGAATCTCGCCACCAAGTACTAACTTCGCCCCTTTGCTCTTGGCATCTTCAACTAGCGCGTGAACAGCCTGGCGGCTTTTTTCATCAATCAGTGGGCCAATGTTGGCGCCTTCTTCTAAGCCTCTGGCAACTTTGAGCTTTGACATTCGCTCGGTTAGTTTCTTTGCGAATTCGTCCGCCACCGATTCGTGAACTAAGAAGCGGTTGGCAGCGGTGCAGGCCTCACCCATGTTGCGAAGCTTTGCCAGCATCGCTCCCTCAACTGCCTTATCCATGTCTGCATCTTCAAAGACTAGGAATGGAGCGTTTCCACCAAGTTCCATCGAAACCTTTAGGACTTTCTCGGCAGAGTCGGCAATTAGTTTTCTTCCAACTGGAGTTGATCCGGTGAAGGAAAGTTTCCTTAGTCGGTCATCCTTAATTAGCGGTCCAGTAACGTCTTGAACTCTGGTGGTTTGAATTACGTTGATTACTCCCGCTGGGACACCAACTTCCAGTAGAACCTTGGCAAAAAGCAGTGAGGTGAGAGGAGTTAGTGCTGCTGGCTTCAGGATTGATGTGCAGCCGGCTGCGATTGCTGGCCCAATCTTTCTAGTTGCCATAGCAAGCGGAAAGTTCCAAGGGGTAATCAGAAGTGCTGGTCCTATTGGACGCTTCAGGACCATCAGACGGTTTTTGCCATCCGGTGCTGTTGTGTAGCGGCCATCAATTCTTGGAGCTTCTTCAGAGAACCAGCGAAGGAACTCGGCTCCGTAAGCAACTTCACCCTTAGCTTCTGCAAATGGCTTTCCCATTTCCATTGACATAAGAGTTGCAAAGTCATCTGACATGGCAGTTACTTTTTCAAAAGCTGCTCGAAGAATTTCTGCTCTCACTCTTGGGGCAGTTCTGCCCCAGTTTTCTTGAGCATCGTGAGCTGCTTTGATTGCAGCCTGGCCGTCTTCAAAGGAGGCGTCGGCGATGGTCTTCAGGACTTTGCCGGTAGCGGGGTCGGTGACATCGAAAGTCTTCTTGTCGCTTGAGTCCTGCCACTTCCCATTGATTAGAAGCTGGGTTGGCACTAGACCTAGAACTCTTTTTTCATCGGCAGCTGAAGCCACTTGAAACTCCTTTATTTCTTCGCTAATTCTGCCACTTAAGTCGGAGGGCATTCACAACCACAGAAACGCTGGAAAATGCCATGGCAAGCCCTGCCAGCATTGGGTTCAACAGCCCCATGGCAGCAACCGGAATCAAAATGACGTTGTAGCCAAAAGCCCAGCCCAGGTTCTGCAAGATATTGCGATAGGTCTTCTTTCCTAGCCTCAAGGCAAACGGAACCATCCTTGGATCATCGTCCAAAATCGTCACATCACTCGCTGCCTGGGCAGCCTGCGAACCGCTTCCCATCGCAATTCCAATGTCAGCTCTCGAAAGAGCTGCCACATCGTTGATGCCATCGCCAACCATTGCAGTTGCCTGGTTTTGCGTTGCAAGGTAATCAAGCTTTTGCTCGGGGGAGTAGCCAGCGATTGCCTCGGAGATTGAAAGCTGCTTTGCAACATAATCAGCTCTTACTTGATTATCTCCTGAGAGTAGAACCGAATAGATGCCGTGAGTTTTGAGCTCAGAAATGGCTTCTTGAGCACCTGCTCGGAGATTATCGCTGAGTTCAATTAGTCCTTGGGCCTTGTTATCCCAAGCAACCACTACCAAAGTATTTGGCCCTGCTGCTCTCACAGCGGCATCCAACTCACTTTGATTCTCTACTCGCTGGGCTTTGCCTACCCAAACTGTTTTTCCTTCGACCAAGCCTGTTAGACCTTGACCAGCTGTTTCTTTGATTGAATCTGCCACCAGACTGCTCATATCAGAAAGTGCTTGAGCAATTGGGTGCTTAGAACCTTTTTCGACTGCACCTGCATAGCTGAGAATTGCTTCTTTGCTTGCACTGGTGATTGGAGTCACTTTCACAATCGAAAGTTTGCCGTCGGTGAGGGTGCCAGTTTTATCAAAGACAACTTGCCTAATTTTTGCCATAACTCTGAGTGAGTCCGGGTTTCGGATCACAACCGATTTCTTCGCTCCAATGGATGTGGCAACAACCAGACTCATTGGGACTGCAATTCCTAAAGCACAGGGGCATGCGATAACAAGCACGGCAACCGCAGCTTCAAATGCCCTAAGTTGATCGCCCGTAATCACCAACCACGCAATAAACGCTCCAATCGCAATGACAATTACAGCTGGCACGAAATAGCTTGAGATGCGATCGGCGATGGAAGCCAACTTTGTTTTGGTGGCGGTTGCCTCACGAACAAGGTCAGCAATTTGTGCGAGCCTCGATGCTTTGGCTGGAGCTTGCACTTCAATTTCTATTTCGCCAGATAGAACAGTTGCTCCTGCGGTTATGGAATCCCCCCTACTGATTTCCACTGGCAGTGACTCACCGGTCAGCGAGGAGTTATCGATGGAGCCGTATTGGCTTTTCAAAATTGCGTCCGCCGGGATTCTCTGGCCTGCTACCACGGCCACTAAGTCGCCCTTTACTAGCTGAGCGCTGAGTACCTCTGTCCTGGCTCCGTTTTGAATCTTGGTGGCCTTTTCGGGAATGGCATTTAGCAAAGATCGGACGGCGTCGGTGGCGCTGCGGCGAGTTCTGACTTCTAGATAGCGGCCAATGAGAACTACCGTTGGCACCACCGCTGAGACCTCAAAGTAGTGGTGTGGGTGTCCCTGCAGAAGCAAGTAGATACTAAACAAATAGGCGATAGCTGAACCCAACGAGACCAGCGTGTCCATGGTGGTGTCACCTTTGAGGAGATTCTTTACAGCAGCTGAGTGGAAAGGCCAAGTCACATACGTAATTACTGGCGTTGCCAAAGCCCAAACTAAGTACTGGCTGCCAGCAAATTGGAAACCTGGCACCATCGAGAAAAGAATTGCAAGGGCTGACAAAACTGAGCCAATAGCAATTCTTGGCATCAGTTTGCTTAGCTCTGGTTTTCCTTCACCGACTTTGTAGCCAGCTGAGTCGACCGCACTTTTTAGTTCTGCTAGCTCAACTTCTTGATTGAGTGTGACGTGAGCTTTCTCAGTTGCAAAGTCAACATAGGCAGAAACTCCTGGAAGCTGATTGAGGGACTTTTCGACTCTGCGAGCACATGCCGTGCAGGTCATTCCCTCAATCTCAAGCTCTAGCTGGTTAGTCATATACCTTCGCAAATTTCGTGGCTTGGTAGCCAGCTCGATCAATTGCAGCTACCAGCTCCTGCTCAGTGACTGAGCCTTCAACGATTGCTTTACCCGTCTGAGGATTTACTTCAATGACATTTAGGCCTTGAACAGATGACAATTCTTTGGTGACAGATGCTGCGCAGTGGCCACAGGTCATTCCCGTGATGTCGATTTGAGTTTTTTCCATTTTTTGTCCTTATTCGAATAGTTGTGAGATTTGATTCCAAAGTTTTTCATTGATTGAGTAATAAACCCAGGTGCCTCTTTTTTCAGCCTTTAGCAGCCCTGCTTCTGTGAGTTTTTTCATGTGGTGGGAAACAGTTGGCTGCGAAAGGTTAAGTGGGCTGGTTAGATCACAAGTGCAAGCTTGTGAATTCTCACCCTTTCTAATCAGTGCAAGAATCTGCAACCTGGTGGGGTCTGCGACGGCTTTTAGTAATCCGGCAATTTCAGTTGCCTGGCTGCGAGCCATTGGCTCTAAGCCAGGAGCGGGAGCGCATTGAGAGATATCTAGAGCGATTTTGGTAACCATCTGTTCACCTTCTTACATAGACAATTATCTATAAACTATTCATAGATGTCCATCTATGAATTAGAGAGGCCCTGATGAGCTCTTGGCAGGCTACGTTTCTGGCCGAGTTCCTAGGCACTCTCAGCATTGTTGCCGCAGTCTTAGGCGCTGGTTTCATGGTCTCGAAGCTGCAGGTGCAGTCAGGTCTTGACCTATTCATGATTGCCAGCGCGGTTGCCGGAGTCTTGTTTGTGGCAATTGCGACGCTGGCAAATATTTCTGGCGCTCACTTCAACCCCATTGTGACACTCGCTTTTTGGTTCCGAAAAGAATTAGCAACAAACCAAGCTCTCACCTACATAACCGCACAGTTCATCGGCGCAGCTACGGGTGCTCTGCTGGCAAACCTGATGTTTGATCAACCCTTCGCCCTTAGTGAGGTGAATCGCTTCAGCCCTGGAGCACTTGTCGGGGAAGGAGTAGCAAGCGCAGGTTTAGTTCTTCTTATTCTGTTGCTATTGCTTTTTGGTAAGAGCTCCTTGATTGCAGCTTCAGTTGCACTGTGGATTTTTGCAGGCCATGTGTTTACTTCCTCTACTGCATTTGCAAATCCAGCTGTGACGTTTGGAAGAATCTTTTCTTCAGCGCCAAGTTCAATCTCAGCTGATTCAGCAATTTATTTCATTGCAGCCCAAGTCATCGGCTTAGCACTGGCTCTCTTAGTTTTTTCACAGCTCAGAAAGGAAAGAAAGTGACCAAAGTCGCATCCGTAATGTTTGTCTGTGTTCACAACGCAGGTCGCAGCCAAATGGCGCAAGGTTTCTTAACAGCCCTTGCGGGTGATCGCGTTGAGGTTCGATCCTCTGGCACAATGCCAGCAGATCAAATCAATCCTTCGGCTGTTGAGGCGATGGCTGAGCTTGGGATTGACATTTCAAATCAGAAACCAAAGGTTTTGACTGATGAAGATGTCAAAGCATCGGACTATGTAATAACGATGGGATGCGGAGATGCTTGCCCGTTCTACCCAGGTAAGAAGTACCTTGACTGGAAGCTGGAAGATCCAGCTGGCAAAGATGTTGCTTCGGTTAGGCCAATTAGAGACCAGATCAAGGCCATGGTTGAGGATCTAGTAGCTGAAATCGACGCAAGAGCCACTAAATAGATGGGCATTTTCCCTAAACTAAGGGCAATGCGCAGGTTATTAATTTCAGCGCTAGCAGTTTCACTGCTAGCAGGTTGTGCTGCAGGGGCAGCTGACCCTAACGCCACTCCAACCGAAACAGCACCCCCCGAGCCAGTCTTTGTTGCTGCTCCTCTCACCGGTGTGCTTTACGAAGAGGGGTCCAATCCCTATCTGACCCTTCCTGCCCTGCTGGCAAAGATTGATAACACAATGTATGGAAAGCCACAGCTTTCCCTGAATGATGCAGACATAGTTTTCGTCACCCGCGTTGAGGGTGGCATGACCAGATTGCTACCTGTTTGGCACTCCAGAATGCCAGTTGATGTCGGGCCGGTTAGATCTGTGCGTCCGGTTGATCCTCTGCTGATTGCACCTTTTGGTGGAGTATTTGTTTACTCCGGTGGTCAAGCTCCATTCAAAAATGCCGCTCGCGACACAGGTCTCGTGATGAGCGATGAGGACACTGAGCAGGACAACGACACCTATTACCGCGAGAAGTCCAGAGTCGCACCCTGGAATCTTCTGTTCAGAGCACAGAAGCTGCAGCAGATGTATTCTTCTGCGCAGTCAGCACCACCAGCACAATTCAGCTACAGCGAAACACCCACCGCAGCATCGCAGGGTGTTCCAGTTCTAAGTCTGAGCGTGAAATACCCAGAAACTCTTTCCCTCTGGGAACCTGGCAGTGCAGCATTTCCCTGGAGCGCATCAAGTGAACCAGTTTGGATGAGATCGCAAAATGGCAAGAAGCACAATCAGCAAAATGATGAGCAAATCTTCGCCAAGAATGTGGTTGTGTTGGAAGTCACTCACGATTTGAGTTTTGTTGACAAAAAGTATGGACCGATTCCAAAGGCTGAATTGGTTGACAATACCGGCATCGCCCACATCTTCACCGATGGTTTTTATTTGAAGGCCATTTGGAGCAAGGCAGGAATTAAGAGTCCGATTCAGCTCACCACTGAAACGGGTGCGAAAGTTGAGTTGGCTGCCGGAAACACTTGGGTCGAGCTACTTGATCTTCCGAGAAGCAAGCTGACCATCAAAGAGCCAGAACCAGAACCAAGCGAAACTCCAAGCGAATAAGAATGCGCGGGGTCAAGAAGGAAAACTTGCCCAGCAAAAACTGTGCTCGCTGTGGCAGAGAAATGGTTTGGCGAAAGTCCTGGGCAAAAAACTGGGATCAGGTGCTCTACTGCTCTGAAAAGTGCAAGCGGACTAAATCTCTTTAGAGAAGTCCTTCAGCCAGCTTCTCAACTCTTGACCAATGTCATCTCGGTCAACTGCCATGCGCAGGGTGGCTTTGATGAAGTCAAGTTTGTCGCCGGTGTCATACCTTCTTCCGCGGAAGATAACTCCTCTTACTCCACCTGCAACTTCTGGGTTAGCAGCAGCAAACTGGAGGGCATCGGTCAGTTGTATTTCGCCACCACGACCAGCCGGGGTTTGCTCTAGCACTTCAAAAATCTCGGGTCTTAGAACATATCGGCCAATTACTGCCAAGTTTGAGGGAGCCTCTTGCTCGCTGGGCTTTTCAACCAGCTGACCAATTCTGACCTCATCACCTGATTGCTCAGAAATCTTCGCGCAGCCGTATAGGTGGATTTGACTGGCTGGAACTTCCATCAGGGCCACCACATTGTCACCGGTTTGCTCATGCAGCTTTAGCATCTGCGGCAAGATGGCGTCTCTTGCATCAATCACATCATCGCCAAGGAGAACGGCGAAGCTGTGTTCGCCGACATGGCTCTTTGCTCTGAGCACTGCGTGACCAAGGCCTTTGGGATCACCCTGTCTGGTGTAGTGGATGTCTGCCAGTTGAGTGGACTCTTGAACTGAAAAGAGTTTCTTGTCATCGCCCTTACTGGAAAGAACTTGCTCTAATTCAGCCACTCGATCAAAGTGATTTTCCAGAGCATTTTTGTTTCTCCCGGTAATCATGAGTAAATCCTGCAAACCGGCTGATACTGCCTCTTCAACCACGAATTGGATTACTGGCTTATCAACAATGGGCAGCATTTCTTTGGGGAGTGCTTTGGTGGCTGGAAGAAAGCGGGTCCCAAGCCCAGCAGCAGGAATAACTGCCTTTTTTACCTCATATTTGGGTGATTGCTGCATGGCTAAAGTTTAGACTTCTAACTCTAGGAATCTTCGAGTTCCAGCTGTTTGAGGAGGTTCGCATGAAGAAATTAATGGCTTTAGCGCTAACAACCCTTCTAGTTCTTCCTACCCAGTCGGCCCAGGCATTTGTTGCAGAGCCTGCGTATGACGCAATCAATCTCTCTCATGCCTGGGGCCTTGGCTATCGCGGAGCGGGCGGAACGGTCGCAATCATTGATCAGGGTTTGAACCTGGATCACCCGTACTTTGCAGGGAAAGTTGTAGATGGTTTTTGCTTTGTTGAAATAACCTCTTCTCTTCGCTGCCCGAATGGCACCAGACAACAAACCGGCATCGAAGCTGCATCGCAAAGAAAAATAGGAAGCCTGCTACTGGTGGATGAGGATCACGGCAACATGGTTGCAGGTCTAGTAGCTGGCAATCCAAACTTTGATGCACCAGGTGGTGTAGCTCCCGATGCAAATATCCTGATGGCCAATGTTGATTTAACTTTGAATGGAATCCTGGCAGCACTTCGCTACATCAAGGAAAGACAACAGGCTCTCAATATCGTGGCTTTATCAATGTCATGGGGTGGTTACTTCACCGAGATTCCAAGATCCTGGTTGCAGTGTGACACCAACCCGCAGTTGGAAGAGCTGGCAACGCTGCTTCGAGATTTGCGCAGGGCAGGAGTAATGCCGTTTGCCTCAGCCGGTAATACACCAACCCTTGAAGTCGCCACTTCAATATTCCCCTCTTGCTTGAAAGACGTCGTGGCAGTTGCTTCTGTAAATCAAAATCGGGAAGTTTCTTGGTATGTCACCATGAGCAGCAAAGTGGAAATCCTTGCGCCTGATTACGCAATCAGCGCTAACACTTTCACCTACAGCCGCTCATCTGGCACTTCAGCAGCATCGCCAATGGTGGCAGCTGCCTACACAATTCTTCGACAAGCCTTCCCGCGTTACTCAGCGGAGCAAATCCTTAGTGTTATGAAATCAAGTGGCTCTCGCGTCGATGATGTTTTGCGCAAGTCCATCCCGATGGTCGACATGCGAGCGGCTGTCACGCAGCTGCAGCAGGGTGGAACAATTCCAACCCCTACAACACAAACCCTGAACGTTGGAACTTTCAACGGCAAGATTGTGGTCTACGCCAAGGGCTACAACGGTTCAACCTTGAGCTGGCGGATTGCAGGTAAGTGGCAGAGAGTTACTGTGACCTCAGATTTCCAAGCCTTTGATCGCCCAACTAGAACTAGAGGTGTTAGCACCACAGTTGACATTTATGTCAACGGCTCTTCCACACCGACTTTCTCCAAGAGCATCGTTACTCGCTAGCGTGCGAATACGAATGCAAGCAGCTGCGGAACACCGCCCAGCTGCTTGATTCTTCTAATTCCAAAAGCCAAGCGAATAACTGGTGCGAAGAATCCGAAGACGCGGTCGAAGACTGCGGCACGTGCTCTTCGGTCAACCTCGGTTCCCCAGCGCTCACCCGAGCTATCCGCTGGGTGAGAAGCGACAAAGATGGGAGCAAATCTGCACTCGCCACCTTTCTTGATGAGATCGCTAATAAAGATGTATTCATCACCTAGGTAGAGCTCTGCTCCTGCGCCGAATCGCTCATCAAAGCGAACTCCCAGCTGCTTTACCAGCTCTGGCCGCACCATCATTTCGTAAGTGGCAGCCCTGGCGCAGTTCAGCAGATTCAGCCGCTGCGCATTCGATGGGTATTGCTTTCGAACTTTGCCAGTTTCATCTGTAGCTGCCAAAAGCAGTAATACCAGATTGGGGTTCTTTTCAAATTCTGCGGCCGCCTTGTTCAGTGCGGCGGGATCGAACACCACATCGTCATCACCAAAAATAAGGAGCTCGCTGCTACAGGTTTCTATCGCTCTGTTTCTGCTCTTGGCAACTCCTTTGCCCTCAACCTCAATCACCTTGGCCTCGCTGCGAGAAGCAAAGCTGACCTGGTTTGGGTTTTGGACCAATACTGAAAAAGCAAAGTCGCCAGCCGGAAAACGAATTCCAGCAACTCGCTCCGCCAGGGTTGAGTAGCCGATGGTGAGGGTGGGCATTAGAAGCTGTTTGCCTTGGCTCTAGCAAAGCGCATTAGGGAAGAGGCAACCGAAGAGAAAGTGGTATTCATAAGGCGCAGTCCCAGGAAGAAAACAATGGTTGATGAAAGAGTGATCATGCCCTGCAGTGAGAAGACAACCAGCAAAACCATCAGAGAGACCATAAAGAAACTACCCAGCAAAGTCGCAAACTCAGCGGATCGAATTCTGGAGCCCAGGCGCTCAGCCGGCGTTACTACTTCTTTTGCTCTTCTCTTCTCAACAAATTCCCGCTGGGTAATTTGTTGTGAGGCAAAAATTCGGCCAAGGACCTGAATCAGGATTAGAACAAAGAACAAAGTAATTGCGGCAAAGGAGGGAGATAAGAAAAAGAAAAATGCGCAAATCACCAGCATCTGAGTTAGAAAGCTCAAGACGTTGACCAGTTCCATCGCCATTGCCCATTCCCAGCTTTCCTTCTGGGCAGACTTCTCTCTGGTGTCAGCGCCAAAGGCCTTATCAAAGAATTTGACTCGGTAGGTTTTCTGCAGGTAGTTGGCCACGCGAGTGGCAACAAACAGCAGACCAAAGACCAAAAGGTTTATGGCTATTTCTTGGAAAGATTTGCTGGCTCCGTTGACGACAAGGTCGGTAAAGAGCTTCGCTACCAGTAGCTCAGTCACCGGTATGGCTGCCGCAATTAGCACCAGCATGATTAGTTGGAAGCGATACTTTCCGGTTGGCATTAGCAGTCTGGAAGACTGCCACAGCTCGGTGGTTAGCTTCTTCATTTCTCAAATCTACTTACCGCTTGGCGCAGGTGCCCTCTGACCTGCTGTTTTTTCTGTTCTGAGACAGTTATGTCTTTGATCAAATTGTCCAGCTGGCTCTTTCGAAGGTCTAACTCCACCACCTGCGGGTTCATCACTTCTACCTCGGCACCGAGTGCGTAGTCTTCATACTTGATGCCGCTGCCGTGAACGTTTTCCTCATAACCCTTGAAGGTAATCAGGCCACACGGAATGCCGTAAGACTGACAAACAATCATCACGTGCATTGCTGATGTAATCACCTTGTCATACTCATTCAGCGTTCGCACAAATGATTCAATGTCGGATCTTCTCGACATCATCACAGAAATCTCATCGACATGCGGAGGAAGTAAGACCGGTAGGGCAGAGTGTGAGAAGTGTCGAACCAGAGCAACTTTGCCATTGGTCTTGCCGCGGCTAACCGGAATTAACTCACTAAGTAGTAGCCCTGGGTCACCGAATTCACTTATGTCTTTGCCGCTGGAGGCCTTGAGCGCTTTGGCGGTGTGTGGTCCGCGAACTGATACATAGTCAGCCTTTGGATGCAAAGTCAGATCATCGGAAGAAATGCCGGTGCCAACCACCACTGAATTAGCCCTGATGAAGCGGCCAATTGAACCCAGTGAAACGATGTGCTTGCGAAGGCTTGCTTCGGTGGGAGAGAAGTAAACCAGCGGTCCCTTTGCTTCAGAGGCAATCATGAGCGGAGAGAGCCAGTCCCCAAAGTTTCCGGGATAAGGCTTTTCCCACCACATCAAGGGAATCGATTTTCCGCTCTTATCGGCATAAGAAAGAAAGGCCTCTGCCACCTCAATTGTTGATTTCTCAACATAGTTGGGCAAATAGTGCAGTGAAAAATGCAAAGAAGAAGATTCAAATTCCTTTCTTCTACCTTGCATCCCCGCAGTTAAGATTTCCCGCAGCACTTTGGCTCTGACCGGATCAATACCAACATTTCTGTCTTTGGTAAGAGCTCCGGTAATGCCTGAAGAATCAGCCAGTCGTCGCATCGGATGGCGTATCGAATCTGGTAGCAAACTCTCCAGCTGCTTGGCTTTGGTTAGAAGCCTTCCCCGCAAACTCTGGGTCTTCTTGGTGCCGTGCTGCTTCACCTTGTTCTTAAACTGCGCAACATTGCCGGATGACCCAAAGCTAAAAAACGGTGGCTTCTGACCGGTTTCAAATACTGCTCGATCGCGCAAGATTGCAGTGGCGGGAATCATCTGGAAAGTGAGGTTTTTAGCGTTCGCTCGCCAAGCTTCCTCCAAGAAGTAATCATCAGTTGCTTTCAGCGTGGCGGTCTGCTCCAGAGCATAGGCATCTTCAATTAGTTTTCTGCCCTGCTCGGTGACATTTACTCCCCAGAAGCTTGGTTCCCAGAATCTTGTTCGCTGAGAGTAACCAATGGCGAGAGGAGAACCAAAAGATCTTTGAAAGCCAATCAGATCGGCGGTGGAGTTTGAAATGTAATCAGGTAGGTGTGAGATGCGGCAGTCAACATCTATCCAGAAAACCATTTTGTCTGGATGCTTGTGGCAGATGTCTCTGATGAAACCAATCTTCTTTCTGGTGACATCGGCCCAATCTTCTCCAGGCTTCTTTTCAACCTCCAGCAGCTCATGCGCAATACCAAGAGAGTTGAGCTGCTCTCTGAGCTCACGAGCGTGCCCGGCGTAATACTCGTCCGGGGTGTAGAACGAACAGATAACAACATCACGAGAGCTCATTTGAAGAAATTTACCATTCGTTATTTCCGCCCTCTGATTAGCCCTGCCCAGAAGCCAATTCCCCAGCTGTAGTGCATGGTTGGCAGCACCACAATCAACCAAAGCCGGCTGCGCCAGCTCAGGGAGGTAACGCCAGCACTGTAGAGGGCGATAGCGAGCATATAAAGGGTAAGTGGAAAGCCCAGCAGGCTGGAAATAACCAATAGCGGCGGAATCCAGTAGCGCAGTCGAGAATTAGCAAAATCATCCCTGGTTAGCGCTCCGCGCCAAACTCCAGTTTTGAAAAACTGCTTGGCTAGTGCAGGCCAAGTCCTTCTGGGGTAGTAGCCAACTTCCAGTCGGGGATCAAACCAAACTTTGTAACCAGCTTTTCTAATTCTCTGGTTCAGCTCCCAATCCTGCGCTCTTACCCAGTCGGTTGAAAATCCACCGAGCTCTTCCAGCACGCTCTTTCGATAGCAGCCCAGGTAAACAGAATCTGCAACACCAGCACTTCCACCAACGTGGTAGCTGCCGCCACCAAGGCCGATGCGGTTGTTGTAGCCAAACGCGACGGCCTTTTGAAAGCTGCTGTCTCCCAAGGCCTTCATTCTTCCGCCGACATTGGCAGCACCGGTGTCATTGAGAAGCTTTACCGCCAGAAGCGCATACCCCTCCGGCAGCTGTGAGTGGGCATCCACCCTAATCACCACTTCGTAGCGACTTTGCGCAATAGCGAGATTCAGGCTGCTGGAGGTAAGGCCGGTGGGTGAGCTCACCAGCTGGACCTGTGAATTCTCACTCGCTAGGCGCTGCGCCACCTCATTGGTCTTATCGGTGGAGGGACCCAGGGCCAGGATCAGTTCGCTCAGGCCAGGAGTTTTTTGGCTGAGCACTGACCGAACAGCTTTTTCCAGGTAGTGCTCTTCGTTGAGTACTGGCATCACAAAGGAAACTCTTGCCAGCTCAGTCAAGGTTTCTTCCCAGCGCTATCACTTTGAATCCGGCTGCCTGCCAGGATGCAACATCTAAAACATTTCTGCCATCAATCACGAGCGGATTCTTTACCACCGCTGCGACATCTTTGGGATCAAGCTGTTTATAACTCTCCCACTCGGTGCCGAGGATGATCAGCTCGCTTTGGCTCACTGCTTGGATTGGATCAGCTTCTTTTATTAGGTTTGAGTCAGTGAGATTACCAAGCGACTTTGGATCACTGACCACCACCTCAGCACCCAATCTCGCTAGCTCCCTGGCAATTTCCAGAGCTGGTGAGTCTCGTAGGTCGTCGCTATTTGGTTTGAAGGAAATACCCAGCACGGTGATTTTCTTTTTTGCTAAATTGCCAAGTTGCTGTTGTGCCAGCTCAACCACGCGCTTTCTTCTGCGCAGGTTGATGGCATCAACCTCTTTCAAAAACGAAAGTGAAGAACCAACTCCCAATTCTTCCGCTCTGGCAATGAAGCCCCGAATATCTTTTGGAAGACAACCGCCACCAAAGCCAATTCCGCTTCTGAGAAACTTATTGCCAATCCGATCGTCATAACCAATGGCTTTGGCTAGTGCCACAACATCTGCGCCAGAAGCCTCAGCTATTTCAGCCATGGCATTAATGAAGCTCACTTTGGTTGCTAAGAAGGCATTGGCGGCCACCTTCACCAGTTCGGCGGTTGCAACATCCACCTCCACTACAGGTGATCCCTCTGCCACCAACTTCTCATAAGCAATCAGCAGTGGGAAGCTGTCTTCTTTTTTGAATGCCCCCACCACAATCCGGTCTGGTTTTAGTGAATCCTCTAGCGCTGTTCCCTCCCGCAAGAACTCCGGGTTCCAAACAATTCGGGGCTCAAAGGAAACCAAGGAGGAGAGTCTTTGCTTGAGCCGCAGTGCAGTTCCCACCGGCACGGTCGACTTGCCAACCACCACCGAGCGCTCGGCAAGGTGGGGAGCCAGCTGGTCGATAGCGCTATCTAAATAAGAGGTATTAGCCGAGCCATCTGGGCTCTGCGGAGTACCCACACACAGAAAATGCAGATCGGCGCTCGCCGACTCGCTCGAGTGCTCGTTTTGGAAGCTGAGCTTTCCCTCGCTCAAAACTTCTGCCAGCGCCTGCTGCAAGCCCGGCTCATAGAAAGGTAGGACCCCTGCCCTGAGGCTGGCCAGCTTGGCCTGGTCGCTGTCAATGCCAATCACCTGGTGGCCAAGCTTGGCCATTGCCACCGCGTGGGTGGCACCCAGGTAGCCCAGGCCAATTACTGAAATCTTCATCCTGGGGCTGAGTCTAGTAAAGAGATATTGGCCGTAACAGGGGCTCAGATGGAGCGTATATTGGTCTTGATGGCTGAAAAAGACTCGTTTTACGAAGATCCACTCGAGCAGCTCCTGGATGAGGAGACTGACGAGGAGTTTGGCCTACCTGAATTCAAAGAGCACTTTGCTGACACCCTGACCCCGGCAGTCCTGAAGGACTGGACCGCAGCTGACTTTGCCAGCATTTATGTGCGTTTCCGCCCTCACCTAGAGCGCCATGCCAGAAGGTTCCTCTCCAATCCTTCGCAGGTGGAAGAGGTGGTGCAGGACGCCTTCCTATATCTAATGACCACCCTGCCAGAGCTGGACAGTGAGATTGGTGTTCTGAAGTTCTTGAAGTGGAAGACCAGACTGCTGGCATTGGATGTCATTCGAGCAAACTCGAGAGCTAAGTTTGCACCAATTGACGAACAATTTGATTTAGCAGATAACTCACCTGAGCTATCACAGTCCATGGAGCGAGCAGATGATGCAGCAATCGTTGCGCTTGCTCTGGCCAAGCTGCAACCAAGACACCGCGAAGCACTGATTGCCACCATCTACGAAGAGAAGACAACCGATGTTGTGGCAGCTCAGATGGGACTGAGCGAAAACGCAACCAGACAGCTTTTGTTCAGAGCCAGATCTGCTTTCAAGAAGGCACTGATCGGCGAAGCCGACACCGCGGGTCTTTCAATGGGACAGATTCTTTCGCTCGCTGCCAGAAAAGCAGCGGCGGAGAGCGGCAAATACATTTCAGCAGCTGGTGCATTCCTGCTAGTTCTTGCAGTATCACTCGGCTTCATTCCTGGCTTTGCACCGCAGCAGCAAGAGACTGCTTCGCAAACTCAGCCCACCCAGCAACCAGTTGAGCCAACCGAGCCAACCGAAGAAGTAACTGAGCCAATTGAAGAAGTCGTAACACCATCTGAAACTTTGGTTGTTCAGCCAGCCATGCAAATTACCCCAAACCCATCCGCAACTCCTGCCCAGCTGAGAGAAGAGCTCAAGGGTGTGCTGGGTGCAACTACTTTGGCAAGAATCTCATCTGGCAAAGAGACCAGTGTGAGGATTACCGAATCTTCAACCGGCAAGGTCTTTGTTCTTTCAAACGGCTCTGGCTTCACAGCTCTTGCCACCTATGACCCAACTGACCCGGAGGGCTTCAGCCACATCAGCTTTGAGATTGAGGTTGGAAACCTGAAGTTCATTGCTGTTCCAAAGCTCTGGGCTTCAATGGTTACCAGCCAAGACGGCCTAACCACCATCAACCTGGCTGCCACCGACCTGATCGTGGGCGATGCCTCGGGTAACCTCAACAACATGGCCTGGGAAGACTCCCAGGTCAGCTACAGCAAGATCCGCCTATCTTTGACCCTGGACGCATCTGGCAACCCAGTCGCCCAGGCCATGACCATCTCGAAATAAGCCAAAACCCCAGAAAACCGGCCAACTTGGCCGGTTTTAGTCATTTAAATCCATTTCTAAAATGCTCGTACATTCCGTAATGTACGGACAATATGTCCGTTATATTCCTTCTGTAAGGGCCAGATATCTCCTGCTTGGTTGGTGGTAGCTCGCTCTTGCAGCCTTTCCCCAAAGGGGATGGGTAAACCAAGAAAAGAAAGACAAACTACATGGCTAAGAACATGACTCGTAAGGGTCTTGCACTTGGTGTAGGTGCCGCTCTAGTGGGCTCAATGCTCATGGCAGCTCCTGCTCAGGCAGCCGGCGAACTGAAGGTGGAGCCAAACAGCGGTGCACGCTACGCGGTTACTCACCAGTCGCTGTTTTACCTGAACACCAGCGTTACTCCAGGAAACAACTCAGCTGAGCTTGCATTCCTGAAGTACAAGATCACTACCGGTGGAAGCATCGCAGTGAAGGTTGCAAACGGTAACAGCAAGACTAACGCTGCCGGCGATGGTGTAACCAGCGCTGTTGCAACCACTGAGTCCGCTGACGTATATGCAGCTGACACCTACGCTGCAGGCGACGCAGTAAACGTGCTTGAGATCGAGATTGAATCCGATGATGCAAACACTAACTACGCGGTAACCGCAGCCTCCAAGACCATTTCGGTCGTAGCCTTCATTGACAAGGACGGCGACAACGTTGTGGACGCTGCCGAGTGGCAGACTGCTGCAACTGAAATTACATGGGTTGACTCAGACCTAGTTGATTTGGTTACGGTTTTGGACCAGCCAGTAATTGGTGACGCCAGCGTAACTGCAACTGTTACTTCAACCAATGTGAACCTTTCACAGTCCACCAACATCAACGCTGATTTCACTGAGAGCATTGGACCAGACACTGAGAACGTTGCAGCAGGTACTTACGACGCTGACACTGACTCATTGACTTTCGAGACAACCTCGACCGATGTTCCTGACACAACCGTTGCAGCTGGTACTTACACCGCTAAGGCTCTTGTTGACGCAACTGCAGTCAGCAACACCTCAACCCGCACAGTATCCGCTACCACCGTTGACACAGTAACTGCTGATGTTGCCGCTGGTGCAGACAACGAAGCGCTTGCTGCTAACGACGTGGACGCTCGTTCTGGCTCGGGAACTCTAACTCTTGAGTACACCGTTGAGGACAACGCGGGAGATCCAATCGAAGACAAGACCGTTACCTTGACTCTTAAGGAAAACGCAATCAACTCTTTGGCTGCTGCCGCATCTGTGAAGGTTGGAAGCAAAACTCTAACCAACTCAAGTGCTGCATCCGTTCAGAGCATCACTGCTACCGCTGTTACTGACGAAGACGGATATGTATCCTTCGACGTTAGCTGGACCGGAGCAGTTGCTGCCAACGTGCTATCTGCTGAGGCAAAGGTTGATGGAGTTAGCTCAGGCGCTGACACCATTACTTTCGAAGACGCAGCTGCTGGCACACTTCACAACCTGAACGTGTCGAATGCTACTGACAACATCTACTTCACCAAGACCAGCGCCTTCACTTTGAAGTACGCAGTTCTTGACCAGTTTGGTGTTCTCTTTACTGCTGCAAACCACGCAGTTAGCGTCAGCGACGGTGCTGTTACCAACACCGGAACTCTAGTAAGCGGTTATGCAGATGTTGCATTTGCTGCTTACAACGCAGACGGTGACAAGGACATGGCAGCTACTGTTTACAAGAACAACGCTGCTACCGCTGTAACCAATGACATCGACGTAACAATCGGTGCTCCAAAGGATGTAGCAACCATCGTTCTTGCAGCTGGTGCCGGTGACTCATTCGGTACCGCAGCAGCTCCTGAGGACCTAATGCTGAAGACCTGGTCAAACGCAGACACCCGTCTGGGACAGACCGCGCCAACCGTAGCGAATGCCAACACTGCAGAGGCAACTCTGACAGACTCGAATGGCAACGCAACTACTGGCACCGTTACTTTCAGCGGTGAAGGCCTTTACTTCATGAAGGACAGCAAGGTATACACAACTGGTTCGATCACTGTCGTATCGACCCCAGCTGGTGTAGCAAGCGTTGAAATCTACTCGAACACTGCAGGCGTAAAGACCCTAAAGGTGACCTCAGGTAGCGTCTCAACCACCAAGAGCGTTTACTTCGCAACTGCGAAGGACGACACTGGTTCCACGCTGACCCTGACTGCGCCTGCAAAGGCCGGCCCAGGATCAACCTACAAGGTGACCCTGTCTCTGAAGGACAAGTATGGCAACGCTGTCACTACTGACACCGCTGCTTCTAACTGGAACAACGGAACTACCGCTCCTGCACTAAAGATCGTTTACACAGGTCCTGGTGTAGTTGTTGGTTCACTACCAACCGTTACAGACAACAGTGGTGAGGCGTCATTCAGCGTTCTACTTGGAACCAATGACACCGGATCTGCGACTGTAACTGCTTCTTACGATGCAAACACCGCAACTGCTGCTGTGACTGTTTCTCAGACCGCGACCATTGCTGTAGCAGGTCCTGAGGTAGTTGCAAAGATCGGTTCATTCTCCGGTCGTGTAGCAGTACGTGTTGAGAACGCTAAGAGCTCAGACGTATCTGTCAAGGTTGGCAAGAAGTGGTACAAGTTCGTTGCTAAGAACGCAAACTACCTATGGTCAGTCAAGTCCCGCAAGGGAACAAAGGTAGCAGTTTCTGTCTATGTTGACGGAGAGCTACAGAACGTACAGACCATCACAGTTAAGTAAGTAATTACTTTCTAAACCACTGATCCCCCGGGTCCCCCTCGGGGGATCAGTCATTTAACTGGCAATTGCCGAAGGTCTGATGATTCCCAAATGAATTGCTCGCTTGGCTGCTTCTGAGCGAGACTCAACACCGAGTGCTCGGTAGATGCGAACAGTTTCTTGTCTGATGGAAGACTCTGAAAGAATCAGCTCCTGGGCAATCTCAGCATTGGTCATCCCTTGGCTAATTAGCTCAAGTATCTTGATTTGTCGCTCTGTTAGCTGCTCCGGGTTTAGCTCACCCGAGACTTCCTTGCTCTTATCGCTAACCAGGCCAAGAGAATAGAACCAAAGACCCAATACCTGGCTCATGGCCTGGTTTACCTCAGCCGGGTAGTTCTTAACGTTCTCTTTGCTGTAAACAACAGCCACACCAACTGGTTGATCACCCTTCATCATGGCCAGGCCAAAGCTGAAGATGCTCAGGCCTTCGTGATCTAACTTTGAGGTAGCCAGCCCCTGTTCGTGAATAGCTTCTGCCAAGAAGTTGTCATCCCAGGCAGAGTAGGTTGCATTACTAAGTGGGTTGATGCCATAGCCACCAGCTAAGTTGAGTCTTCCCTTGGTATCTAATTGATAAACCTGCACTCCAACTGTTGTTGAGGGAGTTAGGGGAGAGTGCACAAGTTTCTTTCCAAACTCGGCAATAGTCGGTGAAGAAGAAACCATCTGGGTCCATTGTTGGAGCCAATTGAGATCCATGACCATCCTGTCCGTACAATTCGAATTGTCTTACTAACTTACGATTACACATCATCCTCGGGGGGAGGGAGTTTTTTTGTGTCCCCCAATTATGGTTGTACGGACAACAGTTGTCTATGTCCGTCTAGTACCTGTCCTTCTTTCATAACTTCCAACCTGCTCGCTGGTTACCTAACTCTGTAAGAGTGCGCTATCTCCTGCTTGGTTGGTGGTAGATCGCTCTTTCAACTTGCAAGAAAAATCTTGCGAGTAAACCAAGAAAAGAAAGAGAAACATGTCCAAAAACATGACTCGTAAGGGTCTTGCAATTGGTGCAGGTGTCGCTCTAATTGGATCAGCACTAGTTGCTGCTCCGGCCCAGGCAAATATCACAGGGTTCATTACCCTTGAGCCGACCTCGGGCTATAAGAGTGCTTATGCAGTAATTGCAGGAGCAGACAAGACCTTCAGTCTTACTGCGACCCAAGGTGCAACCGCTATCCACAGCAACCGGGAACTAAAGTTCCTGGTGACTGATCCTGAGGCTAAATTTGCACCTACCATTGACAGTGCCGGAGTTGCTCTCACAAACAAGATTGACGACAATGACGCACTGACTCTTGTAGCCGCAACTGACTCCATTACTGTGACAAATGCAGATTTGGCCACGGAATTGGGAACTGGCGGTTACATTTTCCTGGACGATGACCTAATTGGCCAAAAGACCGACAACTCTGGACCAGTGAAAATCGCTGACGATGACACAGTCTTCTATGCGACTGTAAGCGGAAACGACGTCACCTTTAAGTCCAACGTTGATATCACCGCTGGAATGGTCACAGATTTGGTCAAGGTCGATGACACTACTAGCAACACGGTAACTCAGTTGAGCAACAAACGAGCTGCAAATAACTCCTTTGTTGTAGACACAGGTGTAAGCAACGGAACTGCACAAGTTCTAAAGTTGTCAGCACCTGACGCTGTGACTAGAACTGTAACCGTTCAGGCCTGGGTTGATTTCATTGAGAATGATGAAATTGACAGCCTTGACTACATTTCTCCTGCTCGTGAGCTCACTTTCGTTGCAAAGGATGACTTGACGGGAACAGCAAGTCTGACTCTTCCGAACATCGGTGACACAAGCTTGACTGCGACTCTAAGCACCTCTCCAGTTTTGAATGGTACTCAGGTTAACGATGCAAACTTACTAGCAGCTGTATTTACTAGACAGGACTCTGCTCAGAAGCCTATTGTTACCTTCAACACCACAAGCCAGAGCACAGTAACCGGAAACTATACGGCAACTGTCAGCCTGGGAGATGTCACTGACCTAACAGGTTGGGTTGACAAGACCACAGCGATTGCAGCAATCTCTCTCACTTCACCGACCCGCAATGACTGGGGATTCATTTTGCCAGACGGACGTGCCGGAGTTGACGGTGGCAGTGCAACTGCAGCCCTGGACGAAATTGCGATTGCGACGACTGGAGTTGTAACTGTTACAACTTACGCCAATCACAATCTGCGATCAGGCGACAAGATCACAATGGTGATTGATTCAGAAGATGACACCATTACAACCGCTGGAGAAACGTCTGCGAGAACAGTGACAGTAACGGGGGCGAAGACATTCACATACACTCAGTCTGAGACCACCAAACCAACTGCTGCCTCTTCAGACACAAGCCTTGAGGAACAAACTGCTTACTCAATCTCGAACGCGCAGATTGATGAAGTATTCCCAGGTGACTACTCAGCAAGGTTGATGGTCAATGTCGGGTCTAACCTCTATGACGCTCTGTCGACAGCATCAACCTTTGGAACCCAGGCAGTACTTGCAGACGACGTTGAGTTTTCAACGGTTGCCAGCGCTTCTGTCCAGGGAGCCAAGGTTACAAGCAACTCAAACACCGATACGGACTCTCTGGTCAAGGCTGGAACCCTATCTGTTACCGTTACGGCAACAGTTGTAGATGACGAAGATGCTGCAGTAGGCGCAGGCCGAAGTGTTGCGTGGTCATTTGCTGTAGGTGCCAACACCACTATCAAGGTAAACGGTGTGGCTGCTGGTGTAGCAACAACACCGCTAACCACCGACGCTAATGGTCAGGTGACATTCACTGTCACAGACACCACTGGTGCCGATGGCAAGAAGGTAACCATCACAGCAACTCCTGAGGGCGTTTCTGCTGCCGCTTCTGATTTCACTCTTGAGTGGGACACTGCTGCAGTTCAGATGTACGACCTAAATGTTGCTAACTCCGGTGCACTTGCAACTGGTGATCGCTACATTCCTGCTGGCGGCTCCTACGATGTTGCAGTGTTCGTGGCTGACCAGTGGTTCACTCCGGTTGCTGATGCCGACTACCGTTTGGCTGTTACTGGATCGGGTGTGACCGAGGGATTTGTCAACCTAGCTTCCGGTAAGGCAACAGTGAAGGTAACCGACGCTAAAGTCGCAACCTCTTTTGCAAGCACAATTACTGTGCAAAAGAAGGGTACGACTGGCGTCTTCGCTAGCACAACCACTTCAGCGACAATCACCAACAAGACAACTGCTCTGGGCAAGCTCACATTGGGTGCCAACGCAACTTCGCTCTACGGCGGAGTAACCGTTGACACTGCTGACCTTGTTGCTGAGGTAGCTCTTCTTGAGCGCGACACTCGTGTTGCGTTTGCTGCGCAGCCTCTATACGTCAACGATGTAGTACTAGCTGGAAAGGCAACTTTCTCTAACACTGGTGCATCAATTGGCAAATCAGTTGTAACTGTTTCCGGTCCGACCAACGTGCTGTTCTCAAACGGTGCAGTTGACAAGCGCGGAAGCATAACGATTGTTTCGGATGAAAGTGGTGAGTTCGCAGTAACTCTGTACTCAACCACTACCCAGACCGACACAGTTATTACAGTTACCGCCAATGGTGTTTCCTCAACCGTAAAGGTAACCTTCACCGGTATCGGTGTTGGTGAGGGAACCAAGCTAGATGTAACCACTCCTGCTGTTGTCGACCCAGCTTCTACCTACCAGGTAAAGGCTAAGTTGTCTGACGTATACGGCAACGGAGTTGAAGCAACTGCTGGTCGTATCAAGGTGACCTACACCGGTCCTGGAATTGTCTTCGGCACCCTGCCAGACAAGACCGACAAGAACGGTGAACTGAGCTTCTCAGTTCTACTGGGCTCCGCTGACAAGGGCAGCATCACAGTCTTGGTCTCCTATGACCAAAACGGTGACGCTGACTTCGTTGACGCGAAGGACCTAAACACCACCAAGACCATCACAGTCGGATCGACTGTTGAGGTTGCCGCCAAGATCGGTTCCTTCAACGGCCGTGTAGCAGTACGTGTTGAGAACGCTAAGGGCTCAACAATCTCTGTGAAGATTGGTCGCAGCTGGTACAAGTACTCTGCACTGAACAACAACTACCTACAGTCATGGAAGTCCCGCAAGGGTGCATCTGTTGCTGTCTCGGTATACGTTGACGGTGAGCTACAGAACGTACAAACCATCACTGTGAAGTAATCACTTCTCTCTAACCACTAACCCCCCAGGCAAGCCTGGGGGGTTAGTCATTAAGCTCTAGTTGTGGATTCAGAGAAGCTCATGAGACTGGCCCTGGAGCAAGCCTTGCTGGCTGGGGATGAAGTGCCGGTGGGAGCAGTGTTAGTTTCCCCCACTGGTTCGGTGATTGCTGCTGGCTTCAATCGAAGAGAGTTGCTATCTGATCCAACTTCCCATGCGGAGATTGAGGTAATCAGAGCAGCTGGCAAGCAGCTAGGTGATTGGCGCTTATCTGATTTCACATTGGTTGTGACACTTGAGCCGTGTGTGATGTGTGCGGGGGCTATTCAGGCAGCTCGCATTCCTAAGGTGATTTTTGGAGCTTATGACGAGCTGGTTGGAGCAGCAGGATCAAGGTATGACCTGCTTCGAGATAAGGCACTGGGATCCCAGGTAGAAGTCATTGGGGGAGTGCTAGAAAAAGAGTGCGCAGAGCTGCTGGAAAGCTTTTTTCAAGCTAGAAGGGGCTAGTTGGTAGGCTGTTCGGCGGTGACGTGTCCGAGCGGCCGAAGGTGCAACTCTCGAAAAGTTGTGTGGGTGAAAGCCCACCGTGGGTTCAAATCCCACCGTCACCGCCACTAAATCAACGGGAGTTATGAGCGATAGCGAGCTAAAGGAGCGCCTAGCGACTCTTTCTTCTACCCTGCAAAGCATTGAGAAGGTGCTTGACCTTCCAGCTTTGCAGAAGGAGATATCTTCCCTGCAGTTGCAAGTTGAGCAGCCTGGTCTTTGGGAGAACACTAGCCGTGCTCAACAGATCACAGGGGCTTTGGCAAGAGCCAAGAACAAGCTGGAGGGATTTCTTACTCTTTCGCAAGGCGTCAAAGATCTGTCTGAGCTGGTTGTGATGGCAGAAGCTGAGGGTGATAGTTCTTCTTTGAAAGAAGCACTGCTAGAAGAAAAAAAGCTGTCTGAGCAGGTTTTGAGTTTGGAGACAGAGACCATGCTCTCTGGTGAATATGACTCAAGAGGGGCACTTCTCACCATAAGGTCTGGAGCTGGTGGCGATGATGCCACTGACTTTGCTGAGATGCTGATGCGGATGTATTTGAGATATTGCGAAAAGCAGGGTTATAAGACAGCTGTTCTAGACACATCTTTTGCTGAAGGGGCCGGCATTAAGAGCTCAGTGATTGAAATTGATGCTCCTTACGCCTATGGCAAGTTATCGGTTGAAACCGGCACCCATCGACTGGTTCGAATGAGTCCTTTCAATGCCGCTGGCAAAAGACAGACTTCTTTTGCTGCGGTGGAGGTGGTTCCGCTGATTGAGGCAACTGATGAGGTTTTAGTTCCAGAATCAGATATTCGAGTCGATGTCTTTCGATCATCTGGGCCGGGCGGGCAGTCGGTGAACACAACGGATTCGGCTGTTCGAATAACACACTTGCCTTCTGGAATTGTAGTTTCTTGTCAAAATGAAAAGTCGCAGCTGCAGAACAAGCAGGCTGCGATGAGAGTTTTGCAGTCAAGACTTTTAGAGCTAAAGCGCCAAGAGGAAGAGGCAACCAAGAAGAAGCTAGCGGGAGATGTTAAAGCCAGCTGGGGAGAGCAGATGCGCTCTTATGTGCTTGCTCCCTATCAGATGGTGAAGGATCTTCGAACTGAGTATGAAGTGAACAACCCATCAGATGTCTTTGATGGTGAATTGGCTGGTTTTATCTCTGCTGGAATTCGCTGGCGAGCTGGCCAAAGAAGCTAACACCCGCCCTTTCTCACCATAAATGACCCCTGCTTTATTTAGGCTTTGAGGGAAATGATTCGCCTAGATGATGTCAATAAAACCTATCGAGGAGCCAACCAGGCTGCTCTGAGTTCGGTTTCGCTGGAGATTGCCAGGGGAGAGTTTGTCTTTCTGGTTGGCTCATCTGGTTCTGGTAAATCATCGCTGCTGCGAGTTTTACTTCGCGAAGAAAGCGTTGATAGTGGCAATGTCTTTGTCTTGGGTGAGAATCTGCGGGAGCTAACCCAAAGAACCATCCCAGCTTTCAGAAGAAAGCTGGGAGTGGTCTTTCAGGATTTCAGGCTGCTTCCGAACAAGAGTGTTTATTCAAATGTTGCTTATGCGCTGCAGGTGATTGGAAAGTCCAGGGCATACATCGAAACCTCAGTGCCCGAGGTGTTGAGATTGGTTGGTTTAGAGGACAAGTCGGGTTCATTACCCAGCGCTCTCTCCGGTGGTGAGCAGCAGAGAGTTGCAATTGCGAGAGCGCTGGTGAATAAGCCAGAGCTGCTTTTGGCAGATGAGCCAACTGGGAACTTGGATCCAGATAACAGCAATGAAATTATGCGGCTTTTAGAAAAGATCAATCTGGCTGGCACCACCGTGGTGATGGCAACGCACGATCGAGGCATTGTTGATCGAATGCAGAAGAGAGTGGTTGAGATTAGATCTGGCCAGGTGGTCAGGGATGCTCAGACTGCTTCATATAAAGAGATTCCATCTGATGCTATTCCCAGAATTGAGGGCTAAGTGAGCCCTTCATTTATTCTGCGGGAGATTTGGGATGGCCTGAGGGGCAATCTCTCAATGTTTTTCTCAATTGTCTTGGTGACATTTGTTTCACTGAGCTTCGTGGCAACGGCAGCGCTGCTGCAGGTGCAGATTGGGAATCTGAAGAACTTTTGGTATGACAAGGCGCAGTTGGTGGTCTATCTCTGCAATGAGTATTCGCCAGACAGTGAATGTCCAACCGGCAGCATCACTGAAAATGAACAAATAGCTGTGGCTGCGCAGCTCAAGAGCGATGCACTAAAGCCCTACATCGATGCTTATTACTTTGAAGATCAGCAGCAGGCATATGATCGTTTGCTTTCTGAAAATGCTGACCTGCCAGCCGCACAGTTTTTGTCAGCCGAGCAGCTCAACAGTGCTTACTGGGTATCGCTTGTGAATCCCGAGAAGGCGAGCTTGGTCGTTGAAGCCTTTGCTGATCAGCCGGGAGTTGCGCAGGTGCAGGACCAGCGTGCCTACTTCGATCCGATCATTGGACTGCTCAATACCGGCACGCTGGTGGCGGGTGCGGTGGCAGCGGTGATGCTGTTTAGTGCAGCGCTACTGACCACAACCACCATTCGGCTAAGTGCATTTTCTAGAAGGCGCGAGCTGGCCATCATGAGGTTGGTTGGTGCCTCGAGTTTTTCCATTCAGCTTCCCTTTATCTTGGAAGGGTTGTCTGCAGCATTACTGGGTGGAGCGGCGGCGATCGTGGTGGTGGCTTTAGCGGTTGAGCTCTACATAACCCCAGCCAGCAGCCAGTTTGCTTTTGTGAACCTGGTGGGGCTATCTGATGTGATCCTCATTGCTCCCTTTGTTTTGGTGGTTGGTGCTATCCTCGCTGTCTTGGCGTCGGGTATTTCCACCTATCGCCACATTAGGAACTAGAGGACAAGATGCCACGCGAGCGAGGGCAGAAGCTGGTCGCTAGCAATAAGCGGGCCAGATATGACTACTTCATAGAAGATGTCTATGAGGCTGGCATTGTCCTATCTGGCACAGAGGTGAAGTCTCTCAGAGAGGGCAAAGCCTCTCTGAATGATTCCTATGCGGTGGTGGACGGGGGAGAAGTTTGGCTGGAAAATGCCTTTATCCCTGAATTCAGCCAGGGATCTTGGACAAATCACGCTACCCGTAGGCGCAGAAAGCTGCTACTCGGGAAAAAGGAGATTGCCAAGTTGGCGGGGGCTTCTAGGGAGTCTGGCTATACGTTGGTGCCGATATCCCTTTATTTCAAGGACGGTTATGCCAAGATCGAGCTTGGTCTGGGCAGGGGTAAGAAGTCCTATGACAAGCGAGAAACCCTAAAACAAAAGGATGCCGCTAGGGAAATGGACCGGGCTAGGTCCCGGGAGCGGGAATAGTCACAAAAGAATAAATTTTCAGCAAAATTGGGTATTGCGTAGCATAATTCTCCACCCCTATTATTGAGACTTGCTTCCCTAACCCATTGCCACGCGATATATAGCGGTCGTTTGGCGCGATGCATATTTTGGCTCGCTTTTGGTTTTGGTTGCTTCTGCTAACCACTCAATTACCTAGGGGTATTTACATTGGCCGCTGCGAAAAACGCTAAATCAAAAAATTCAGCAAACAACCGCTCCACCCAACGTCCAACCTTCGCAAAGCACACAGACCCAGTTGAGATTCCAGATCTGCTATCACTGCAGACAGAATCCTTCGACTGGTTAATTGGTGCACCTGCCTGGCGCGCAATCGCTGGCAAGAGTGCGAAGACCGGACTTGATGAAGTCTTCGAAGAGCTAAGCCCAATCGAAGATTCCAACAACGCATCACAGGATGCGAAGATGGGACTCAGCTTCTCTGACCCAACACTCTTTGATCCGCCATACACTCCAGAAGAGTGTAAGGAAAAGGGAAAGAGCTACACACAACCTCTTTACATCAAGGCTGAGTTCACCAATTACCAAACTGGTGAAATTAAGAGCCAGACAGTTTTCATGGGTGACTTCCCGGTCATGACCGGCAAGGGAACCTTCATCGTCAACGGAACCGAGCGCGTAGTTGTTTCACAGCTTGTTCGCTCACCAGGTGTTTACTTCTCGGTATCAACTAACACCACTGGAAACCTTGACGTTAGAAACAACAAGGCGCAGATCATTCCTAGCCGCGGTTCTTATCTTGAGTTCCTCACTGAGTGGGTGAAGGACGAAAGAAAGCCTGCTGCTCGTTTTGGTCAGCCAATTCTGCAGGTGCAGGTGGACCGCAAGACCAAGGTTTCTGCAACTATCTTCCTAAAGGCACTTGGTTACACCAAGGATGAAATCCGGGCTGAGTTCGCAGACCTAAAGACAGCCGTTGAAGCCAGTGCACTGGGTATGAAGTTTGACGAAGACATCATCGAGAGAACTCTTGCGTATGACGAGTCAAAGGTTTACCCAGCCGGCATCAACACCAAGGAAGAGGCTCTAAGGGAGCTCTATAGAAAGGTGCGAGGCGAGGCTGCCGGTAGTGAAGTTGCCGAGGCATGGCTAAGAGCTACTTACTTTGAGTCCAAGCGCTACAACCTAGCTCGTGTGGGTCGTCACAAGATCAACCGCAAGCTGCAGATTGAGCAGGATGCTTCGATCACCACGCTAACCCGCGAAGACATCGTGGCAACCCTGAAGTACCTACTTCTATTTGACCTAGTGCTGGCAAACAACGTTTCTTCAGCATCTGGTCAGCGCGCTGAGTTCAACATCAAGATGAACGGCAAGAAGGTCAACCTGGTTGTCCGTGCCGATGACATCGATGACTTCTCAAACCGCCGCGTTAGAACAGTGGGCGAGCTAATTCAGAACCAGGTTCGCATTGGTCTATCTCGTATGGAGAGAGTAGTTCGCGAGCGTATGTCTACTCAAGACATCGAAGCGATTACTCCGCAGACACTAATCAACCTTCGTCCAGTTGTTTCAGCCCTGAAGGAGTTCTTCGGAGCTTCGCAGCTGTCACAGTTCATGGATCAGAACAACCCATTGGCTGGTCTTGCTCACAAGCGTCGTCTGTCGGCACTTGGTCCTGGTGGTATTGCCAGAGAGCGTGCTCAGATGGAGGTGCGTGACGTTCACCCATCTCACTACGGAAGAATGTGTCCGGTTGAGACCCC
>Ga0315903_10000868_pt1 | contig 45597 bp, 41 predicted proteins | sample LakEriMetagenome_7_FD_203524 | JGI IMG/M metagenome (GOLD analysis project Ga0315903, IMG submission 203524) | Freshwater fungal communities from buoy surface, Lake Erie, Ohio, United States - Buoy 2 MA119 | ecosystem: Environmental > Aquatic > Freshwater > Lake | place: USA: Lake Erie, Ohio... | reverse complement strand
ACGAGTGCATATCACCCCGCGACTCACTGAGTTTTCCCAACGGAGGGGTGGTAGAGTGGTCGATTGCGCCAGTCTTGAAAACTGGAGAGCCGAAAGGTTCCGTGGGTTCGAATCCCACCCCCTCCGCTCTCACCCCAGTCCCGTTCATCGGGACTGGGGTGAGAGCGTTTAAGGGTTGGGCCAAGAACCCCTTGCCGCAGGCAACAGGGTTTGAATGCAGAGTTTTGCGAAACGCAAAACTTTATATTAGCCGCCCAGCGCAACCCGCAGGGACAGAGCAACGCGTAGTCAACGCCTTGTCGCTGTAGCGACTTGATCTCTTCGGCGTAGCCGCATCCTGCTTGGTGGTGCAACGCACCACAATCCCACCCCCTCCGCCATCCATCAGGAGGGATAGCGTAGTCAAATGCTGCCGAGGGTATTTACCGAGGGAACATCCAGTGGCAGCCCGCCGGAATCTCTTTGCGGTGCAGAGCGTGGATTTGTTTCTAACGATTTGAAATGTGAACATGCACCCCTCTCCCCGATGATCGCCGATTGGGTCACGCTTACGCCTGAATCAACCCTCTGATCCACAAAACCTGCCCCAACATTTCCCCCTTTTTCATCCCTGCCAACTCCAAAGGAAGAACATCATTTCACCACTCCAAATCCTTTTATTTATATCGATTCGGCGTAATCGCACCCAAGACATGAATGCCAAAAATCTTAGCCCATAACTTGTTGTATGCCTGGCAGTTTATTGGTTGTATGCCTGGCAGTTTATTGGGCAGTTTATTGGGCAGTTTATTCGGCTGAATTACCTCAAGATGGCCGCGATTGCGGATTACGCCGAGAGCGTGTGCCGCAGCGCGGCAGACGCTGAGCTCCACGAATACCTCGAAGATCACGATCCGATCGATTTCGAGGCAAAGAGCTGGAAGCGTGCCTTGGGTCTTTTTTACAAGCCCGTTGCCATGCTCCTGGGCGTGCCGAATTTCAAGACGCGCAAGCATGTTTCTCAAGCGGCACGGGCGTTGCAATCGTTTGGTCTGTAGGCCGTTTGTGAAAAACTTTCAAAATGGGTCTAAAAGGGATGTCCCTGCCATTCATGACCACTGGGTCGGAGTGGCGGGGGTATTTTGTAAAATCCCCCTTGTCGTTAAGGGACAGACCCTTTCTGTGTCCGCGCTAATTGAAAAAGCAAATACCTAGCATTCAGCCAGCGGAGGAAGGCGGACGAGGCGGGGGAGAAGCGCTTGTGCATCCCCTGGCGGGACATCGCGCTCGACTGGAGGGTGCCGAGTTGCATCGCGAGATGGCTGAGGGAGGCGTCGCCCTTGGTGACGGAGCGCAGGAGGGCGAGAAGGAAACCGGAGGCGCTGAATTTGAGGAAACGCCTGAGGATGAGTCCTGATTTTCTTGCAATGGAATCGAGATCTGAAAAGCTCAGTGAAAAGAGGGTGTCGAACATGTCGATTTTGCCCGGGTCACCAATAGATCAAGCTTTTTCCCGAAATTATCACGATTTAATCCATTGAAAACCAGTCACTTACAACCTTAGGTTGACGCAAATGAGCGAACAGACGCCTGAAACTGGAAAAAAAATCTAAGAGTTTCTATCTGTCCGTGTCATACTGGACGTATGAAATCGATATCACCAAGAATCACGAATCTGTTCACGGCCATGCTCGTTTCATGGTTCATTCATCCTACCGTCTTGTCGGCGAGTGATGCGATTGGTCCCTACATCAGCAAGGGACAGTCGGGGAAATTCAGCTATGCCGTCTACAACAACAGATGGCTGTTGGATCCTCCGGAATGGGAAGCTGAAAAGGATCTTACGCGGGTCGCCATCACCGGGATTTCGGCCGATGCAGAAGGCAAGCTCGTCATCCCTTCGTCGATCGAAGGTCATGATGTGTATGGAATTGATGAGAATGCGTTCGCAAACTGCCGCAATGTCACTTCCATCGTAATTCCCAAAACCGTGGAGTTCCTGAAGCCCGGCACCCTGAATCGCTGTAAGGATCTTGAAGACATCATTGTTGCGGAAGACCACCCCGAGCTGGCAAGTGTCGATGGTGTGATGTTTGATAAGACGAAGACCCGTCTGCTCGCCGTGGGCGGCGGTCGAAAGGGGCATTTCCAGGTTCCTGAATCAATAGTCGAAATCGGGCCGAGCGCATTCTCTCTCTGTGCCCAGCTTAAGAGTATCACGATCCCGGAGGGAGTGACGGACATCGGAGGCCATAACGGCAACGTTTTCCGGGGTTGCGCTGCCTTGGAGAAAATTTCCATTCCTGAAACCGTGACCAACATCGGTCAGGTATCATTTAAGGCTTGCGCGAACCTGAAAGAGGTCACGGTCCCGGCTAAAGTGACCGCCGTTTCTCACGGCCTCTTTTGGGAATGCGGAAACCTCACCAAAGTGACACTCCCGGATGGGATCACCAGCATCGGCAACTACGCTTTCGCAGAGTGCGAGAACCTAAGCCTTGAGGTCATGCCCGAAAGTCTGACCAAGATTGGTGCCTACGCATTCAAGAACTGTAAGAAAATCACTAGTATTTCGATTCCGAAGAATGTGACCGAAATCGACACAGGAGCTTTCTCTCGGGATCCGGAGTAGGGTTAGTCTTTTGATGATATCAAGGCAAGCGGTCGACTCGACACATTTTTCGTAGCAACGGATGAAGGCCGTAGCGCATTTCATCATAGACCCACAGGCTCATCTCCTGATCCTTGGGCAGACCCAGAGCCTGAAGCTGCTTGGTGAGCGTTGAGAAATAAACTGCCAAGCATAAGAAATATAGTTTAAGCAAAGTGTAAGCAAAACGTATTTTAAACGATTAAAGCTTGTTCCTTCGGTCTTGAAAACTGGAGAGCCGAAAGGTTCCGTGGGTTCGAATCCCACCCCCTCCGCTCTCACCCCAGTCCCGTTCATCGGGACTGGGGTGAGAGCGTTTAAGGGTTGGGCCAAGAACCCCTTGCCGCAGGCAACAGGGTTTGAATGCAGAGTTTTGCGAAACGCAAAACTTTATATTAGCCGCCCAGCGCAACCCGCAGGGACAGAGCAACGCGTAGTCAACGCCTTGTCGCTGTAGCGACTTGATCTCTTCGGCGTAGCCGCATCCTGCTTGGTGGTGCAACGCACCACAATCCCACCCCCTCCGCCATCCATCAGGAGGGATAGCGTAGTCAAATGCTGCCGAGGGTATTTACCGAGGGAACATCCAGTGGCAGCCCGCCGGAATCTCTTTGCGGTGCAGAGCGTGGATTTGTTTCTAACGATTTGAAATGTGAACATGCACCCCTCTCCCCGATGATCGCCGATTGGGTCACGCTTACGCCTGAATCAACCCTCTGATCCACAAAACCTGCCCCAACATTTCCCCCTTTTTCATCCCTGCCAACTCCAAAGGAAGAACATCATTTCACCACTCCAAATCCTTTTATTTATATCGATTCGGCGTAATCGCACCCAAGACATGAATGCCAAAAATCTTAGCCCATAACTTGTTGTATGCCTGGCAGTTTATTCTATGGCAGTTTATTCTATTTGGCAGTTTATTCTATTCCATTATTATTTGCCACCCGCATTTGATTTTACAGAGTCTTTACAGACAGGCGTCTGTTTCAGGTTAAAAAGAAATTGTTATGAAAGCAAATACCATACATGCCCTAGCGCTCGCGACGACTTTTATCTCCATCGTAAAGCAAATTCCTAGCACTAAAAGCAAAGTCCTAGCATTAAAACCCAAACCCAAACCCAACAACCAAACACAAAAACCAAAGGAACCCCGCACCTTCCTCAGTTCCACCTCTCAACCAAAGTGCGAAACTTTCTGGACACTACCAAAATGCGACATTAAAAAGAAATATATGCGAATTATTCTCCTGCTGTGTTTGTCGGTACGCTTTTTTTCAGTGACTTCCTATGCCGAGGAGAAAAAATGGGCGATCACAGGGATTCTTGCCGAAAATTATCCCATGAGCTGGCTCCATCCCAGCGAATACGTTCTAGAAGACGGCTATCTCTACAAGGGAGCGTCCCATCACATCGGCCAGATATATGTCCATCTGGGCTCGGTTAAGATTCCTGCCGATCTGCTTGATAAAACGGTTGTGGCTTACGGAACCTTGGAGAAAGATCTGAATCAAATCATCGTGAGGGGTGAAAAAGCTCCCGCGAATACGGAGAAAAAGATAGCTTCAGGTGAAGTGCAACCTATGGAACCGATACGCAGCGATTGGGTCGCTACGGAAACGGGCTTTTCCATCGGCAGAAGCACCAAAAGGAAGCTGGAAGACGTCTGGTTCTTACGCGTGAACAGGGTCGAGGAATTCAAAGGTTTCACCTTCGCCAGAAAAGACGGTCAGAGCCAAGCAAGTTTCACCAATTCGTTCGATCATGATCTGAAAGACGTCAAAATTGTCGCCCACTACGAGTCTGAGGGAAGGCCGTCCCCCGCATATGAAACTCTTTTCAGCGGGCCGGTAGCTAAAGGGCAAACGGTGAGTAAAGTCATTCCAGCCGCGACGATCGATATAGAAAAACGGAAATACCATTTACAAAGCGTTCAGGTAAAAGGTCGGGATGAGAACGTGATGATCATGATCGACTGCAAGGCGTGGGAATAAGCTCTCGAAGCGAAATTTCCAAAACCTCGCCGCCGCCAAAAGGCCCCGGCGGCAGCCCTTAAAGGATCCATGCTTATCGGGTTGTCATTTGATTTTACAGAGTCTTTACAGACAGGCGTCTGTGTCAGGTTAAAAAGAAATTGTTATGAAAGCAAATACCATACATGCCCTAGCGCTCGCAACGACTATGCGCGTGCAACATTGTGTCTGTAAAAGTGCAAAGCACCAGCAAACCGGCACTAAGGCCGATGGAGCGTAGCGGAATCGGCCTTAGTGCCGGTCGCCGCCCCCTCCAAGAGCCTGAGACAGGGCTTGTTGGTGCTCGGCCACAGCTGGATAATGGAGGTGGCCGCCGTCAGAAAAAGTGGTCCATGTTGAGTGAGAGGATTTGTTACAACCAAATCCTAAAAAAATGAACCGACAAAAAAGACTTAAGCCCGAAGAAATCATCCTCCTCCTGCGTGAATGTGACGCGAGTCACCTGAACCAAGAACAGTTCTGCCAGCAGAAGCAAATCTCGGTAGCCACGCTGCACCGCTGGCGCAAGAAATTTGGGATGATGGACGTGGAAGACGCCAAGCGACTCAAAGCGCTTGAGAAGGAAAACGGCGAGCCCAAAAAGATGTATGCCGATGCGATGCTGGGAATTAAGGTGCTCAAGGAGGCTCTCGAAAAAAAGCTCTAAGCGCGGCGCACCGCCGTCAACTGGCATGGCACGCTGTAGCTAAAAAAAGCTGCAGCGAGCGTCAGGCATCCAGCCATTTTAGCCTTCACCGATCCACACTGCGATACCGCCCGAGGTTTCCCTGCGTTAGAAAGCAGGAAATCGACAAGGCCATTGTGGAACTGAGCATTGAACATGCTGAGTTCGGTTCGGACAAGGTGGGTAGGTTGGTGCGCAACCGCGGGCTGCGAGTCAGCAGTGAGCGAGTGCGTAAGGTGCGTCGCGAGGAGAGTTTGCAAGTGCCTCCGCCCAAAAAGAAACAAAGCCGTCGAGGCATATCCACCGGGGGGTTTCCAAAGAAAGCGGCCCACCGCGGCCATGTCTGGACCTGGGACTTCATTCATGACACCACGATCAAGGGAGGTTCTTACCGCGTGCTGAGCGTGGTAGATGAATACACCCGTGAGGTTCACGCCCTGCATGTGGCCCGCAACATTGGTTCGGGCAAGGTGCTGGAGGTGATGAGGGAACTCATCAAGCTCCATGGTGCCCCCGGCTACATACGCAGTGATAACGGTCCCGAATTCGTAGCTAAGTCCCTTCAGTCGTGGTTGGCTGAAGCGGGTATCAAAACCCTCTACATCGATCCGGGCTGCCCGTGGCAGAACGGCTACGTCGAGAGCTTCCATGACAAGTTCCGCAGAGAGTGCCTTGCTCGCGAGCTGTTTTATACGCTGAGCGAGGCGCGGGTGGTGATCGCGGCCTGGCGCATGAAGTTCAATCAAGTTAGGCCGCATCGCAGCCTCGGCATGAAGACGCCCGAGGAGTTCGCCTTTGGACTCGCTCCCGCAAGAGGGCAAACGGCTCAATCTGCTTTCTACGCTGCGGCCTCCGGCCTTCGCTCCGAAAGCAGATTGACAAGCAGGTGGCAGCCACTATCGATGAACCCGAATCCTCTCACTTTGAGCGGACCATAAACTGGAAGGGTGCCACTACCCTTCGCGGTATTCTGGTAATATCGGCAGGTTGAATTGTGCCGCGAATTGGATGAAGTATTAAGCCAATAGCCAAGTGGTATGGCACCACCCTTTTTTACGGCTGCTTGCTGCTTTGCTAGGCTTCGATAATCCCACGGTGCAATCGGTGCTTTTGCGCTTCTACCCACAGACCTGCACGGGCTGTTCTCGCCTTTGTTTCCAACTCAGCAAGTTTAGCATCGGATGAATACTTTTTTGTAATGCCAAGCCCATCCATTCCCCTTTTCCCGTCCACGATGCCTGGTGGTGCAGCGCACCACAATCCCAGCCTCATGAATCAGAAAGCCAGTCGTAGAGCTATTTACTCTCTCCGCCGACTTTTACCTCACGGACTGTATTCTCGCGCTGGGCAGGAGTAAGCACTCGAGCGTGGTAATCCTTCATCGCGGTTTCGAGGTGTTGGTATAGAGTATCAACATGGGCTCGTTCTGTGGTGCGGTATTCCACCATGTGGGCGTGAGTCGTGGATGGGAAAACTTTGACCGGCAGATTGAGCTCTTGGCCTGCAGCGCCCTCTGCAAAGTTACTTAGAATTTTAACCGTATCCTCTAGATGTTCCGCAACCGCACTGAGCGGAGTCATATGATAAATGCGTATCATGCTTTGGGACTTTGTTGTAATCGTCAACTCGTGGACTCTGGCGACACCATCCACATCATAATTTTGCACACCGAAATGTTCGATCGAGGTAAGTGGCACGTTGACAATTGATCCTCCGATCAAAGCTTTCCAGAACAACGGTATGATCTCAGCGCGTGCGGTGCCAACAGGTGGACCATCATTAACATTGGTATGAGAACCTTGAACGGGACTTTCTGACTGAGCCAGCAATGGCAGCGCAAAGAGAGTGAGGGCTAATAATTGTAAAAACGTAAAACGAATAGGGGAACGATATGTTTTCATGGCTTTTTAATTTCATCTATAAGCTTAGGAGACTGCGGCCTGATGCCAAGATGTTTGATGGAATTATGCGATAAAAGGTAAGGGCAGGAACCCCATGCTACGGATACCAGATCCGGTGTTGTGAAAACGCACACCTTCGTGAGCGTGACGTGTAAACGGTCGATGAGTGTGGCCGAAGAAGACGTCATCGATTTCATCACGCCATGCCGGAAAGATGTGGTCAAGATGGTGCGCCACTCGCTCCACAGTAACGGCTTGAGGAAAATGTTGCTCATGAAAGCGTCGCGACAGACCTGTGGCATCAGCGAGCTGATAAAGAATTTTGCCAACCTTTCCTCGCTGCCTATGACTGCTCCAAGCGCTACGATATTGCTTAAACATATTCTCATCCATCTTGCGGTTCGCGCAGTCGCCATGAAGAAATAATGAACGGTTTAAAATGAGTCGATGCTCATGACATGAAAATTTAGGGTTCGCTTTGGCTAGATCATCAAGCCGCGAAGTGAATGCGCTCAGACAATCATGGTTGCCAAGAACGTAATGAATCGATTCGCCATAAAATTTTTCTAACAATTGATTTAACCAATCGATGGCTGCTGAGATCGTTACGGATTGATCGGAAAGTTCGCTCCAGCGGAAATCGAACACGTCACCATTGAGAACCAACACATCGGCTTGGGTAACTTCGTCCATGCGTTCGGACAACAATCGGTTCCCCTCAGATCGCGGTGAAAACAGGTGAAGATCAGAAATGACAAGTCCACGCTTCATTTCTAAGCCGTTGTTTGCATGCCCTCCGAACTCATCGGGCATTTGAAGGGAAAATGAGATTCGTTGAGACGATCCATAACGTAGCGTTTAGCATGAATAAGAATCCTCAGGCAAACTGAATTTAAGAGTTCCAACCACGAATTTCACGAATAAAGCCGGGATCCAAAAGCGGTCTGTGATAACGAAGAAAACAGATTTATTTTCTTAACATTCGTGCCATTTGTGAAATTCGTGGTTAGAAATCCTCTTCATAAAAAAGCGCGGATCCGTTTCCAGATCCACGCTAATTTTTTTGTTAGAATATATTACAGACTTGCGAGAACTGATTTCAACGCGTCGAAATCGGGTAGCTCTCTTGCATTCTCTTTCACGTCAACGAAACGGACGATGCCTTGTTTATCGATGAGAAATGCCGAACGTTTTGGTACGCCGCCCATGATCAAATTGGCTTCTGGGACAAACTGCTCGTAAGCCACGCCGTAGTTCTTAGCGACGGTGTGTTCATAATCGCTGAGTAGAGGCAGGGTGATGCCATCGCGCTGCGCCCATGCTTCCTGGGCGAAGGGGCCGTCGCCAGAGATACCGAAGACTTTCGCGTCGAGCGCCTCGTATGCGCTGATCCCGTTGGAAACATCGCAAAGCTCGGTGGTGCAAACGCCCGTGAAAGCCATTGGCACAAACAGGAGAACGACATTGGATTTGCTAATTTCCTCGCTGAGCTTGACCAGTGCTGGGCCGGTGGCGGTTTTGGTGACTAGGGTGAAATCGGGTGCGGGATCGCCTACTTTAATTGACATGATAGTTGGTGTTGGTGGTTTAAAAACGCGGTTACTTTAGTCCCAACTACGCCGCGGTCAACCCCTGTCATCACCGTAAAGTTCGGATGCGTATCTGGATATGGTGAAAGAATATCTCGCGCAAAGACGCAAAGGCGCAAAGAAAGAGGAATAGCTGGGCTTGATATGCTTTTAATCAAAAAATGCTCACAATTCCATCTGAGCAATTATAGGTTCAGCACTAGTCCAATCTGCCTGATCTAATTTTGCTTTGCGTCTTTGCGTCTTTGCGCGAGACCTACTTCTTCATCTCCCAAAAAGCATCGCGATCTCCGCTTCAGTGACCTCCCGCCATTCTCCCTCTTCGAGTTCTTCTGGGAGTTTGAAATTACCTATCGAAATGCGTTTCAGCGATAGCACATGATTACCGACGGCAGCAAACATGCGGCGCACCTGATGATATCGCCCTTCATGCAAGGTCACCAAAACTTCTTTCTCGCCTATCACCTCAAATCCCGCGGGCAAAAGCGGTTTGGTTTCGCTTTCTAACATCATTTCACCTGAGCCAAAAATTTCAGCCTCATTGCCATTAAGCGGTCTATCCAACCAGACATGATAAACTTTCAAGCAAGCGGATTTTGGATGAATGACTTGGTGGAGAAATTTCCCATCATCGGTCATCAACAGCATGCCAGTGGTGTCTTTATCGAGCCGACCCACAGGATTGAGTCCCGGGTTTCGTTTGGAAAATCGTGGCGGCAGAAGATCGTAAATCGTTTCGTCTGGATCCTCGGTGCTGCAGGTAAATCCTTCTGGCTTGTTCAACACAATTACCAATGGAAATATCGGATCCAAAGGCTCGCCGGCGACTCTCACGTCATCCGGTTCGGCATCGTCTTTGTGCTTGTAAGGAACGCCAGCAGCATTCGTCACCGCGCCACTGCGCAGCAATTTATCGACCTCTTTACGCGACCCGTAACCGAGGTTTGCTAAAAGCTTTACCAATTTCATCTGCGGCAGAGGCTAGCAGGATTTTTCAAAAGACCATGCATTTTCTGGTCGATTACTTTTCAGAATCCAACAGCGCTTTGATGGTGGGTGCAAATTTGTTGTAAAAGAGCCCAAGTAATATCAACGCGACGCCAAGGATGATGAACGAAGCCACGCGCATGAATGCGGTGAAGTCCCAGACATCGGAAATGAATAGTTTAGCCAAAGAAGCAACGAGCAGAATGAAGCCAAAGACTCTGACAATATGCAGGCGTTGCCATAACCCCGCGCTGACAAATATAAACCCTAGGATCGTCCACAACACGGCTGCGGGTTTCCAATCGAAACGCCAAACCAACATTTGTGATGCCCAAGCTGCCATAAACGAGCACATGAGACCTGCAAATAAAGCGGTGAGCGCTCTGGGATCTTCGAATTGATAAAAACTAACAGGGCGCCATTTCCCAACCAGTGTAAGCACCACAAGCGCCAGAACCACCATTCCGCCTCGCCATGTTTGTATGTCGTTCACGATCTCCCATGTCCCATTTGTCGTGAAATAAGCTAACCATAACATCGATATCACGATCCATCCCAGACACTCCAAGGGACATTTACGTTCAAGGAATCCAAACAGCACAATGATTACACCAGCGCTAAGTGCAATCCAATCCCCCCATAGTTCTGGCGACCAATCGTAAAATCCAATTATGAACGCTATAAATCCTGTTAGGCGAAATAAGATGCACGCGGCTTTGCTTGCGATTTCTGAAATATATTTACGCCCCCATGAACTTCCGACCAACACAGCTGCGACGAAAGCGATTAATACAGATATGAAAATGTGTGCGGTAGATCTATCTGATGCATAAACCAGCAGATGCAACGTAAAGATCGATAGAATGGCGGAGCTGATGGTTAAGCGCTCGCAGCGAATCAATAATGCTAATACTGCCAACACAAATGTGCAGCATTGAACGATAAGGTAAGGAGCGTGGCAGCCAGCACACGATCCAGCTGCGATTTGCCAGATGAAGCATGGGATCGCTAAAGAAAATAGCCATGCCGGAAGAGCAGGTTGATAGGTGAAATCCACACCGCCACGTTGCTTGGGATCTGTCGGTTGGCGGTGCCAGAGCCAACACGCGGGAAACAACACCACCATGACAGATAGAAGCGCTGCTAGATGATCGACACTCAAACTAATCCATGCCGATAAAACTAAAAACCAAAGCGAAACCCATGCCAGTCCAGGTTGATGATGTTTGGAGCCAAATTTTAGGCAGGCCGCGGTGAGAGCAGTAGCAAGGAATCCCGCCGTGATCATGCCATGCATGTCTTCCAAGCGGAAAAGACATAAATAATGAGCCATGCAGGCTGCGGCTACTAAAAGCAATGCAGCTGCGCATCGGACGATAAAATGAAAATTTACATCATCCGTTTTTACCCTGACCAACACAACTGACGCCGCTGCTACAACCAACGCTGATAGAGCCATACTCCAGGCCGGAATATTCGAAAATGAATCACCTGCTGTAACAACTAGCCCAGCGCTAATCGCACCTGCAATTAGCGAGAATACCACTTCGCTCCGTCCTCTGAATCTCCATGCGGCAATGGCCAGCGTTAAGGATTCCATCGCAAGAACCAAACCGAGTTGATGGCCATCGTATTTTAAAACGAGAGCCAATGTCCCAACCGCAAGCCCTTGCGAAATATTTACGCCACCAGAAATCGTATCCTGCCGCCTTCCGATGATCCCAATCAACAAAAGAAGTATGCTATATACTGCAGATACTTTCCAAAAATCTGCAGATCCATTTTGATCGATCCACAGGTAAGCAAACAATACCAAGAACAGACCGTTGTTGATCCCTGCAAACCATGCACGGCTACGTTCTGTTAGATTTTCTCGGTATCTTCCAAGCAATCCCGGAATGACAAACATCATCCACAACGGAGGCAAGAACCACAGCATCGCCTGTGGATCTGAGAGCTCGCCAAATTCCATGTATGCTAAAATTTGAGATCCCAAAAAGCCTGCATAAGCACCAAGCATGGAAACCCAACCCGGGCCAGACCAACCCGGCCTCAACATAAAAATCAATCCAATGGAGGCCAAGAGCAGATTAGACGCGCAAGACATCCACCCAATGGGTTGCAGCATGGTTGCATAGGCCGCTAGCACCAAGCTGAATGTTGCAGTGACTCTGGCTTGTCGCATCCAAGAGACCGCCGTGATCGCTCCTGCTGATAGAAATAACAACCCTGCTCCAAGCGTTTGGCTGTCGATCACTTTGAGTCTTGCGACATGATGTGCTGCATACGTGCAGTAATAGAAAAACGCCATTCCGCCTGCCAATACCACTTCACCGAATCGTTGCAGATTTTCTTTCTTAGCTAACTGCCTACCGATTTCAGCAAGTGCACCCGCACAGAGAAATAGTGCCGTCAACCTCACCCCGTTGGACATGTCTCTGATCCAGTTTTGATAGGCGTAATTTCCCAGAAATACCAAACCGGTGAGCAAGATTACAATCCCGATCCGCACAAACCAAACCTTAGCGAAATCTAACTCAAACGATTCATCCGACTTCACCGGAGTTGGAGCAATTCTCTCCACCACAGGCCTTACCTCTGGCATAGCAACAGGCGCTGGGGTTTCTGCAATTTCCGGAGCGGAAGCATAACTGAGCTTGGCTTGTTTTAACGCCGAGATTTTTGATGCCTCGGAATCTATTGCCTGTGAATATGCAGGTAACGGTGGAGGTGTAACCTGATGTGTGTTTTCCAAAGCAACTTTAGGAGCCTCAGATAATCTCGATTCCAATTGAACCAATCGCGAGCGAATCAAATTCAGCTCCGTATTATGCATGATGCTCAGAGCCTCCAATCGCTCAAGAAGACGCTTCAACTCTTCTTTTTCCGGCGATCCTTCTTGGGAATTCATCCCTCAATCTTCTATCAGCAATGTTTCAGGATGAAACTTTAATTTTGAAGGCTAATTAGATGCCTTCAGATTCACGCCGGCCGATTTGCAAACCATGTTTTAACCACGGGTCGATTCAACAAAATCAACGCAAGTGCTGGATAAACACAGCTAATAATGCCGCCTACGATGGTTGATGCAACGGCGAAAGTCTCCATAATACCCACCGCCACTCCAGGGGGAGCGCCAGCACTTGCCATCATTTCTTTCGTAAGGGGCACGGTATAAATCAGTCCTAAAATGATATTGATCATTTTTTGGATAATGGATGCTACCGCATAACGGTTTGACCAAGTGACCGCGTTACGACGGTTTTTCAAAAGTGCAATACCTGAATAAAGAATCAGAAATGTGACTATAAGCATGATGACCGTACTGACAATGGTGACTCCTTGCATTTTCTCTTGCAAAGCAACTTGCATTTGCGCCTGTGGTGTATTCCCCATCAGCTTGATCATAGGATTCCCAAAGAAGCTAATCCATAGTGCCCAAATCGCGGCGGCGGCTCCAAGTCCTCCGAATATCAAATGCATGATGCCAAATACTTTCACTGTCTGCGGCGACCCTAGATGGGCATACTCTACGGCAGATAGACTTGCGACTTCTTCTGGGGAAAGCGGAGGAGGTTGATCTTGCATGGCATACTTTGAAATTGTTTCAGCTCATAATGTCGAGGTATTTGCTGTGCGGATCGCATTTCGCGGCTTGTCAGATATACGATTTTAAGCGATGAATCATCTATGCTGACTCGGAAATCTTTATCTATCTTACCCGCTATCGCTGCGCTGGTGATCGCTTCCTGTGCCGTTTCATCTTTCGATCCAAATACTGGGGAAGTCCGCTCCTCCACGCCATCAAGCTCTCTGGTTTCACAAGGACTGAAACAATTTGATCAGATGAAGCGGGAAAAGAAAATCTCGACGAATCCCGCATACAACGCGCAAGTCCAACGCGTTGCTACTCGATTGAAATCTGTGATCAATATTCCGAATGCGAAATGGGAATTTGTGGTTTTTGAAGATTCCACTCCCAATGCTTTCTGTCTACCTGGCGGCAAAGTCGGCGTGCACACCGGACTGTTTCAAATCACTCAAAACGATGCAGGACTCGCAGCAGTGTTGGGTCACGAAATTGCCCACGTGGTTCTCAATCATTCCCAACAACGTGTGAACCAAGCCACTGGCGTTGCAATAGGAACGGTTTTGTTAGATACAGTTCTCAATGCAAAAGGCGTGGATAAAACAGGTCGTGCCGCGGCTGCCACCGGTGCTGCTGCTGCAGGAACGGTCGGCCTCATCTTGCCTTACTCACGTAGAGCCGAACTCGATTCCGATAAGCTCGGAACCCTCTACATGGCGCGCGCCGGTTACGATCCAGACGAAGCCGTAAAGCTCTGGGAACGCTTCTCTGCATGGCGCATCAAACAGGGTGATAAAGAATCGCCCGAATTCCTACGCACGCATCCTCTGGATCAAACTCGCATCGTTGCGCTCCAAGAGTTTTTACCCAACGCCAAGCGCGAGTATAAGCCGATGTAAGGTACAGTGACGATTTTGAAACATTTCGTTTCTTCTGAAGTTCGATGAATTCATGGTGTTATTCATAAGTCATCTCAGAGCATTCCGCTTTGTTGACCTATTAAATACCACATTGAACCATGAAAACTTCCTTCATACTGCTTGCCACTGCGCTTGCCCACACGACGCTCTTCGCGGATGAGCCTACTCTCAGCTTCCAACGCCTATCCACCGTGCAGAACGGCGTCCCTGCGGATCTCTTCGCTCAGTCCGCCGCTGAAATCGTAAAATTCGATCCTATCACCAAGCGCATGTTCGTTGTAAACGGTGCGACTAACTCAATCGATATCTTCGACGCGACGGATCTTAACGAACCAGAATTAATCAAATCGGTAAATCTCACCGAGTTTGGCAATCCTAATAGCGTCGCCATCAATCCAAATTTCAAAGCAAACGAAGTCGCTGTCGCAGTAGGCGCGGATAATAAATCCCTAGTACGTGGCAAGGTCGTGTTCATGAACAAAGATGGAGTGCTCCTCGGTACGCCAGTTACCGTTGGCTATCTTCCTGACATGCTCACATATGACGAAAAAGGCAAAACGCTTGTCGTCGCCAACGAGGGCGAACCTGACGATAACTACAACGATCCAGAGGGCTCAGTATCCATCATCCGCATTAACGGCAGCAGACGGACACACTCCGAAGTTACCTTCACTCACCTCACTCCTGAAGACGTTCCAGGTGTTCGCATCACGGGTCCCAAAGGCACCACCGTTGCTAAAGATCTTGAGCCTGAATACGTCGCCATCGATGGCAATATCGCTTTTGTCACCTGTCAGGAAAACAACGCGGTTGCCAAAATTAATATCGCGAGAAACCGTGTGTTATCGGTCATGCCACTTGGCTCAATCAACCACGGCGTGCTTGGTAATGCGATCGATGGCTCGGATAGAGATTTTGATGGTTCTAGTGGCGGTGGTGGAATTATCCGCATCGCCAATTGGCCGATTCACGGTTTGTTGATGCCTGACGGTATCGCGACCTACACTGCCGCCATCGAAGAAGGCAGTAAGAAAAAAGGCACCTTTTTCGTCACCGCCAACGAAGGCGACGCACGTGAATGGGGTGATTACTTAGACGAATCCCGCCTCAGCACCAGAACGCTAGACCCAAGCGCCTTTCCGCTCGGCAGCACGCTCAAATTGCCAGTCAATATCGGACGTCTCAACATCATCAATACAGAAGGACTTATTAACGGTACTGATACACATGAAAAACTTTTCAGCTACGGCTCGCGTTCGTTCTCTATCTTTGATGAAAACGGAAAAATGGTTTTCGACAGTGGACAAATGATCGAAATCTACATTGCTGAAAATTACCCAGATTATTTTAACAGCAATCACGAGGAAGGTCCTAGTTTGGACAATCGCTCTGACAACAAAGGTCCCGAGCCTGAAGCCGTCGAAATCGGTGTCATCGGTAACAAGACCTATGCCTTCATTGCTCTTGAGCGGTTCAGCGGTATCTTCGTGTGTGACATCACTAACCCACGCGACGTCAAGTTCGCCGGCTTCGGAATGAATCGTAACCTCGCGGTGGAGTTCGACGAAGAAAACCTCACCAACATCGCCGCCGCTGGTGACCTTGGTCCTGAAGGTCTCGATTTTGTGCCTGCCGACAAGAGCCCGAATGGGCAGCCCCTGCTTGTCGTTGCTAACGAAGTAAGTGGTACCACCACAATCTATCAACTCAGCGATGTGATTATTAGATGATATAAAATATTATTTCTGCTTTTTTCCAAGAGCCGGCGGGAGCTTTCCTTCCGGCTCTTTTTAATGTCTAAAGCTCACCTCCCGAACTCAATACAAACCGCTTTCAAGTACTCGGCCTCGCGGAAAGCTGCGGGATGATCCGCTGCGTGGCCGCTGCGCCAGAGTTCTCTCCACGTTCTTCCTGATGCTTGTGCGGTTTCTTGGATGGTGCGGAAAAAATCATCTGAAGAAACATGTGCCGAACAAGAGGCAGCGACTAAGACTCCGCCCAGTCGTAAGCGTGATATCGCAGCGGCGTTCATATGTTGGTAAGCACGGATCGCCCCAGCTCGCTCTGATTCACGCTTCGCCAAGGTTGGCGGATCCGTGATGATGAGATCGTAGTTTTCACGGGTTTCGTCCATCCACTTAAATGCATCCGCCTGCACAGCGTGGCGTTTGACTTTTAAAATTTGAAAGTTGTTAGAATTCAGGGAAAAATTTCGCGCCGCACTTTCAAGGGCATGCGCACTGATATCGAGATCCGTGACGGATGACGCTCCGCCTCTTGCGGCGTAGAGCGAAAATCCGCCGGAGAAGCTGAAGACGTTCAGCACATCGCGTCCCTTGGCGAGCGTTTCAACCCGTGCGCGATTGTCGCGTTGATCGAGAAAAAATCCAGTCTTCTGACCTTTGAGAACCGCCGATTCAAAACGTAATCCGTTTTCAGAAAACACCACGACTTCTTCGCCAGGCTCCCCGCAAAAACCCTCGGCGATTCCGTATTTCTCCGCACAGGCGGCGACGTTTCGGCTCATTCTCAGCACCAGAAATTTCGGCGCGAACACTTCCCGCAACACGCCTTCGATTTCCTCCCAACGCGCTAGCCAACTTGTTGCATAAATTTTCACCACCAAGGTATCGGCATATCGATCCGCGACGAGCCCGGGAAAACCTTCGCTTTCACCTTGAATCATCCGTGCGCCATCGGTGTTTGGATTAAAGATCGCTCCCTCGCGCTTCGCCAAGCAGGCACGTGCTTTCTCTAACCACCAATCACGGTTTATCGTCGCAGGCTTTCCGACATGGAGAATGCGGAGTCGTATCGGCGACTCCGCCTCATACATCCCGACCGCCATAAAGCGATCCCGCTTGTCGTAGATCACCGCGAGCTCACCGGTTTCGCCTTCGCGGTTCTGCGTCTTGATGCTTTCCGCATACACCCACGGATGGTTGCTTCGGATCGCACTCTCCGCACGGGGATAAAGCGAAAGCCGCAATCTTGATTTCTTGTCATCGGTCACTCCGGATCATGGTAGCCTTAGACATTTTTAAATCGAGAAGAATTAGCTCATAATCCTTCACGTTGGGAGTTGAAATTTGAAATTTGAAATTTACTCTGGATACGTGCCCGCCACCTACACCACTCATGATCTTCCAGGCGGTCCACACTTGGCTCATGCTTATTTGCCAGAATCTGAATGCGCGGCGCTATCGATTTATATTCCGGTCGGCTCGCGTGATGAAACCGGAAACATTCCGTCGGGGCTTGCCCATTTTTCCGAGCACATGGCGTTCAAAGGCACAAAAACCCGCTCGGCCAAAGAACTCACCCTCGCCATCGAATCCGGTGGCGGCCAAGCAAATGCCTGCACCTCGGAAGATTACACGGTTTACGAAGCCCAAGGCGAAGCCGAGTTGATGCCAGTGCTGATCAATGTTCTAACGGATATGGTTTGGCACTCGACGTTTCCTAAAAACGAAATCTGTCTCGAACGCGATGTGATAGGCGAGGAAATCACCATGATACGCGAGACGCCATCGGATCACATCAACGATCTGTTAGCTGCAGCCACATGGCCAGAACATCCACTCGGGCAATCCATTTCCGGATCGTTGAAATCCATCGCAAAGATTGATCGTGCTTGTTTGTTAGATTTTGCAACCACTCATCACTTTCGTGATGACATCGTCATCGCCACTGCAGGACCGATGCCTGTAGATGCGATTCTTAAAATCCTGCTGCCGCTTTTGCCGAAAGAGTTCAAGCCTCCAACTCCACGCTCCAAGCAAACCTTATCTCCCTGCCGAGAAATCATCGAGCGTCGCCACACCGATCAACTCCAGCTTGCTCTTGCATGGCACACTCCAGGCCGCCAGGCGCCAGAACGCCACGCCTTGCGTTTACTATCGCTCATCCTCGGTGAGTCTTCGTCTTCGCGCCTTTTCACCGAACTCCGTGAAGAACGTGGGCTCTGCTATCAGGTCGGCTCCGAAGTTTCGCTTTTTGAGGAAACCGGCGCCCTCCAAATCCTCGCTGGCCTCGATCCCGAATCACGCAAGGAATCGTTGGAGACGATTTTGAAAGAAACTACCGATCTCGCCCAAAACGGCCCACGCGCCGGCGAGCTAGAACGCGCCAAACGCCTTGCGATCGCTCAATCCAAACTCGGCTTCGAGTCCACTTCCGCTCACTGCTCATGGGTCGGCGAAGGCTTGCTTTTCTTCGGACACATTCCCTCGCCACAACAAGCCCGCGAAAACCTCCTGCAAGTCACTGACCAACAAGTCCAGGCGATTGCCAAAAAAATCTTCGCTCAAAAACCCGCAATGGCAGAGATCCGAGCGAAAGGAAGGTAGTAAAATCTCGCGCAAAGTCGCCAAGACGCAAAGGAATGCACAGCCTAGCTTCGACGCTAAATCGGTTATTCAGTTCTTCAGCGGTTATAGTAGACTATGCTTTCTTCATCTGTGGTTTTTCTTCAGGATATCATATGAAATACCAAATTTGCATTTTAAACTTTGCGGCTTTGCGGCTTTGCGCGAGAAATATGCATCTAATTTTAATAAAGCAGGCCCTCATCATCAGAGTTTAAAGTTGCATGTCTTTCCAACCCTTCACATCCGTCCATTTCATCACTTTAGCCATCGGCTTTGTGATCATTGGAATGTTGATTGTATTAGCGAGACGATCTGAAAAATCCCAACGTATCATCACTGCGCTGCTAGCGTTTTGTAATTTGGTTTCATATCCCTTCGCTCTATATGCGTGGCGTGAATATCCGCATTCGTTAGATAATCTTTTGCCTTTTCATCTTTGCGACCTCGCGGCGATCGTTGCGGGGTTCGCCTTGGTGACGCGTAGACCCATTCTGCTCACGCTGACGTATTTTTGGGGACTCGCCGCCACCACTCAAGCACTCATCACACCTGCTCTCAGTATAGGCCCGCCTGAACTTCCGTTCATCCATTTCTTCTTCCAACATTTTGTCATCGTCGCTGCGGCTCTTTACATTCCCATCGTTCTAAAATGGAGGCCCAAACAACCTTGGTGGAAATCCCCCCTCATCGTGCTCGCTATTTCCATCGGCTACCAAGCCACCGCCTTGCTGATCAATGCGATTTTAAAAACCAATTTTGCCTTCGTTTCAGACTTTCCGGATAATCCCTCTCTCATCGATCACCTCGGCCCATGGCCGGTTTACTTGTTCGCGATGCAGGGCCTCGCGCTGATTTTTTTCCTGCTCCTCGCCTTACCGTTTCGCCGATCATCTGCCGACTGAATCGCCATGAGATCTTCCTTGCCCTCTAGTTAGATACGCATCATCCTATACTATGGAAAATTCACAACAACCTAGTCAACAGTTACCACAAACATCTGGTATGGCAATCGCCAGCTTGGTCACAAGCCTCACCTGTCTCGCGCCTCTCGCTATTATTTTTGGTCACATGGCGATGTCTCGTATCAAACGTTCTGCGGGTCAATTGACCGGATATGGTTTGGCACTTGCCGGCACGATTATGGGTTATGTTGGCTTGGTTGTAATGATGCTGATTATTCCCTTCATGTCCGTTATGTTCGTTGGTGCTCGCGCATGGAAAAAAGGCTCGGATCGCGCGGCTTGCATCATGAACACCCGCAATTTGCAACAAGCGGTGCGAGGCCATCAAAACATGACTTCCATGAAGGTTGGCGATCCTATCGACTGGAATGTTATCTTTGGTCCCGATGGTTATCTTCCACAACCGGTCTGCCCACTCGGTGGCACATACACCTTTGTCGAAACCATCCCTCCAGTCGGCACCTTGGTAGGTAGTTGCAGTCATGCGGATCACGTGCCCGCTGATCATTCAACTTGGTAAAAGTATCTTCCGGTAGCGAGAACTGGAATTTTTTGTTCGTAAATCATTATGTATCACGAACAATACCCGCCCATGAGTTTTAGAAAAACCAATCTCGCCTGCACTTTGTTACATAGTGCTTCTGCTATCCTTTTTTCGATTACGTTCGCATCTGCGCTTAACGATGAGCCACCTACAAAGACCGAGGGGACGGCGAATCCTAAACCACTTCCAGCACTTGAAGAAGAGAAGGCCATTCTAGCTAACATCAAAGCCCCCGATGGCATGGTGACCAAATTGTTCGCTCGCGAACCCGATGTCCAGGATCCCACGGCCATCACTTTTGACGACCAGAACCGCCTCTACATCGCCGAGACTCATCGCTTCGAGCGCGGGATTGAGGATAATCGTCGCAACCCTTGGGTGGCAGATGATTACAAACTCACCAGCACCGCCGAGCGTTTGGAAATGTTGAAAAAATATGCGGAGAAATTCCCGGATAAAAAGCCGATGGAGTATTTTACGAAATACTCAGAAATGATCCGTGTCATTGAAGATCGAGACGGCGATGGCAAATGCGATCACGCCACGATCTATGCCGATGGCTTCAACAATCCACTCGACGGCACCGCAGCCGGAGTCATGGCGCTTGATGGAAAAATTTATTTCGCCTGCATTCCACATGTATGGTTGTTAGAAGATACCAATGGTGATTTGAAAGCAGATAAACGCGAGTCGCTACAAGAAGGCTACGGTATTTCTGTTAGTTTGAGCGGACATGATTTGAACGGCTTCGCGCTCGGTCCCGACAACCGCATCTGGTTCACGATTGGCGATCGCGGCTACAATTTGAAAACCAAAGAGGGGAAACATCTTTATTCTCAATACGAAGGTGCCGTATTCCGCATGGAGCGCGATGGCAGCAACCTAGAAGTCGTTCACACTGGATTGAGAAACCCAAAGGAGATCGCATTCGATCGCTACGGCAACGCCTTTTCCGTCGATAACGAAGCCGACATGCAAGACATGGCTCGCTGCGTCGCCGTCGTGGAAGGCGCGCACTCGGGTTGGCAGCGCGGACATCAAGCGTTCCAAAAATTCACCAACCTGATCCAAGGAACGAGTCGTCACGACACCAACTGGATGCGCGAGCGCCATTGGGACATGGACAGCCCGCTACGCCCGCGCGCCATCTTAGCTCCTGCAGGTTGGGTCAGCAAAGGCCCGTCGGGTCTCGCTTACAACCCTGGCACGGGGCTCTCGGAAAAATGGGACAACCATTTCTTCGTCTGTGATTTCACCGGCGCTACCAGTGCCGTGATTGGTTTTCGCATGGAGCCAAACGGCGCGGGCTTCAAAATCGCCAACAAAGAAAACTTCGTATCTGGAATGCTCTGCACCGATATCGAGTTCGGTTACGATAGCAAAGCCTACGTGACCGATTACGTGGGAAGCTGGCCGACCCATGGATTTGGAAATATTTTTTCCTTCGAAGATCCTGCTGAAACCGCTAAGCCGGAAACCAAACAGGTCCGCGAACTATTCGCGAATAGCATCGAGAAATTGTCCGCAGAGAAACTCGCCGAGCTGCTCCGCCATCCAGATATGCGAGTGCGCCTCCGAGCTCAGTTCGCTCTCGCGGAGAATCCTGCAAATCGGCAGATCTTTGTCGTAGCGACTAACGAGAAAGAAAAAATCACCACACGACTGCACGGAGTGTGGGGACTTGGAAATCTCGCCCGCTTGAAAAACGACAGAGCCTCCGCTGACGACCTCATCTATCTCTGCGGCGATGCCGATGCGAAAGTCCGCGGCCAAGCCATCCAATGCCTTGGCGATCTCAAGTTCAATTCTCCGCTCAACATCGCAATGTCACTGCTCAATGATTCCGATCCGCGCACTCGCATGCTCGCTGCCATCGCCGTTGGAAAACTCGGACACAAAGGACAAGTCCCCGCTCTGATGGCTCTCGTAGAAAATAACAACGACCAAGACGAATACGTCCGTCACGGTGCAGTTCAAGGCATGGTTCGCCTCGGTAAGGCCGATGCCATTTACGCCTTCGCCAATTCCAAATCCCCAGCAGTTCGGCGCGCGGTTGTTCTCGCCTTGCGTCGCATGCAAGACGCCCGCATCGGTGATTTCCTGAAAGACTCCGACCTCTCCATCGCGGTCGAAACCGTTCAAGCAATCAACGACAATTACATCGAAGGCGCTCGCCCTGCTCTCGCTGCAGCAACTCACCTCATCGGCAAATCCACATGGGCGGTCGATCTCCGCATCCTCAACGCGATGATACGCACGGGTGGCGATAATAATATCCGTCGCTTGCTCACCATCGCCGCAGACGAATCGCTCTCCGAAAACGCCCGCACCGAAGCGATGTTTCTTGTTAGACGTTTCGAAAAAGTCCCGCCCACGGATCCAACCACCGGCATGTATCGCCCTATCCCCGAACCACGCAATATCGAAGCCGTGACTCCGGATATCCGTAAAACGATCGAATCCCTGCTCACCAAATCCTCAGGCAATTTGCTTGTCGAAGTCATCGGCGCTGCTGGACAATTCAAAGTTTCCATCCCACGTGATGCGATGTTTGGCCAACTCACCGGCAAAAGCATTCGTCCGGACATACGTATCGCCGCACTCAAGACCCTTGAAAAGGACGCGCCCAATGAATTGCCTAAAACCCTCGTCGAACTCATGGAGGATCCAGATGCACGCATTCGTGCCGCGGCTCTCGAATCGCTTGGCAAACTCGCACCAGAAACCGCGTTCGAAGTCGTTACCAAAATCCTCACCTCCGGCAAACCGGACGATCAACAGCGCGCATACGCCCTGCTTACCAAGCTCGAGCATCCCAAAGCCGCTGGCACGCTCCTAGAGCGCTTGAAAAAGCTCTCCGCCCAACCCGCTGCCGTCCAACTCGATATTCTCAACGCCGCCGCAAAACGCCCCGAGCCGGAATTCAAAGCAAGCATCGCTGAATACGAAGCCTCACTGGATAAAGCCAATCCACTCGCCGCATTCCAAATCGCTCTCGAAGGAGGCAACCTCGATAACGGACGCAAGATTTTTCATGGCAGTGGAAACTGCGTGCAATGCCACAAAGCCGGCGACCGCCCCGGAGGCGAAGCAGGCCCGAACCTCAATGGCGTCGGGGCCCGTCAAAACACTGCCTACATCCTCGAATCCATCGTGAACCCCAGCGCCAAACTCACTCCCGGATATTCACCCATCGCCATCACCATGAATGACGGATCCCTCGTCTCAGGCATGATGATGAAAGAAACCGATACCGAAGTCGTCGTCCGAAACATCGAAACCCAAAAAGAAACCGTCTGCAAAAAAACCGATATCAAAACCCTACCTCCCGCCATGTCCACCATGCCGCCAATGGGATTGATTTTAAGCAAATCCGATATCCGCGACCTCATCGCTTTCCTGCAGACGTTGAATAAATAGCCATTACTTAAATTCTCAAAAATGAGAATTTAAAAGTTGCCCCCACTAACCACAACTGCTAATCTTCGAACCGTGATTAAAAGTTTCGCTGACACAGAAACCAGAAGAGTTTTTGATCTCATCTCATCTCGCAAACTACCAGAAACCATTCAAATGCGTGCGAAGATCAAACTCGATCAATTACATGCAGCTTCTGAGTTGAATCACCTCCGCATACCACCAAGTAACCGATTGGAAAAACTTTCAGGAAAGCTTCGCAAATATCACAGCATACGAATCAATCAACAATGGAGAATCATTTTTGAATGGAAAAATAATCACGCTTACGAAGTCCAAATCACCGATTACCACTGAGCCCGCATGAAAACTCTAACTCTACCAAATGCATTTGCAGAAACTCTTCGCGAAACACTCGATGAGTGGCCGTCATCTCAAAAGGAAATTGCCGAAGCGACTGGAATTCTTGCCTCTCATCTTTCTGAGATGAAGTCAGGAAAGCGCCGCTGCACTCCTGAATATGACCTCAGACTTTCACGATTTTTCAATATGGAACCTGGCTTCTGGATGCGCCTACAACTTCATTACGAAATGCAGCGAACACGTTTGGAGATCGGCGATAAAATTGAGTCTGAAGTTCATCCAGCAGCTTGATTCCATGTCCGATTCCTCTAACAAAAAACCACGCGTTAATGTCCGTCGCCCAGATGTGATGGAGCTCGTGAGTGCTGAGGTAGCGGTGCACTACCAATCTTCCTTGGTAGAAAAAATCAAAGACCAAGGCGGTAAACTCACCGTCGGCAACACCACTCTGCTACTCGCAAAGGACTTCGGTTTTTGCTATGGCGTCGAACGTGCGATCGATCTCGCCTACGCATCACGCAAGGTTTTCCCAGATAACCGAATTTTTCTGATCGGCGAAATCATTCACAATCCCGAAGTCAACCGCCAACTCCGTGAAATGAATATCGTTTCCCTGCCGTGGCGTGAAATCGATGCGTCCTATGATGATCTAACAGAAAATGATGTGGTCATCGTGCCGGCCTTCGGCGCGCCAACGCATTTCATGGATAAGATCGAACAACGCGGCTGTTACACGGTCGATACGACCTGTGGCGATGTGATGAAAGTCTGGCGGCGTGTTCGTGGTTACGCCAAAGACGGCATCACTTCCATTATCCACGGCAAAGCCGATCATGAAGAAACGCGCGCCACCTCATCCCGAGCACTCGGCGAGCACGGCAAAGGCCATTACCTTATCATTCTCACCCTTGCGGATACCGATTTTGTCTGCAATTACATCTGCAACGGCGGAGACAAACAGGCATTTCTTGACCGCTTCTCAGGCTCCTATTCGCAGGGCTTTGATCCGGATCGCGATCTCAAAAAAATCGGCGTCGCAAATCAGACGACCATGTTGAAAAGCGAGACTCAGGAAATTCAAAATCGTCTCTCGAAAGCGATCTCCGATCGCGATGGCTCTGCGGAAAATTTCTCCGTATTCGATACGATATGCGGCGCCACTCAAGAGCGTCAGGACGCTTTGTTTGAAATGCTGAAAACCAAAATGGATCTGCTTCTCGTCGTTGGCGGCTACAATTCATCGAACACTGCGCACCTCGTCGAAATTGGCGAAAAGGAACTGCCCACCTTTTTCATTAGCGATGCATCGCAAATCAAGTCGCTGCATGAAATCGTTCATTACGATCTTCATCATGCGAAAGAAACGACTTCCAACTACGCTGAGGTCTTTACTGGTAAAGAGAAAGTCATCATTGGGCTCACGGCAGGTGCATCCTGCCCAAACAACCTGATCGAAGCCACCGTGAAAAAAGTTTTCGAACTACGCGGAGAAAAACTTTGATCGCCGGCTTGCCAGCCCGCCTCAGATTTACAAATCTTCCGTCATGGAACATCATGTTTATTTCTGGCTCAAAGATGAATTCAAAACCGAAGCAGGGCGTGCCCGCATGGAAGCCGCACTCAAAGAATTGGTAAAATCACCAAACATTACAAAGGCTCATTGGGGCAAACCCGCCGCCACCGAATCTCGTCCTGTCACCGATCATTCATGGGACTACGGCATCTCGCTCCATTTCGATACCATGAAAGCCCACGAGAAATACCAGAAAGCCGATCCCATCCACGACGCCTTCTCAGGCGGTCACAGGGAAATGTGGGGCAAAGTCCTCGTGATGGACTTGGCGTGAATCGTGGCGGCAATCGAAGCGAAGCGGAGATGGAGGAACTTTTGTTCACAATCCTTTCCTCAAATTGCATCCGCCATGCCATCCCATTCCTATTTGCTCCAAGTCTAAGCTGACCCAGCTATCTGTTTGGTATGGCGGATGCAATCCGCCGCCACTACAGATACTTCATGAACGCGGTATAGACTTCCGGCGGAATATCTAACAGTCCGTAATCTTTTGCGGAAACAAATAACAAGCTCTGTTTACCTTTACCTAACAGTTGCCCTTCCGCGCCAAAGATCTGGTGCTCCAAGGTGCAGAATTTACGGTTCGCCTCAGCGACTTTGATTTTCACAGTGATCGTATCGAACTCACGGGTTTCGCGAACAAACTTGTGCTCAAAGGAACGCGTGAGGATGTAGAATTTCGTGGTCTTCAAATCGAAATCCGGCATGGCGGCATTGAAAAATAGCTCACGAGTTTTTCCAACATAGAGCGGATACATGCCGAAATACACGTTACCAACGGAGTTTGTATCTTGATAAGTTGCAACCATGGAATAGACGAACCATTTGCCTTCGAAGTGACCATACAAGTCGTGGCCTCCTCCTGAAGCTGGCGCTGCCACTTCTGTTTGAGTTACAGGCTCCTGTTTTGAAATGGCTTTGAACGCGGGGATCTCCGCGGCGGCGTTTATGACTTGTCCCGCTTTTTCGGTCACCAAACGCAACAGATCGGTCGTCGTCACCAACCATACTACATAAGCCAGCGGGAGCAGAGATCCAACATACAACAGCACATTTTGATCGATCATGTATCCGAATGAAAAAATGACCAAACACAAGCAGGCCATCGAAAACATTCGGATCTGTGGTAGCGGCTGCTGGCTGTTAGGAACAAAACAACGTGCAATTGCCAATGCTGCGTATCCCACAAAAAAAGATGCATAAAACACCATGAAATACTCCACCTCAAATTTTGCAAAGTAACCACTCAAGGTAACAATCGCCACCACCACGAATGTTGGAATCGGCGATGACACGATTTGTTTTGGAATGATGGAAAGCAACATGTTCTCGCTCTTCTCCACGTTTTTTTCCAAGAACCATTTGAGTGAAACATAGCCGCTATCTAAAGTCGTCAGCACGCAGATGATCAAGAAACCAAAATACGCCGTTGGAATCCATGAGCTTCCGCTAAATCCTTTGGTGAAATATTGCACCACGAGGTGATGGCCATAGTAGAGCTTATCCAGTTTTGAGGCAACTAACTCGACGCTATCACGCGCATTACCCATGACCCACATCGCCAAATAGCCATGAAACATTAGCAGCCCGAAGAAAATCAACCCACCAAAAACGTAACTCAGGCGAATAGAGGTTTTTTCACGATGCATCTGAATCGCACGTTGCCAATGCTGCAAATCCAACCACGGGCCCACCAATAACCCAACGACCAGTGGCACCGCTAAACCCCAGAATCGCGTTTCCGTATACTCATAATCCTTACCAAGACCTAAAATCCCATCGCCTGCAGTCAACGGGCTCAGTGAACACAGCACCGTGACGATACACGCCAAAAGTAATACCCCCAACAATGCATGCCCCACCTTGATTTTCCGAATTCCAAATTCTTCTCCAAATAAACATCCCACCGCCAGCAACACAAACACCGCCATCGTCACCGCCAACGCTACGACGGCACTTCCTGAAAAGCCGTCAAAAGTGGCCAATAAGGGCACAAATAGATATTTCACCAGCGCGAAAACCGTCAGCGACAACGCGACAATTTGGTAAATATAGAAAATCAGCCGGAAGGGTTTGGCGAATTTATCGAAAAATAGAGCCAAAGACTCCTGCCCGCCTTGGTGCTTATTCGCCACAATCTGGGTGAGCCAGCCAAACAACATCAGTCCAATTGCGTTCGGTATGGCAAACATCAGTAGCCCGCGCATCCCATACATAAATGAAATCTGAACGCTAAAAAAGAGCCCCAAACCCCACATCCAAGCCAGAGCGACCGAATTTCCCCACAGCAACGCATTCAACCAACGCAAATTCATACCCCAAACAATCCACAAACCCGCATTTCCGCAAGCCTCTTCCCATCAACCCCACCCTTGAACAATCACTTTCATTGAAGTTTAGGGTTTAAACTTCCGATTTTCCCGTTTAACTCTCACGCCCAGCCCACGCGCCATGATCGAAAATCTTCGTAAATACACCGTTCTTATCATCATCCTCTTTGTGCTCGTCATCATCGGTTTCTTCCTGATGGACGCCAACACCATGCAGAAGTCACGAGGTGGCATTCCTTTCCTCAAAATTTCAAACCGCACTTACTCCGATGGTGATGTACTCAAAGTCGGAGCCTCAGGATATGAACTCACCCAATCGCTGAGTTATCCCGGCTACACCATCGATTTCGAACTATATAAATTCCTAGCCGCTCTTCAGGGAAATGCTTCCTCGGAAAACGACGCTTCAGAGAACTTTTTCATCAACCGCATCTTATTGCGCTCCGCTAAAACAGAATACGGCATTTATCCAAGTGACGAAGAAATTGATACTTTCATCCGCCAACTGCGTGCCTTCACCAGCCAAGACGGCGCATTTTCTGAAGAGAAATATCGTATCTTCACCGAACGCGGACTGGGTCGCTTGGGCTTGCTCGAATCCGATGTCCGCGAGCTCGCTTCCGACATCATCATCTATCGCAAACTCTCGGAAATCTTGGGTGCTGGACTCACCTCCGATCGTGACATGGTCGCAAAACAAGTCGCCATCGACGGCCAACGCATCAACGCCAAACTAGCAAAAATCGATATCGCTCCTATCAAAGCCACCATCGCTCCGAACGAGGATGCAGTGAAAACTTACTGGGAAACCGTTCAAGACGCTTTCAAAACCGATGAAAAACGGAAGCTCGCCTACTTCATCGTGAAATCCAAGCCAGCTACAGAACCCGCTGCAATCGCTCCACTTGCCGAAGGCGCAGATGAAGCTGCCAAAGCGGATCACGCAAAAAAATCCGCTGAACGCGATGCCACAATCGCAGAAAACAAAAGGATCGCACGTCTCGAAGTCGGCAAAAAAGTCGACGACTTTCTCTACAAACTCGAGACCCAAAAAGATCTGGAATTCAAAAAGCTTGCCCAAGCCGATGGTTTTGAACTTAAGCAAACCGAACTGATTGCAAAAAGCGAAGCTCCTGCAGAACTGTTAGCCCCCATCCAATCATCGAGCAGAGCTGGCAATGCTGCCGATGCGCTATTCAATCTAACCGTTACCTCCGATCATTTATCAAAAATCACCGACATGTCGATCGGCGAAACCGAATGGCTGGTCGCATATGTGGATGAAGTCGTGGCAAGCCGCGTTAAAACTTACGATGAAGCCAAGCCAGCCGCCACCGCTCAGTTGTCTGCTGATCAAGCTGCCGCCGCTCTTACTAAGACCGCCAACGAGGCAAATGACAAAATCAAGACCGCTCTCTCTGAAGGCAAATCCTTCGAAGACGCTGTGAAATCCGCTGGAATCCAATCTGAAATTCTTATCGCTACCAACACCACCCAGCAGGATCGACTCGATGCCGCTAAATATCCCGCAGGTCTATTTGGTGCAGCAAAATACACGGCCCCAGGCGCACTCACCGAACCCATCATTGAAAATAATCGCGCATTCATTGTGCTCGTTGAAAAACGCGAGTTCGTGACCGATGCAAACACACAAGATGAGATCAAGTCCCAACTCGATCGCAAAAACGAGCAACATTCTCTAAGCGCATTTATGTCTTGGCTCGAGCAAAAAACCGAGACCGCCAACATCGAGCGACTCAACCGCAGATAAGTCGCTGCGGCACGCAGCCAACTCATCCTTGCGGGTTGTAATCCTAACCCTGAAATTTTGAGCGAAGCCATCCAATCCATGTTTGACGATGCCAGCGGCCACCTTGCCCTTGGCGAACTCGCACAAGCCACCACCCTCTATCGCAAATGCGTTGAACTTGATCCCAATCACTTTGACGCCTGGCATGCTCTCTCCATGGTGCTGCTCAAAACGGATCATCTCAAAGAAGCCCTTGGCGCATCCCTCCAAGCAACCACCCTCCAACCCAACGACCTCCTCGCCTGGACCGCCCTTTCTCAGATCTACGTCCGCCTAGGCGACATCCCAAACGCCGAAGCCGCAAAGGCCAATTCCCGCATCCTCTCCATGGGAGGAAAAATCGTTCGTTAGAATCATCCTCTCTTCCTTCGAGTTTAAAATTTAAAGTTTAAAGTTTCATGTTCTTTCTCACCACCGCAATCGACTACACCAACGGCTCACCGCACATCGGTCACGCTTATGAAAAAGTCATGGCCGATGTCATCGCTCGCTATCACAGGCTTTCTGGTGAGAAAACCTATTTTCTAACAGGGGTCGATCAACACGGTCAAAAAGTCCAGCAAACCGCTGAGAAGGAAGGGATCTCTCCCGTGGACTACGTCAAAACCGTCACGGCACGATTCAGCGCACTCTGGGAAAAAATCGGGGTGCATTACGATGGTTGGGCAGAAACCACCGATCCCCGCCATATCCGTTGTGTTCAAAACATTCTCTCCGATCTTTACGCCCAAGGTCAGATTTACAAAAAATCCTACAAAGGTTTTTACTCCGTCCGCCAAGAGCAATTTCTAACCGATCGCGATCGCGATGAGGCCGGAAACTTCGGTCCAGAATGGGGGGAGGTCACCGAGATCGAAGAAGAAAACTACTACTTCAAACTTTCCGAACACACTCCATGGCTACGCGAGTTTTTGGAAAACTCCAATGACACGATTCTCCCTAGTTTCCGCAAATCCGAGCTCCTCAACGCCCTCGAGAAAAATACCGGAACCGATCTCTGCATTTCCCGTCCCAAAGATCGCCTAACATGGGGCATCGAACTTCCCTTCGATCAAGATTTTGTCACCTATGTTTGGTTTGATGCACTCATCAACTACATCTCCTTCGTTGGTTACACAGCTGACGCATCGTTACCTGATTTCAAAACCATCTGGACTGGGCGCCCAGTTCACATCATCGGCAAAGACATCCTCGTCCCGGCACACGGCATCTATTGGCTCGCCATGCTTCACGCGCTTGGCTTTGAAGACACTCAAATGCCACAGATCCTCGTTCACGGTTGGTGGAACCGCAGCGGTGAAAAAATGTCCAAATCCCTCGGTAACATCGTGGATCCCGTCGAGCTCGCCGATACGTTTGGTGTCGATGCCCTACGCTACTACCTCGTGCGTGACATTCATACCGGCAAAGATTCCAACTTCGATGTCGAACGCCTTGTCATGTTGTTCAACACGGAACTTGCTAATGAGCTTGGAAATCTTTGTAACCGCGCGCTCAACATGAGCGTGCGATTCACCGCAGGCATCATCACACCTGGCGGCGCTCTCACCGATGAAGACAAGGCGCTTCAGCAATCTCTAACCGATTCCACTGCCGCTTATCGCAAAGCGATGGACAACCATGAAATTTCCATGGGGCTCGAAGCGCTCAACCGCCACGTCGTCCATTGCAACCAATACATTGATCGCCTAAAACCCTGGGAGTTGGGCAAAAATCCAGATAATAAGGATCGCCTTGCTACCGTGCTTCAACATTTGGCGGAATCTGTCGCTCACTGCGCCGTATTGCTCTCACCTGTTCTTCCAGACGCTGCCGCCAAACTGGCTACCCAGCTGAAATTACCCGGACTTTCCAGCCTCAAACTGGACGATTTGACTTGGGGCTTGATCCCTGCTGGACACGAAGTTGAGAAACCAACACCGGTTTTTCCAAAGATTGAGGTGAAGGCAGGGGAGTAAGGATAGTTACACCGATTTAAATCGGACGATTTCTATCAGCTACGTGATGGGGCAAGTAAAAGAGACCTCTTCCAAATGGCTTAAAACGCAAACCAAGTACTTGCTAAATTTGGATGGCAAGCTGCCTATGATGCATTTGCCGTGAGTGAATTCAATATTCCAGTAGTTCGAAAATACATCGAAGCCCACCAGAAGCATCATCACAAAGTTACTTTTCAGGAAGTATGCCGTGCCTTTTTGACCAAAAACCGGATTTCCTATGATGAACGCTATGTATGGGAATGATTTTCTATAGAAAAAATATTTTTCATCCCCTGAAAGAATTGCATATGCGATACTGTATTAAAATTGGCGGTCCGACTGAGATGCCTCGGGTTAATGGGTTTTTCCCGGGGATGATCGGTCGGGTCGCTACTCATTTTGTTTTTTTGTTTCAACAGGGTCGTCTCAATGAGATCGGCCCTGTTTTTTTAAGTGATAACTTAACGTTTCATTCTATCTTCTCCTAAATGAAGCATGACGAGTCCATCCTTGAAGCCGAAGTGGTCGAGATCGACGGCGTGGCCGTGGAGCCACGTCCAGCGGTAGATTCCAGAAATGGCGGTCAAAAATGGCGTATGGATTGGCATGGCTGGCAGGGTAAAATTCGCGTGCTGGATAAACGCTGGATGCCGCTGTGGATTGTGCTCGGAGTCATTGCATTGATTTTGCTGCTAACAGTTGGATTGTTGGTTGCCGTTTTCGCGTTTATTATTTGGGTGTTGAAAGCAATCCTTCGTGCGATCTTTTCGGTCTTTACAGTATCTGACCAAACACTGAACCGAAGGTCATAGTCCTGAGCGGCTCATCATAAGTAGCCGCAATCCATTGAGACAGACCAAGACCGTGCTGCCTTCGTGACCGATCACACCAATAGGTAGAGGCAGGGATAGCCCAAGTGCGGCAATCACCAAAAACACAATGATGGCTGCTGCAAATATCAGATTTTCTAACAAAACTTTTCGGGCCCTTCGCGCATGCCCCAGCAGCAAAGGAATATTTTCTAAGCGATCACCCATCAGCACAATGTCAGCAGTTTCCATGGCAACATCGGTACCTGCCGCACCCATCGCAACGCCGAGATCTGATGCTGCAAGCGCAGGGGCGTCATTCACACCATCGCCTATCATCATCACACGGCCTTCTTTTTTCAGCTCACGGATAATATTGAGTTTATGCTCAGGAAGCAACTGCGCACGGATATCATCAATCCCTATTTCCGCACCTATCGAATTCGCAACCAGCTGATGATCTCCTGTCAGCATAACGACTTTTTTCACGCCGAGTTTATGCAATTGAGCGGTTAAAAATTTTGCTTCGGGTCGTATCGTATCCGCCATCACCAACACGGCTTTGGCGATCAGTTGTTCGGCATCTTTCACGCCCAGCCAGACACAGGTATGGCCTTTTTCCTGAAGTTGTTTTGCGTGTACCGCCAGCTCATCCATTCCAAGAGCTGCGGATTCTCGGAGCCAACGCTCACTGCCGATAAGGTAATGAACCGACTCCACCGTCGCCTCTGCGCCATGTCCTGTCACGGATTGAAACGCGGTCGCCTCTGGAACCGAAAGCTTTAATCGATTCGCCGCATCCACCACGGCTCTTGCGAGTGGATGCTCCGATCGCCCTTCGAGTGCGGCGGCGGCACATAAAATGGCTACTCCTTCCGCGCTCAACGGATCGGCGAGCGATTGAATCCCTCCGGGTAGAACTAATTCGGTGAGCGATGGTTTACCTGCGGTAAGCGTGCCGGTTTTATCAAGAGCTACTATATCTATCGTAGCTGCGCTATCGAGATGCGAGCCGCCTTTGATCAAAATACCGACTCGTGCCGCGCCGCCTATCGCTGATAAAACGGTTGCAGGGGTGCTGATGATTAACGCGCAAGGTGAGGCAACAACCATGACTGTCATGGCTCGATAAAATGCAGGTGAAAATTCTTTGCCTAAAATCAACCACGGCACAAGAAACACAGCGATCGTTAATAGGATCACGCCCATCGCATAGTATTGCTCGGCGGATTCGAGGAAACGTTGCGTCTTGGATTTTTCTGCTTGAGCGGCGGCCACGAGTTTGACCATGCGAGCTAATGCGGAATCTTCCGAACGCTTCTTCACCTCAATTTCAATCCCGCCGCTTTGATTAATGGTTCCGGCAAATACATCACTGCCGACCATTTTCGCGACTGGCATCGACTCACCTGTTAGAGATGCCTCGTTCACAAAGGTATCGCCCTCGACCAATTTGCCATCGACAGGAATCTGCTCGCCCGGCTTTACGATTACGATTTCACCAAGCTCCAATTCTTCGACTTTCACCAAGACCGCGCCGCCGTTGCGCTTCACCAGCGCTTGATCGGGACGCAGTTTGAGTAATGCGCGAATCGCGTTGTGCGTGCGATCCATAGCATAATGTTGGAGCACATTTGATAAGCTGAATAAAAATAATAGTAGCGCTCCCTCAAAAGGCGCGCCGACTATTGCCGCACCAATCGCAGCAAGCACCATCAAGCCATCGATATCGATGATCCATTTTCGCAGCGATCCAAGAGCCGACCTAAACCCTTGGTATCCCGTAAAGATGTAAGCTCCCGCGTAAAGCCCGTGTGTCAAATTGCTGATGCCATTGATTTTTTCAAGCAACGCAGCTGCGATCAGAAACAGCAACCCAAGCGCACAGGAAATTTCTTCCCAGTATCCGCTCTTGCGCTCATGAATATGCGTTTTGGCGTCATCCATATCAAATCTCTAAAGAAATTATGGACCAAGCAGAACACAAGGTCGAGAAACCAAATTGGCAATAGCACCAAGCTTTAGATTAACTTGTATTTTCCCGGAGTTGGCACAGGTGGAACAGGTCTTTTATCAGATAACTTATAATCATCTGGAGCAAGGTCCTGGTTAGATGCCAACAATTGATCCCATGTGATACGTTGGCCAGTGTGCGCGGCTTCACGACCCAGTAAGCCAAGCATCGTGCTATTCGCCATAAATTCGCCAGCATTTAGCTCTTTACCTGCACGGATCGCGGCAAACCATTCATTGTGGCAAACCTGATACATGTTTTCGGGCTCGCCGCGGAATGCCCATGTGATTTTTCCTGTAGGATCTTTGGTCATCACGCGACCTGGTGCTTCAAGCATGCCTTTTTCACAAAAGACGCGATCGACAACTTCGTTGAAAGCACCTTGGAGCTGACGTTGACCAACATGGCACATGACACCGCCTGGATATTCGTAAACGACATCGTAGTGATCGTAAACATTGCCGTCGTCAGAACGTTGAGCGCGGCCACCTGATGCTCTGGCAGCGATCGGTGCAACATCGCCCATAGCCCACGCAACTTTATCCACGGTATGGATTCCTTGCTCTAACAGCGGCCCACCGGAAAGCCATTCGTGAGCCATCCAATTGCGAATTTGCCATTCGATATCGCCCCATTCCTTGTTGCGCATATCGTTGTGTGTGCTTGGTTTTGGCACGTTCGCCATATAAGTTCCATAAACGGAAATCACGCGACCGAGTTCACCAGAAAGAAGTTTCCCGTAACCCTCCCGCGTGTTGGGAGAGAAGCGCCAGCAATAACCGTGTTGTAAGGTGGTGCCTTTTTGCTTAGCGATTTTAGCGGATTCCAAAACCGATTTGATGCCAGCCATATCGACCGCCATCGGCTTTTCTGCAAAAACGTGTTTTCCAGCCTCAACCGCAGCTCTGAGATGCAGGGGACGAAAACCCGGAGGAGTCGTTAAAAGCACAACATCAACCCCACTATTGATGACTTTTTGATAAGCATCTAGGCCAGAAAACTGTCGAGCCTCTGGAACGTCGACTTTACCGGCAAACTTTTTGAGATGATTCAATGCTGAGGTGATCTGCGGAGCAAACACATCACCGATAGCCCAAAGTTGAACGTTCGGATCCGCAGAAAGAGCTTGGCTCGCCGCACCTGTCCCGCGGCCGCCGCAACCGATCAGACCGATTTTCAACACTTTACTATTCTGAGCTTCTTGGGCGCGCAGCACGGTTGGAAATGACATCACTGCAGCGGCAACACTACTGGTTGCGAGAAAATGGCGACGATTCGGGGTTTCTATGGACATAAGCAAATTCTATTTGGGCGTTAAAAATTGAATTAAAACTACGTCATGATAGCGACAAACTTTCAATATATCGTAATGCAAACCATACTATCTGGATGCGCCCAGTTTAAGTAGCTCCAGAAATGTTGGTAAAATCTTTAAGAACAAGGAATTTTTCCCGCCACGTGAGAGTTGTTGGGCAACCAGATCAGCAGGTGCTTCAGGATCTGCAGGGGAAAGGGAGGTCAGATGATAATCGCCGGATTCAATTTCGCGGACGAGATGGATAGCGTTTTTCTCATGACTGACACGAACCGTGGTCTTTCCACAGGAAAGTTCCACCAATCCTATCGGCGCCGTATCCTCAGAGGATTCAATGTGAGCTTGTATTTTATGACCGGTTTTTGATTCAAATGTAAAATGGCCACGTAATTTCCAGCCTGCTTGGACTGATAGCCATGCCAAAAGCTGAAGAGCAGTATTGCGGTTTGATGGGTCGTGCCTGATGTGGATCTTCTCGATGTGTTCGAGCGCTGACTGCGCAACGATATCGTCAAACAGGCTAGCGATGCTGACTCGAAATTGCCAGCAACGTGTCCATGCCAAGTCTTGAACTACTAGTGATGGATTTACCGCAAGGGCTTCAAGAATACGAGCAAACGAAATCTGCGGTTGGCGCCACAACGAGCTATCGACAATAAGCCTATCCATCACGCTGGCGAGGCGCTCGGTAAAAACATCCGAGAGTTCGCCCTGCCACCAAAAGACGAGAGGCAGGTCGGAGTTGAGATGGGAGAAAACCGTGTTGCGGAAACGTCCAGTAACCCGTCCTGTCAGACGAAACGAAATTTGCTCACAACAAACCGATTTCTGGCCGTGTGAGAGATGACAATGTGCCGTAATCCATGCACGAAGACTCGCGGCTTCGTTACGGTCGATTTCCACAAGAATCGCGCGACAGGCATTGTCGCGAGTCAGTTCATTGATGATTCGAGAATTTTCTAACAGACTACCGGATTTTTCTGAATAAACCACCAGATTCATCAACGAAGAGTTGGTCCGCGCTTCGTCCTGTTCCCAGAGTTTGCGCAGCTCAAGATCGATTTCGGAGATGGAAACTTCTCTTCCAAGCTCGGCGTATTTATCTGTAATTGTGGTGCTCATGTTTAGCGATAGATGTCTTTGCGATGGCCTATTTCAATTAACAAAACAACAAGCACTGAATCATGGATTTGATAAATCACTCGGTAATCACCCACACGAATTCGATACTCCAGCTCGAATCCCACAAGTTTAACGCTTCCTGCGGGCCGAGGATTGGTTCCAAGCTTATCGATTGCTGCGGCGATACGTTTCGCAGCCTTGGCAGGAATTTTTCTGAAATCTTTTTCGACTCCTTTGGCGTATTCAACTTGGTAAGATGCCATCTTGAATCAATTTCTTTTTGAGATCCTCCCAAGGATAAGATTTTTCTTTTTTACGGCGTTCGATGAGCGCGGCTGAGTAGATGTCCTGAAGTAAATCTTCATACTCGCGAATCGGTAAAATCGCCGCGATTTTCTTGCCCTTGTTGTTGGTAACAAACTTTGTGCTCATAAAATCAAGTTAGGGGAAAAATCGTGAAGGCGCAAGTCGCCAAAAAGCTCACAGCCTGCGCCATGCGTTGCCGTCCTTTTGAATCATATCATCCGCTTCACGTGGCCCCCATGAACCTGCGACAAATTCAGCCATCGCTGGTTTATTGTCCGACTCATGCCAAGCGCGCTCGATGTGATCAATGAAACGCCAGGCTTCTTCGACCTCGTCGCGGCGTGCGAACAAGGTGGCATCGCCAGCCATCGCGTCGAGAATGAGGCGTTCGTAGGCTTCTGGGCTGCCTTTGCCGAAGCTTGTAGCGTAATGGAAATCCATTTTCACCGGCTCAAGACGCAAGCTGGTACCGGGGATTTTTGAAACCATGCGCAGGGAAATTCCTTCGTCGGGTTGGATGCGAATGACCAAGACGTTGCCGCCTGGAACTCCTCCAGGAAGCGCGCCGAATAGCACGGATGGCGCATCTTTGAAATGAACAGAAATCTCTGTGGATTTTTTCGGCAAGCGTTTGCCCATGCGGATGTAAAACGGCACTCCGCTCCAACGCCAAGTATCGATCAAAAGACGCACCGCAACATAAGCTTCGGTTTCCGAAGTTGGTGAAACGCGATCTTCTTCGCGGTAACCCGGAACGGGATTACCATCGACGTGGCCAGCCGTGTATTGCGCACGCACGACGTTCTCTGCAACTTTTTCCGGCGTGTCCCATTGACGCAACGAACGGATGACTTTCACTTTTTCATCGCGCACCCCATCAGCGGAAAGATCGGTCGGCGGCTCCATCGCAACCAGGCTTAGAAGTTGTAACAAATGGTTCTGCACCATATCACGCAGCGCTCCGGATTTTTCATAATAACCACCACGTCCACCTTCCATCCCCAAATTTTCCGCGCAGGTTATTTGGATGTGGCTGATGTATTTGCTGTTCCACAACGGCTCAAAAATCGCATTGGCGAAACGCAACACCATCAGGTTCTGCGCGGTTTCTTTTCCGAGATAATGATCGATCCGATACGTATCCGATTCGTTAAACGTTTGGTTCACAACTTGGTTCAAATGCTGTGCCGTTTTTAAATCTGTGCCGAAAGGTTTTTCAACAATCACACGCGCCCAGCAACCGGCTGTGGCTTCGTTGAGTCCGGCCTTTTTGAGATGCAGCAAAATGTTATCGAAAAACTCCGGAGCGGAAGCGATATAGAACAAACGGTTTCCTTTGCCGCCGCGCTCCGCATCAATCTCATCCAATCGTTTCGCGAGCGACGCATATCCAGCCTCATCCGTAAATTCGGATTGATGATATGAAACGCTGTTGATAAATGGTATCCAAACTTCCTCGTCGTGTCCGTTGCGGGAAACTTTGCGATTCAATTCCTCAAGACCTTTCCGAAATTCCGCATCGGATTTTTCGCGACGGGCAAAGCCAATGATATTCACTCCGGTCGGTAACTCACCATCAACGGCGAGGTTATAAAGCGCAGGAATGAGCTTGCGGTGCGTGAGGTCGCCGGTCGCCCCGAAAATAACCACCGTGCATGGCTCAGGACGATTGCGGGAAACAAGATCTTCGCGAAAGGGATTGGACATAAAACGGCTAGAGTTTCAGCGGTTCTGACCTCAAGGGAAAGCCAAATTCTGCGACATATCTGAAATGCAACTCATGACTCAGGTGAGTGAGACGATTCTAAACCTTGGAGGGCCTGCACTCTGCTACCCATTTCTTTATCAGCGACGACCAAAAGCGCTGAAGGCCGAGGTCGGTGCGTTTGGATTGCGACGTAAGGCAAAGAAATTGATGCCTTTGCAAAGCTGCGACATCATCGGGAAGATCATGATAAGGGCGAGTGGAAAGAAAAACACTCCGACGCAATAGAGCAGGAACGTTGTTTCACTGAGCCTCGGCGCTGCTTTGAGATCCTCATAACTCGATACGATGCGATTCCAGTCTTTCGGTAAACCGTTGATGGCCACGAACACCCAGTAGAGATTGAAAAATGGAATGAACATAAAGCCAACCGCTTTTCCAGGTGTTGTCTGCGCGCCGCCAGATTGAAGACAGGTCCATGCGCGATAAAGATTGATACAGAAGAAAACCCCTGAAAGCAGTCCAACGATGACACCAACTAAATAAAGAATTCCAGCAAATCCCACTTTCTCTTCGCCACCTGTAATTAAAATGACAAGTGAAAGAATAAACAAAACGAAGCTACCCGCAAACGACCCCACCCAGAGTCCGAAACTCGCGGATTTCATAGGAAAATAGGGATACGGTCCACCCACCGGCGCTACCTGTACCGCATAAGAAGTGGTAGCAACTGCCGTGGTAGGTCTGGCTCCGCCCGTAGCAAGTCGAGATCCTGGAGGCGCCCATGCAGCAGAAGTTTTAGCCACAGCAGTCGCCACTGGTGCGGGCGCGGGTGCTTCAGGAATCAATCCAGGAACTTGTGAAGCCGGCGCCCACTCCGCCATGCCCTCTGCCCAGACCATGGTTTCAGCAACGATGTTGCCCTGTTGGGCATACTCCACAAGCTGCTGACCTGTGTAAGGTCCCATTTGCTCACCATTGCTATGCACGAACCATTGATCACTCATTGCATTCATAGCAATGATCAGCGACTGACGGTTTGACAAGTCTATATTGGAATCAAAACCCACACACGAAAGTAATTTGCTATTTCGTCGGAAACGTATAATCTCCGCCCCCTTTCCTGAATCGTTAGAAATCTAACATGAACTCCACTGAACATTTCACAAATCACGTGATGCCGACCTATGGTCGCTTTCCGCTAACGCTTGTCGAAGGCAAGGGAGCACGTGTGCGCGATGATGCGGGACGGGAATATTTGGATTTCTGCATGGGTATCGCGGTGTGTTCTTTGGGCCATTGTCATCCACGTTTGGTGAACGCGATCCAACAGCAAGCTGCCAAGTTGATTCATGTTTCAAATCTGTATCTCAATCAGCCTCAAGGACTTATGGCGAAGGAGATGAACGAATTTGAGGTGAAATTACCTGGCAAAATTTTCTTTTCAAATTCAGGAGCCGAAGCAAATGACGGCTTGATTAAATCCGCGCGTCGCTACGGTCACCACAAGCCACAAGCCAACGGCAAACCGCGCTTTGAGATTATTACGTTTCAACAATCCTTTCACGGACGCACCCTCGGCAGCATGGCCGCCACTGGCCAAGCAAAGATACAACAAGGCTTCGATCCGATGTTGCCTGGCTTCCGCTATCTTCCGTTTAACGACATCGCCGCACTCGAAAATGCGGTCAGCGACGAAACCGTCGGTTTCTTGCTCGAACCCGTGCAAGGCGAAGGCGGAGTCAATGTCGCGACCAAAGCGTTTCTCGAGGCACTCGCTGACCTTTGCAAAAAACACGATTTACTCCTGATGTTCGATGAAGTGCAGGCAGGCTTCGGACGTTGCGGCCAGGCCATGGCTTGGCGCGCAATCGCTCCAGATATCGAACCCGACGGTATTTCGTGGGCCAAAGGCATGGGCGGGGGAGTTCCAATTGGGTCATTTTGGCTCAGTGACCGCTCTATTGACGATACCGGGAAAACCCTCGCATCACTCATGGGACCTGGTTCTCATGGATCGACCTATGGCGGCAATCCTCTGGTTTGCGCAGCAGCCATCGAAGTCCTACGCGAAATCCGCGAGAAAAATCTCGCCGCCAACGCCCTCCACCAAGAGCAGCGGATCCGGTCAACAATCGCATCATGGAAATTACCTGTGATCACCGAAGTCCGGGGGCTGGGTTTGTTGCTCGGAATCGGCCTGCGCGCCGATCTCATCCAGACCCCAGAAGGCTCAACCCCTGCACTTACCATCGTCAACGCCCTGATGGCAGCTGGGCTAATCGTGCCTCCTGCAGGACCAGTAACCTTCCGTTTGCTGCCTCCACTCAATGTCACCGACGCTGAAATCGATGAAGCCTTGGCCATCATCCACAAAACCCTGTCCTCCTACGATTAGGTCGACTCCATACCACAAGACCTTCAGACGTTTAGACCTTCGACCTTAAGACTCAGATGAAACACCTCCTTTCCATTGAAGAACTCAGCGCCGCTGAAATTTCTGGCCTCATCGCTAACGCCCAAAGCTTAAAAGCCGAACGCGGAAAACATGCGTCCCAACCACTCGCTGGACAAACATGGGCGATGATTTTTAGTAAATCCTCCACCCGCACCCGAGTGTCGTTCGAGGTCGGTATCCGCGAACTCGGTGGCTCTCCGATGTTTCTCTCCAACCATGACATCCAACTCGGTCGCGGTGAACCCATCAAAGACACCGCCCGTGTGCTCGGCAGAATGGTGCACGGCATGATCATACGTACCTTTGCCCAACAGGACATCATCGAATTCGCCAACTACTCCAACCTTCCCGTCATCAACGCCTTGACCGATGACGAACATCCCTGCCAAATCCTTGCCGATCTCTTGACGGTCAGAGAAAAAATCGGTGGCTGGGAAGGGAAGAAATTCGCCTTCGTGGGCGATGGCTTCTCTAACATGACTCGATCATGGATGTGGGCAGCAAAGATTCTGAAATTCAAACTCACCATCGCCTCGCCCCTAGCTTGTCAACCGCCAGCAAGTTTCCTCAAAACTCTCAACTACGACGGATTGAAAATCACCACCGATCCTGCCGAAGCGGTAAAAGACGCTGATGTGATCAATACCGATGTCTGGCTCTCAATGGGACAAGAAGGTCAAAAGGAAAAAGAAGCCGAATTCGCTGGGTTCGAGGTCAACGCCCCCTTACTTAAATCTGCGTCACCTTGTCACATTGTCCTTCATTGCCTACCAGCTTATCGTGGAAAAGAAATTAGTGATGAGGTTCTCGAAGCTCACGCCGATACCATTTTCCAACAGGCCGAAAATCGCCTCCACGCCCAAAAAGCCGTCCTCGTCGCCCTCGCCAAGGCCTAAAAGTTCCACGTGGAACGTTTTTCATAACCAATTTGAATTTCACCGCCGAGACGCAGAGGTGCAGAGGGTCGCAAAGGAAGGACATTGAAAAGTCTGTAATCATCATTAAGTCTCTGCCCATAACCATTCAGTTTAAGAATTAAATCTTTCTCCGCGAACCTCCGCGAACCTCCGCGACCTCCGCGCCTCTGCGGTGAAAACTCTACCTTATGTTCCGCTACCCAAAAAACTACGATGTGATTGTCATCGGCGCTGGCCATGCCGGGGTCGAGGCCGCATTCGCTGCCGCAAGGATCGGAGCCCAAGTCGCTGTCCTCACTCAAAACCTCGATACCATAGGTCAAATGTCCTGCAACCCCGCAATCGGCGGATTGGGCAAAGGTCACATGGTTCGCGAGATCGATGCCCTCGGTGGTTTCATGGGACTCAACACCGATGCCACCGGCATCCAATGGCGCATGCTCAACGCATCAAAAGGTCCATCGGTTCGTGCCCCTCGCGCACAATGTGACAAAAAGGCCTACCAATTCCGCGCCAAGGCGCAGATGGAATCAACCCCCGGAATCGAGATCCACCAGGGCAATGTCGCCGAACTTTTAGTCGACTCCGAGCAACGCATTACCGGAATCCTAACCTCCCTCGGCATGGAGATCTGCGGCAAGACCGTCATCCTCAGTGCGGGGACTTTCATGCGCGGACTGATGCACGTGGGCTTGAAAAATGAAAAGGGCGGTAGGATGGGGGACGCGAGTTCGACGGTCTCCGATTCCCTGAAACAACTCGGCTTTGAGGTGGCTCGATTCAAAACCGGCACCCCGTGTCGTTTGCTGGGGAGATCCTTGGATTTTTCGAAATGTGACAGACAAGATGGAGACACTCCCGTGCCGAAATTCAGTTATTTGGCAGATACCATCACCAAGCGACCCGATGACATTTTCACCCTAAACCCCTGGGCCGACCCCGCGTTCCACGTGGAACAAATGCCCTGTTGGATCACTTACACTAATGCGAAGACTCACGAAATCATCGCTAGCAATCTCCATCAATCGCCCATGTATTGCGGGGTAATCGAGGGCACGGGGCCAAGATATTGCCCGTCGATCGAGGATAAGGTTGTGCGCTTTGCAGAGAAAGAAAGGCATCAAATTTTCCTTGAGCCAGAGGGTCGACACACCACCGAATTCTACGTCAACGGGGTTTCCACCTCTCTGCCATACGAGGTGCAGCTACAGTTTCTTCGCACGATACCTGGCTTGGAAAAATGTGAAATTCTGCGTCCGGGTTATGCGGTGGAATATGATTATTGTCCACCAACCCAACTCCAACCAACCTTGGAAACCAAGCGAATTGAGGGTTTATTTTTTGCAGGGCAGATCAACGGAACCTCTGGATATGAAGAAGCAGCTGGGCAGGGATTAATCGCTGGTACAAATGCCGCCCTGAAGGCTGCGGGTCAACCCGCCTTTGTCTTGGGACGAGAAGAAGCCTACCTGGGCGTGATGGTCGACGACCTAGTCACACGCGGTTGCACCGAGCCCTATCGCATGTTCACGAGCAGGGCGGAGTATCGTTTGCTACTGCGACAAGATAACGCAGATCTGCGCTTAACCCAAAGAGGGGCAGACATCGGATTGGTTGCTGGAGAGCGTTTGGATAGGCTACAGCTTAAAGTCGCCGAGATGGAGCGCGCCGTGAAATGGGTACGCCATACCTCATTCGAAGGAGTGAAATTGGATCAATGGCTACGTCGCTCAGATAGCACATGGGAGAATCTCCCTGAAGAACTGCGCAACGAGTTTTCAGAAAACGACTGGCAACAGATCGAAACCGATTTCAAATACGCGGGTCACCTTTCGCGTCAGCAGCAGCAGATCGATCGCATGTCGCGTCAGCAGGAAAGACAAATTCCAGCTGGTCTCGACTTCGATTTAATTCCAGCTTTGAAGAAGGAAGCTCGGGTCAGATTTTCAGAAATCCGCCCACATACCATTGGTCAGGCATCTCGTATTCCTGGAATCACCCCAGCGGACATTGCCATTTTGGTGATTTGGTTGGACAAACTGATGCGTGACCGCCCTGAAAATAACCTAACGCACTAATAGTCAGTGACTTATAAAAAGTGCACCCTGAGAGATTCGAACTCCCGGCCTTCTGATTCGTAGTCAGACGCTCTATCCAGCTGAGCTAAGGGTGCTTTACCGCAATCGGCGGGCGGGAAAGAAAGCACGTTGCAAGCTATACTGTCAAGAAATTCGCCGAGGATTTTTTAGGAAGATGGACGACTATCCAATTGGAAGATTTGACCAGAAGTATGGGGCATCTGTTCTTCTAAAAAAAGGATAAATTCCGCGACGATTTCAGGGCGATTGAATTCACCCAGTGAATGCATCTCACGAATTTCTTGTTTGCGTTTAATGGAAAGATTTTTCGTCATGGGTGTATCCATGAAGCCTGGTAAAATAGCGTTAACACGTATCTTGTTAGAACCGTGGGAGTGAGCCAGATCCCTTGTAATACCGAGGATTCCAGCTTTTGCTGTGGCGTAGGCCGCTTGTCCAATTGTCGGGTGATTCGCAGCGTAGCTAGAAATAAAAATCACGTGACCTGATCCATTACCTATCATTTTGGAAATGGCCGCGAGTGCACATTGTCTTGCTGCTATATAATTAATACGGATGATTTCATCCCATGATGATTCATCCATTTTCGCTAATGGTTGATCATTAATTGCTCCCGCCGCACAGATTAGTAAGTCACAAGAATTGGTAGCAAAGTATTTAGCAATCTCAAATGAATCATTGAAATTCAGATCATTTCTACCCAATGCCGTAACACTCCAAGCTGCAGTCTTGAAATGCTCTGCAATGGCTTTTCCCAAGCCTCCGGTCCCTCCAGTAATAATAACGTGTTTCAACGCACGGATGATCATAAAGAATAAGCTGTGAATAAAGCCCCAAAAACGTGTGATAAGTTAAAAGTATCTATTAAGGATAACTTAACCATACGAAGTCGTTGGGTTGGCATAGGTCGCTTGTCACATCTTATTATTCCTGTGGAACGCCTATGGTTATCACGGGGAACAGACATTTTCTCGAGTTATAGACACTATTAAGATGATGATCTTATAAGTTCAAAAAATAGAATACTCATCATGTATACGATCCCCCAGATATTTTGAAGTATCTTGCAAATTGACCATTCGCGCTTGGAAAATCATCTTATCCTGCCATCTTGCAACGACTTTAACGAACTATGTCATCAACCATCAAACGCATACTATCTTTGCTCTGCGTATTCGTGTTTTTTTTCGTT